>Ga0207687_10003552_pt1 | contig 10490 bp, 13 predicted proteins | sample KBSM54metaG_FD_184399 | JGI IMG/M metagenome (GOLD analysis project Ga0207687, IMG submission 184399) | Miscanthus rhizosphere microbial communities from Kellogg Biological Station, Michigan, USA - KBS M5-4 metaG (SPAdes) (version 2) | ecosystem: Host-associated > Plants > Roots > Rhizosphere >... | reverse complement strand
TGGGCAGCAGCAGCGGCTTTGCATCGCACGGGCTTTGGCGGTGGAGCCCGAAGTTTTGCTTATGGATGAACCTTGCTCGGCGCTTGACCCCATCTCCACGGGCAAGATTGAAGAGCTCATCTTTCAATTAAAGGAACGCTTCACTATTGTCATCGTAACCCATAACATGCAACAGGCTTCTCGGGTTGCAGAATTCACTGGATTTTTTCTTCTGGGCAAGCTGATCGAATTCGACAAGACCGAAAAAATCTTCACCACTCCGTCGGATAAGCGGACGGAAGACTACATCACAGGCAGGTTTGGATAATGCGCAGCCGATTTCATCAGGAACTGGACGATCTCCGGGCACGTTTGCTTCGCATGGGCGGGCTGGCCGAACAGGCCGTCGATCGCGCATGCCAGGCCTACATCGAACGCGACCTCAAGCGCTGCCACATGGTGCTCGAGGGCGAAACGCAGATCAACCTAGTCGAACGGGAGATCGACGAAATGGCATTCGATCTTCTGGCCATGCAGCAGCCCATGGCGGTGGACCTGCGCTTCATTCTTGCCGTGACCAAGATCAATTCCGACCTCGAGCGGGTGGGAGATCAGGCAGTCAATATCGCCGAGCGCGTGATGGACATGGTCGAACTGCCGAAGGTCGATCTGCCCTTGGACATTCCTCGCATGGCTGCCGCCGTTTCCGCCATGGTGCGGCGGTCGCTGGAATCATTTATCGAAGGTAAAGCCGAATTAGCGCAAGCGGTGCTCGAGATGGATAACGTGGTCGACCGCATGAAAGATGATGCGTTCATCACGTTGGTGAAGACCATGAATGAAAACCCCGCCGTTACACGCCAGGCGCTCGATGCGCTGCTGATTGCGAGGAATCTTGAGCGGGTGGCGGACCATGCCACCAATATCGCCGAAGATGTCATCTTCTGGGTCCGCGGCGCGGACGTGCGCCACAATCTGGGCCAGGAAGATGCGCCCGCCGCGCAGGCCGCTACCGAGCGGCACTAAGCGGAGCAGCAGGAGTAACCAAATACCTTTCGCTCCGTCCAAGAGATCGATGTCGTTTAATCGGTCACGCGGACGGGTGCTGCCAGGACACACCGTCGCAATCCTGTTTGTTGCGCTTGCCAGCATCGGCGCACTCGGCAAGACCAATCCCGTCGGCCTTTGGAAGTCAGAGGGGTACGGTCTTTTCCTTCGTATTGATCCATCCAGAGTCACTGCATCGGAGATTACATCGATAAGTTGTCTACCTGCATGGACTGCGGTTCGTGACCTTGATCAGCACACCGCATGGGTGTTTCATGGAGGGTTCGCGAGCGGTGACGAAGTTTTCCGAATTTATCCTGGCGGAAGCCTGAACACGGCAATACTGCGCCGATCCGACGATATGGCCGCAATGGTCTTGCATCGCGTCACTTCGCCACCGGTTCCCTGCATACGACCTGCAGAAGACACTCCCCCCTTCAACTACGACGTACTTTGGACTACATTTCAGGAAAATTACCCCTTCTTTAAGTTGCATGGAACCGATTGGCGCGCCGTAGACACGAAGTTCCGGCCGCTCGTCCATCCCGACACATCACCGGATGAACTGTTCACAATCTTCCAACAAATGCTCGAGCCGCTTCGCGACTCCCATGTTGTGCTTGATGTTTTTCCGCCCGGCGCTCCGCGCGGTAAGGACTGGCTCAAAACTCCGTTGAAGGAAGTGTGGCTGCACAAGCCAGATCCGGAGCGCTTTGAGGATGCGGACTTCGACCGGGCCAACAAAATCATTGAGTTCCGGTACTTGAAAGAAAAGGCGCAGATCTTTTGCGGTGGACAGATTCGCTTTGGCCTGATGAAAAGCGGACAGATTGCATACCTCGGCGTTCTGTCATTTCATCAATACACATCAGGCGACGACTTGCCTGCAGGGTTGCAATGCATCCGTGGAGCCGGAGACGCGATCTTCGCCAAGACCGAGGACATCAGGGGCCTGATTATCGACGTGCGCAGCAATGGCGGCGGCGAAGATGCGTTCGTTCTTGAGTTGGCTTCACGCCTCACCGGCCGACGCTATCTTGCCTTCGGCAAGCAAGCCCAGGTCTTTTCCGAGACGAAGGTCGGCTTTACAGCCCGCGAGTCTATCTTCGTCGAGCCAAGTAGCAGACCGAAGTACCTTGGGAAAGTAGTGCTCTTGACGGGACGGCACAGCGCAAGTGCGGCCGAGACTTTCACCATGGCGCTTATGGGCCGACGTCCGGAGATTTGCAGAGTCGGGGAAAGCACTCAAGGAGTGTTCTCGGATGTGCTCGATCGTCGATTGCCGAATGGCTGGCGACTCGTGTTGCCCAACGAGATTTATGTAACTGCGGAGGGCAACAGTTTTGACGTGACCGGAGTTCCGCCAGATATCGCCTCGGCCGGATTTTCTCGAAAGGACTTCGAGAGTGAGCGCGATCCGACGCTGGAGCGCGCGTTGTCACTTTTTGACCCGAACTGAGGCCCGTCGCGACTAGCGGGTGCTAGGATTGGGTTTTTAAGGAGCCCATCTTGACCACTGACGAACAAGCGATTCATGAGATCGTAAGACAGCTCGAAACCTCTTGGAATGCGAGCGACAGCAAGGGTTTTGCGGCGCCCTTTGTCGGCGACGCGGATTTTATTCAGATTTATGGATTACAGATGGAGGGTCGTCCTGCCATTGACTCCTCGCATCGGCATATTTTTGACACCATCTATAAAGGGAGCCACAACGAGTTCTCATTACGAAGAGTTCGTTTTATCCGGCCGGATGTAGCCATCGCTTTCGGCCAGGCACATCTGAGATTTTACGAAGGCGGCGAAACTCGCGAGATCAGGAGTCGGCCGACGATGATCATGGCAAAGGAACAGGGAGAGTGGCGGATCGTGGCTTTGCAGAATACTCGAATTGCAGAAATGCCCGCTGTTGTGAAGAGCCCTGGTTATGTTGCAACTTAGCGTTCTCGTCTTGCACGCGTAGACTCGGAGCTCTGCGGCGTCTCCGGATTGCACCGGCCGCGTCAGTAGTCGCCAGAGGTTGCGAAGACCCAACTGGCGCCCGCGTCAACACTTCTATCTTGTCGGTGGTTCAGGCGTGCTTGGCTTTTAGTTCCGCTAGCAACTGCTCGATGCGGTCTTCTTTTTCGAGCCCTGCCAGCCTTCCCTCCATATCCTCGGCCGCAATCTCTGACTTGGCCTGGCTTAATGCTTCGGCATGAGCCACCTTGCGCTTCATGCGGTCGAAAGTTCCAGCCTTCGAGTCATTAACTGCCAACTTGGCATCGCTGGCTTTGCCGACAGCACGAGCACGGCGGTGCTGGGCGATCAGCAGGTCAGCTTTGCCCTCGGCTTCGGCTAACTTTTGTTCCAGCTGCCGCAGAGCAATCTTCAGATTGTCCGCCTGGAACTTCTGGTCAATGGCTTGCTGACCGAATCCTTCGCTAAGGTCCCGGTAGCTTTCCACACGCTGCAGCGCGACACGCGCCAGGTCGTCTTGCTTCTTGGTCACAGCCAATTCGGCTTTGCGCATCCATTCCGCCACTTTTTCCTCGTTCTCCTTCTGCTTTTTCTCCAGCACATGCTGATCGGCGATGGCAATCGCGACTTGCGTCTTCACTTGCATCAGCTGGTTTTGCATGTCGAGGATGACCTGTTTGATCATCTTCTCGGGATGCTCGGCCTTGTCGATCAGGTCGTTAAGGTTAGCGCGGACCAGGGTTGAAACTCTTTCCAGTAGTGCCATGGGGAAACTCCTTTTAGTCGTTGGTCGTTATTCGTTGGTCGTTTGTCTTATGCGAATTCTTTCGGGACATGGCGGCGCCAATCACAACTCCGATCGCTATGCCGATAGCTAGCCACGCGCCTCCGCTGCCCAGCGCAACTGCAACGGCCGCGCCTAGTCCCGCGCCTAGCGCGATTCCCAGCCCGATTTGCATGGATGGTCGATTCATGTTCACTCCATTCGTGACCGCACTTAACTAGCCCCAGAGCTCAAGCGGCAGCTCAATCAAAAATCCAAGGAGAAGTTCAAACAAGAATTCGCCAATGCCATTTGGCGCGGATTCTGTTACGAAACTGTCTGATTCTCCGATAAGGCCAATCACTCGTTCCTCGTCAGCAGTGACATAAGAAGACGGGGCAGAGCCCCGTCCCTTTATGTGCTTACTTTCCGTTTGTTCCCGGGGGCAGCACGTCGGGCTTCGCTGACTTGTCGCCCAACGTTCTGACCTTCGAGAACAGCTCGGTCATGCTCATACCCGAGAGGGTTTCGAACAGCGCGGGAACCTGAGCCGCCATTTTGGTGATGTCTCCGGTGATCTTGTTCATGCCGGCGTCAGCACCGTTTCCAGTGGAGACGACCGTGATTTTGTCAACGTTCGCCAGCGGAGCCGCAAGCGCCTTGACGACCTCGGGCATGCTGGTGAACAGCTTGTCAATGACGGCAGCCTGGTTATATTCCTGGAAGGCTTCCGCTTTCACATTCATGGCCTTGGCTTCGGCTTCGCCTTTCTTGAAGATAATTTCGGCTTCAGCCTCGCCTTGGGCACGAATTGCGGAGGCATGCCCTTCGGCCTCGGCCATCAAGCGTTGGCGTTCGGCGGCGGCGAGTGTCTCGATCCTCTGACGTTCGATCTCAGCGCCTTTCAACACGGTCGCGATCAGTTCTTTCTCGCGGCGATTGATTTCCGCTTCCTGAACTTTTACCTGTTGCTCTTTCTCGATCTGCATGACCTTCACCTGCTCAGCCACTACCTGCTGCTGCATGATGTTGGTCTGGATGTCATAAGCCTTGTCGGCCTGGGCCTGCTGGCGTTTGGTGACTTCCAGGTATTGCGCTTTCTTTATTTCCAAGTCACGCTGGGCTTCGGCCTGTTTGCCAAGTGACAACGTTTCCGCTAACACGCGATCTTGATCAGCTTGCGCTTTCGCGACGGCGGATTCCCGCTGCGCCAGAGCGCGTTTGATTGCGGTGTCTCGGTCCGCTTCGGCCGCGGCCACGTCGGCGTCGCGCTTGATGCGGGCCACGTCAGGCCGTCCCATGTTGGTGATGTATTCGTTCTTGTCGCGGACTTCCTTGATGGTGAACGAGATAACCTCGAGCCCCATCTTGTTCATGTCTTCGGCGCAGGTGGAGCGCATGCGGTCAGAAACCATCTCCGGCTGTTTGACGATTTCTTCCACTGTCAACTGCCCGATGATTCCGCGCAGATGACCTTCCATTACCAGGCGGATCAGGCCTTCGCGCTCCGGCGGTGCTTTGGTGAGGAATTGCTCGGATGCCGTCAGTATCGACTCGGTGTCCGACTTCACTTTGATCTGCGCAACCGCTTCGACCGTCACCGCGACGCCTTGTTTGGTATAGAGATCCTGTTGCGGGGCCACATCGAACGACATCAGCTCCAGGGAGAGTTCCCGACACACTTGGATCATGGGAGCAACAATCGCACCGTGCCCCTTCACCACGCGCGTTCCGCCGAACCCATAGATGATTAGAGCCTCGTGGGGACCGGCCTTTCGGTAGAGTCTGGCCAACATGCTCATCAGCAGCATTGTGCCCAGCACAACTATTCCGGCAACGATCCAAAGTTCAACTGCTCTTGAAACGTCGAACATATCGCCTCCTTACAATTCCACTGGCCCAGCTAATGAATGCTTTTGGTTGGTAATCTGGTCCAGGTCACGAATAATCTTTTGCGGATCACTGCTGCCTAGAAATACTTGCCCGCTCGAGGTCACGATCCGCACACCACGGCTGCCCCATACGTATGCGCGATCGGCGCCCAAGCCGCGTATTCCATATCCGCCGGCAACATTCCACTTGTCGATCCGATAGTCACGGATTTCATCGCTGCGGATCGACCGCAGGGTGAAACCGAGAGTGCGAATCTCCAATCCCAAATTCGTAAATACATAGCGAAATCCCGACCAGGCCAAAGCGACCGCGCCGAACATGACCACTGCCGCGAGACTCAGGGAGATGCGCAACGCCAGCACCGAACTGGAGACCGCCACCGCAACCATCACGATTCCCGGCACTGCAAGCACAATGGCCCATAGTGGCGATCCGTGGACTTCTTCGGCGAGGTTCATTGCCTGCTTCCCTTCTCTTGCGGCTCGTTTTCCTCGCCAGCCATTTCGCTCCACAGGCGAACGTAAGCGATTCCCTTCTCGTAACGGGTAACGACAACTTCCGTGCCTTTGGCGATGGCGCTACCGTCCTCGGCGCGAACGCCGCAGGAACGGCGCGTTCCAGCTTGCGAATAGATAAGCTCCCCGGTGCCTCCCACGCGGATCGGCACAGAGATACGTCCAAGCACGCCGGTCATTTCGAAGTCGGCGGGATCCAGAAATTGGTCCGGATGGTTCAGCACCTTAGTCATGAACACGAAGATGATGCTTGCACCAACCAGGCCTGCAAAGGCCGCCAGGCCGAATTCCGTCACCACCCAGACCGCCGAGAAGCGGGTCAGCAAGAATCCCGCACCGCCAAACCAAGCCAGGAAAGCCGCCACGGTCAGCGGATTCATGAACGCAGTCGGATGGTTCGGATGCGAGTTTCCAGATCCGTGGGCCGCACCGTGGTCGACCCCACCGTCCAAATGGATGTGGAATGGCAGATGCCAGTGATGGCCACCCAGTAAGAACGACAGCACGCTGAAGGCAATGCCCAACGCAAAACAAATGAGATAGAAATCTGCCCAGGTCATGGCTGCCTCCTATCCGCTTCTACCGCTTGAGGCCGCAACGCCTCAAATAAGCGCTCGGCCAATCCGGGCGTTTTCAGAATCTCGCCCAATAGCAGGAAACAGCGTCGGGTGTCCTGGTCACGGGCAGCACAAAGCAATGCCTGGCTGACGTCCGGGTCGCTGGCGAAGCGCTCGGCTCCCTGCAACAGCCATACGTCGAGCTTCCCTTCCGTGGTGCGTAGATCGGAGACCAGGTCGGTGTGGTAACCGGGAGGATCATCGACCAGAAATCCTGGATGCACCTTGAAGAACTGCGCCAGCAGGGTGCGGGAGGACTGCGTCATGTGCGGGCGCGTCCCGTTCTCGATCTGCGAAATATACGACTGACTGATGGCCTTGCCTCGCTCTTTGCGAACGGCGCGGGCCAGTTCCTGCTGGGTCATGGGGCGGCCGAGGCCGCGCAGCGAACCTTCGACTTCCCGCAGGTAACGGATTTTCTCGCCCAGTTTCATATTTCGTATCGCGATATTTATATTGCTATTTGTAATATATGTCAAGGGATGGATTCGGCGTGAAATCAAGGGGTTGGGTTGGTGAACGAGGCGAGTGGCTTAACTGGCATTCTGGACGCCGCCTTCCAGACACGAGTGTCCACATCACAATTTTTTTGCGGAATAAGAAAGCCTCCGGTTTCGCCGGAGGCTTTTTCGCCGTTTGCCCGTTTCTACTGGTGCTGGGCGTCGTGCTTCTGGTGGTAGATGTCGCGCGAAAGGTGATTCTGCTGGCGAGTAACTTTGGCTTTCTCAGCGGGAGTCAAGGACCCACCGTTGGCGGCACGCATGCGCCGGGTTTCCTGATTTAGCTTGGCTTCCTTGTGCTCGATACGGGCAGTCTCGCGCGGTGTTAACTGGCCGCTCTTCACGCCCTGCGCAATGCGATCTTGCTGGTTTTCTTTGCGTTGGTGGATGGACTGCGCCTGGGCGGCAGCCGGCAATATCAATGCCGCCAAGGCTCCGCCCAATAGAATAGATTTTGTTGAAAGCTTCATGGTCACTCTCTCCCGCTTTTCAATATCACGCGGAAATCATCTTCTTCCCGCTGTCAGAACTAGGAACCCAAGGTTCTGAGGAAAGTTTTGTCCTATTTCTCTGAAATACGGCGCCAATTTGGCTTTTGGTAACTGTTACTCAAGTCCGGCAGACGGCGGATCGGCCTTGGCCTACAGATATTCCACCCTATAGGCCGGCTTCTATTCTGGAACGGGGATCGAGGTAATCGCGCATGGCATCGCCTATGAAGTTGAATGACAGGACGGCCAGCATCACAGCGGCGGCGGGAAAGAGGACGAGATGCGGCGCGTCGAAGAGATGGGAGCGGGCGTCGTTGAGCATGGCGCCCCAGCTGGCGGTAGGCGGTGGAACCCCCAGCCCAAGGAAGCTCATAGTGGCTTCCGCGAGGATGGCTCCTGCCATCCCGATTGCTGCTTGTACGATGACCGGTTGAATGATGTTGGGGAGAATGTGGCGCACGATTACCCGCAGATCGCTGGCCCCCAGGGCCTTGGCTGCTTCCACAAATTCTTTCTCGCGAGCCGCCAGTGCCTGAGCACGCACCAGGCGGGCGTAACCGACCCAACCTCCCAGTGAAAGCGCCAGTACCAGGTTGAAGATTCCGGGACCGCGGAAAGCAACGAACGCTATCGCCAGAAGGATCCCCGGAAACGACAAAAACGCATTCATCACTACAACGTTGAAGAAGCGATCAATCTTGCCTCCGTAGTACCCGGCGATCGAGCCCATGATCAGTCCGAGGCCAAGCGAACCCGCAACCACGCAACTCCCAACCAGCATGGAAATGCGCGAACCGTAGATCAGGCGAGAGAGAATATCCCGGCCCAGTTCATCGGTGCCACACCAGTGCAGCAGAGACGGGGGCGAAAGCCGGTTGGGAAGATCGATATAAGCCGGATCCTGAGGCGCAATCCAGGGAGCGAAGATCGCGAAAATGATAAAAATAATTACCAGCACAACGCCCGTTGCCGCAAGCGGGTTATGCCTGAAAGAGCCGCGGATCGAGATGGCTACGGTGGACATGAGGACTATTGCCGAATCCTCGGATTCGCAACCGAATATAAAAAGTCGGTCAGAAAATTCACCGCCAAGTAAGTCAGTCCAATAGCAAGAATGCAGCCCTGCACCAGAAAATAGTCTCGGTTTCCGATGGCCTGGACCGTAAGGCGTCCAATGCCGGGGCCGGAAAAAATTGTCTCAGTGACAATTGCTCCTGCCAGTAATGCTCCGAATTGCAATCCTACGACGGTCAGCACGGGAAGCATTGCATTGCGCAATGCGTGGCGATAGACAACCTCGGTTTCAGACAGCCCTTTGGCGCGGGCGGTGCGGACATAATCCTGGCTGAGCTCCTCTAGCATGGAAGTGCGTATCATTCGAGTCAGGATGGCCGCCAAGGCTCCCCCCATGGTGATCGCTGGCAATACAAAATGCGTGAGGCTTCCTGATCCCGACACTGGCAACAGTCCCAAGCGAATCGCGAAAAACAAAATAAGAATCGGGCCCAGGGCAAAGTTTGGGAACGACAGCCCAAACAGACTAACCACGCTGATGGCCCGATCATCCCAGCGGTTGCGGCGGCGGGCGGAGCGGACGCCGGCGGGAATTGAAAGCAGCAGGGCGACGACCAAAGCGGAGATGGTCAATTCCACCGTGTAGGGATATCGTTGCGCTACCAGGCTGCTCACACTTTGGTTGAAGCGCACCGATGGACCCAGATCGCCATGGACTACTCCCTTCCAATAGTTGAGATACTGACGTCCTAGAGGAAGATCGAGGCCATAAGCATGCCGCGCGGCTTGCAGGTCGGCAGCCGGCGCGCCTTCTCCCAGCATTTGAAGGATGGGATCGCCAGGCACCAGGTGGATCAAAAGAAACACCAAGGAGACTACCAGCCAGATCACGGGCAGGGTGTAGACGACACGCACGGCTAGGTAGCGGAACATTGGTTGCGATTGTAACGTTTACCGCGCCTGCGTGGATGATTCCGCAGGGGATGGAAATTTAGTTCTTAATTCTCAGCTCTGGTTCTTAGTCTCCGGTTTTGGCGGAGGGCTCAGGCTGGAGCCTTTCAATTTTTACTTTGGCGACGCGACGACCTTCCATTTCGGAAATAGTGAAGCGATGGTTCTCATATTCAAAGGTGTCGCCGACCTGAGGGATGCGCTGCAATTGAGAAAGCACGAACCCAGCCAAGGTTTCGAATCCGGCTTCGCGTGGGACCTGAATCTGATATTGGCTATCCAAATCGCGAATACCTTCCGATCCGTCGAGAACCATGACCCTGTCGTCTTCGAGGACATCGGCATCGGCCGGCGTAACGTCAAACTCATCTTCGATCTCACCCACGATCTGCTCCAGGATGTCTTCGGCAGTGATGAGGCCGGCGGTGGAACCGAATTCGTCTACAACTACGGCCAGATGGCGCTTGCGCTCTTTGAATTCTTCCAGCAGCTCGGTAAGGATCTTGGTTTCCGGTACCACCATCACATCGCGCATGATCTGGCTAATCTTCATGGTTCCCACCCGGCCTGAAACCGGCTGGATCGGACTGGTCGTGACTCGAAGGCGCATCCATCGCATCAGGTCCTTGGCATAAAGGATGCCAATGATGTGTTCGGGACCACGCTGCGGATCGTAGACCGGAACCCTGGAATGCTGTTCTTCGACCAAGCGGCCCAGAGCATCGTCAAAGGTCAAATTTCCCGGCAAGGAACAGATAGCGGGA
>Ga0207687_10003547_pt1 | contig 10499 bp, 9 predicted proteins | sample KBSM54metaG_FD_184399 | JGI IMG/M metagenome (GOLD analysis project Ga0207687, IMG submission 184399) | Miscanthus rhizosphere microbial communities from Kellogg Biological Station, Michigan, USA - KBS M5-4 metaG (SPAdes) (version 2) | ecosystem: Host-associated > Plants > Roots > Rhizosphere >... | reverse complement strand
GGCTACTCCGCACCTGGACGGCAAGCATACGGTTTTCGGAACCGTGACCAAAGGGCAGGACGTGGTGGATGCAGTGCGCCAGGGCGACGCGCTGACGAGTGTCACGATTACGGAAGCTTAACCTCTCTTCAGGCGACTACTGGATATGAAAATCCTGGCGGTCGGAGCGCATCCCGATGACGTCGAATTCGGCTGTGCGCCCATTTTGATCCAGGAAGTTCGAAATGGGCACGAAGCGCGCATCCTGGTGACTTCGAAAGGCGAAGCCGCCAGCGCGGGGGATTCGGAGGAGCGCGCCCAGGAAGCTCGCGACGCCGCCCGGATCATAGGGGCCGCGATCCAATTCCTGGAACTGGGTGGCGATTGCCACATCCAGCACAACCCGGCGAACGCCATGGCGCTGGCCCTCGAAATCCGGCGCTTCAAGCCGGACGTGATTCTGGCGCCCCATCTGGGCGAGAACCAGCATCCGGATCATGCGGCAGTGGGGAAAATCGTGCGGGATGGCGCCCGGCTGGCTCGCTATGGAGGTTTGCGGGATCTGGAAGAGCTTCCTCCGCATCAAATTACGAGCTTGTATTACTACACCATCACGCAGGTGATCGTCCCTCCTCCTGAGCTAATTGTGGATGTGACTGCGGCGCGGGAGGCCTGGGAATCCGCCATCCAGTGCCACAAGACCCAGATGAAGACCCGAAACTACGCGGATCTGGTAATGTCCCGGGCGCGGACGCTGGGAGCTGCGATCGGCGTGGAGTATGCGGTCGGGCTCTGGCTGAACGATCCGGTTCGGGTAGCCTCGCTGGCGGATTTGCCTCTTTCATCGAGGTACTTCTAACTTGAAGCGCGATTTGAAGCGGCTCTCGATCGGGATTACCTGTTATCCCAGCGTCGGCGGAAGCGGGATCGTCGCGTCGCAGCTCGGGAGTGAGCTTGCCCGGCTGGGCCACAAGGTCCACTTCATCAGCTACGAGCCTCCTTTCCGGCTGGACCGTAAACAGCCCAACGTATTCTTCCACCAGGTGGAGCTGAACGAATACCGGCTGTTCAAATACCCCGACTACACCCTGCCGCTCGCGGTGAAGATGGTGGAAGTCGCCGACAAGCACCGGCTGGATATTCTGCACGTCCACTACGCGGTGCCGCATGCGACCGCGGCGCTGCTGGCTACCCAAATCGCACGCGACCAGAAACGCCATGCGCCCCACGTCATAACCACCCTGCACGGGACGGACATCACGCTGCTGGCGCGCGATCCTAACCTGGGTCCGATCATCAAGTACTCGATTGAGAGTTCCTGCGGTGTGACGGCCGTATCGCGCAGTCTCAAGACGGAAACGATTCAGGTGCTGAAGTCGAAGAAACCGATAGAAGTGATCTACAACTTCTACCGGCCCAAGTCTCCGCGCAAGGGGCGGCAGGAGGTCCGGCGAGCCCTTCGCGTCCGCAAGGACGACTTTCTCCTGATCCACATGTCCAACCTCCGGCCGGTCAAGCGCGCGCAGGACGTGCTGCGTGTGCTCGCTGAACTAAAGGACCAGCCCAACGTCAAGCTGCTGATTTTGGCCGGCGAATCCTTCGATCCCTTTCGCAAGATCGTCAAAAGGATGGGGATCGAGGAGCGGGTAATCGTGAAGTCGAACGTTCTAGACATCGAGAATTACCTGCACGCGGCCGATGCGGGCTTATACGCCTCGGAGCGCGAGAGTTTCGGCATGGGCGTGCTCGAAACCATGAGCTTCGGCAAGCCGGTGGTGGCCACGCGCGTCGGCGGCGTCACGGAAATCATGCGCGACGGAGAAACCGGGTTCCTGAAACGTCTGGGCGACGTGACGGCGATGGCGACGGCGGTTCGGACACTTGCGAACGATCCTGACCTGGCGGCTCGCATGGGAGAGGCGGCGCGCATTCGGGCGGAGCAGGAGTTTTCGTCGCAGAAGAGCGTCGAGCAGTATCTGGAGTTATACCGCAAGACGATACGAGACTGTCCGGATTAGGACCTCGAAATTCTATGTCGGGCAATCCGCGAGATGCCTTCATTGATGCCAGCGTCTGGCACGGCACGCTGGAATCCGCCCGCGCGATTCTGGCCGCGCATCCCGAGATTGGCAGCAGCGACATCCATACGGCGGCGATCCTCGGGGACGATCGGGCGGTGAAGCGGTTTCTGGCAGCCGATGCGGCCAACGCCACAGCGAAGGGCGGTCCGCGCGGCTGGGATGCCCTCACGCACCTGTGTTTTTCGAAATTTCTGCGGCTGGATCGGAAACGATCGGCCGGCTTCGTGCGCGCCGCGAAGGCTTTGTTGGATGCCGGCGCCAGTGCGAATACCGGGTTCTATGAGAAGGATCACCAACCCGAACCCGAGTTCGAGAGCGTGCTCTACGGCGCTGCGGGCGTCGCTCACCACGCGAATCTGACCCGCCTCCTGGTCGAGCGAGGTGCGGACCCGAATGACGCCGAGGTGCCATATCACTCGCCGGAAACCTATGAAAACGGCGCCTTGAAGATTTTGGTGCGCAGCGGCAAAGTCAACGACGATAGTCTCGCCACGATGCTCCTGCGCAAGCACGACTGGCACGACTACAAAGGCGTCCGATGGTTACTGAGGCACGGGGCGGATCCCAACCGCATGACGCATTGGAAACGCACTGCATTCCATCAGGCTGTACAGCGCGATAACGAGCTGGCGATTATCAGAGTGTCGCTGGATCACGGTGCAGACCCGAAGGTCCTCATGGACGGCAAGTCGGCCGTCGCGATCGCGGCGCGGCGCGGACGGAAGGATATTCTCGATCTGCTCAAGCGGCGGCGCGTTTCGATCGAACTTTGGGGAGTCGACCGGCTGATCGCCGCATGCGCGAGAAACGATTCCGAGGCCGTTCGGAGTTTGCTGGCGAGTGAGGCTGGTTTGGTGAAGGAAGTGGTCGCCGAAGGAGGCAAGCTGCTTGCCGAGTTCGCGGGCAATGGAAACACAGATGGCGTCCGGCAGCTTCTGGATCTCGGCGTGGATGTGGGCGCGCGGTTCGAGGCAGGCGACGGTTATTGGGATGTTGCCACGGGCAGCACGGCGCTGCATGTCGCAGCCTGGCGAGCACGCCACGCGACGGTGAAACTGCTCATCGAACGCGGGGCTGCGGTGGACGTTTCAGATGGCAAGGGACGCACGCCCCTGGCTCTCGCGATCCGCGCGTGCGTCGACTCGTACTGGTCGGACAGGCGCTCTCCGGAGTCGGTGGAGGCGCTGCTACGGGCGGGTGCGCTGGTGAACAGTGCCGCTCATCCATCCGGCTATGGAAAAGTCGACGAGTTGCTTCGCCGATACGGGAAACAGGCCTGATGCCAGAACATGCCACTATAGAGAGCAAGACTACCTTGTGAGTAGCCGCGATTCTTTCCTCGGGGCCCAGGAGACAAGCGATGAAAAAGATAGAAGCGATTATTCAACCTCACAAGCTGGACGACGTCAAGGCTGCGTTGGCCGACATCGGCATTGACGGCATGACTATTTTCGAAGGGCGCGGTCATGGCCGGCAGAAAGGGCACAGCGAGGTTTACCGCGGCGTCGAATATAAGGTTGACCTGCTGCCCAAGTTCAAGATCGAGATGGTGGTGCCGGAAGACCGTGCCGATGAGGTGGTCCGGAAGCTGATGGAAGCGGCGCGCACCGGCAAGCTGGGCGACGGCAAAATCTTTGTATCCGAAATATCGGACGCATTCCGAATCCGTACAGGCGATTGGGGAGAAGCTGCCCTTTAGGCCACCGGATTATTTTCCGAACGCGGTAAAATCCTCCCTGCGCGTGCGGTGCTTTAGCACGTAACATCAGTCACTTGCGCATGTCGGACCTCCAGTTGCCAGTTGAAAATCGCCCCCTGGAGGCCGGCCTCATGGAAACTGACCGCTTGAGCTCTAACTCTAATGCCATTCGCGAGGACTACGAAGCGGACTTGCGATGGGAACGATCGCGGCGCCATCATCGCATCCTCACAGCTGTTCTGATTCTATTCGCTGCCGTTGTGGCGGGTCTGGCTTGGTATGCGTACCCGATGCTTGGGCGGCATGACTCGTTGTTCTCGCAGATACCCACGACGTTGGCCGATATCCGGAAGGATGTGTCTACGCTAGGTGATCAGGCTAAGTCCACGGATGCCAAAGTTGACGACTGGGGCACTCGGCAGGAAGAATTGCGCGGCCAGTTGAATAAAGCGCGGGCCGATCTGATGGCGCGTGTCGATTTAGCCAAGAAACAAGCCAGCGACGCCTCGGCTGCGCTCATCCAGCGGGCTCGCAGCGATTTCGCGACCCAGGTGGACAGTATAAAGACCCAACTGGCCAAGATCGAAACATCCCGTGAGAGCGACCGCGAACAAATCGCGCAGCTACAGGAGGAACTGGTTCACGTCCGCAGCCAGATGAACCAGCAAGGGCAGGAACTCGCCTCGATACAAGGCCGTGTGACGCAGAACGCGGCGACGACGGAACAGGGATTCGCCGCCGTCAAAACCACGCAGAAGCAGGACCGGCAAGATTTCGATGCATACGCGGATAAGTTCGCGGTGAAACGCGTCGACTTTGAGGTGGGCAAGAACCGCGAGACCAGCGTCGCGCCTGGGATTTCAGTGCAAGTAAACAGCACCGACGTTTCCTACCAGCGGCTCAATGGCTCAGTGCTGGCGTCCGATGGCCGCACCATCTGGCTCCGCCAGCTCAAGGTGCAGGAACCCGTCTTCTTGACCAGTTTTGCCGATGGGCGCACGCGCGAGTTGGTCATCACGCGAGTCAATAAGACCGGAGCAGTCGGCTACGTTCTCATGCCTGCCCAGGACGCGGCTACCAGTCCAGTGCGAGCCGAGTAAAGGTTCGCACAGCCACGCCCGACGGGCCCTTCGCGAGGAACGGCTTGGATTCGTCCAACCAGGCCGTTCCGGCGATGTCCAGATGCACCCACGGCGTATCGCCGGCGAACTCTTTTAGGAAATACGCCGCACTGATGGCCCCGCCCCAGCGCCCGCCGATGTTGGCCAAGTCCGCGAAGGCGCTCTTGAGCAGATCCTTATAGTCGTCGTCGAGCGGCATGTGCCACGATTTCTCGCCTTCCGCTTTCGCGGCAGCCAGCACGCGCGCCAGCAGCGCATCGTTGTTGGTGAAGACGCCGATGTTCACGTTTCCCAGGGCGACTACGATGGCTCCCGTAAGCGTCGCGGCATCCACCAGGTGCGTGCAGCCCAGACGCTGCGCGTAGGTGATCGCGTCCACCAGAATCAACCGGCCTTCGGCGTCGGTATTCAGCACTTCGATGGTCTTGCCGGAAAGGGAAGTGACGATATCGCCGGGGCGCTGGGCTTTGCTGCCGACCATGTTTTCCACGGCGGGGACGAGCGCCGTTACCGGGATGGACGGCTTCAGTTGTGCGATGGCCCGCATGGCGCCCAGCATGGCCGCGCCGCCCGCCATGTCGTACTTCATCTTCTCCATGCCGTCGGCGGGTTTGATCGAGACGCCGCCGGTGTCGAAGGTAACGCCCTTGCCCACGAGCCCCAGGTGGTCCTGCGTAGTCGGTGCCTGCGCCGGCTTGTAACGAATGATAATCAGCGCGGGGGGCTCGGCGCTGCCCTGCGATACACCTAGCAGCGATCCCATGCCGAGCTGGCGCATACGCGATTCGTCCAGCATTTCGAATTCGAGACCGACTTCGGCGGCCATCGCGCGGGCGCGATCCGCGAGAAGCGTCGGAGTCATGATGTTGGCCGGTTCGTTGACCAGCTCGCGGGTGAAATTCTGCGCCTCACCCAGGATCTTGCCGCGCTCGAAAGCGGTGCGGGCGGAATCGGGAGCCACCAGAACAAATGCTTCGAGAGATTTCGCGTCGCTGGAGGGTTTGTGGCGATCGGGCTCGAAGTTGCCGAGGATTGCACCTTCGACCGCAGCTTCGGCGCTGGCGTCGCTGAGGAACCACGCGAGCTTCTTGACGCCTTTTTGCTTGAGCGCTCGCACGGCGGTTCCGACGGCGCGACGCAGGACGGCGGCGTCGAATTTGTCTTTTTTCCCTCCACCCGTTACCGCGAGGCGCTTGGTCTTGAGTCCTCGGGGCAGGTGCTGAACCGCGAGCTCGCCCGTTTTGCCGGTGAATTCGCCGGATGCGCGCAGTTCGTCGAGCCAGGGCGCGAAGCTTTTTAGCTCAGCCGGAGCAGGTTCTTCTTCAAATAAAAGCACGACGACCGCGTCAGCTTCGACGCGGTCGAGGGATTGAGATACGAGAGTGGTCTCCACTCCTAAAGCTTACTACTCGGCTCTATTTTTTAGCTTTCGAAAGCTCCGCATAGAACGGATCCAGGCGGGCAGGGGGCGTCCACTGAGCGCCAGTGATATTCCAGCCGATGTCATCGGTCTTGATCGATGCGAGCAACTTGTCTTTCGGCGTCCCCTTCTTGACCTCGGCTTCGGCGCGCGAGACTAACAGGTCCCACTTGCCCTTGTAGGCGACGACATCGGCCTTGGTCATCACGTTGCCATGGCCTGGGATCAGCGTGTCGAAATCCAGCTTCAGCGTGCTGGCGATCAGCTTGGGCCATTCAACCGCGCTGCCGCCGTTAGCGAAATCGATATTCGGAGCGCCGTTGACGAGAGCGTCACCGCCCGCGACGATCTTGAGATCGGGGAAGTAGACCACCGAATCACCGCCAGTATGTGCGCGGCTGAAATGGTAAACCTCGGCCTTCACGCCGCCCAGCTTGATGGTGGTTTTCTTGCCATAGGTGACATTGGGCTCGGCCGGTTTCCCGGCGGGGGCAGTGTACGTAGCCAGCTCGGCCTTCTCACCTTCGTTGGCGATGACTTTGGCGCCGGCATCTTCAAAGTTCTTGGTGTTGCCGCTGTGGTCTTGATGGACGTGCGTGATGACAACGTACTTGACGGGCAGAGTCGATACGGTCTTGATCTGCGCCATCAGGTCGTTGTAATTGGCCTCGCCCAGGTTCTTGGTGTCGACCACGATCAGGCCGTCCTTGGTGACGCGAACGCTGGTGTTGCCGCCCGCCCCGGTGACCTCGTAGAAGCCGTCTTTGATCTTGACGATCATCTGGCCGGCAGGCGGGCCACCTTTTCCTTTTCCATCGCCCTTGGCTTTTCCATCCCCTTTACCCTTGCCGTCCCCGGGAGGGCCTTGGGCAGAAACGATAATGGCGGCAGTGACGATAGCCGTCAACGCGGCAGTAGTGAACAAAGATTTACGCAACATGGTTAGGATCCTTCTCCAGGGCAGAACAGGTGCCCGAGCAGGATTGAGTATAGCTTAGTCCCGGCCGCGGCGGCCCAGGGCGGCTTTGGCTTCCGCCTTCATCTCACGCGCCCGCTCGCTCTCGCGCTTGTCGTGGAACTTTTTGCCCTTGCCCACCGCCAACTCCACCTTGATCCGGCCGTTCTTCAGGTACAACTTGGTGGGGACCACGGTCAGGCCTCGCTCGCGGGTGGTCTCCTGGAGCTTCAGGATCTCCGACCGATGCAGCAGGAGCTTCCGCCGTCGAACCGGCTCGTGATTCATCAGGTTGCCGTGGGAATAGTGCGAGATGTGGGCGTTTACCAGCCAAGCTTCGTTGGCCGCGACCTCTCCGTAGGCGTCCTTGAGCTGGATCATGCCCGCGCGTGCCGCCTTGACCTCGGTGCCGGTTAACACTAGCCCGGCTTCCGTCCGGTCTGACAGGAAGTAGTCATGGCCTGCCGACCGGTTGTCGCTCAGAATCTTTATTTTCTCTTTGGTATCCACGCGGGCAACCTAAACCACGTCAAGGGCTTATGAGGCCCTGGGTGCAAGTGTAACACGCGGGGTCGGAGTTGATTCGGTAACTTAATGAAGCATAAGTACTTACGAGTAATCGCGGCGGTATGCCTGACTCTGCTGGCGGGGTCACCCGGGCAGGCCGGGACTCGCAAAGGCGACAAGCTCTTCAAGCAGGCCCAAGCGGCCGAAGCCCGGAAGGACTGGGATCTGGCGCTGCAGTTCTACAAGCAAGCTGTGGATGAGGATCCGCGCGATAGCGGGTACTTGATCGGTATGCAGCGGTCGCGCTTCCAGGCATCGTCGATGCATGTGGACCGGGGCCAGAAGAGCCGTGCCGACGGGAAACTCGAAGAAGCCATCGCCGAATTCCAGAAAGCCATCATTGCGGATCCTTCTTCGGCAATCGCCCTCCAGGAGCTGAAACGCACGCAGGATATGCTCAACGCGCCGACCTCCTCGGCGGGAGGCCGTGTGCTGACACCGGTGGAGCAGATGCGGCGCGAGACCAACCTGCAGGTGGACTCGATGATGGGGCCTCCAGAGTTAAAAGCGGTCGTGCGTCGGATTCCGGCGATCAAACTAAACAACCAGCCCCCCCGCGTGCTCTTCGAGAGCATTGGCAAGATCGCCGGCATCACTACCGTGATCGACCCGGATGGCTTGGGAGCCGTTCAGACCCGGAATTTCAATGTGGAGCTGGGCGACGGAACTACGGTGGAGCAGGCGTTCGATTATGTCGCGCTGCTGACGCACACCTACTGGAAGCCGATTTCTCCGACCAGCATTTTTGTCACGCAGGACTCCGCGAATAAACGCCGCGACTACGAAGATTTTGTCGTGAAGACGTTCTACATCACAAACGCCAGTACGGTGCAGGAGTTTCAGGAAATATCGACGGCGGTGCGCACCATCACCAACATCACGCGCGTGTTCACGGTGAATCCGCAAAAGGCTCTGGTGGTTCGCGGTTCCGCGGATGCCGTGGCGCTGGCCGAAAAACTGGTGCACGATCTGGACAAACCTAAGTCCGAAGTCGTCATCGATGTGTTGATCATGGAGGCGAACTCCACCCGCACACGGGATCTGTCGGCGACATTGGCTTCCGTGGGAGCCTCCGGGTTGAGCGCGGGCCTCAGCTCGGCGATCAATTTCACGCCGCGAGGGACGACTACTACCACGAGCAGTGGAACCGGCACCGGAACCCCGGCCACACCTTCGACCGGCTCCGCCACTCTGGCGCAGCTCGGGCATCTATCGTCCGCCGATTTTTCGACCACGCTGCCGGGCTTGCTGCTACAAGCCGTCCTCAGCGACAACAAGACCAAGATCCTGAACTCGCCGCAAGTGCGCGCGTCCGATGGCATGAAGGTTTCGCTCAAGATCGGCGACCGCATTCCGATCGCGACCGGCAGCTTTCAATCCGGCGTAGGAACCGTCGGCGGCGCGCCATATGCGCAAACCCAGTTTCAATTCACGGACGTTGGCATCAAGGTGGAGATCACTCCGCAAGTCCACTCCGCGGACGAAGTCACGCTGCACGTAAGTTTTGAAGTGTCCAGCGTGCGGAGCTTCACCAACATCGGCGGCGTGCAACAACCAATCATCGGCCAGACCACTACGGAAGCCGACATCCGGCTGCGTGAGGGCGAGATCAATATTCTGGCGGGCCTGGACGGTGTGCAGGATTCGAGCACGGTCAACGGTATCCCCGGCCTGGTGAATATCCCGATCCTGGGGAAGATCCTTTTCGGCAGCGACCACACCGAGAAAGACAGCCAGCAGCTCATGATCGCGCTACAGCCGCATATCGTCAGGACGCCGGATTATACTCCGGAGAACCTGCGCGGCGTGTACTCGGGCCCGGATCAATCGCTGCGCTTGATGTACGCGCCTCGGGATGACCAAGGTTCCGCTCCGGCAGTCCCTGCTCCGGGCAATCAGGCTCCCGCAAATCCTGCTCCAGTAAGCCCCAATCCGGCGCCAAATCCGGGAGCCGCATTAGTTCCCGGACCGGGACCAACCGTAGTTCCGGCGCTGGGCCAGCCGGTGGGACCTCAAGTGGGAGCTGTCCCGTTGCCCGTGCAGCCACCGAAACCGGGAGTGCCGGGATTCGCGCCCATTCCGCTGCCGCTGGGCGCAGCTACACGGGTGACATTTACGCCTGGGATTGTTTCGGTGGGGCCGAATACTCCTTTTACCGTGAACGTTGAATTGGCCGGCGCCGCGGATGCAGCTTCGGTATCGCCACTGCGGGTGAAGTGGGACCCAGCGGTGCTCCGGCTCACCGACATCGCGCCGGGCGACTTGCTTTCGCGCAACGGCGGAGCCGTGAGCTCGATCAAGGACGTCCGCAACGACGCGGGCGAGGCGACCATCAATGTCACGCGCACCGCGGGCGCGGGTATCTCCGGTTCCGGACCGGTCGCGATCCTGAATTTCGTGGCGGTAGCACCCGGCAGGGGCTCGGTGACGGTGACCGAGATGGGCTTGAAGAACTCCCAATCGCAGACCGTGCCGGTAGCGCTGGGTTCCGTTTCCGTGGCGGTACAGTAGGAAATAAGATGACCGGGCGTGCACAACGCGCAGCGACGAAGGCCAGCCAGCGCGGCATGACCTTGGTCGAGCTGATCGTGGCGGTGACGATCCTGGGCCTGCTTTCGACACTGGCCGTTCCTCTGGCGGCCTACAAGGTGAAACGCGACAAGGAGCGCGACCTGCG
>Ga0207687_10003539_pt1 | contig 10511 bp, 10 predicted proteins | sample KBSM54metaG_FD_184399 | JGI IMG/M metagenome (GOLD analysis project Ga0207687, IMG submission 184399) | Miscanthus rhizosphere microbial communities from Kellogg Biological Station, Michigan, USA - KBS M5-4 metaG (SPAdes) (version 2) | ecosystem: Host-associated > Plants > Roots > Rhizosphere >... | reverse complement strand
GGTCGACGTTGGGCCGTCATGTCCCGCCCTGAGCACGACCACGCCGTCGATCGGCCCCGAGTCGATCCGCCAGTCGAAGCCCGCCACAGTTGGGTCGAAACCGGTGATCCTGCCCCCATCCGTCAGCAGGGTGAAGGGCGCCTCTTCGAGGCGCCCGGCGAGCTCAGGGATCAGCGTTTCGGTGCCCGGCTTGAGGTGGAAGAGGCGGGGCAGGGCCATCGCGAGACCCTCACGGGTGAAGACGAGTTCGTCGCCCTCGACCCGATGCCCGTCGTGGAGCAGACGCAGCATGAGGGTGGTCTTGCCGGCTCCCTTCTGCCCGATCACGAGCAGACGGCGACCCGCCACCCACACCAGACCGCCGTGGATGGCCAGCCAACCCGCTGTCTGCATCCGGCGCATGAGGCGCCCGTAGCAATCGCGGTAGACGAGGAACAGCACGTCGTCGGGGGTCTGCGCGCCTTCAGGCTCCCCGCCGTCAGTCGCGAGCACGTACGGCCCCGTCCCGCTGACGTGGTAGCCGACGTGCTCGTCGGTCGACAGATCGGATGCGGCGCTGACGGTCAGATACGCCAGCTTCGACGCAAGGCGGTCGTCCTCGGCGGTGATGTCGACCGCCAGCTCCAGAAGCTGGAATCGAAGGTGAACCGCTATTTCAGCAGCCCTTCCTTTTCGAGCGCGGCGAGGCATTCCTCCACCGTTGCGTCGGGCGGGGCGTCGAGGTCGTAGGCGGTGGCGAGGACCGAAGCGATCTCGTCGATCGAGTGCTGCCCGTCGCACAGTGAGAACACGATCGACGCTGTCCCGTTCAGGTAGTGCACCCGATCGGACGTCTCCTCGTAGACGATGAGACCGTCTTTCACTTCGTTCACGTCGAGGCCGTCGATCACCGACGGTCGAGAACTGGGCACGCTTCATCCTCCTCTGATCGGGTGCGCGTCGACCACCTCGTCGACAAGCGTCGCGAGTCGCTCGCCGACCGAGCGCGCGTCGTGATGTTCGCACACGAACGCGCGGGCCGACGTCGCCAGCCGGTGCCGCCGGGGCTCGTCGGCCGCGAGCTCGATGACGGCTCTCGCGAACCCGCTGTCGTCGTCATCGTCGTCGGTGACCACCAGGTGCACGTCGTGCGCCACGTCGAGCCCGGCCGCCGCCGTCGGCGTGGCCACTACAGGACAACCCCGTGCGAACGCCTCGAGGATCTTGATCCGCGTCCCGCCGCCCGCTCGGAGGGGCACCACCGCCAGATGAGCTTGGTCGTAGTACGGGTCGACGCTCTTCGCTCGATCGGGGTGGAGGAGGCGAACGCTCGGAACGACCGCCTCGATTGCCGGCACGATCGAGCGCCGAAGCCGATCGAGCGCATCAGCGTTCGGCACGTACCCCGGGTCGCCGATGTAGAGGAGTTCGAGCGGATCAGCACGGGGGCGCGTCCCCCAGCTCTCGGGGATCCGCACGGCGTTCGGCAGATACCGCTCCGGTGTCCCGGCGTCGTCCATTGACGCGAACAGCACCCGCTCGAACCACGGGAACACTTCTCGTTGGAACGTCTCGTACAACGGCACTTGGTCGCGCTGCGTCGCATCGATCGTCGCCAGCGATGCGCACGTGCTCGCGTCGTCATCGAACGCGTCCAGCAACGCGGGCACTCCGGCCTCGAGAAACGGGATGGCCAGGCCAGCGTTGTACGTGCCCATCACGATCACGACGTCGAACGCGCTCCCCAGCTGCTCGATGATGCGAGCGCCGAACGACGGCGGTCGGTAGCGAGCCAGTTCGGGCAGCGGTGCCGCGACGACGCGCCGCCCGCGCTCGGTGTCGACCCAACTCCGCATGGGGACCCGATCGGAGTCCAACGCGACGTCGATCACCTCGTGGCAGCGCGACCGCACCCAATCGAGCGAGGCGCCGACGCCGGGGAACCGCACGACCGCAACATCCAGTTCATGGCGTTGCGCGACTCCGTCGACGGTAACGCCGGCGCGCATGGCCAAGCCGTTGCGATCGGGCGCCGGAGTCGCCGGAGGCACGAAGAGCACTCTCGCCAACCGTCGGTCTCCTAGCTTCTGGGCGTGCTCGACGTGGTGGTCACGTGTCTACCTCACAGCGACGAGATCAAGTCGTTTCCGCAAGTGCGCGGCTTCTACCTCGCCAAGCACCTCGCCCACCTCGGACTCGCTGCGGAGTTCAGGCCATTGCCACTCGCCGATGTGACGGCGCGGGTGCTCATCTGCTCCGAGTACCAATCGCCCGTCGACTACTTCCAGCGTGAGCTCGAACCGCGCTTGCGAGACGTCGAGGCCGATCGGATGTTCTGCATGATCGCCAACTCGCTGCGCAAGGACCGCAGCCATTTCTCGCGCGAACACTGCGAATGGTTCGCAGCACGCGGCGGAGTGCTCGTGCATCTCCCGGCTGAGGAGTTCGAGCCGTACGAGCACTGGATCGGACTCGGCGTCGATCGCGACGTCGTCGCGGCGAACGCAGCGACGGAGCGGAACCGCGTCTTGTTCGACTTCCCGAAGAGCTGGGACGAAGACGCGTCGTCGACGTTCGACGTGAACTTGCTGGCGGCGGCCCGCTCGCGCCTCAGCGACGCGCGGTTCGTCGGTTCGGGCCCCGCGGACTCTCCGCTGCGCCCGCTGTTCGACGATTGGGTCGAGTACGGACAGCCGCATGCGGCCTACACGCGTGCGGTGCTCGACGGGGTGTACGCGTTCGTGCCGGGGTGGGGCGAGACGATGGGCCTCCCGGTGGCCGAAGCCCAGACCGTCGGCGCGTGCGTGGTGTGGTCGAAGTACCAGGTGCCCGAGTCGATGCTGTGCCCGGAAGCCGATGTGCGCTACGAGGCCGGCAACGCGGGCTCGCTCGTCGACGCGCTGCGCACTGCCCGCTCGCGCGACAGCGCACTCATCGCCGCACAAGCCGCTGCTCGTTTCGACTTCTATGCGGTCAGTCGTCGCACCCGAAAGGCAATCGGCCTGTAGATCAGAGGAACACCGTGCGGTGCCGGATCGAGCCGACGACGCGCCCGGCGCGGAGCGCCGCGTTCGCCAGCCAGCGATGACGCATCGACTCATCCGTCCATGCGTTGCCCGCGTTGTTCCACAGCCAGCGCCACGTGTCGAGCACCTCTTCGCGGGGCGCTGGTTGGAGCCCGTGATCACGATGACGGCGGTAGAGCAACGGCTCGGTGGTACCTGATCGAAACCACGTGCGCGCGACCCGATAGGGGTTGGGCGAGTGCCGGTAGTGCACGACCGCATCGCGCTCGAAGTGCACGTCGTATCCCGCGTACTGCGCCCGCCACGACCAGTCCATGTCTTCGCCGCGCAACAGTGTCTCGTCGAACCCGGCGAGCGCGATCGCGACTTCGCGGCGCACGCCAAGGTTGCCGCCCGCGGCGTAGCGGCGGTAGCCGTAGTTCGTCTCCGCGTCGGTTTGGTCGACGTCTCCCATCCACTCGTACAGCTCCGGCGGGTTCAACCGCGTGCGATCGCCGCGGCCCGTCACGATGTCGTGCTCGTGGAGCGCGTCGACCATGTGCTCCATCCAGGTCGAGCTCACGACGTCGTCGGCGTCGCAGATCAGGATGTAGTCGCCGTGGGCTGCACTGATCCCCACGTTGCGGGCGTGGGCCACCCCGCGTCGTTGCGAGGCGTCGACGAAGCGAATCGGCAGCCCGCCCTCCCACGCGGCCGCCCGGCCCATCGTGCCGTCGGTGCTGCCGTTGTCGCTGATCACCAACTCCCAATCGCCGGTGTACGTCTGGCGACTCAAAGCCGTGAGTTGCTCATCGATCGTGTCGCCGGCGTTGCGCACGGGCAGCACCACGCTCACCAACGGTGCCGCCGCATCAGCGGCCGGTGCACGGCGTTCGCGGCGAGTGAAGCGCGCGACGACATCGGTGATCGAGGCTTCGACCGCGGCCACGATCGCGTCGGGATCGGCATCCGGCCGCCGGCTGTGAGCGAGAGCAGCGGCCGATAGCAGCGCGTGTTCGGTGTCGTCGTCCCAGATCCGGCCGAGCGCACCGACCCACTCGCCGAGCGGACCATCGCGGCGCACGAGGATCCCGCCGGCGCCGACGGCCTCGCGAAACCCTTCGTCGTCGTACGCCACGACAGGGATACCGCTCAGCTGCGCTTCCGTGACGACTCGCGGACGGGAGAGGTCGTCGTACGGCGCGAGGAGGACTCGCGCCCGCGCGTAGTACTCGCGCGGGTCGGGCGTCGGCCCCGCCAACTCCACGTTGCCGAGCGCGGCGATCATCGCTCGCAGCTCTTCGAGGAAGCCCGGTTGCAGGTTCCACGATCGCAAGAACACGAAGGGGATGTCGGGTCTCGCCGCGGCGAGGGTGATCGCCGTGCGCAGCCCCTTCACCTTCACTGGGTTGATGAACAGCACGACCTCACCGGTCGGCGTCGTGCGATACAGCTCGGGCTCGACGAGGGGCGAGATGGTGATCGCGTCGTCATAGCCCGCGGCATGGGCCAGCCTCGTTCGGGTGTCGGCGCAACCCCAGACCGCGTCGGGCTCGATACCGCGTTCGGCAAGGAGTTCGAGCGCTTCGGTGTCGTGGAGATAGAGCACCGACGGCACCCGATCACGCGCCACCTTCAGAAGAGGTCGCGTCCAGTCGTGGAACCATCGCCCGCCCGCGTTCACCACGAGCACCTCGGGCGCGTAGGTGCGCAGGAGCTCGCTGAGCGCCTCGCCAGGGGTGATGCCATTCACGGTCCAGGTGCGGTAGTCGAAGACGTGCACTTCCTCGACACCGTGGATCGGCCGATTCGAGCCGCGGATCATGTCGACGCGCGGTGGCGCCATGACCCCCACGTCGTGGCCGCGGGCCAGCAGGCGCACGGCGAGTTGATCCGTGTTGCGGTCGATGCCACCGGTCTCGAAGTGCTGCTTGCCGGCGAACAGAATCCTCACAAGAACCGGGTTCCGTTTCGAAGCGAGCCCACGATCCGTCCCGCGCTGAATCCCAGGTCGTACGCCCACTCGACGCGCAGACGCGGGACCCATGCGTCGCGCAGGAACCCGCGCGCGACGAACGCGTAACGAGCGCGCACGGCGGCGGCGGTCGGAGGCAACAGTCCTCGCTCGCCGTGTCGCACGTACAACGCGGGGCCCGCCTGCCCGTCGCGGTACGCGCGGTCGACGACCGCGAGAAAGCGCCACTGCGAGCGATAGTGCACCACCGCGTCACCCGCAAACGCAGGCGTGAAGCCGGCATCGATGGCTCGCCAGCCGAAGTCGAGGTCACAGCCCCGCTTCAAGTCCTCGTCGAAGCCGCCGACCGCGTCAAACACCTCGCGGTGGAACCCGAGGTTGCCGGTGAGCACCCTGGGTCGAAAGTTCTCCGCGACGCCGAGCTCGGTGTCGAGTTCGGGGCCAGCGGCGACGTGGGCCGGAACGAGGCGTCGGCGCTCGAGGGCGCCACAAGCGATGGGCGCACGGTCGAGCGTGCCCGACAGGTTGGACAGCCAGTCGGGCGCGACGACATCGTCGGCGTCGCACATGACCACGCGTCGGCCGAGTGCGGCGCGGACCCCGACGTTGCGGGCGTAGGCGATGCACGCCCGGTCGGGCGCGTCGATCACTCGCAGGCCCGGAAGGAGGGAGCGCCATGTGAGCACCACGTCGCGCGTGTTGTCGGTGCTCGCGTTGTCGACCACTACAACTTCCCAAGGCCCGCCGTAGCGCTGTAGCGAGAGCGCCCGCAGTTGATCTTCGATCGTGGACGCCGCGTTGCGCGCCGCGATCACAACGCTGACGAGATCGCTGTCGTCGGAGTCGCCGCGGGACGCCGCCGCGCGATCGACGAGCTCCTCGTAGAGACCGACCAGGCGATCGAGCTGCGCGGTCGAGTCGAAGCGCTGCACGTCGACCGCCCCCTTGTCCCCCATCTCGCGCCGGACCTCCGGCGACCGGAGCTTCATGACCGCCGCGGCGATGGCGCCTGGATCGCGGGCCGGCACGAGGAACCCGTGCGTGCCGTCTTGCACGATGTCGCGCGTGCCGCCGACGTCGGTGACGACGACCGGTAGCCCCATCGCCATCGCCTCCATCGTGGCGATCGACGATCCTTCGCTCACGCTCGACAATACGAACACGTCGCTGCCGGCGAGCGCGTCGCGTACGCCGGAGGGCGTGAGGTGTCCGGTGAGCGACACGATGTCGTCGAGGCCGAAGTCACGCATCGCGAGGCGCACTGATGCCTCTGCTCCCTCATCGATCCCCACGATGGTGTACGAGACGCGAACACCCGCGTCGCGCAAGATGCGCACCGCGTGCAACGCGTACTCGTAGCCCTTGACCCAGTCGAGACGGCCGACGCTGACGAGCCGGAGCGCCAAACCGTCGGGTCGTTGCGTGCGCCGGTGCTGGGTGAACGTGCGGAGATCGACCCCGACCGGCGCCACGTAGAGCTGATCGGGCCGAGCGCCGAGGCGCACACAGTGCTCTGCGAGCTCTTCGGAGACACAGTGGATGCGATCAACCCAAGAGAAGACGTCGGCAAATCCCTCTTCGACCCAGTCCTTGCCGAGGCCCTCGAACCGGACGTCGGAGCCGTGGCACGTCACGACGGTCGCGCCCCGGATCTCCGCCAACGCCCGTCGGTGCTTGAGTGCGACCCCGGCGTGCTCGAAGTGCACCACGTCGGCGTTGCGCAGCGCGATCGGTGATCCGGTGATCGCGACGCGGTCGGCAGGGAGCGCCGTCGCGAGTCGCGCGCGGTCGAGCACCTGTTCGGCGACGACGGTGCACTCGACGCCGCGTTCGACGAGCCCCGCGATCTTCCGGACGACGAACTGCTCCGTCGGATCCGGAAACTTCCAGGTAGCGGTGACGACGCGCATTCAGACGAACGCCTTCCGGCCAGGCGCACGCTCTCGCGCTCGCGCGGCCAGGTTCCACTGCGCCCACCGTGCGCCGTACCAGGGCTCGGGCTTTGCCAAGATCCGCGCGAGATCGTCGACATTCACGGGCTCGTACCGACGCAACGCGAAGCGATCGAGCGGCGGCCGCATCGTCCAGGTCGCCAGTGCGAGTTCGTGATCGCGGGCCACGGCCACTCGGACGCGCCGATCATGACGTCCGTCGGGATACGCGAAGTACCGCACGCGTGCCTCGATGGCCGCTTCGAGTCGAGCGCGTGCGCTGCTGATCTCTTCGTGCAGATCTGCGGCCGAACAGCGCACCAGGTTTCGGTGACGGGCCGAGTGGTTGCCGATTTCGACACCCGCCGCCCGCAGCTCCCGAAGGGCCGCAACGTCGAGCATCGGCCACGCGTTTTCCTGCGGTGCCTCCATGCCCGGCAAGGCGAGGAGTTCGTCCACCACGCCGTCTTGGTTCCCATGCGCCGCCGCCATGATCGCCACCTTGGCCTTGCGGCTGAACGCCCGCTTCCCGGCCGCGCTGCTGATCTCGAACACCGACCCGTCGGGCAGCATCACGTTGGTGCTGGCCTCGACGGCATCTGCCAGCCGCAGGTACCAGGGTCGGTAGCCGTCGAGCACCGCGTCCACCACGGCAAAGAGTGACCACGGCACACGATGGCGATCGAGGATCTCCGCCGCGTCGAGGTTGTTTCGATAGCCGTCGTCGAACGTCACGTGGACCGCGTCGGCGGGCAGCGGACGCCCGTCGCGCAGCGCGGCGTCGATCTCTTCGAGCGAGACCGGGGTGCTTCGGGTTGCGATGAGCCGGACTTGCGCCTCGAAGTCGTGTGGGTCGCTGAAGATGAACGCGAAGTGATTCGCCGTGGCCGCCCGATCGGCGACGCCGTGATAGCCCAACACCCGCACCACCCGAACGCTACGCGGTCGATCGCGGCATGATCGGCGCAGGCATGCTGAAGAACGACGAGAGCTACTGGACACCGGAGGACGGATCGAGGGCGGCCTCGCTCTCGTGGAGTACGTCAGGAGGGCGCTACGACGACCTCCTGCAGCACCACCACGAGCTCTGGCGGCACATCGTCGGCCGGCTCGGCAAGGTCGGCGTCGGTCCTCCCAGCGGCAAGGTCATCGAGTTCGGCGCCGGCATGGGGTTCCTCGACGATCTCCTCGACGACGAGTCGAGCATCGTCATGCTCGACCACACCGACCGGTTCATCACGGCGCGCCCGCGCCCGCTACGGGACCGCTGCCGTCACCTCGAGTGGAGTCAGGACACCCTCGCCGCCCTTCAAGCGGAAGCCGGCACCTTCGACTGGGTCATCGCCGTCGCGGTCTTCTTCCACCTCGACGACGCAACGGCGATCGCGTTGATCCGCGAGCTGGGTGCGTTGCTCGCGCCGGGCGGTCACGTGTTGATCGAGGGGTGGAACCCGGCGACGAAGGAAGTGCTGCACGAGATGGCCGTCACGGAGCGGCTGTTCGCTCGGTACCCGCGCTACGCGCTGCACCTCGACCTGATGCGCGAGGCGTTGTGGCCCGACTATCACGAACGGTGTCGCGACGGCATCCTGCTCTACCGCAAGATCCGCGCCACCTGACTCGGCTCGGTCGACCGTGGCCGGTCAGGCGGCCCAGCGGTGTGCGAGGGCCCGCGCCGCGATCATGAGCGACTCTCGACCTTCGCCGTTGCTGAACGGGCGTGCGACCACGACGGCCACGTGGACGGCTTCGACGAGTTCCGGCTGACGCCCGAGCATCGTGGCGCGGAAGCGGCCGAACACGTGGTTGATCGGAGTCGGGAGCAAGGTGGTCGCGAACGCATTGGCCTCGAGATCGCCGCACGCCTCGAACAACGGGCGGTGACCGTTGCGCAACGTCACGTCGAGGGCCAGCGTGATCGCGACGCCGCCCGCCCGGAGGAGCGCCGCGCCTTCGCGGATGAATCGCAGCGGCAGCTCTGCACCGGTGACGCCACCATCGGCGAACAGCACCGGAGCGACGCTCGGATCGGGCTGCGGTACCCACGGTGTGTTGGCGGCGACGAGATCGAACGCGTTTCGGCGGAGACCGCCCGCAACGTCGCCGACGGCGACGGCTGTCGCGTGGCCCGACGGGACTTCGCCGGCCGCGAGCGCGACGCGCGTGAACTCCACGGCTCGTGGCATCACGTCGGTCGCGATCACCGTGCGGTAGCGACGAGACAGCGCAACCGCGAGGTACCCCGCACCGGAGCCCAACTCCACGGCCCGCTCGCCGCGCGGGGCGAGCCGCAACACCGCTTCGACGAGGTGAACGGAATCCGGACCGACGTAGACGCGCTCGCGCTCGCTGTCGACCTCGACCGCGGTCAGAACAGGAAGCCCTTCTGGTCGAGGTAGTCGAACGCCTGGTTCCATTTCACGGGGTAGCCGGCGGCCTTGATGTCCTCGTACTTGATGTTGCCGATGTGCTTCTTCACGAAGTAGTCGAACCCTGCGACTTCTGGCGCGTCCTCCGCGGCCCCGACGAGCAGCAGGCGTTCCTCGTCCGTCAGGTCGAGCTGTCCTGCCGCACTCACATCGCCGTCGGCGACCGCGGCGCGAACCTCGTCGTCCGCGAGCGCCTGCAATCCGGTCGCGAGAGCCTCAGCTGACATTGCGCCTCCTGGTCGGTTGTGAGCCAAGACGATCCGAGGCGCCCCGGAGTTACAGGTCGCGCTCCGGGTCAGCCTTCGATGCTGTCGGAGGTGAAGTCGTACGTCTTCTGCTTGCCGCCTCCGGACGGCGGCGGAGGGATCGTGATCGTGATCGGCTTCGTCGGAATGCCGCCCATGCTCATGAAGTGGCCCTCGACCTCGGCCTCATCGGCGTTCGCCGAGGGCTCGGGCACCGCCTCTGCCGTGATCGGTTCGTCGGGAATGCCCTCTGGCATGGTCCGCCTCCTTGCGTCGAAACGAGGACTCGAACATCAACTTCGCACCTTTTGGGCCCCGGTGTCCACGCGCGATTGCGAGCCAACACCGCCACCGTGGGCCCTGCAGCTCACGTGGCGCGGCGCAACGACGGGCGCAATCGGGCGGGCACGTCACTGACCCGTTCGGGCGGTTGTACGAACAGTCCTATTCGTCCGGACGTTCTCGTTTTACCTTGCTCAGAAGAAAGGCGCGCAGCCGGCGTTCCTGCGAAAAGGGTTCAGCTGGATGAGTGACTTTCCCCCGTCGCCTGTGCCGCCCGGCTGGTATCGCGCCGCGGACGGGAAGTGGTACCCACCGCAGCCACCGCCGCTCGCGAAGCCGCCGAATGACAACCCATGGCGACAGTTCCGCGTCCTCCCCCTCTGGGGGCAGATCGTCTCCTGGGTCGTCGTCGGAATCATCGCGCTGGGGCTTCTCGGAGCCGCTACGGGGTCAGGCAATGCGAAGAAGGCGGCCGCCGTCTCGACCTCCGGCTCGAGCTCGTCGTCGACCCCAAGCACCTCGCCTCCGACCACGACTCCGTCGCTGCACCCGCGGGCCGATCTGACGCCAGGCGCGACATTCGCCGATGTCACCAAAGAGCAGGTGTGCGTCGTCGGCTACTCCGCGTCGGTGCGTGCGGTGTCCGTCGAGACGCGGGATCGGGT
>Ga0207687_10003530_pt1 | contig 10520 bp, 6 predicted proteins | sample KBSM54metaG_FD_184399 | JGI IMG/M metagenome (GOLD analysis project Ga0207687, IMG submission 184399) | Miscanthus rhizosphere microbial communities from Kellogg Biological Station, Michigan, USA - KBS M5-4 metaG (SPAdes) (version 2) | ecosystem: Host-associated > Plants > Roots > Rhizosphere >... | reverse complement strand
CCTCGCGTCTGCCGCCTCGGCGCCGTCAACGGCACATCCGATTTCTCTGTTGCATGTCACTAGATCCACTTTCCACGCTCGAATTCGATGGAGTGCTGACGCTCATCGCCATGGAGGCGAAGAGCGCACCGGGCCGCGACGCGATCCTCGCCCGGCGTCCGCTCGCCAACATCGAGCAATGTGAAGCCGCGCAAGCCGATCTCGCCGAGATGGTCCGCTACTTCCTCGGCGAAGGACTCCTGCCGCTCGCGGGCGTGACGGAGATCGCGCCGCTGTTTGCGCGCGACACGGTCATCGATCTCGACGAAGCATGGATCATCGTCCGCGCCGCGCGCGCGACGCAGGCGATTCGCGAGACGTTCGATCGCGAGGATCGCTTCCCTCGCCTGTCGCGACTCGCGTCCGCGATTCCCGATCTTCGTGAACTGCTGACGAAGACGAACAAGTACTTCACCAAAGACGGCAAGCTGCGCGAAGAGGCGTCGACGGAACTTCGTGCGATCCGGCAAAAAGTGCACGCGAAGCGCGCGGCGATTCAGAAGACGTTGACGGACGTGATGAATCGCCACAACGACGCGATTCAGGAACCGCTCATCGTCTTGCGCGGCGACCGCTACTGCATTCCGGTGCGCAGCGATCATCGCAACGCGGTCACCGGCATCCTGCACGAGCGCTCCGGGTCGGGCGCGTCGTTCTTCATCGAGCCGATGCAGGCGGTGGAGCTGAACAACGATCTCGCCGATCTGCTGATTCAGGAGCGCGAAGAGATCGCGCGCATCACGCGATTCATCTCGGCGCTCCTCGTCGAAAACCAACGCGACATCGCCGACGGTGTCGCGATCGCCGCGGAGCTCGACGCGCTGCAGGCTTGCGCGATCTTTCATCGCGCGATCGATGCGTCGCGTCCGGCGTTCAGCGCGGAGCGCGAGCTGCGGATCATCGACGGACGTCATCCGCTGCTCGACGAACGACTGACCGCGATGCGCGAAGAAGCATTCAGCGAGCGAGCCGAAGAACGGCATGTCGTGCCGATGACGATCGAGCTGGATCGCGAAAAGTGCGCGCTCGTGATCAGCGGTCCGAACGCCGGCGGAAAAACGGTCGCGCTGAAAACGGCGGGACTGCTTGTGGCGATGGCGATGAGCGGACTTCCCGTTCCCGCCGCCGACGGAACGGTCATTCCGTGCGTCGACGCGTTGCATGTACTGATCGGCGACGACCAGAGCGTGCTCGAACATCTCTCGACGTTCTCCGCGTATCTGACACGGCTCAAACGCGTGCTCGAGCGCGTCACGAATCGATCGCTGGTCCTGCTCGACGAATTGGGCTCCGGCACCGATCCCGAAGAAGGCGCGGCGCTCGCGGCGTCGGTGATCGAACATCTTCTTCAAACCGGCGCGCTGCTCATCGCGACGACGCATCTTTCGGCGCTGAAATCGTTCGCGGTGAATGACGGACGCATCGTGAATGCGTCGATGGAGTTCGATTCGGCAACCGGACGTCCGACGTATCGCCTGATCACCGGAATCCCCGGCCGCAGCCGCGCCATCGACGCCGCGCGCATGATCGGCCTCCCCTCCTCCATCATCGACAACGCCCGCGAACGCCTCGGCGATCGCTACGGCGAAACCGATCACCTTCTCGCGGAACTGCAGAAGCGGATGTCCGATGTGCTCGCACAGCGTGACGAAGCGCTGCGACTGCAACGCGAGCTCGAGGACGAGCGCGCGAAATTCGCGGAGAAGACTGCGCAGCTCGAGAAGGAGCGCGCGCGTGTCGGCGCATCGTTCCGCGAAGAGCTCGATCGCTTGCGCGACGACGTCGCGCGGCAGGTGAACGCCGAGATTCAGAACGTCCGTTCGTCACGCGCAATCAACGCGAACGAGGTGTTGAAGACGGTCACGAAACCGATCGAGCAGGCGATGGAGTTTCTGCCGCACGACGAGCGCGAGGTGCGCGTCGGCGACAACGCGCAGCATCGCAAGTTCAAGGTCACCGGCGAAGTCGTGTCGATCGACGGCGGGAAAGCCGTGTTGAATGTGAACGGTCGCAAGATGACCGTCGACACGAAAGATCTGGTGGTGTCCGGTGGAGGACAGGCGCCCTCGCCTGTCCCAGGCCGAAAAGGACAGGCGCGGGCGCCTGTCCTCCATGGGAACGACACCATCCCCATTTCCGCGGAGCTCAACCTCATCGGCCAGCGCGTCGATGACGCGCTCGAAGAATCCGACAAGTTCCTCGACCGCGCGCTGCTCGAAGGCAAGCAGGCCGTGCGCATCATCCACGGCTTCGGCACGGGCAAACTGCGCCAGGCGATTCGCGAGCATCTCCGCAAACATCCGGCGGTAAAGTCGTGGCGGCCGGGCGCGGAGAATGAAGGCGGCGACGGCGCGACCGTCGCGGTGCTCGAGTAATGGCGCTCGTCGACCTCAACGATCAACTCATCGCGCAGGTGCGGCAGGCCGCCGACATCGTCGAGTTCATCTCGCAGGTCACGCCGCTCAAGCAGGCCGGCAAGTCGTACAAAGGACTCTGTCCGTTTCATCGCGAGAAATCGCCGTCGTTCACCGTCGATCGCGGCAAAGGGCTCTTCTACTGCTTCGGCTGCGGCACCGGCGGCGACGTCTTCAAGTTCCTCTCGCTCACAGAGCGCTTCACCTTTCCGGAGGCGGTCGAGCATGTCGCCGCGCGTGTCGGCATCACGCTGCCGCGCAAACGCAAGGCGGCGCGCGAGAGCGACAAGGACGATTTGCTCGAAGTCATCGACGACGCGTCCGAGGCGTTTCATCAGGCGTTGATGTGGGGAGACAACGCGGCGCAGCATTACCTGCGCGATCGCAAAGTGCCGAAGGAGATCGTCGACAAGTACGGCTTCGGCTACGCGCCCGACTCGTGGGACTACATCCTGCGTCGCTTCGGACAGAAGCACGGCGAAGAGAAGCTCGAGAAAGCGGGACTGATCACGCCGCGCAAAGAGAAGAGCGGCTTCTACGATCGCTTTCGCAACCGGCTGATGATTCCGATTCACTCGGAGACCGGCGCACTCGTCGGATTCGGCGGTCGCTCGCTCGACGGCAGCGAGCCGAAGTACCTCAACTCACCGGAGTCGGAGGTCTTCAACAAATCGCGGCTGCTCTACAACCTTCATCGATCGAAAGACGCGATGCGCCGGATCGATCGCGCCATTTTGGTCGAGGGGTATTTCGATGCGATCGCGATCGATCACGCCGGCGTGCCGGGCGTCGTCGCGTCGATGGGAACGTCGCTCACGGCGGGACAAGCATCGCTGCTCCGCCGTTTCACGCGGCGCGTCGTGATTGCGTACGACGGCGACGATGCGGGACGCAACGCGACGCTGCGCGCGGCGGAGGTGTTGCTCGCGTCGGGATTCGATGTGTCGGCGCTCGATCTGATGGGCGAGAAGGATCCCGACTCGCTGATTCAGAAACAAGGCGCGGATCGGTTCCTCGAAGCTCTCGGCAATCCGAAAGACGTCTTCGTCTTCGCGCTCGAGCATTGGGCCGCGAACGTGAACGCGATGAGCGCGCGAGAGAAGGCCGACGTCGTCGACAAGTTCGCGTCGCTGTTGAGCGCGATCAACGATCCGGTGATCAAGAACGAGGCGGCGCAGCGGATCGCGAACAAGCTCGGACTCGAGTTCGAAAGCATCTGGTCGCGCGTTCGCGGCAAGGCACAACCGGCAAATGCGGAACGTCAGGTGAGCGCTCCGGCGTCGAGTGGCGAGAAAACGATCCTCATCGCCGCGATACAAGGAAGGTTGCCCGAAGGAACGATTGAGCGTCTAAAGGACGATTATTTCGCCGATCCTGCGTGCAAAACGTTGTTTTCTATCATAAAAACCGGCCTTGCGACGGGTAACGCTATTGATTTCGCCGAAGTCCAGACCCATCTTAGGGGCGAGAGCGAGCTCACACTGCTCTCAGAGTTGACTCTCAGCGAGGACATCGACGAGCGCGTCATTCAAAGTCTCGATGAGTACCTCCGACCGATGGAACGGCAAGCCATCGAGAGACGAAAACTCGAAATTCAGCGCGAAGTGGCAGAAGCGGCGAAGCGGGGGGACGACGAACGGATCGAGGCGCTCGATGCGGAGAAGTTGCGCCTTTCCAAGCGGGCGGATCAGCTCGACGCAGAGAAGCGGATGTCGAATACGCTGAAATAATTATCGTCCTCCTACGATTACGCGAATGTCCTCCGAGGGCGATACCAACGAGGACCTGAAGTTCGATGCGATTGTGCTCCACGGCGACCCAGCAAGCTGCCTGCACTTCTGTGAGGAGCGATTGACATGACATCACGCCTGCGCACTTCGAACCTCGAACCCGAAACCACTTTTGATGAGGGGGTCGCTGAGTTGAGCGTCGAAGAAAAGTACGCTGAGGTCAAGCAGCTCATTGTGCTGGGCAAGGAGAAAGGTTTTCTCCTCTACGACGAAATCTACGAAGTTCTCCCGGAAGAGGTCACCAGCCTTCCGGAAGAGCTCGATGAAATCTACATTCGCTTCAACGACCTCGGCATCGACATCGTCGAGGACGCCGAGAAGCCGCTCCAAACGTCGGCCAAAGGCATCGTCACCATCGACGGGACGATCGAAGAGAAGGAAGTCGATCAGCGCGAAGAGGTCCAGCAGGACATCATCGCCGCCTCCTCCGGCATCGTCGACAAAACCAACGATCCCGTCCGCATGTATCTGCGCGAGATGGGAACGGTCAAGCTCCTCGACCGCCAGGGCGAAGTCGACATCGCCAAGCGCATCGAAAAGGGCGAACGCCGCGTCTACAAGGCTCTTAGTGCGAATCGCATCATTCGCGAAGAGATCCTGAAGATCTTCGACGCCGCCAAGAAAGACACGCGCGTCATCAAAGAGACCATCGATCTGGCCATGCCGGACGATGACGGCACCATCGCCATCGAGATGGAAAACGGCGAGCCGAAGCTTCCCGCTGCCGCGATCAACAAGATCGCCGAGATCCTCGTAATCTTCGAGCGCGTCGCCAAGCTCGACAAGCGCATCAAAGACGCGCACTCGAAGCTCTCGGAGCCGAAGAAGCTCACGCAGCGCGCGCTGGCCACGACGCAGAAGAACGTCGAGCGCCTCGAGTTCGAGCTCGCGAGCGAGCTGCGGCAGATCGACTTCACGCCGCAGACGCGCAATCGCATGATCAACAAGCTCAAGGACATCGACAACGAGCTGTCGCAGGCGTCGTCGATGATCCGCAAGGACGAGCAGGCGCTCAAGCGCGAGAAGGACAAGACGCGTCGCGACTTCTATCGCCGCCGCCTGACGAAGTATCAGGAGAAGCTCATCGAGCTCGAAGGCTTCTACGGTACACGCCACGATGACCTGAAGAAAACGATCCGCGAGATTCGTAGCGGTGAAGAGGAAGCCGATCAGGCCAAACAGGAACTGATCGTCGCCAACCTTCGCCTCGTCGTCTCGATCGCGAAGAAGTACACGAACCGCGGCCTGCAGTTCCTCGATCTGATTCAGGAAGGCAACATCGGCCTGATGAAAGCGGTCGAGAAGTTCGAGTACCGCCGCGGCTACAAGTTCTCGACGTACGCGACGTGGTGGATTCGCCAAGCGATCACCCGCGCGATCGCCGACCAGGCGCGCACGATCCGCATCCCCGTGCACATGATCGAGACGATCAACAAGCTCACGCGCACTTCGCGCGCGCTCGTGCAGGAGCTCGGCCGCGAACCGCAGGCCGAAGAAATCGCACAGCGGATGGACATGCCGGTCGCGAAGGTTCGCAAGATCATGAAGATCGCGCAGGAGCCGATCTCCCTCGAGACTCCGATCGGAGAAGAGGAAGACTCGCATCTTGGCGATTTCATCGAGGATCGCATGGTCATCTCCCCGATCGACCACGTGATCGTCTCGAACCTCGAAGAGCAGGTCCTCAAGATGCGCTTCGGTGTCGGCGACGGCGCCGAGCACACGCTCGAGGAAGTGGGCCGCTCGTTCAACGTCACGCGCGAGCGGATCCGCCAAATCGAGTCGAAGGCGCTTCGCAAGCTGCGCCACCCAAGCCGCTCGAAGAAGCTGCGTCCGTTTCTCGATGCAACGTTCTAATCACTTCAAACTCACGACGAGGGCGGCCATCACGGCCGCCCTTTTTGTTTCCCTTCACGCCTTCGCCGCGCCGCCGCCGCGCGCCTATCACCTCGAGCTCGAAGCCAGTCCGGCCGCGCCGTTTCCGTTCCTCGCGCGATTCGGCAAAGTCGACTTGCACGTTTTTCGCGGCGGCGTTCGCGCGGAGACGCTGTGGCTCAATGCATTCAGCCGCAACGGCGACGCCGCCCTCACCGTCCTCAACCCCCTCGGCCGCATGTACGTGGAGATGCCGGTGGCGAACATCGGACCGATGGTGAAGAAGCTCGGCGGCTCGCATGACACGATCAGCAGCGCGATTCCGATCGCCACGCCGGTGCGCGGAAAAGTGAAAGGCATCGATGCGCTGCGCTACCGGCTCGTCTACGGACCGGAAGCGTGGATCGATCTCTGGACGATCGATGCGATTCCCGAGAACGCGCAGCTGCGCCGCATCGTGAACGAGTTCGTCTCCGCGCTCTCGCCGTCGACCGCCGCCGCAGCGCGCACGATTCCCGGTACGCCGGTGTACGTCGAACTGAACTTCAGTCATTACAAGAAGCTGCCACTGCTGCGGATGAAAGAGCTGAAGTTCGACGACGAAGGTGAAAGCGACGCGCTGAAAGTCGGGATGCTGTACATGAAGGCGCCGTTCACCGACGCCATCCTGAAGTGAAGCCGCGCGCAACGACCGTCGCCTTCGTGATTTGCGCGGTGTTGTGCGGAGCGTTCGCGGCCACGGGTCCGTGGACGTTCGGATCGCTCACGCTTCGCTACTGGCAGCCGCTCTTCGCGTTGTGTCTGCTCATCGTTGCGCCGACGCTCGTCTCGCTAACGAAGCGCGAAGTCGAATTCAGCGCCGCGGCGATCTGGACGTCGCTCGCCGTCATCGCCCTCGTTCTCTTGCGCATGTGCGTTCTTCGCTATCAGGCGTTCGAAGTGAATGCGTGGGACTTCTCGAACTCGTTCGACCGGCCGATCGAACAGACGCTGCACGGAAGACTGCTGTGGTCGGACACGATCGGCAGCTCGATGCTGGCGCAGCACTGCAACTGGCTCTCGCTCGCGTTCGTGCCGTTGTATGCGCTGCATGCGTCGCCGTACTGGCTGATCATCGCGCAGCCTCTCGCCGTCGTTGCCGCCGCCGCGATTCTGTTTCGCTACGCGCGGCTCGTTGCTGCGGATGACGTCGTCGCCGCGTGCGTCGCTCTCGCCTTTCTGGTGAATCGCTACACGATCCGCGCGCTCAACGAAGGCTTCGTCATCGACATCTTCTATCCGGCCGGCATCTTCCTCCTCATCTACGCCTTCACCCGCCGCAACTGGCTCCTCGGCATCCTCGCGCTCGCGCTCGTTTTGTCGATCAAGGAAGATGCGGTTCTCACGCTGATCGGTTTCGCGCTCGTCGCCGGTGTTTTTCATCGGCGATGGCGATGGGCGGCGGCGACGCTCGCCTTCGCGCTGACGGTGTTCGCGTTCGACTACTTCGTCGTTCGGGCGTCCTATCCGGGCATCGCTGTTCCCTTCGCGCATTACTGGGGCAGCTTCGGTGCGACGCCGGGCGCCGCGCTCGCGGGGATGCTGCGTCATCCGATCGAGGTCCTGCGACGCGCCGGACCGCCGGCATTTTTCCTGTTCGGATCGATGGCGTTTTTGCCACTGATCGGCGGCGCATGGACGATCGCCGCGTTGCCGACGATCATCCTGTACACGTCCGCCGACACCGAGGATCTGCATTGGCTGGCGTTGCACTACTCGTTGCCATTCATCGGGCTTCTCTTCGCTTCGCTGCCTGCCGCAATTGATCGCCTCGCCTCGCGCACGACGCTTCCACGGCGAACCGTCGCCGTCGCGCTTTTGCTCGTGTCAGCGTTCGTCGGCACCGGATACAAGATGGAACGTTCGCGGTCGGAACACCTGTGGGTTCGCGGACTCGTCGATCGCGCAGGCGAACGGCCGGTTTACGTTGAGGGCGCGCTCTTTCCGCACGCCGGATACGAGTCGCGCGTTCGCGTTCTTCATCACACGATCACACCGCCGCCGAACAGCGCGTATCTCGTCTGCGCGACCTGCAAGCCGTATCCATTCAGTCGTGAAGAGCTGGAGTCGCGCATCGCTTCGCTGCGGAGCAACGCTGCATACACGCAGATCCGCGCCGGCGATCTCTGGCTGTTCGTGCCGCGCTAAGCGGCGGCGGCCTGCGGCATCTTCAGCGAGTCGAGGTCGTGCAGCAACTCGCCGGCGTTCGCGTAGCGCACCTTCGGATCCTTCTCCAGCGCCTTCATCACGATCGCGTTGATGTCGCGGCCGATCTCCGGACGCAGATCGATCGGCGGCTTCGCCTTCTCCGTGATGTGCGCGGTGAGAACGCCGGTGAGCGACGACGATTCGAACGGACGGCGGCCGACGAGCATCTCGTAGATGAGAACGCCCATCGAGTAAACGTCGCTGCGCGGATCGAGCTGTTTGCCCTGCACCTGTTCGGGACTCATGTAGTGCGGCGTGCCCACGATGAGTCCCGCCTGCGTCATCGCTTCCGGCGCTTCGGCCATGCGCGCGATGCCGAAGTCCATGAGCTTCACTTCGCCCTTGTGATCGATGAGCACGTTCTGCGGCTTGATGTCGCGGTGGATGATTCCCTGCTCGTGCGCGGCCTGGAGTCCGCGGCAGATCTGCCGCGCCACGCCGACGGCGACGCGCGGCGCCATCTGCCGGTTCTCGACTTCTTCGCTCAGCTCCGACAGCGTGTAGCCGCGGACGAACTCCATGCTGATGAAGTAGACGCCTTCGGCTTCGCCGTAGTCGTACGTGCGCAGCACGTTGCGATGCGTGATCTTGCGCGCCAGACGAATCTCGCGCTTGAAGCGCTCGAGGTCTTCCGGCGAGCGCTGCATCACATCGCCCGGCAGCGTCTTGATGGCGACCGTTTCATCGAGCTGCGTGTCGACGGCTTTGTAGACGACGCCCATGCCGCCACGCCCGAGGACTTGCTCGATCTTGTAGCGTGAGGCGAAGAGTTGGCCGGCCGCGAGGTCTTGCGCCGCCGCAGCGCCGGGCGCGGTGACGCCGGGAGCCGTGCCGCCGTCGATGCGCATCGTCGCCATCGCGCTCGTCGTCGTGCCGATCGACTTCATCATGCTCGTGTTCATCGCCGCGAGCGGCAGCGACGCCACCGGCAGCGGATTCGCGAGCCACTTCAACTTCACTTCCTCGCGCTGCGACGTCGACAGCACTTCGCCGCCGGCCGTCTGCGCGGTTTCGTACGAGATGTATGCGTAGCCGCTCGGCGCGTGCCACGCGAAGAGAAGCGCGAGCAGCGGCGCGTTGCCGACGATCGCCAGTCCGCTTTCGTTCTCGAGCGCGATCGATCCGCTCACGAATTCGCCGGTGGCGATGCCGACGCCGATCGTCAGCGGCGCGCCGTTCGCGGTCTGCGAGGCCAGCTCTTCGTTGATCGCGCGCGCCGCGCGAATGGCATGAATGACGCCACGCTCGCCGCGGAAAACGCTCACGAGTCGATGGCCGACGACTTCGCGAACGTTGCCGTCCTGTCGTGAGACTTCGAGCTCCTGCGTTTTCATCGCGCGCGACAAGACCGCGATCACCGACGCCGCATCGCTCTCGCCCACCGACACGCCGCGCAGATCGGTGACGAGCACCGTTCCCTCTTCCAGCTTCGGCGGATCCATGCGCTGCGCGGGAGTCGCGGACGCTGCTTCGCGCTCCTGCGACTTCGCGGCCATCTGCTCGTACAGCTCTTCGAGCTCCGCTTTGTCGCGCAGAGCGGTGATCATCTTCGCGAAGGAGCGGCCGAGGATGCCGACTTCGTCGGCGCGGTCGATGGTCGGATGAACGTCGTAGTCGCCGGCGGTCACCGCCTGCGCGACGCCTGCGAGCTCCTCGATCGGGCGCGTGACGCGTTTCGCGATCAACCACGAAAAGAGAAACGCGAGAAGAAGCGCTCCGCCGCCGCCCGCGAGAAGCGCGTTCTCAATCTGCCGGAAAGGCGCGAGCTCGCGATCGAGAGAACGGAGGAACACTGCTGCGCCGACCGTTTGCGTTCCGGCCTGCAGCGGCTCGCCGGTCATGACGTATTCGCTGCGGTCGATGTGCACGTTCGACGGCGGCACAGGCTTGCCGCTCTTGAAGATCGGATCGATGCCGCTCATCTGCTGCATGCCGACGCTCGGCGCGTTCGACGATCGCGACAAACCGGAAGCGAGCTTCGGCGACGGCGCGAACATCACGCCCGCATTCGTCGACTCGGCGATGCGGTTCGCGAAGTTGTCGTCGATCGCGTTGGCGTTGATCAGGTATCCGACGCGCACCGCGTTCGCACCCGAGGCAATCGGAACGACGGCGGTGTGAAACAGTTTGCCCGCGGTGACGATGACGCCGGTCG
>Ga0207687_10003529_pt1 | contig 10525 bp, 9 predicted proteins | sample KBSM54metaG_FD_184399 | JGI IMG/M metagenome (GOLD analysis project Ga0207687, IMG submission 184399) | Miscanthus rhizosphere microbial communities from Kellogg Biological Station, Michigan, USA - KBS M5-4 metaG (SPAdes) (version 2) | ecosystem: Host-associated > Plants > Roots > Rhizosphere >... | reverse complement strand
TCGTCGGCGGCCACCGCCATTGCTGGGCGCGCATCCGAGACGACCAGCTGCGGCACCGCGACCTGCAGCCGCCGCTGAACAACGAGCGCGACCGCTCCCTTCCGAATCGCGTCGGGCGCGAAGTCGTGCCCGTCGGCCCGTTCGCCGGGCACGCAGAAGAAGAGCGACCCGGCCCGGGCGGCTCGTGTGTCGTATGCAAGGTCGAGGATCGTCGTGTCGGCGCGCCCGACGACTTCCGCCGGCGCGAGCACGGCGATCAGCCGCTCCAGGTCCACGACGAGCGAGTCTAACAGCGGCGTCCGCCGCCTCCAGGCGCGACAATCGTCACCGAAGTGGCCCGAATGCGGGGCTTTTCGGCGTTACGTGGGCGGCTGGGAGAGGTGGGTCGGTTGCCGCCCGGCCCGCCTGGATCCACAATGCGGGCAGGGATCGCGACGGACGTGCGGCGCCTCGGCAGCCGCGTGTCGGAGCGTTGTGCGTGGGAAGGGTGCGATGGCGGCCGAGATCATCGGCAGGCGGGACGAACTGCTCGCGCTCGAGGCGTTCCTGGAAACCGTGCCTGCCGGCGGACAGGCGCTACTGCTGGAGGGCGATGCCGGGATCGGCAAGTCCGTACTCTGGGAAGAGGCGCTGCGGGCCGCAGTCAGATCCGACTTCCACGTGCTGCGCTCCCGCCCGACGCAGTCGGAGGCGCAGGTCGCCTTCGCGGCGATTGGCGATCTGCTCGCCCCGGCTCTGAGCGGCGTGCTGCGGCAGCTGCCACCGGTGCAACGGCGGGCGCTGGAGGTCGCTTTGCTGATCCGCGAGCCCGACGAGCTCTTTCCCGACACGCGCGCCCTCGGGCTCGCGGTGCTGTCGACCGCGCGGGCGCTGGCCGAGGAGCGCCCCGTGCTCGTCGCGCTGGACGATGCCCAGTGGCTCGACGCCAGCTCGACCGAGGTGCTCACGTTCATGCTGCGACGGCTCGAGGCCGAGCCGATCGCCGTTCTCGCGACGGTCCGAGGGCGACCGGTCGAGGTGCCGCTCGGGCTCGACCGCACCTTCGACGGCTTCCGGCGGCTTCCGATCGAGCCGCTCTCGGTGGGAGCGATTCACCGCCTGCTGTGGGGCCGCTTCGGGATCGCAGTGCCGCGGCCGGTGATCGTGCGTGTTCACGGGATCACCGGGGGCAATCCGTTCTTCGCGCTCGAGCTGGGGCGTGCTCTCGTCGAGGGGTCGATCCGCGCGGAAAGCGCCGACGTCGAGCTGCCCGAGAGCCTGCGAGCGGTGGTCGCCCAGCGGTTGGGCGCCTTGCCCGCTCACGTCCGGGAGACGCTCGTCGCCGTGGCGGCGCTCGCGGCACCGTCGATTGCCGTGCTCGACGCGCTCGGGGGCACGAGCGTCGACGACATCGAGCTCGCCCAGCGAGGGGGCGTGGTCGAGCTCGACGGCGAGCGGATTCGATTCACCCATCCACTGCTGGCGCCCGCCTGCTACGAGGCGATGCCGCTGCACCGAAGGCGCCGGCTTCACCGACGCCTCGCGGAGCTCGATGTCGATCTCGAGGAACGGGCCCGCCATCTCGCGATTGCGGCGGCCGGCCCCGACGAAAGGGTCGCAGCGGTGCTCGACGCCGCGGCCGCGCACGCCCGTGCGCGCGGTGCCGCTCAGGCTGCGGCGGACCTCTCCGAGCGCGCGGTCGCGCTGACGCCTCCGGATGCGGTCGAGAGCATCAACCGGCGCCGCATCACGGCCGCCGAGCACTGCCGGTACGCGGGCGACAGGCCGAAAACAGCGGTCCTGCTCGAGGAGGCCGTCGCCTCCTCGCCGCCCGGTCGAGTCCGAGCCGAAGCCCTCAGCCGGCTCGCGGGTGCACGCGGGATGGCAGAGGGCTTTCCCGTCGCTGTGGATCTCCTGAGTCGCGCCCTGGCCGAGCCCGGCCTCGAGCCCACCCAGGAGGTGAACATCCTCTGCGAGCTCGCGTGGATGGCACAACAGGGAGGAGACAACCGGGAAGCCGCTCGGTATGCCGACGCAGCGCTCGCGCTGGCCGAGCGGATCGCGGACCCGGCGACCCTCGTGATCGCCCTGGCAGCGTTCGCGCAGGTCAGCTTCGCGCGCACTGGTGGTATCCGACAGGACCTCCTCGACCGGGCGCGGGAGCTCGAGCGGACACTCGACTGGGACGGTTATGCGGCCGCCCGCCGCTGGACCTGGCATGCCGGTTTGCCGATGCGCCTGTCGCCCGCGCGCGTCACGCTCGCGCTCCTGCTCGGCCGATCCGACCGCCACGCGGAGTCGCGCGCACTGTGGAGCCAGCTGACCGCCGAGGCCACGGAGCGGGCCGATCCCGACGTCGTCAGGTGTCTGTTCCACCGCGCCCAGATGGAGATGACGGCCGGGGCATGGGACACGGCCGCGCAACTGTGCGACGAGGCGATCCAGCTCGCGCGCCAGATCGGGCTGGACGTGTTCGAGCTCCTTTGCCTCTCCATCCTCGCGGAGATCGCGGCCTACCGGGGTGAGACCGAAAGGGCGCGCACGGAGATACCCGAATTGCTCCGAGTCGTCGAGACGGGCAGGTTCAGATGGGGCGCGTTTCGACTGCGGATCGCACTCGCTGTGCTCGAGCTCTCCCACGACGACGGCGCCGCGAGCCGGCGGCAGACGGCGCACCTTCTCGACAGCGTCGAGGAGCTCGACGTGTACCTCGCCCAGCTGGCGGGATCGGCCGGGATCGAGGCACTGCTCGCGACCGGCGACCTTGGTCGGGCGGAGCGCCTGCTCGCGCTGATCGATCGAGGCGCAGCAGATGGTCACGCGGCCCTGCGCCCGCTCGTCCTCCGCAACCGCGGGCTCGTCCTCGCCTCACAGGGGGATTGCGAACGGGCGATCGCCACGCTCGAAGCGGCGGCGCTCGCGCCCGAGCCGCCTCAGGGAGTGAACCCATTCGAGCGCGCCCGTACGCTCCTCGCCCTCGGAACGGTCCAGCGCCAGGCGCGACAGAAGCGCGCCGCGCGCGAGTCACTGCAGCTCGCCGCGGGCATCTTCGAGCGGCTCGGCGCGCGGGTCTGGTCGGAGAAGGCACGCTCGGAGCTGAGGCGCATCGGCGGACGCACCGCCTCGGACGGCCGGCTTTCGGAGACCGAGCGGAAAATCGTCGAGCTGGTCGTCGCGGGGCGGAGGAACAAGGAGGTCGCCGCGCAGCTCAGCCTCAGTCCGAACACGGTTGCGTGGAACCTCTCGAAGGTCTACCGCAAGCTCGGCGTCAGCTCGCGAACTGAGCTCGCGGCGCACGTCGGGGAGGCTCCACACCTGTAAATCCACACGTTCGTGCGGTTGATGGCTCGCCGTCCGCGCGGGATCGTGGAGGGCGATGCCGACCTACCTCGTGGAGCGCTACCTACCGGGCCGCGACCGCGCCTGGCTCGAAGCCGCGCTCACCCGGCTCAGTGGACAGCGAACACGCGCGGCGTATCTCGGCTCGACGTACGTCCCCGAGGACGACTCGTGCCTGTGCCGATTCGAGGCCGAGACCGCTGACGACGTCAGGGACGCGAACGAGCTCGCCCGCGTCCCATTCGCCCGGATCGTCGCCGCACAGGAGATCGGCCTCGACCAACCTGGGATTACCGAGAAAGGAGACGGGTCATGAACCGCACCTTGGCGCTCCTCCTGGCGGTCGTCGCCGCCGGAATCGCGGCGACCGGCGGCCTTGCCGGATCGACGGAGCGGAGCGGAGATCTTCACGTGACGAAGAACTGCAGGCGGTACGACTTCTCTGCCGGCTCGTTCTGCACGATCACGTCCTCGAACATCACCGCGATCAAGCGGGGGATGAAGGTGATCTATGCCTCGGCCGCCGACCTGACCGCGGGCGTGCTGGACAGTGACCTCGTCATCGACGGGCCGGGCCGCAACGCCGCGTTCGGGCATGTCGTGCTCCATCTCCAGACCTTGACCGGCGTGGTCACGCTCTCGGGCGGGACGGGGAGGTTTGCCCACTTCCACGCTGGGCCGCTCACGGTCGCGTGCCCGAAGTTCCCGGACTGTTCCTGGGACGGGCCGTACAGCTTCACGTCGCACGACGACGACTGAGCGGCGGTGCGCGTGTCCAAACCGAGACAAAGGAAGACGTCATGAGACGCACGCTCATCGCCATCTTCGCAGTCACGGCGCTTGCCCTTGCCGGCGGGATCGCGTACGCGACGATCCCCGACGCGGCTGGCCTGATCCACGGCTGCTACAGGACCCAGAACGGGCAGCTGCGCGTGATCGACTCGGGCAATTGCGGCCCGAGCGAGACGCAACTCACATGGAGCCAGATCGGGCCGTCAGGCCCACATGGTGCGACTGGAGCGGAAGGGCCGGCAGGTCCGGAAGGCCCGGCAGGGCCTCAGGGTCCTCCCGGCCCCAGCGGAACGCTGGCCTGGGCGCACGTGGCCGCAGACGGAACGGTGCTCGGCAGCAGCGGGAATGTGGCAGTCGCACGACCGGGCGCCGGTTTCTACTGCGTTGCCATCATGGGTGGGACGGCCCACGCGGCGATGGCCGTCCTGGATGCGAAGGCGAATGTGGGCGGGACGATCCAGACAGCAGTCTTCTTCCCGTTCTTCCCGTCGGACTGCCCCTCGAGCGCGTACTACATCCTCGTCGTGACCAGGCCGCAGAGCCAGGACGGTGATCTCCCCGGCGCCGATCGCGCCTACTACCTCGTCGTCTCGTGAGGTTGCCCGGTGGCTCCCGCCCTGCGGCCGGGACCGCCGTGCCCTCGCTCCTCGATTCAGTCCGATCCGAGAAAGGCGCAGCAATGAGAAGCAGGAGCAAGATCATACGGTTGACGCTCACCGCGGCCGCGACGGCGACGTTGGTCATGTTTGTCCCCTTCGCCTCGGCGGGGGAGGTCACTTCAGTACAGGAATACCCCACCCCGACCGCAGCCGCCGGCCCGATCGGGATCGCAGCCGGACCCGACGGAAGGGTCTGGTTTACGGAGAGCGACGCGAGCAGGATCGGACGGATCGCGCCGGGCGGCTCGGTGAGCGAGTACGTCCTCCCCGTCGACGCAACCCCTACCGGGATCGCGGCTGGGCCGGACGGAAACCTCTGGTTCACCGAACAGGGGCGAAACAAGGTGGGCAGCATCACTCCCACCGGTATCGTCGCCGAATACGACCTCGGAACGCTCGACGCACTGCCGACCACGATCGCGGCGGGGCCGGACGGAAACCTCTGGTTCACCGAGCTGGGAGGAAACGCGATCGGCAGGATCACTCCGGTCGGCGCGGTGACCGAATTCGGCCTTCCGACCGCCGGCGCAAACCCCACCGGGATCGCGGCTGGTCCGGACGGGGACCTCTGGTTCACCGAACAGCTCGGGAAGATCGGGAAGATCACCACGGCCGGCGTAGTCTCCGAGTACAACGTCCCCACTGCCGGCGCAGGCCCCTTCGGGATCACCGCCGGACCGGACGGGAACCTCTGGTTCACCGAGTACACCGGCCACAAGATCGGGAAGATCACCACGGCCGGCGTGGTGACCGAGTACAGCGTCCCCACCACCGGCGCAGGCCCCTTCGGGATCACCGCCGGTCCGGACGGGAACCTCTGGTTCACCGAGTTTCTCGCGAACAAGCTCGCGAGGATCACGACCGCCGGCGTCGTGACGGAATACGTCGTCCCCACTGCCGGCTCCTTCCCGTACTACGTCACGACCGGCCCGGACGGGAACCTCTGGTTCACCGAATACGTCGGGAACAAGATCGGCAAGGCCTCGTTCGGCTCGTCCGGTGGCGACACGACGCCACCTGTCTTGACGCTGCCCGCGAACATCGCCGCCGACGCGACCTCGCCCGCGGGAGCAGTCGTGACCTTCACCGTGACGGCAACCGACGACATCGACCCCAACCCGACGGTGTCGTGCTCACCCGCATCCGGCGCGACCTTTGCGATTGGAGCGACGTCGGTCTCGTGCACAGCCACGGACCAAAGCCGCAACACGAGCAGCAGATCCTTCGTCGTGACGGTTCGCGGCGCACGCGAACAGACCATGCGACTCCTACAGGAGGTCATGACGGCCGCAGGGCCGACACCTCTGCAGCGGGCGATACTGAAGGCGCAGCTACAAGCTGTGCTCGACGGCTTCAGTTCGACCAATCCGGCTCAACACGGCATCTCGTGCGCCAGGCTGGCCGTCGTCGCGATTCTCGTCTCGGCCTGGTCGGAGCACCCCATCCCGCGGGTCCTGGCGGACGGGTGGCGCGCAGACGCCCACCGGATCAGAGGCGTGCTCGGGTGCTGAAGCGCGCGCGCACACTGAAGCGGGCTCGAAGGAAGGAGGAGGGATGAGAGGGAGGGATCTGGTCGCCGCGCTCGTCGGTGGAGCGGTTGCGATCGTGCTGGCAGCCGGCGTGGCCTGGGCGGCGACCGGGGACGGCGGCGTAATCCAGGGCTGCTACGACAGCGGCGGCAACGTGAAAGTGGTGGCCTCCCTGCCGTGCCCGAAGGGTTACACGCCGTTCCAGTGGAACCAACAGGGGCCGAAGGGCGGCCCGGGACCGCAAGGTCCACCGGGGGCGAACGGCCAGAACGGCGCTCCGGGAGAGCCCGGCAAGGATGGTGCCGACGGGGTCAGCGTGACGAGCGCCCCGGAGCCGGACGGCGCGAACTGTCCGAACGGCGGCTCGGAGTTCACCGCCGTGAACGGCGTCACCTATGCCTGCGACGGTGCGCCCGGCTCGGACGGTGGCGGCGGAGTCGGCACACTCGCGGACCTCGATGGGATGCCGTGCCAGCTCCCGGGCAGCTTCGGGGCCGGATCGGCTCATCTCACGGTCGGGCCCTCCGGGGAAGTGACGATCACGTGCGGCGAGCCGAAGAACCTGAACGTCACCGTTACTGCCCATTGCACCCCCACGACGCTCGGCGGGTGTACCGCCAATCGAGCGGTAGTCGGGGTCGCAACGGGAATCAACTCGATCGGAAGATGCGAGGCGGTGAAACTCACTGCCACCGACCTCGTTGTGACCACGAGCTGTCAATACACGTTCGCGGAGGGCACGAGCATCACGCTGACCGCCGAGGTTCCGGGCGGCAAGAGCCCGGACTGGAACGGGGACTGCTCGGCTGCCGGCTCCAGCACGGTGTGTCAACTCACGATGGACGATTCTAAAGCGGTCGGTCTCGACTACGACTAGGCACAGCCTCCGGAACGATGAGGGAGGGCTCCATCGGCGCCCTCCCTCAGCCATCTCGTGGCGACGAGTCAGCCCAGCGGTGCGCCGGCCGCGTTCTTGAGCGACGCGGGATCGTCCGGCGGGACGTCCATGTACTGGAGGGCGAACCGCGCGATGTCGCGGAACGCAGGCGCGGCGACGAGGCCGCCGAAGATCTGGCCCTGCGGCTCGTCGATCGAGACGAGGATGACCGCGCGCGGCGCGCTCGCCGGGACGATGCCGACGAACGACGCGACGTAGTTCGTGTCCGAGTAGCCGCCGTGCGGGTCGGGCTTGGCCGCGGTGCCCGTCTTGCCGGCGACGAGGTACCCGGGCACGGTCGCCTCGCCGCCGGTGCCTTCCGAGGAGACGACCCCCTGGAGCATCCCCATCAGCTCGCGGGCGATCGTCGGAGAGACGACGCGGCGGCGGTGGACCTTCGCCGGTTTGCGTCCGCGCACGTGGTCGACGAGATGCGGCTCGAGCCACACGCCGTGGTTCGCGAGCGCGGCGTACGCGGAGGCCATCTGGATCGGCGTCACGGCGATGCCCTGGCCGATCGGGACGTTCCCGATCGTCGATCCGGACCACTTGTCCACCGGGAGGACGATGCCCTGGCTCTCGCCCGGGAAGTCGATGCCGGTGCTCCTCCCGAAGCCGAACCGGTCGATCCACGCCCCGAGCCGCTTGCGCCCGAGCAGCTCGGCGAGGGTGATCGCTCCGACGTTCGACGACCGGGCGAGCATCTCGGCCACCGTCATCGTCTCGGTCGGCCGCGGCTCGGCATCGCTGATCGTCCGGTCGGCGACCTGGATCGAGGGCGCGAGCGTGAAGGACGTGTTCGGGGTGACGACGTGGTCGGTGAGCGCCGCGGCGTACGTGACGACCTTGAAGGTCGAGCCCGGCTCGTACGTGTCGGTGACGGCGCGGTTGCGCTGGAGACTGCTCGGCGCCTTCGGGTAGTCGTTCGCGTCGAAGCCCGGCGCGCTGGCCATCGCGAGCACGCCGCCCGTGCGGGGATCGAGGACGATCGCCGTTCCGTCGACGGCGTGCCACTTCGCCAGCGTGTCGCGCAGCACCGACTCGACCTTCGCCTGCAGCGTGTGGTCGAGCGTCAGGAAGACGTCGCGGCCCGCCTGCTCCGGCGTCGACGAGACCACGTCGATGGTGCGTCCGAACGGGTCGCGGACGATCGTCTCCTTGCCGGGCTTGCCGGCGAGGTAGCGCTCGAGGCCGAGCTCCAGCCCCGCGATGCCCGTGTTGTCGATCCCCGCGTACCCGAGCACCTGCGACGCGACGCCGTGCTGCGGATAGCTCCGCCGCTCCTCCGGGTAGAAGTCGAGCCCGGCGAGGCCGCGCCGCTCCAGCGCAGCCGCCCGCTCGGGGTCGGCCTTCCGCTGGACGTAGACGAAGCTCTGCTTCTTGTCGAGCAGCTGCGGGTAGATCTTGTTCGGGTCGAGATCGAGCGCGTGGCCGGCCTCGACCGCGACCCTCTGTGCGTTCCGCACCTGCTTCGGGTCGGCGTAGACCGTGGTCGCCTCCTCGCCGATCGCGAGCGGCGCGCCCATCCGGTCGTAGATCGTCCCCCGCCCGGCCGGCGTGGCGATCGTCTCGTGATGCTGCTGCGCGGCCAGGCGCTCCAGCCGCGGCGCGCGCACGACCTGCAGCCAGAAAGCGCGCACGAAGGCGATCGCGAAGGCGAGCGCGAAGAAGGCGAGCAGGAGCCGGATCCGGCGGTTCGCCAGGCGGGAATGCATGCCTATGGTTTCAGCCGGACGTACGTCGTTTCCTGCGCGAGCGCGGGCTGGACGCCGAGCTCCTTGCGGGCCAGCGCCTGGATCCGCGCGGCCGCCTGCGCGCTGGAGAGCTCGGACGCGAGCTGCGCGTTGTCGGCCCGCAGGCCCGCGCGATCGCGGCCGAGCTGGTCGAGCCTGATGTTCAGCCGGAGGACGGCGACGTTCATGAACACGACGCCGACCAGGAGCGCGGCGATCACCGCAATCCAGACGACGCCGCTGGCGACGCGTGGGCGCCGTTCGGCGCGCGGCCGGGGCCTTGGTCTCGGCCTCGGCGCCGCCTCGGTCGCGCTCGCATGGGCGGTCTGCGTCCGCGGCTCCGACTCCGGAGCGACCGCCGCCACTAGCCGACCTTCTCCGCGGCCCGCAGCCGGGCCGACGCGGCGCGGGGGTTCATGGAAGCCTCGCGCGCTGTCGGCCTCACCGGCCTCGGCGTCAGCACGCGCAGCACCGGCTCGTGGCCGCAGACGCAGACCGGGAAGTCGGGTGGGCAGGTGCACCCGCGGGCTTCCTCGCGGAAGAAGTGCTTGACGATCCGGTCCTCGAGCGAGTGGAACGCGATCACGGCGATGCGGCCACCCGGCCGGAGCATCTCGACTGCCGCGGGCAGCGCGTCCTCGAGGGCGTCGAGCTCCTCGTTCACGGCGATGCGGAGGGCCTGGAAGACGCGCTTGGCCGGGTGACCGTCGCCGAACCTGGCGGGAGCCGGAATCGCGGCTTTGATCGTGTCCACGAGCTCGCCCGTGCGCTCGAACGGCTGTTTGCGACGACGGCGGCCGATGGCGCGGGCGATCTGGCGCGCGTAGCGCTCCTCGCCGTAGCGGCGGAAGATGCGCTCGAGGTCCCGCTCCGACGCCTCGTTCACGAGCTCGCGCGCCGAGTATTCGGACGAGGGGTCCATACGCATGTCGAGCGGCGCGTCCGTGGCGTACGAGAACCCGCGCTCGGGCCGGTCGAGCTGCATGCTGGAGACGCCGAGGTCGAGCAGGATCGCGTCGGCGCGGACGCCGTTCTCGGCCAGCTGCGTGAGGACGATCGAGAAGTCGCCGCGCAGGAACCGCGCCTGAACCGCGGCCGTGCGCCGGAAGTGCTCGAAGTACGGGCGTACGGTCGGATCGCGGTCGATCGCGATCACCTTGCCGTCGCCGTGGAGGTCGCGCGCGAGCAGGCTCGCGTGACCGCCGGCGCCGAAGGTCGCGTCGACGAGCGTGTGCCCGGGCTCGAGCGCGAGCAGCGCCCGCACCTCGTCTGCGAGGACCGGGACGTGGTCAGTCGTGTCGGGCTGCAAGACGTTCGGCAACATGCTCTGCACTTCCCATGACCTCCTCGATCTGAGCGCGCCAGGCGGCGCGGTCCCAGATCTCGATTCGTCCGCGCATGCCGACGACGACCACCTCGCGACCGAGCTTCGCGTGCTCGATCAGCACCGGCGGCAGCATCACGCGGCCCTGCTTGTCGGGTTTGGCCTCGATCGCGCCCGTGTAGTAGAAGCGCTCGAGGACGCGGGTCTCGCGGCTGAGAGGGTCGAGGCCGGCC
>Ga0207687_10003528_pt1 | contig 10525 bp, 13 predicted proteins | sample KBSM54metaG_FD_184399 | JGI IMG/M metagenome (GOLD analysis project Ga0207687, IMG submission 184399) | Miscanthus rhizosphere microbial communities from Kellogg Biological Station, Michigan, USA - KBS M5-4 metaG (SPAdes) (version 2) | ecosystem: Host-associated > Plants > Roots > Rhizosphere >... | reverse complement strand
TCGACGTCAAATTCATCGAGCCCATCACCACCGGCTCAGGACGCCGCAAACGCTACTACCAGTACACCGCGATCGACGACTGCACCCGGCTGCGCGTACTCCGCATCTACTCAAAGTGCGACCAGAAGACGGCGATCCAGTTCCTCGACTACGTCCTGGAACGAATGCCGTTTCAAGTGCAGCAGATCCAGACCGACAACGGGGCAGAGTTCCAATCCCAGTTTCACTATCACGTCCTAGACCGCGGCATCGGCCACCGCTACATCAAGCCCCGCACACCACGCCTCAACGGCAAGGTGGAGCGCTCCCACCGCATCGACAACGAGGAGTTCTACGCACTGCTCGACGGCGTCGTCATCGACGACGCCAAGATCTTCAACAACAAGCTCCAGGAATGGGAGGACTACTACAACTACCATCGCCCCCACGGAGGCCTCAGCGGGCAGACACCCTACGAACGCCTACGTCAGAAAACACAGCCCGGCCGTCGTCGATGACCGTCAGTCGCACACGGGTGGACCTTGTGGGACGTTACTCGAACTCCCCGGACCTACCCATATTTTCTCATAACGGACATCGATCTCCTAGGGCGATCGCACCACCGAGACGCTGGCGAACCCACAACGCGGAGAAGCGCCTCGGAACCGACGCCGTCGCCGAGCTCATCGCCGAGTACCAAGCTGGCGCACCGAGCACCGCGCTCATGACCAAGTACCAACTCGGCAAAGGCACCGTGCTCGGGATCTTGGAGCGCCACGGCGTATCCCGCCGAAACCAGCCACTCACACCCGAGCAGTCCAACGAAGCGATCGAGCTCTACATCGGCGGCTGGTCGATGGCCAAGGTCGGCCGCCATTACGGACGAGCGCACACCGTGATTCGTGACCTCCTGAAACGCCGAGGCATCACGCGCAGATAGGTAGCGCAGGCTGATCGTGGGTTGTCCGGCACGGACCGCCCAGGCAATTTGCGGTCACGCCTGGCTGCTCTCGTAATGGCCGCTGGCTCAGGCCGGCGGGTGCGGCGGGTTGGGGTACCAGCGAACCGGGCCTGCCACGATTGGTGGTTGGCGGTTTCGGCGGCAGTCCGTCGGTGCCTGCTGGACCTGGCTCGCTACCGGGCGAATGCGCGGCAACGATGTGCGATCGTATTCGGCCCTTCTCGTCGCGTCACGCAGCACCGCGTACGCAGCGATCACCTGTCGCAACGCGTCATCCGGATCCGCCTCCGTCCCGATCACCCCAGCGCGCGTGTCTGGATGATGCTTACGCAACAGCGCTCGGTAGGCATGGCTGATCTCTGTCTGGGTCGCGGTGGGCAGCACGCCCAGGACGGCATACAGGTCGGATCGTTCGTTCTTCATGGCCTTATGAAAGCGATCGAGCACCGTGGTCGTGGTCCCGGCCCACGTCGGGGCCGGGACCACATCGGTGAGGAGTGCTGCTGTCTGGCTCGCGATAAAGGTGGCGCCGGGCGGGCGCGAGCGCCGCGTGTCTAACGTCTGACGCTTATGGGTGCAACGTGCGAGCGGGACAGGTAGCGACCTCGAACGGGTTGATCACGTGTGGCGATCACCTGCCTTTCTGTCTCGTCGTGAGGCCGTCAGGGCGCGGAGGTGAGCGCTGCCGACGCCACGCTTCCGTGCCAAGTGCCCGGTCTTGTATCTGAGGTGTGCTCGGGTCGGCCGACGGTCGTCGCGGTTGTTGGGGTCTCGGCCCGCGACTCGCCGGCTGACGACGGGTTGCCGGCGAGGGCGGGTCGGGCCACTCCGCGGCGATGATCGCGTCGAACTCCGCTCGTAGCAGCTCGGCATCCGAGCAGAGAAGGTCGAGGAACTCCTCTTCGACGGTCGGCTCGATCACCGCGGGTTCCGGTTTGGTAGGCATGACTGAACCCCGAGGCGGTCAGGCCTTGATGGCCTGCCGATTGTCGAGATTGCTCGTGATGGCGATCTTGCGCGGCTTGGCCTGCTCGGCGACCGGGATCTGCAGCGTCAGCACGCCGGCTTCGTAGCCGGCTGTGATCCGTTCGGTGTCCAGGTTGTCGCCAAGGATGAGTTGCCGGCTGAAGATCCCGCGGGGCCGCTCGGCCGCGATCAGCTCCGCGTCGCTGGCTCGCGCGGGGCGTTCGGCCTTGACCGTGACCACGTTGCGTTCGACGTCCAGATCGATCGAGTCCGGGTCGACCCCGGGCAGGTCGAACTCGACGTGGAAGGTGTCGCCGTCACGCCAGGCGTCCATCGGCATGACCGACGGGCGGGCCAGCGTGCCGTTGGTGCCGAACACCTGCTGGGTCAGCCGGTCCAGTTCACGGAAGGGGTCGGTGCGCATCAGCATCGTGTCCACCTCCATCACTCCTGTTCTGTTGATGCTCCTTGTGGGCCACAGGTCCTAGATGAATCTGTGGTGCGCGCTATAGATTTGTTGTAGCACTGAGGGCATACTGATGCAAGAGGTCAACCCAGGGAAATTTCTAAGACGAGAGACGTGAGGCCGTGACAGGAACCGAGCCGGACCGGGCACGCGGGGTCTACGGAATCTCAGTGGCCGCCGAGCTAGTTGGCACCGGGGCGCAGAACCTGCGCGCCTACGAAGCACGAGGCCTGCTGGATCCCGAACGCACTGACGGCGGCACCCGCCGCTACAGCGCCGACGATCTCGACCGGCTGCGCCGCATCGGCGACCTGCTCGACGCCGGGCTCAACCTCGCCGGTATCGCGATGGTCATGGACCTACAAGACGAAAACAGCCAACTACGTGCCGAGAGGGAGGAACAGTCATGGCTGAAGCCCGCATCGATCCCATCGAGCAGATCCCAGACGCGGACCTCCTCGAACAACAGGCACCGGTCGACCCAGACCTGATCAATGAGGAACGTTCCACCGTTCGCGCGGAGCGGCCGATAGATCCCGCCGATGAGGCGGATCTGGTGGAGCAGAGTGTGACCCTTCCCAACAGCGACGACGAATACCCACATGCGGCAGGCTCCGGATGGGAGCGCGATGCCTGACGCGCTGGTGGCCGTCACGGAACGTCTCTTCCGTGACTATCCCAACGTCTCGCTCACGGAGCTGATCGAGCTCGTCCGGCGCTGCCGCAATGACATCGACACCGGCGCTCCAGAGGACTGCATCCCAGAGCTCGTCGAGCGCCTCGCCCGTGTCCGTCTCAGTGATCGCGCGCAGGGCAAGGGCGAACACGCGATGCTCGATGACTAGATTTCCGTTCGTCGCGCGTCCCGCGCGCGGTTCGAGTTGCGGCTCGTGAGGTCGACCTTGTGGTGCTTACTCGAACTTTGTGGACCTTGTGGGACGTTACTCGAACACACCAGAACTCCCGAATCTGGACAAGTTTGCCCCTGTCGCGCGTCCGACGCGACGTGTTCCTCGGGTCCACAACGCCGAGAAGCGACTAGGTCATGAGCTCGTGGCTCAGCTGATCGTCGACTATCAGAACGGCGTGGCCAGCACCGATCTGATGGTGAGGTATCGGCTGGGCAAGGGCACCGTCCTGAACATCCTCGAAAATCACGGCGTATCTCGTCGAAATCAACCGCTGACGCCCGACCAATGCGACGAGGCGATCGAGCTGTACCTCCGCGGTTGGTCGATGGCGAAGGTCGGCAGGCGTTACGGACGAGAACACACGGTCATCCGCGATGTGCTCGTCAAGGCGGGCATCTCACGCCGGGATAGTCACGGCCATCCGCGTCCGTCATCGCCCGATTGACCGTCGTCCCACCAACTCGAGCGGGGCGACCACAATCACCTACCAGGCTCGTCGCGAGGCTTGCGTCGAAGTGAGTGACGCACAATGGCGTAACCGATCGCAACTGCGACCAGCACGCTCCCACATCCGATCAGCCAGGGGCTGAGCAATAGCGCGCCCAGACCTGACAACACGCCGCCCGCCAGCAACGCAGGACCGGCACAGCAGAGCAGTATCGCGGCACCTGCACCGACCACGGCGAGGACGTCGGTTGTCTTGCTTTTGCCTGGCAGGCTCATTTCGCGACGCTGCTGCATTCCCTTAAGCACATCATGGGTTGACGAGTAGTTCGCCGAACAATGCGCGACCTAGCTCCGCTGCTTCTTCCGGACCAAGGATCTGGCCGGGCACCTGCGGATTGACGGTCATCCAGGTGTTAGCGGTGCCGATGGATGTGAAGAAATTCAGATCGCCGCAGCAGGTCTCGGCGAGTGGCCCATCGCCTGCGCTCGCGCTCACGAACACGACAGCGGTGGGCGGCGCCCACGCGTATTCACCGCCATGAACCGTGATGGTTACGGGTTCCCCCGTGACCGGATCAGCAGAGGTGACAACTGCGTCGCAACCCAGCATCGCCGGCAAACCCAGAGCGTCAACCGCGCACATGGACCACGCCGTGACGCCATCGGCGAGCACTACTTGATGCGGGGTAGGCGTGGTCGAGAACGGATAGGCGAATGCAACTCGTCCAACCGCGTCGAGGCCGATCACATCGATCGCCTGCAGCCGAGACAAGACATCGGTTGCGCCCGCCCCATGAGCGGCGGCGATCGGGTCCAAGGCAGCGATTGATGGTGGCTGACCAGTTGCGGCGAATGCGCTCAGGATCGCCTGGTGGACCGCCCGCTCGGCGGGATCGCTGACCGCACGGCTCTCAAGGGCATTGGTCAAGCCCCGGGAGTCCTGAGATGCAGGGACGCAGCATTCGCCTGGCACGGCTGTGGGCGCGGGTTCGCTGGGGTGAATTCCGCCGATGGGTAGATCGCGCGCGAGAACCTCGCGCAACTGATCCACCGACGGTGCGCCTGACATGCGGCCAGCACCGTCTCGATAGATACGGCAAGACACACTTGGCGACTGGCCGGGCTCGGCAAACTCGTCGACACCATCGACGAGAACTGTCGGCGAACCCGCCATGCCCGCATCATCCGCGGCAACCTGGGTATCGATCAGTCGCAGCTCGACGCGTACGTCATCTCTATCGGCCAACACCAAGTCGAGCCGCTCTTTAACGGTCGACACATTCGGGCAGTCAGGCACGTACAAGACGGTGACAGTCGTCATCGGGTCTCCTCCTCGTACAACGTCTGCAGGAGCGAACACTGCCGGTCGCGGCGAGGCAGAGCACAGCTTGCCACCAACTCGGCCAACGAGTCCCGCATCCGTTGCAGGTCGGCAATGCGTGCCTCGATCTCCTGCATATGAGTCGTGGCCATCGCGCGGGCGCTATCGCAGGCGCGTGGACCGCCGGCGGCCAAATCTACGAGCTCCGCAACCTCGTCAAGCGTGAACCCGAGCTGCTGCGCGCGTCTGACGAACCGCAACGTTCCGACGGTCGAGTCCGGGTAATCGCGATACCCCGACTGCGAGCGACGGGGCGGGGAGAGCAAACCGCGCCGCTCGTAATACCGCAGCGTCTGGACGTTTACCCCTACCCGGTCAGCTAGCTCGCTGGTACGCATGCATCCAGCATCAACCCTGTACCTAAGTACAGGGCAAGGGCGGTCTCAGGACCAGCCTCGCGCCCGCTCGTGTCGGGCGACTTATCGGAAGTTCGAGTACCGGCAACCCGGCTGACATCCAGCGGTCCCATAATGAACGTTTCGTGCTGGGAGTTCGGATGAGTGCACTGACGGCAGTCGAAGATGAGTATGCGGCACGTTCGGAATGCTGGTGCTGCGGGATGATCGAAGCACCGGAGAAGATGGTTCACCTCGGGAACCATCCTGAGGTCTCGATCTGCATCCGTTGCGCCTACTCGATCAAGAACTGGGCGTGGGAGATCGAAGACCAATCACGTACCGGGCACGCAGTTCGCGCCCGAGATTCGTTTCGACGCCTCCGTCGCGAGGTAGTGCGACGCGGCTGGCATCAGAGCAGGTTGATCGGCCGGCCTGTTCGGTGGCTGGGTCGTCGACTGCCATAGGCAAGTTCGAGTAAGGCGCACAAGGTGTGGCCCCAGTGGAGCTGAGGGGACTCGAACCCCTGACCCCCACACTGCCAGTGTGGTGCGCTACCAGCTGCGCCACAGCCCCGTGACTTGTCCTGACATACAGCCCCAGGACCGAGGTAGAACCTTACCCGATCGGCTCACCTCGGCCGACCACCGGGGCCAAACCCTCAACCCAGGCTCGAAAGACACGCCGGGCGCATATACCCCCCGGTTTACGGGGACTTCCTGCACCTGCGCGATACTGGACCGCAGTAATACCCCGTCTATCAAGGGAGAACCCCGTGAACCGCAAGGAACTCGTGGCAGCCGTCGCCGACGCCGCAGACCTCGAGCAGAAGACCGTCGACGCCGTGCTGCGGGGCCTTCAGTCCACGCTCGAAGCTGCCGCCACCAAGGGCGAGAAGGTCAGCGTGCCGGGTTTCTTCGCTCTCTCAGTCGGCCACCGTGCCGCGCGTGAGGGCCGGAACCCGTCCACTGGCGCCACCATCACCATCCCGGCCGCCAACACCGTGAAGCTCACCGCTGGTAGCGCCCTCAAGGAAGCCGCCAACAAGTAAGCGACGCACTACACGCCGAACGGCCGGTCTCCCGCGAGGGAGGCCGGCCTTCGTGCTTATCGGACCACGTGGGTCAGGACGAGAACCGTCACACTTAGGCCGAAGATGGATCCCGTGATCCAACCGAGCGCTTCGAACCTCAGGGATCGCCGCCATCGACGGGCCACTACTCCGGCGGCGATGCTCACTCCTTGGAGCGGCAGCCATATGACGGCACTGCCTAGGCGCACGGCCTCAAGGGCAGTCAGCAGCCCGCTGATCGTGGCGAGCATGGTGGCGACCACGGTCCAGTACACCCGCGTGTACGTCGGCGTGCCGGCAAATTCTGCGGCCTCCCGCCGATCGCGAACTTGAACCTGCTTGTGGATTGCGTTCCGAAGTTGCTCGATATGTTCCCGATCAAGTACCACGGGAAGCTGAGCCACCTTGTCGCGCCAGATCTTGGCGGCTCGAGTTCCGAGGACTACGGCCACTCCATCGATATACAGAGGCTCGCTTCGGTCGACGTCGGCATCGGAAGCACTCCATAGAAACACGACCTGCCGTGCTTGATCGAGCTCGTGACGGCGACCCTCCCACAAGTGCACGGTGCGTGCGTTCGCCTTCACTTGGGCAATGGCGCGCGCAACTCCCTCTGAAGGCGGCGAGAGCTGCCATCCGTCACCTGACCATTTGGTCTCTCCGACGATCAGGCCACCCGGGCCGACCAGCACATGATCGATGTCGCCAGCCTTCAACGACAGATGATTCACCACCACCCAGCCCTGGCTCCTCAGTTTTCGGAGCTCACTTGCAGTCCACTGCTCCGCAACCGCACCCATGGCCGGGGCGGCGGTCCCGCTGAAGAAGACCACCGTGGCCCCCAAATACACGACTACCGCAGTCGCCCCAGCCCCAAGGACAAGACCTCGATCGAACGAGCCTTGGACCGCGAGCGTCGCACCGGTCACCAAAGCCGCGCCAACGCCGAACAACACAGCGAGGAACAGCCACGAATCGCGAACGAACCGCAGCTGTCTCCGACGGTCGACAGCGCGTACGCGGACACCGGCGCGGGCGTCGCTGCCCAAGCGACGCTCGCTCAGGACCGTCTTGTCGATCTTCACGCGGACAGCGTGACAGCTAACAAGAAGGAAACAAAGACCTCGATCGGTGACCTACGCGCGGGCGAAAGCTAAGACGACTTGGACGCCGTCGGCGTCTTCGAAGCCGTAGGCGTCTTCGACGGCGAAGACGACGCCGAAGTAGAAGGCGTGGGAGTCGGCGTCGGCGACGGGGTGGGCGACGGAGACGGCTTCGGGCCCTTCGCGTCCGCCGCGGCGATCGCGGCCGACAGCGACGCCCAGGTCGGCGAGTTGATCTCCTTGCCGTTCACCCGCACCGTCGGCGTGCCCGTCACACCGTGCTTCGACGAGTACTCCGTCATCGCCTCCACGAGCGCCTTGTGCGACTCGGAGTTCACGCACGTCGTGAACGTCGTGACGTTCGCGCTGCTGAACTTCGCGTACTTCTGCGCCAATGTCACCAGGTTGAGGTTCGTCGGGCCGGCCGTGCCCTCCGCCGGCTGCCACTGTTTCCCGCCGGGCGTGCCGAATAGCAGGTTGTGATAGGTCACGAACTGATCCGGCGACAGGTCCGACGCACACAGCGCCGCATTGGCCGCGCGCGTGGAGTAGCTGTTCTTCGAGTTCCCATCGAGGATCGAGATGGTGTGGAACTTGACCTGCGCCAGGTTCGCGCGCACGTCGGCGTCCAGCTTGGTGGCCACCTGCTTCTCGAACTCCAGGCAGTGCGGGCAGCCGAAATCCTCGTAGATGTCGACCGTGGCCGCGGCCTTCTTGCCCCACGTCACGCCATCGGACACCGACGCGTTCGTCGCCACCAGCGAACCGGTGATCTTCGCCCGTCCGGACTGCACCCCGATGCCGATCACGATGATCAGCACGGTGATCAGGGCGAGCGAGCCGTTCATGTACACCGCACGCGAGCGGGCGCGCGTCTCCACCTCGGCCAGCTCGGACTCGTACTTGCGCCGTCCCTGCGGGTCACGCAGCCGCTTCGCCGACGGCACCACCACGACGTCGTTACGCGCCAGGAACTGCTCCACCGACAGCGCCGTCATCGACCAGGCGACCAGATAGACCGCCAGCACCAGCAGGCCGAGATCTCGGACCGAGTCCAGGAAGTAGGACGTCGAGCCGTCCGTCGTGCCGCCGCCACCGAAGCAGCCGCACTCCAGCTTGATCCCGCGCGCGGACGCCTGGATCAGCCCGATCAGGAAGACCACGAAAAGCACGACTGACGTAGCGGCAGCCATGCGCACGGCCACGCCCAAGATCAGCATGACCGCGATCGCCAGCTCCAGCACCGGCAGCCCGTAACCGATCGCCTTGGACAGCCACTCCGGGGTCGCGTCGTACGCGCGCACGGTCTGCACGAAGGCCCGCGGGTCGTGCAGCTTGTGCAGCGACGCCCACAGCCAAACGACGCCGAGCAAGAGCCGGATCACGGCCCCGAGCCACGGCTTGATCTTCTGCCAGTCAGTCACGAGGGGCCATTGTGCCGTAACCGGCTAAACGTCACCCGGTGGAGCCCGCCAAAACCACCGGAACGTCGTGCGCGATCTGCTTCTGCTCACCCGAGTCGTTGTAGACGTACTGCACCCGGGCGTAGTTGTCAGGCCCGAAAAACAGGACCTGCGTGGAGTGGGTGGCCCCGTCGTCCTCAGCCAGGAAGACGTGCGTGGCGGCCTGGGCGGCGTCGATCTGGGCCTGCGTGCCCCGCAAACCGATGAACTTCGCCGACGTGCCCGCCGAGAAGTTCTTCAGCCACTGGCTGATCGAGGAGGCGGTGTCCCGCTTGACGTCGGTGCCCACGAAGACGACGTCCACCTTCTTCTGGGTCGCGACGGGCAGCGACTTCAGGGCCAGTCCGATGTCGGCCATGGTGGCCGGGCAGATATCCGGGCAGTTCGTGTAGCCGAAGTAGAGCAGCGTGGCCACGCCCGCCGTCTGGGTGCCGAAGTTGAACGACGCACCGGAGGTGTCGGCCAGGGTGAACGTCGGGCGCGGCTGCGGCGGCACCAACCCGAGGCCGCAGTACGTGGCGCACTTGCCGCTCTGATCGCTCAGCCCAGACGATTTCGCGCTGTCGCCCGAGCCGGACGACGAGCAGCCGGCCAGCGCGAGCACCAGCGAGGTGAGCACGACGAGCACCTTCACGAATTGCCTCCTGAGGTCGGCGCCGGAGCGCCCAAAGCGATCACCGGGGCCGTGACGTTCACGATCCCCGCGTTCTGGAACTGCAACTCCAGCGACACCGACTGTCCTGCCTTCACGGTGCCGTACAACTTCTCGATCATCACGTGGCCCCCGCCGGTCTTGAACACCAACGACCCGTGCGCCGGGATCACCGGACCCGCCGCGCTCACCACCATCTGCCCGTTCGTCAGCTGGACGTGCAGCACCGTCTCGGCACCAGCTCCGCTCAGGACCGTCTGAAGACGATCTGGTTTTCCGGTCGTGTTGTAGACGGTGAAGTACGCGGCTGCCTCGTCGGTGGGCGGGGCGGGTGCGCGCACGTAGGCGTCGCTGACGACGATGGCGGCCGAGGAGTTGGACGATCCGGTGGAGCCTGCCGGGAGTGGCTGGGCGCCGCGCACCACACCCACGGCACCGAGCAGGGCCACGAGTCCGGCGCCGATCACGGCGGGCAGCGGGATGCGCATCAGTGCAGCTTCACTTTCACATCGGTAGTGGTGGCGTCGAACTTCGACGTGGTGACGACGACCTGGAAGTCCCACGTGCCGGCGACCGGCAGGTTCACGTTGCTCGCCGTGTAGACGTCGTCGCTGGCCTTGGTCAGCTTCACCGGGATCGGGCCGAGTTGGGCGGCGGCGTCGCTGGCGCTCGCGGTCACGGTCGTGCCGGTCGGGAACGAGGTCGACGAGTGCAGGGCCAGGGTCACGTCCACGGCGCCGTGGATGCCCGGGTTGACGTTCACCGTGACACTGCGGTCACTGCCCAGCG
>Ga0207687_10003527_pt1 | contig 10525 bp, 7 predicted proteins | sample KBSM54metaG_FD_184399 | JGI IMG/M metagenome (GOLD analysis project Ga0207687, IMG submission 184399) | Miscanthus rhizosphere microbial communities from Kellogg Biological Station, Michigan, USA - KBS M5-4 metaG (SPAdes) (version 2) | ecosystem: Host-associated > Plants > Roots > Rhizosphere >... | reverse complement strand
CGCGGACCGCCGGTGCGATGTACGGCGTACGTACGGGGACGGTCTTGTCAAGCATCACGTCGATCTCCTGCTCGGAGGCTGCCTTCGTCGGAAGACTAGGGCGTGCTCGTCCGAGCGGCGGCCGAACGTTCGCTTACGCGGGAGCTTTGCGGCAGGGAACGGTGCACTTTGGTACGCGTGCCGCCGCCGACGGTGCGTAGGCTCGGGAGCGTGCAACGCCGCTTGCGTCGATTGCTGGTCGCGATGGCGGTCATCGCCCTGTGCTGGAGCGACGCGGGTCAGGGCGCCGGCGCGCCGGCGCGCAGCGACGCGTCAACGGTGGCGCGAACGCCGGCCCGCCGTCTGTTCGCACCGGACTCGGTGTGGAACGCGCGGCTCGCGCCCGACGCGCCGCTCGACGCCCGCAGCGCGCTCCTGAGCGGTGTGTTCGCCGCCGAGATCTCGCGCGAGCGCAGCCTGCGCATCGGGCCGTGGATCGAGACGACGACCTCCTCCACGCCGGTCTACACCGTGCCGCGGGCCCAGCGCACGGTGCGGGTCGGACTGGACGGCTCCGCGCCCTACCGCCGCTCGCTGCGGCGCGCGTTCCACGCCGTCCCGCTGCCGCCCGGCGCACGTCCGGCCGCCGGCACCGACCGCCACCTGACCGTGGTGCAGCCGTCCACCGACCGTCTCTGGGAGTTCTTCGGCCTGCGACGCGACCACGGCCGCTGGATCGCGGCCTGGGGCGGCGCGATGCGCGGCGTGTCGCGGAGCCCCGGCTACTTCACCCGTGCGGCGTGGCCGGGTGCCCTGCGGGTCTGGGGCGCGACCGCCACGAGCCTCCCGGTGGCCGCGGGCCTCATCCGGATCCGCGAGCTCCGGGCGGGGCGCATCGACCATGCCATCGCGATCTCGGTGCCGGACATGCGGGCGCGGATGGCGGCGTGGCCCGCGCAGCGCACCGACGGGTCGCTGCACCGCGTCGACGCGATCCCGGCGGGTGCCCACTTCCGGCTCGATCCGGCGCTGGACGTCCGCGCTCTCGGCCTCCCGCCCGCCGCGCTGGCGATCGCGCTCGCCGCGCAGCGCTACGGCCTGATCGTCCGTGACCGGACGCTGCACGCGACGGGGCTGTTCGCCGAGGATCCGGCGCCGACCGGGCGCAACCCGTATCCGGCGCTGTTCGGCGGCCGCGCGCCGATCGACCTGCTCGCCGGCATTCCGTTCGACCGCCTTCAGCTCCTGCGGATGCGCCTGCGGCCGGTGCCCTGAGTGCGCGTGGACAGCCGGGCCGGTCCGTTAGCGTGCCCGCAGTGCCCCGCCCCGCCGCGTCCCCGATCGGCTACCTGACCGATTGCTATCCGGCGACGTCGCACACGTTCGTGCAGCGCGAGGTCCTCGGGCTGCGGGCGCTCGGCGTCGACGTGCACACCTTCTCCACGCACCGGGCCGGGCCCGAGCACGTGCTCTCGCAGGACGATCGCGACGCGTTCGCGACGACGTTCGCGCTGCTGCCGGTCTCCGTGCGGGCGCTCCTGGGCGGGCACGCCCGCGCGCTGGCCGACGCGCCGCGGGCGTACCTGCGCGCGGCCGCGTTCGCGCTCGCGCTCGGCCGCGGCGCCAAGGGAAGGCTCTGGCAGCTGTTCTACTTCGCCGAGGCCGTGCTGCTCTGGCGCCAGTGCGCCGCGCGCGGGATCCGCCACGTGCACGCGCACTTCACGCGGCCGGCGGCCGACGCGGCGCTGCTCGCCGCGCACCTCGGCACGCTCGCCGACGACGGGGCGCCGTGGACGTGGAGCTTCTCCGCGCACGGGGCGGACATCTACGACACCGACCCGGTCGCGCTCGCCGCGAAGGTGCGCGACGCGCGCTTCGTCGTGTGCGTGAGCCACTACGGGCGGGCCGAGCTCATGAAGCTCGTCGCCGAGGAGCACTGGCCGAAGCTGCGCGTCGTGCGCTGCGGGATCGACCTGACCCGCTACGCCCCCGCCCACGATCGGGCCGCGCGCGGCGCGTCGCCCCTGCGGATCCTGACCGTCGGCCGGCTCGTCGCGGTCAAGGGCCAGACGGTCCTGCTCGAGGCGCTCGCCCGGCTCGTCGCCACCGGGGTCGACGCGCAGCTGACGATCGTCGGCGACGGCCCGCTGCGGGCGGAGCTCGAGGCCGCGGCCGGGCGGCTCGGCGTCGGTGGGCGCGTGCGGTTCGCCGGGCGGGTCGGCCAGGACGACCTCCTCGCCTACTACGAGGCCGCCGACGTGTTCGTGCTGACGAGCCTCGCCGAGGGCATCCCCGTCGTCCTCATGGAGGCGATGGCCACCGGGCTGCCGGTCGTGGCATCCGACATCACCGGGATCCCGGAGCTCGTCGGCGACGGCGAGGAGGGGCTGCTCGTGCCGGCTGGCGACGCCGGCGGGTTCGCCGCAGCGCTCGAGACGCTCGCGCTTGACCCGGGCCGCCGCGCGCGGATGGGGCAGCAGGGACGCCGGCGGGTCGAGTCGGAGTACGAGGTGCGCCGGTCCGCGGTGGACCTGCGCCGCGTCATGCGCGAGTTCGGCGCGCTCCCGCTGCCGGGGCCGGCCGCTTAGGACGCGCGGAGCCGCATCTTCACCAGCTGGAGGTGCTCCCACGGGAAGCGGGCGAGCAGCTCGCCCGGCGTGCGGCCGCCGAACAGGCGCGGATACGGGTTCCGGCCCGACGGCGTCGGGTCCTCGGCGAAGAAGCCGGTGGCGTGAAGCGTCTTGTCGCGGACGATGAGCCCGTAGCGCTGGGCGGCGACCGCGATCGCGCGCACGGCCGGCGGGAGGTCCAGCGCGGCGATGTCGAGCTTCGGATCGAGGCGCAGGCGCGCGCCCTCGGGCAGGGCGACGGGCGCGCTCAGCGTCCCGTCGGTGCGCTGGGCGGGCCATGCGGCGGCCTTGGCGCGCGCGTTCGGGATCGCGATCGCCAAGGCATGGTCGATGCGCCCCCGCTCGAGCTCGGAGATCCGGATCAGCCCGGCGATCAGTGGCAGGCTCGTGGCCGTCGCGCCCCAGTACGGCTCGCCGCCCGGCCACGACCCGCGCGTGAAGTACCCGGGGTTCGTCGACACGTTCCGCATCGCGCCGCCCCACGCCGCCCGCCATCGCCCGTTCTCGCGCCGCAGGTGCCAGAACTCCCACATCGAGTCGGTTGCCGGCTGGAGGAGCGTGAGATGCCTGTCGGGTCCCTGCGCCGGCCGAGCCGTGGAAGGCAGCGGCACCGAGCGGAACGCCCGGCGCAGCGTGCGCCCGTAGGCCTCGCGGACGTCGAGGACGACCGGCACGCGCCGTTGTCCCCGCGGGACGGTGTAGACCGGTGACGACGAGTTCGTGGTCTGGATCCACGGTCCGATCGCCGCCTTGCGCTGGCGGGCGATGTCGGCGACGAAGGCGCGGACGAGCTCATGACTGCGTGGGTCGAGCGCGGCGTCGTCGGGGAGGCGCAGGTTCCAGACCGCGGTGGGGGCGAACGGGCGCGCGACGGTGCTGTGGGCCGGCGTCCGTCGGACCGGCCGAGACGCCGGCGGCGCCGTGGCGCTCGTCGTGGCCGGGGGCTCGGCGCGATGGCCGCCGCCGCACCCGGCGACGACGAGCACCACGATCGCGAGCGGCACCGCGCCGCTCAGGCGGATCATCGCCGCAGGGTAGCGAGCGCGCAGGAGGCTGCGGTGTTCGAGCAGACCCGCCGTCACCCGGGACGCCGTGCCGGCTCGCGGCTGATAATGATCTCGGCGATGGCGGCGAACGCGAGACGTCGTGACGTGGGTACCCGGGCCCGCGACGCCAGGGCCGAGGCGTGGGCGTCGCCGACCGCGCGCGGCCTGCTCGCGGGGACCGTCGGCGCCGTGGTCGTGCGCGGAGCCGGTGCAGGGTGGCGGGAGGCCGCCGGCGTCGGACTCGCGCTCGGCGGGGGTCAGCGGGCCCTGCTCGCCGCCGAGCAGCGCATCATGCGCGAGGTCCGCAACAGCGCCGATGCGGCGACACTTACGGCCTGGCTCGGCGAACTCACCCCTCCGCTCGGCACGTGGGCGATCGAGCCCGACTTCGCCCGCCTCGTCGCCGCGGAACTGACCCGCGCACCCGACACCGTCGTCGAGTGCGGCTCGGGCACCACCACCCTGCTCATCGGCCGCCTGCTGCGCTCCAACGGCCGCGGACGCCTCATCAGTCTCGAGCATGACCAGTCGTTCGCCGACCGCACTCGGCACCTGCTGCGGAGCGCCGGCCTCGACGAGATCTGCGAGGTGGTGTGGGCGCCGCTGGCACCACAGACCTTCCGCGGCGAGACCGTGCGGTGGTACGACGCCGGCCGCGTCGCCGATCTGCCGAGGTCGATCGACCTCCTCGTCGTCGACGGGCCGCCGGCCGTCGAGCGCTGGGCTCGCTGGCCCGCGCTCGAGGCGCTCGGCGGTGCGCTGCGCCCCGGTGGGACGGTCCTGCTCGACGACGGGCGCCGGGCGGACGAGAAGCGCGCCGCCTTCCGCTGGCGCGCCGAGCATGCCGATCTCGAGTTGCACTGGCACGACACGGTGAAGGGGTCGTGGCGGCTCGTGAAGACGGAGACCCCGGCGCGGCCCGGCGCGGCTGTCGCCGCGTACCAGCGGGTCCGGAGGCAGCTGAACCCGCGGCCCGCGGGGTACGGTCGCTGGCCGGTCCAGCGCTGAGGCGGTCGGGGCCCTAAGACGCTGCCGAGCGAGCCACTCGCGCGCGCAGCCTGTCGTACACGGGCTGCATGCGGTCGCGGTCGCGCTCGTCGTATCCACGGAGGAGTGCCAGCGTCGCGACGTAGGCGACGGTCGCCGCCGCCGCGGCGACCAGCAGCCCGCCGAGGCCGAGACCCAGCGAGTCGACGGCGCGCGCCACGGCGAAGGCGAGCGCCGCGGCCACGACGAGGACCGTGCGCTGCCAGACGGGCCAGAGGACGCGCCACGGCTCGTGGAGGTGACGCCGCAGGAGCCGGGAGCGCACCGCCGCGTCGACGCCGTAGCCGATCGCCAGAGCGGCGCTGGCGCCCGTGATCCCACCCGCATGGACGAGGGGTACCAGCAGGCCGACGACGATGATCGCGCGCCCGATCCCGATGATCGTCGATGGTCCGGCGGCGTCGCCGGCCCACATGAGCTGCGACTGGATCCCCACCACGATGCCGAGCAGCGCGACGATCATCCAGATCGCGAGCGCCGAGTCGGCCCGCTCGAAGCCCGGGCCGAACAGCGCCATGACGGACTGCGCCGCTCCGGCGACGATCGCGCACGGGAGCAGAAGCATGACGAGGGCGTACCGGATCGTGTCGACGAACGCGCGGTCATGGCTGGCGCGCTCTCCGAGTGTCAACCGCTCGACCAGCGTCGGGAACAGCATCTCGTTGATGCGCGGGCTCAGCTCGAGGAGGCGTCTCGCCAGCATCGCCGCACGGGTATAGGCGCCGACCGACGACACCGGGACGAGCGCGCCGAGGATCCACGTCGGCGCCTCGAGCGTCACGCCGTCGGCGATCGTCCCGGGCGCGATCTTCAGGCCGAACCTGACGATCTCCGGCAACGTCCGGCGCGCGGCGCGCCGCTCGTCGGCGGGTGCCGCGAGACGGGCGTAGCGGGGGAGCAGCACGAGGCGGTGGACGAGGGACACCGCCCACGACGCCGTCGTGGCGATGACGAGGGACCAGACCGACGGGCTGACGATGGTGAGCACGACGGCGAGCGCGGTGAACCCGAGCGTTTGCACGAGCCGGACCCAGAAGAGCTCCGATCCCGCGCGGAACGCCGCGAACACGCCGTCGATGTTCCACGACGTGTTCATGACGAACGTGTACGTGAGGATCAGCACGGTGGCGGGCCAGAACAACGCCGGCCGGTGCACCGCGGCGAAGAAGAAGTGAGACGCGAAGATCGCTACGACGGCTCCGACGGCGGTCAGCGTCAGCGAGAACCCGAGAACGATCAGCGCCAGCGGCGTCACGCGTGGGTGACGCGGTTCGAGTCTCGCCAGCTCCCGCACGAGGCCGGCCTGCTCGCGCACGCTCGTCAGGTACGTCATCGCCGTCATCGGGGCGCTGACGAGGGCGAACTCGCCGATCACCGTGATGCCGTATAGGCGCGCGAGCACGACGCTGCTCACGAGTCCGATGACCGCGACGCTCACGAAGCTCAGCCCGCTCAAGGTCAGCCCGCGGGAGTAGGAGCGGCGAGAGGCCATTCCGTGAAGCATGTCGCGCCGTCGGGCGGCATGCGGTTCCGGACGCCCGGCGGCACGATTTGGCGGCGGGTTCGACTCCTGCGGTTGCTAGCTTGCGTCACGTCCTTCCCCGTCCGCTGGGTGAGGCGCCTGCCCGCCTCAAACCGGAGTGCCCGTGAGTTCGACGCTCGACGCACCCCCTGAAATGCAGCAGCCGACGCCGTTCGTTCCGCGAGTGGGACCGCTTGCCGCTGCCCGCCGCCACTGGTGGATCGTGCTGCTCTTCACGATCGCGTTCACCGGTGCCGGTGTCGCCGCCGCGATCCGCCGTCCGCCGGTCTACAGGGCCGAGGCGCGCCTCGCCGTCGGCCGTCTCGACGTGAGCGCGCCGGGCGCGCTCGGGAGCTTCACGATCGCAACACAGGCGCTCGCGGCGCAGTACAGCCGCAGCATCGACGGACTGGGCGTGACCCGTCGCGTCGCCCCGCAGTTCGGGCTCTCACCGCTCCAGGTCGCCGCTCGCGTGGCGGCGACCCCGATCCCCGAGAGCCCGGTCGTCCGGGTGTTCGGGACGGGCCTCAGCGCGCGGGCAGCCGTCCGTCTGACGAACGCGGCAAGCAACGCGCTCGTCGCGTTCACCACGGATCTCAACCGCGCCAATCCGGACACCCCGCGTCTCCTCAGGGCGTTCCGCAACGCGGCACGGGACGTGCTCCACACCGAACAGCGCGTGACGCTCCATCGCAAGGAGCGCGAGGCGAACCCGAACGACACCACACGTGCGAGGCTTCAGGAGGCGCAGGTCAACCTCCAGGTGGCGCAACTGCGCATGCAGACGACGCGAGCCGCCTACGACGCCAGCACGAGCAGTCAGGGAGCGACCGCGCTGCTCCAGGTCCTCCAGCCCGCGGCGACAGCGGCGAGCGACTTCGCGCGCTACGTTCAGCTGTTCGGTTTCGCAGGGTTAGTCGCCGGCCTGGCCGTCGGCCTCGCGCTCGCCACCTGGCGGGCGAATCGTGTGGAGCGCCGCTCGGTCTCTGATGAGCGCGGCCGCCTCGCCCGTCCGCCGCGCGCCCGGATATCTGGCCGGCGCGGCGGCGGCCGTCGGTGTGCTGGCGCTCGTCGCCGAGGGCTACCGGGTGGCGCCGTCGGCGACGTTCGCGTTACTCGTGTTCGTCACGGCGCTCCCCGCTGCCGCGTACGTCGCGTGGCGCGCCCATCCGGCGCCTCTCCTCTGCGGCGGGCTCGCCCTGTCGCTCTTCTCGGGCAATTGGGGCAACGTCGGGCTGCCCGAACTCGTCGCACCCGACCGACTGCTGATGTACGCGGCCATCGTCGTCGTGGTTCTGCGCGGCCCCGCGATGCGCCTGCGACCCCGGATCGAGATCCAGCCGATCCACTGGCTCCTCGCGCTGACCGTCGCCTACGTGGTCGCATCGGCGCTGGTCGCCGGAACGTTCTTCGACCGCGCCGCGATGCTCCGGTTGGCTGATCGCGTCGGAGCGGTGCCGTACGTGCTCTTCGCGCTCGCGCCCGTGATCTTCCGGACGGCGCGGAGCCGGTCGCTGCTTCTCGCGGCGCTGGTCGCGGCTGGGCTCTACCTCGCGCTCACCGCCTTCTTCGAGGTGCTGGGCGCCCAGGCGCTCGTGTTCCCGCGGTACATCAACAACCCATCGCTCGGCATCCACGTCGGTCGCGCCCGCGGCCCGTTCCTCGAGGCGGCAGGCAACGGCGCCGCGATCTACATCTGTCTGGTGGCGGCGGTCGTCGCAGCGGTGACGTGGCGCGCCGGGTGGCGGCGAAACCTTGCGGTGGTGACCGCAGTCCTCTGCTCGGCCGCGTTGCTGCTCACGCTCACGCGCTCCGTCTGGGTCGCGGCGGCGGCGGCGACGACGATCACGATGCTCTCCCACCCACAGCTTCGACGCTGGCTGGTGCCCGTCGCGGTGGGCGCCGCGCTGATGACCGGTGCGACGCTCGCGGCGGTGCCGGGCCTCAAGCAGAAGACGCTCGCTCGCGAGTCGCAGCGAGGTCCGATCTACGACCGGCTGAACCTCAACCGCGCGGCGCTCAACATGGTCGAGGCGCGGCCGCTCACCGGATTCGGGTGGGACCGCTTCAAGGACGTCGGGACGGACTACTTCCAGATCGGCGACTACCCGTTGACCGCCGGCGTCGGGGTCGGGGTCCACAACGCCTACTTCTCCCATCTCGCCGAGTTGGGTCTGGTGGGCGCCTCCCTCTGGCTCCTCAGCATGCTGCTCGCGGTCTGGCTCGCGCTGAGCCGCCGCGGCGCGCCGGAGCTCGAACCGTGGCGCTACGCGCTGCTCGCGATCGCCATTCTCGACTTCGTCGTCTCAGCCTTCGTCTATCCGTACCTGTTCTCGATCGTCGTGCTCTGGGTCTGGGCGGGGATCGTCTACGGACCGGCCGCTCGCGCGACCGGCGAGGCCCCGCTGCGCGGCGCTCGCACATCGTGACCCTCAGAGACGAGGCCCACCCAGCGCGGTCGCGGCGTCGGCGAGACCCAGCGCGACGTGCCCATCGCACCAGCGCGGATACCAGACGCGGACGCGGCCGAAGCGGTGGCGGCGCGCCACGGCGGTCGGCCCGCGCAGACCGGCGGTGAGGACGCGCTGCGCGACCCGCTCGAGCACCGCTCGGTCGACGTGGCCGCCGGAGAGCAGCGCTGACAGCGCGCTCAGGCCGGTGCCGGCGGAGTGCCCGTCCTCGGGCCAGCGACGGTCGGCCCAGAGGGTCGCTCGACCAGCGGCGTCGAAGAACCGCTCGTAGTGACGCGCACCTCGCGCGATGGCATCGTCGATCGCGGGGTCGATGTGCCGCAACCGCGAGAGGGACAGCAGCACGTAGCCGGTGTGGAACGAGTCGGCCCAGCCGAGATTCCCACCCTCCCCGTACGGCCACGAGCCATCAGAGGCCTGGCCGGAGAGGGTGCGATCGAGCGCCCGACCGACGCGATCTCGGGCCCCCGTGTCGTCGGCGAGCGCGGCGTCGACGGCCGTGGCCCCCAGGACGTTCGCGTTATGGACGTTCACCCGGCTGTCGCGGTGGTAGGCGAAGAACCCGCCGGGCTCGACCCACAGCTCTTCGAGCGCCCACCGCGCGGCGCCCCGCGCCCGCTCGGCGAGCGCGTCGCGGCCGGTCGCCCGCGCGCCGTCCAGGAGCGCCATCGTCGCGAACGCGGTCACGACGACGTTCGGGGCGCCCGCGGGGTAGTAGCTCCACCGCGTCTGGACGTCGAACGGATAGCCCCACGCGCGCGACCCCGCGCTCACGTCGGCGTCGAGCGCGTCGAGCGCGTCGAGCGCGAGCGCTCGCGGGCGCGCGTCCGCGGTCGCCGCCGCGACCCGCAGGCCCGCGCTGCCGAACAGCGCCAGCGTCTTGGCGATGCGTGCGGGCGGCCGCCGGTACAGGCGTCGGAAATCGACCGGCGCCCGCGCGTGCAGCTGCACGACGGCCTGCCGGCGGCGGCGCCCGGCGACGAGCGGTCGCGGCCAGGGCCACCAGAGCCCGTCGTAGGGGTCGGGGCCGCGCCAGCCCGAGTCGGCGGCGTTGATCGTGAGCGTCCGCGCCGCCGCCGCGAGCGCCGCGGGCGCCGGGCTCACGGAAGCCGGGCGACGCCGGCGCCGAACCGCGCCGGGCGGCCGTCGGCGGCGGCCACGGCGTGTGCGCCGGGTGCCGGCGGTGGCGCCCACTCCGGCACGCCCGCCTCGAGCACGTCGACGAGCCGTTCGGCGGCTGCGCCGTCCCAGCCCGGGGGAACGGCCGCGGGCCGGCCGCGGGCGGCCTCGATCAGCGCCGGGACCTCGCCGATCCGCTCGGGGGCCAGGCCCAGGAGCACGTTCGTCCCGAGCTCGCAGGTAACCGGGCGCTCGGTGTTGTCGCGCAACGTGAAGCACGGGACGCCGAGGTACGTCGCCTCTTCCTGAATGCCGCCGGAGTCGGTCAGCGCGCCCGCCGCGTGCTCGAGCAGGCTCAGGAACTCGAGGTAGCCCAGCGGCTCGATCAGCCGCATGCCCGGCGCCGAGAAGGCCAGGCCCTGGCGCCGCATCGCGTTGGCGGTCCGGGGGTGGATCGGGAACACGACCGGGATCTCCGCGGCCACGCGATCGAGCGCGGCGACGGCCGCGACGAGCATGGCGCTGTCGACGAGCGCGGGCCGATGGAGCGTGACGACGAGGTACGCACCGGGCGTGACGCCGTGGGCGGTGGCCGCGTCGATCTCGCGGATGCGGGCCCGCATCGCCACGAGGGTGTCGATCATCGTGTTGCCGACGGCGTGCACGCGGTGTCCGTCGATGCCTTCGCGCAGGAGGTTGTCGCGCGCCTCC
>Ga0207687_10003525_pt1 | contig 10528 bp, 9 predicted proteins | sample KBSM54metaG_FD_184399 | JGI IMG/M metagenome (GOLD analysis project Ga0207687, IMG submission 184399) | Miscanthus rhizosphere microbial communities from Kellogg Biological Station, Michigan, USA - KBS M5-4 metaG (SPAdes) (version 2) | ecosystem: Host-associated > Plants > Roots > Rhizosphere >... | reverse complement strand
CGGCCATCGACTTCACGGGATAGCGATAGATCGCGCGCACGCGCCCGATTTCGATCATCAAACTATGCGAGGAATTGAAGAAAGGTTGGAGCGGGCAACCGGACTCGAACCGGCGACATCAACCTTGGCAAGGTTGCACTCTACCAACTGAGTTATGCCCGCTTAGGAGCGGCGAAGATTAGTGGAACCAACCTTCGCAGTCAAGGCGCTTTAACTACGGGCGCTCGACTCTAATTCCGTACGCGTGGAGCTTCCGATAGAGGTTCGAGCGCTCGACGCCGAGGGCCTCCGCGGTCTTGCTGACGTTGCCGGCGAACTCCTTGAGCCGGGCGAGGATGTACTGCTTTTCGAACTCGTCGCGGGCCTCGCGGAGCGTCAGCTTTCCGGAGATGTCGCCGACCGACGGCGTCGCGGCGGCGCCGAGCTGCACGTCGTCGCCGTCGATCGTCTCGTTCGGCAGCAGGATCGCCAGCCGTTCGACGACGTTGCGCAGCTCGCGCACGTTGCCGGGCCAGTGATACGCGCGCAGTTTCGCCGCGGCCGCACTCGATAGCCGTTTGCGTGGCGTTCCTGTTTCCGCGGCGAAGCGGCGGAGGAAGTGATCGGCGAGAAGATCGATGTCGCTGCCGCGCGCGCGGAGCGGCGGGACGTCGAGCGGCAGCACGTTCAGTCGATAGAACAGATCTTCGCGGAAGTTGCCGGCGGTGATCTCGGCGGCGAGATTCTTGTTCGTCGCGGCGATCACGCGCACGTCGACTTTGATCGTCTGGTGTCCGCCGACGCGCTGGAACGTCTGCTCCTGCAGCACGCGCAGCACTTTCGCCTGCGTCTTCAGGCTCATGTCGCCGATCTCGTCGAGGAACAGCGTGCCGCCGTCGGCGAGCTCGAACTTTCCTTTGCGGTCGTCGATCGCACCGGTGAACGCGCCCTTGCGATGTCCGAACAGCTCCGACTCGATCAGCTCTTCGGGAATCGCCGCGCAGTTCACGTCGACGAACGGCTGATCGGCGCGCGTCGACAATCGATGCAGCGTGCGCGCGACGATCTCCTTGCCGCTGCCGTTCTCGCCGTTGATCAGCACGCGGCTCGCCGCCGGCGCGGCGCTGCGAATCTGCTGCTCGAGTTTCTTCATCGGCTCGCTCTCGCCGATGAGCAGCTCTTCCAGCGCGAACTGGCTGCGCAGATCGCGCACCTGCTCGCGCAGCTTTCGATCGGCGAGGGCGTGATTCACGGTGAGCAGCACGCGCTCGAGCGAGAGCGGCTTCTCGAGAAAGTCGTAGGCGCCGAGGCGCGTGGCGCGGACGGCGGTGTCGATGTTGCCATGGCCGGAGATCACGATCACCGGTGGCGCGCCCGCGGACTTCAAACGCTCGAGCACCGACAGTCCGTCGATGCCCGGCAGCCACAGATCGAGGATGGCGAGATCGAATTCGTCGCGCGCGAAATGCGTGATCGCTTCTTCGCCCGACTCGCAGAGAACGGTCTTGTGGCCTTCGTCCTCGAGGATGCCCGCGAGCGTCGTGCGGATGGAGGCTTCGTCGTCGATGATGAGAATCTTCGCCATGAATTACGCCGGCAACTCGATGTGAAACCGCGTTCCTTTCGGGTGGTTGTCGTGCACCGTGATCTGGCCGTCGTGATCGCGCACGATGCGATGGACGATGGCGAGGCCGAGGCCTGTGCCGCGGCCTTTTGTTGAAAAGTACGGGAGGAAGAGTTTCTCTTTGTCGGAGTCGGCAACGCCGCGTCCGGGATCGGCGACTTCGATCACGACGCGCTGCGATTTGCGCTGCGCCGAGACGCGGATCTCGCCGTTGTCTGTCGCTTCGACGGCGTTCTTCAGCAGATTGCCGACGGCGCGGCGAATCTGTTCCGGATCCATCAGCAGCGAGATGTCGGGATCGACTTCGACGTTCACGCTCACGCCCGGCTTCACGTCGCGATAGAGACTCGCGGCCTGCTGCAGATTCTCGGCGAGCGGCGCGTGGCGCATATGAATCGCCGGCATCCGCGCGAAGCGCGAGAACTCGTCGACCATTCGCTTGAGCTGACTGACTTCGTTGACGATCGTGCGGCAGCCTTCGTCGATCGCCGGATTCTCACTGCCGAACTTGCGCGCGATCCGCTCGGCAGACAGCTGAATCGGCGTGAGCGGATTCTTGATCTCGTGCGCGATACGGCGCGCCGCTTCATTCCACGCGGCCAGCTTCTGCGCCTGCATCAATTGCGTCGAGTCCTCGATCGCGAGAACCCAGCCTTGCGTGTTGCCGGCGCCGAGGCGGGCGACGGAGAGCTCGAGGTAACGGAGCTCGCCGCGGCGGATGATCGTGACTTCGCGCGTGTGCGGCGCGCGCGCGGTGAGATCGCAGAGCGCTTGCGCGAGCGGCGCGAGGTCGCCGGTGAGAATGTCCTGAAGCGGAAGCGAGGCGCCACCGCCCAACTGAGACGAGTCGATCTGCAACATCTGCAGCGCCGCGCGATTGATGCTGAGGAGTCGAAGATCGTCGCTGAACGCGATGATGCCGGTGGCCACGCTTTCGAGCACCGTGAGCATGAACGCGCGCTCGTCGTCGAGACGACGATTCGTATCGGTGAGCGCGAGCCGCTGATTCGCGAGCTGCGTCGACATCGTGTTGAACGACTCGATCAGGCGTCCGACTTCATCGGTCGCGGAGATGCCGACGCGCGTCCCATAGTCCCCCGCCGCCAGCGTCGACGTCGCCTCGGCCAGCGCCTTGATCGGAATGGTGATGCGTCGCGACGCGTAGATCGACGTCCACAACGTGCCGAAGAGAATCGCCAGCGTCACCGCGAGGAAGAGCGACGTCTGCGACGCTTTGAGCGTCTGCCGCTGCGAGTCGAGCTGCTGGAAGTTCTTGTGCGCGACGATCGACTCGTCGATCATCCGGCTCATCACGTTCGGGATGAAGACGCCGGCGATCGCGGCGTACGGTCCGGCGCCGATGCGACTGGCGACGCGAATCCATTTTCCGCTCGCGCCGACGTCGATCTTCGTTGCGCTTCCCTTCTGCTGCACTTCGTCAAAGAAGCGAAGCGGCGGCTCCGACACTTCCTGAATTGGCGCGCGCGGATCGGTGAATGCTTTCACGAGCGTTCCGCCGCGATAGACGCCGACGAGATCGACGTGGTGATACTGGCGAACGTGCAGCAGTCGCGTGTCGACGTTCTCGATCACGCTCGGGTCGTCGGCGATCTCGCGCGCGGCGCCGGCGGCGAGCGACGCCGACTGATCCTGCGCCATCTCCGCGATCGACTCGCCGTTCTGCAGGATCTTGCGCACCGGCGTGTTGAACCAGCGATCGATGGAAGTGCGCAGCAAGTCGGTCGCGAACACGAAGAGGATCAGCACCGGCAGCAGCGACGTCGCGACGTACGTGACGACGAGCTTCGTGCGGAAGCGCGATCCGATGATGCCGCGCTGCCGCTCGAGCACGAGCTTCACGATTCCGCGCAGCAGCACGAAGACGATGCCGAGGATGAGGAGGAGGTTGATGTTGGAGAGGACGAACAGCAGGACCTGGCTGTTCAGGGCTTCGGGCGAAAGATCTTTCGCCCGCTGCATCACGTAGTAGATCAGGCTCGTCGCCGCGAGAATGAGCAGCGGAACCGTGATGATGAATCGCGGGTCCTTTCGATATCGAAGGAGGAGTTCGCGCGCGCTCATCGCGCCGGCGCCGCCTCCGCCGCAGTCGTGACGCGCACTTCGCGCCACCGCGTTGAGATCTTCCAGGGGATCACGTAGAGGAGAAAGCCGCGTCCGAAGTCGGCCTTCACGCGCACTTTCACTTTGTGCGGTGGCCGTTTCTCGATCTCGAAGAGCGACGGCTCGTCGATGCTGGTCATCCGTTTCTGGAGTGTCTCCAGATCGCTGAATGTCTCCGAGCGCACGAGCTTGCGGTCGCGGCGATAGTTGAGGAGGTACTCGCGCGTGAGCGAGTTGAAGGTGGCGATGACTTCGATGCGCGAGCGCGCGATGCCTTCATCGAACCAACGCGGACGATCGCGATAGATCTCGACGACGTATGTGAAGCTGGTCGGCAATCCGCTTTGCAGCGCCTGAACCGTGTGCGGCTCGCGGAAGGCGTCAGCGAGCGCAAAGCGAACGGTGACCGCGCCAGCGCCGTTCGTCGTCGCGGCAAGATTCATGATGCGCGGCTCCGCGAGAAGCGGAAGTGAGGCGAGCGCGAGCAGCGCGATGGATAGACGGATTCTCACGGTGTGGCTTTTTTACCACACGACGAAACTATTGTCGCGCTGCGATTTACTCCCTACGCGCCGGCGAGGGCGCCTTCGCCCCACTGCGCCTCGGCCACTTCGTCGCCAGCATTCGCCATTTCCGCGAGGATCTTTCCGACGAATCGCGAGTGCAGCGCGTGTCCGGCGCGATGCGCGGTGATCTCGCCGATGATCGGACGTCCGACGAGAGCGAGATCGCCGACGAGGTCGAGGATCTTGTGGCGCACGAACTCGTCGCGGAAACGGAGCGGGCCGTTCACGACGCCGCGATCATCGAGCACGATCGCGTTCTCGACCGAGCCACCGCGCGCGAGACCGACGGCGCGAAGCTTCTCGACGTCGCGCATGAATCCAAACGTGCGCGCCGGCGCGATCTTGCGGAGGAAGTTGTCGTTCTGAAGATCGAAGTGGCAGGACTGGCGGCCGATGGCGGGATGATCGAACTCGATGCGGTACTTGATGACGAGGCGATTCGACGGCGTGATGCGAATGCTCTTGTCGCCTTCGACGAGCTCGATCGGCTTGCGGATGCGCAACACCGGAACTTCGGCTTGCAGGCCGCGCACGCCGGCGGCGTCGATGAGATGCATGAACGGAAGCGCGCTGCCGTCGATGATCGGCACTTCGGGACCGTCGATGTGAATGTCGATGTCGGTCACGCCGTACGCGACGATCGCCGCGAGCAGATGTTCGACGGTGCCGACCTGCACGTCGTCTTTGCCGACCGTCGTCGCATGATCGAGCGCGGTCGTCGACGCCTGCAGCGCCGGGATGCGCAGTCCATCGAGGTCGGCGCGGACAAACGTGATACCGCTGCCCGCGTGCGCTGGATGGAGTGCGACTCGTGTGTAGATGCCGGAGTGAAGTCCGATGCCGGTGATCGAGACTTTTGACTTGATCGTCTTCCGCTGTGCGTACATGTCCGGCGCTGCATTGAGCAGGGTGGGTGCCATGGGGGCGCCGAGCAGCAGATTCGATGTAATCGCTGTAATCGCAATGACTTGCGCGTTTCGCTCCGTTGCCGGTGCCCATCAAGTGTGCGGTTGAGAAGACGCATGACTGTGGCTCTGGAGCCACATCAGCTGGCGGCTAGCAGGCGGCGGGACAGTTTGGCCATGATGTCCCGCAAGCCGCTGGCCGCAAGCCTTTCATCGTCTCGATTGCTTCATCGCCGCCGCCGCCTCCCGATCTGCTTCGCGCCGTTTCTCGGTTTCGCGCTTGTCGTAGAGCTTCTTTCCGCGCACGACCGCGATCTCCGTCTTCACGCGATTTCCTTTGAAGTAGAGGCGCAGCGGGACGACGGTGAGACCTTTCTCGACGACCTGCGTCTCTAGCTTCTCGATCTCGCGGCGATGCAGCAGCAGTTTCCGCGTCCGATCCGGATCGTGATTCTGAATGTTGCCGTGTGTGTACGGCGCGATGTGGGCGCCGAGGAGGAAGGCTTCGCCGGATTTGAAGAAGACGTAGGCGTCTTTGAGATTCGCCCCTTTGTCGCGCAGCGACTTCACTTCGGTGCCCGTCAGTTCGAGTCCTGCCTCGACCTTCTGCAGCACGTGATAGTCGTGCAGCGCCTTCTTGTTGGAGGCGATGAGTTTCTCGTGGGAAGTCGCTGCGTTGCGGCTCATGTTCGCGGAAGTCTACAATCCGCGCGCATTCCCGAGAGGAGCTTCGCGTACTCATGACGAGCAAAAACATCGTGCACGTCGTCGGCACAGGAACGATCGGCGAGCCGCTGATCGGCCTTTTCGCCCAATTCAAGGACAAGTGGAACATCGACGAAGTCACGTTCCACAAGCGCACGCCGTCCGCCGACGGCCGCGCGATGGTCAACAGCCTGATCAATCGTGGCGCGCGTCTCGCGGCCGACGAAGCCGCGCGCGATGACTTCGCGCGACTCGGTCATCGCGTATCGTACACGTCCGATGAAGCGATCGAGCGCGCGACCGTCGTCGTCGACTGCACGCCCGCGGGAAACGAGAACAAGCAGACTTACCAGCGCTTCAAAGGGCCGAAAGGCTTTCTCGCGCAGGGTTCCGAGTTCGGATTCGGCAAGCCGTACGCGCGCGGCATCAACGACGAAGTGCAATCGCCGGACGAGCGCTTCGTGCAGATCGTGTCGTGCAACACGCACAACATCTCCGTGCTTCTGAAGACGCTCGCGTGCGACAAAGACGGGAAGATGAGCCTCGAGGCCGGACGCTTCGTCTGCATGCGCCGCGCGAACGACGTGTCGGACACGAAGTCGTTCATCGCCGCGCCGCAGGCGGGCAAGCACGACGATCCCGACTTCGGCACGCATCACGCGCGCGACGCGCACCATCTCTTCCTCACCGTCGGCGAGAAGCTCAACCTCTTCTCCTCCGCGATCAAGCTGAACACGCAGTACATGCACACGCTCTGGTTCGATCTCGATCTGCATCACGACACGTCGCTCGACGAGGTGAAGGCCGCGTTCCGCAACAACCCGCGCGTCGCGGTGACGAACAAGCGCTACGTCAACGAGATCTTCTCGTTCGGCCGCGATCACGGCTACTACGGCCGCATCCTTTCGCAGACCGTCGTTCCGATTCCGACGGTGGCCGTGCCGAACTCGCGCAAAGTCGTCGGCTTCTGCTACACGCCGCAGGACGGCAACTCGCTTCTGTCGTCGATCGCGGCGACGCTGCGCTATCTCGACGTGACGAAGCTCGACGAAAACCTCGAGGTGCTGCGGCCTTACATGTTCCAGGAGATCTGATGCTCCTTCTCGCGGTTGCCTCCGCTGCGGTGAGTGAGTAGAGTCGCGCCCGTGGCGTGGTTTCGCAAAGAAAAGAAGCCGCTCGAAGCGATCGACAAGACCGCGATTCCGGAAGGTCTGTGGATCAAGTGCGACGACTGCAAGGAGATCGTCTACCGCAAGGAAGTCGAGCAGAATCTCTCCGTCTGTCCGAAGTGCGGCTATCACTTCCGCATCTCGGCGCGCGAGCGCTTCGAGATGCTGTTCGATGACGGGAAGTACAAGGAGTTCGCGACCGACATCCGCTCCTGCGACCCGCTCGAGTTCCGCGACACGAAGCGCTATCGCGATCGCCTGAAAGTGTACGAACAGCGCGCCGGCAAAGGCGACGCTGTGCTTTGCGCCGAGGGGAAGCTGGATGGCGTGCCGGTGGTGGTGTGCGCGATGGAGTACAGCTTCATGGGCGGCTCGATGGGATCGGTCGTCGGCGAAAAGATCACCATCGCCATCGAGCGCGCGGTCGACAAGAAAGAGCCGGTGATCATCATCTCGACATCCGGCGGCGCGCGCATGCAGGAGGGAATCCTCTCGCTGATGCAGATGGCGAAGATCTCCGCGGCGCTGGCGCGGCTCTCCGACGCGGGGCTGGCGTACGTTTCCGTGCTCACCGATCCGACGACGGGCGGCGTGACGGCGTCGTACGCGATGCTCGGCGACATCAACGTCGCGGAGCCGAAGGCGCTCATCGGATTCGCCGGCCCGCGCGTGATCGAGCAGACGATCCGGCAGACGCTTCCGGAAGGATTCCAGACCGCCGAGTTTCTCGTCGAGCACGGGATGGTCGATCTCATCACGCCGCGCGCGGAGATGAAGCCGTCGATCGCGAAGTTTTTGCACGCTTTTACCGGCAAGTGATGAGTAACGAGTGATGAGTCATGAGTGGCGTTGACTCTGACTCATCACTCATCACTCATCACTCATCACTTCTTTCCTATCTCGATTCGTTACAAGGATCGGGCATCCGCCCCGGCCTATCCCGCATTCGCGCGATGCTCCGCGCCCTCGGACATCCCGAGCGAGCATACGAATCGATCATCGTCGCGGGCACGAACGGCAAAGGATCGACGTCGTCGATGATCGCGTCGATTCTGCGCGAGTCGGGAAAGCGCGTCGGGTTCTACACGTCGCCGCATCTCGTCGACATGCGCGAGCGCTGGATGATCGACGGCGCGATGATCGAGCCGCGGTTGCTCGATGACTTGATCGACGAGTTGCGCAGCGCCGCGGATCACATCGGCATCACGCCGACGTACTTCGAAGCGATGACGATCATCGCGTTCATCGCTTTCGCTCGCGCGCAGTGCGAGATCGCGGTGCTCGAAGTGGGCATGGGCGGACGCCTCGATGCCACGAACGTCGTCAGACCGATCGCCGCCGTCATCACGCCCATCGGCTTCGATCACACCGAATGGCTCGGCAACACCATCCGCAAGATCGCACGCGAGAAGGCGGGCGTCATCCATCGCGGCGCGATCGCGCTCACGTCGAACGACGATCCCGTCGTTCTCGACGTTCTTCGCAAGCGCGCGAAGCAATTCGGCAGTCCATTGATCGTCGTCCGCGACGAGCATGACACCCCGCTCGCCGGCGACTTCCAGCGCCGCAACGCCGCGCTCGCCGTTGCCACGGCCCGCAAGCTCGGCATCGATGAGACGTCGATCGAGCGCGGCGTCGCGAACACGCGGTGGCGCGGACGCCTCGAACATCTGCGCGCGCGCGGCAAAGACGTCTGGATCGACGGTGCGCACAACGCTCACGCCGCGCGCGCGATCGTGCCGTTCGTCGAGCGACTGCCGCGGCCGCGCACGCTCGTGTTCGGGATCATGAGCGACAAAGAAGTCGGCGAAGTCGAGAGCGTGCTCTATCCCCTCTTCGACCACATCATCACCACGGAGCCGTTTCCGCCGCGATCGATGAGCGCTGCGAGACTCGCGCACGTTCCGAACGCGATCGCGGAGCCCGATCCGGAGCGCGCATTCGAGCGCGCGCTCGCTTCGGCGGCGCCTGCCATTTTCGTCGCCGGATCGCTCTACCTCGCGGGCGCAGCCATCGCCTTTTTCGATAAGATCGCGGGATGACGACGATGAACGATGCGCAGCAGGCGGCGATGGGTCACGACTTCCTCGACCGCACCATCAGCGAGGTCGATCCCGAGATCACCGACGCCATCGCGCTCGAGACGAAACGGCAGAACGACACGCTCGAATTGATCGCGTCGGAGAACCACGTCTCGCGCGCCGTCCTCACCGCGATGGGCTCCGTCTTCACGAACAAATACGCGGAAGGCTATCCGGGAAAACGCTACTACGGCGGCTGCGGGCCGACGGACATCGTCGAGAACATCGCCATCGAGCGCGCCAAGAAACTCTTCGGCGCCGAGCACGCGAACGTGCAGCCGCATTCGGGCTCGCAGGCGAACATGTCGGTCTACTTCGCCATGCTCAAGCCGGGCGACACGATCATGGGCATGGACCTCTCGCACGGCGGACACCTGACGCACGGACATCCGCTCTCGTACAGCGGCCGCGATTTCAAAGTCATCGCGTACCACGTGCGCAAAGAGGATGAGCTGATCGACTACGACGAGATGGAGAAGCTCGCCGTCGAGAGCAGGCCGCGGATGATCATCTGCGGCGCGTCGGCGTACTCGCGCGTGATCGACTTCAAGCGCATTCGCGAGATCTGCGACAAATCGGGATCGCTGATGATGGCGGACATCGCGCACATCGCGGGGCTCGTCGTCACCGGCAATCATCCGTCGCCCGTTCCGTACGCCGACTTCGTCACGACGACGACGCACAAGACGCTGCGGGGACCGCGCGCGGGACTCGTGCTCTGCAAAGAGCAGTACGCGAAGGATCTCGATCGCAGCGTGTTCCCCGGCGTGCAGGGCGGACCGCTCGTGCACATCGTCGCGGCGAAGGCGGTCGCGTTCAAGGAAGCGCTGACGCCGGAGTTCAAGGAGTATCAGACGCAGATCGTGCGCAACGCCAAAGCGCTCGCGCAGGCGGTCGGCGACGCCGGATTCCGCATCGTCAGCGGCGGCACCGACAACCATCTCTTCATGACCGACGTCTTCGTCAAAGGCATCACCGGCAAAGACGGACAGAACATGCTCGAAGCGGCGAACATCACCGTCAACAAGAACACGATCCCGTTCGACACGCAGAAGCCGATGGTCGCATCGGGCCTGCGCATCGGAACGCCGGCCGTCACGACGCGCGGACTGCGCGAGCCGGAGATGAAGACGATCGCGAATCTGATCGCGCGCGTTCTCGACGCGAAGGGCGACGCGGGCGTCATCCAGCAGGTGAAGGACGACGTGAAAGCGTTGTGCGATCGCTTCCCGATATATTGAGTTGCGCGGTTGCGGGGTTGCGCGGTCGCTGAGTGACACCGCGCAACCGAGCAACCTCGCAACCGAGCAACCATGACAAAACGCTTCCCTTGGTATCCCATCTTCATCGACGTCGTGATTCTCGACGTCGATGAAGA
>Ga0207687_10003523_pt1 | contig 10530 bp, 8 predicted proteins | sample KBSM54metaG_FD_184399 | JGI IMG/M metagenome (GOLD analysis project Ga0207687, IMG submission 184399) | Miscanthus rhizosphere microbial communities from Kellogg Biological Station, Michigan, USA - KBS M5-4 metaG (SPAdes) (version 2) | ecosystem: Host-associated > Plants > Roots > Rhizosphere >... | reverse complement strand
TGAACTCTCGGAAACCGCGGACGCGGTCGTGTCGATCCCGGAGATCTTTTCCTACTGGCTGCAAGGCGGGCGCATCGGCCTGGGGTTTCTGGGAGCCGCGCAGATCGACAAATTCGCCAACATCAACAGCACCGTCATCGGCGATTACAACAAGCCCAAGGTGCGTCTGCCGGGATCGGGAGGCGCCCAGGAGATCGCGGGGTTCTGCGGTGAAGTAATGATCACCCTGCGCCATAACAATCGTGCGTTCGTAAAGAAGCTGGATTTCCTGACGTCCGGCGGCTATTTCGAAGGCGGCGACAGCCGGCAGAAGCTCGGATTGCCGGGCAAAGGTCCCACCAACGTGATTACCGATCTGGGTATTTTGACGCCCGATCCGGTGACGAAAGAATTGACGCTGACCAGCCTGCATCCGGGCATCACCGTGGAGCAGGTCATCGCCGCGACCGGCTGGCCGCTGAAAGTTGCGTCGAAGCTGGATGCCACCGCTGAGCCGACTGCCAATGAGCTGAGCATCCTGAGAGATTTGAACGAGCGTACCGCGCGGGCCCACGCCGGCCAAGCCTAGACTCGAAACAGGGGGAGGAAGTATGGTCACCCGTCGAACCGCTTGTTTTGCGCTGGCCGGAGCCGGCGTCGTATCGAAGGCCGCATTCGCGCAGAATGTGCGTTCGTTGAAACCCCGCACGATTGACGACTTCTTCCGCGAGTTTACGGACGAGTGGGTGCGTCTTAATCCCAACCTGGCGACCTCGCTGCGCTATTTCAGCGGCGACGAGCAAGATCGCCTGGAACGGCAGCTCACTTCGCTCCATCCAGCCTGGGTCAATGCGCGTATACTGCTTGCTCGCAGAGGCTTGGCGGACCTGCGCCAGTTCGATCCCGCCAGGGTCACCGAAACACAGCGCATAGCCGGCCAGGTAATGGCCTGGCAGCTGGAAATCGTGGCGTCTGAGGAGCCGTATCTCGATTACACGTTTCCACTGGAGCAGATGAACGGATGGAACGTTTCCGCCGTGGAGCGATTCACTGTTTCGCGTCCGCTGTCCAAGCCGAGAGACGCTGAAAACTACGTTGCCGCCCTGTCTCAGGTGAGCGTGCGGATGGGCGAGGCGATCGCCGAATCGCGCCGGCTGGCGGCGAAAAGCGTCATTCCTCCGCGCTTCATTTTGGAAGCGACGATCAAGCAGATGCAAAGCTTCGTGGATCCGTCACCGGGCCAGAATCCGTTCGTCACGGCGTTTGCCGAGAAGATGAACGCGGTGCAGGCGATTCCTGCCGAGCAGCGTGAAAAGCTTCGTGCTCAGGCAGAAAAGATCGTGGCCGACCAAATCTATCCGGCGTGGAAGAGAGCCATCCAGACGCTTCAATCACAGCTGCCGCGTTCAACCAATGACGCGGGCATATGGCGGCTGAAGGGCGGCGATCAGGCGTACGCCTATTTCCTGCGGCGCTACACCACTACCAACCTGACCGCGGACCAGATTCACGACATCGGATTGCAGCAGGTGGCGCGCCTGGAGACGCAGATGGACGTTCTCCTGCGCAAACTGGGCCGCACTGCCGGATCGGTCAAAGACCGGATCGAGAAACTCAGACTCGATCTGCAATATCCCAACCCCGCTTCGGAGGAGAGTCGCGCGCAGATCATGCGCGATGCGGACGCCATCGTGCGCGACGCCGAAAAGCGCGCGGCACTGCTATTCGACGTGCGGCCCAAGGCGCCCGTGACGGTGCAGCCGTTCCCGCGCTTCCGCGAGGCGAACGCGGCCGCCAACTACAACGCTCCGGCCCCAGACGGCTCCCGGCCCGGCACCGTTCAGATTCCCAGGCGTATCGAACGTATGACCACATTCGGCTTGCGCTCCCTGCTGTATCACGAGGCGGTACCCGGACATCATTTTCATATCGCTCTGCAAGTGGAGAGCAAAGACCTGCCGAGGTTCATGCAGGTGCGCGCGCTGGGGGGCATCTCTGCCATCACCGAAGGCTGGGGACTCTACGCCGAGCGGCTGGCGGCCGAATCCGGCTGGTACGGCGACGACATCGAAGGCCAGTTGGGGCAACTGGATGCAGAGCTGTTCCGCGCGCGCCGTCTGGTGGTCGATACCGGCCTGCACGCCAAGCGATGGACCCGGCAGCAAGCTATCGATTACGGCATCGAAGCCAGTGAGGTCGAACGCTACACCGTGTATCCAGGGCAAGCCTGCTCCTACATGATCGGCGAACTGAAAATTATCGAGCTGCGCGAGAAGGCTCAAAAAGCTTTAGGCAATCGATTTGCCCTGCGAGATTATCACAATGTGGTCCTGCGCGCCGGCAGCGTCCCGCTGCAGATTCTCGAAAGCCAGGTGGACGCGTACATAAATGCAAAGCTTCGTCTATGACGCGCTTCCGTCCCGTGTCGTGTTCGGCACCGGATCGCTCGACAAACTTCTCGACGAGATCCGCAGGCTAGACACGCATCGCGCGTTGGTGTTGTCCACTCCCGAACAACGGACTATGGGAGCCGACATCGCCGCGCGGCTCGGGGCATATTCCGCCGGCGTGTTCGATGGCGCCGTGATGCATGTGCCGGCCGAGGTTGCCGCCGCGGCGCGAGATGAGGCGCAACGGCTGGGCGCGGATTGTTGCGTGGCGATCGGTGGCGGATCGACAACCGGACTTGCCAAAGCCATCGCGCTGAGCTCGGGATTGCCCATCCTCGTGATTCCCACGACGTACGCCGGATCGGAGATGACGCCGATCTGGGGGCTCACCGAAAGCGGTGTGAAGAAAACTGGCCGCGATTTGCGCGTACTGCCCAAGACGGTGATCTACGATCCCGCGCTCACGCTATCGCTGCCCGTGGCGATGTCGGTCACCAGCGGCATCAATGCAATCGCGCATTGCGTGGAAGCACTGTATGCCCGCGACGCCAATCCGATTATTTCGCTGATCGCCGTAGAAGGTATTCGCGTGTTGGCCGGAAGCCTGCCGGAAATCGTCAAGCAGCCCGATCAACTGGAGGCCCGCTCGAACGCGCTATATGGAGCCTGGCTGGGCGGCGTATCGCTGGGTTCAGTCGGGATGGCGCTGCATCACAAGCTGTGTCATACCCTGGGTGGAACATTTAGCCTGCCCCACGCCGAAACGCACACGGTGGTACTTCCGCATGCGGTAGCGTACAACACCTCGGACGCTCCTACGGCGATGGAACGTATCGCGCGAGCACTCGGCGCACGTTCTGCCGCGGACGGACTGTACGACTTGGCGGCATCCTTGGGCGCGCCGGTATCGCTGCAAGCGCTCGGCATGACCCGGGATCAACTGGATCGCGCCGCGGACCTGGCGGTTCAGAACGCCTACTACAATCCGCGTCCCATCACCCGCGACGGAATTCGAAGCTTGCTGGAAGACGCGTTCGACGGCCGCCGGCCGCGGTAGCCACTTCTAGTGGTGATTATTTCCTGACGATCTGAGCCAGGCTCAAGAGCTTCGAGCTGAGGGTCAGCTGGGCCTGTTCGGCCGTGTCTACGTTGATCTCAAAATGAATTTTGCCGCTTTCCAGCTTTAGGTTAATGATTCCGCCATCGTCGATAAATCCTGGTGAATCGCCCACAGTCAAAATTCCGCTACTTTTCAGGCTCCCCGCTACAGATCGGAAACGCTGCCGCTCGGACGAGTTGACGAAGAGTATATGGCACCGTGATTTCGGCGGAAGATCGACAATCGGGAGGATGGCGAAAGTCCTTCCTTCCCAGACCTTCCCCTGAATCGCTTGTTTCAAGTGATCTCCAAAAGGATTCTCACCCGCGATACAGATGACGATGGGGTCACTCGGCTTAGGGAACGACTTGGCCGGCCACTCGACGAATTTCGCGAAGTTGAAGAGGAATGCCGCCTTCACCTGGTATTCATCGATTTGGCCCATCGCGCCGGCAATGGCGGCTGCACCCAGTATCGCGATCGAACGGAGGCGATAGATCGATCGCCGATGGCTGCTGCTCAGAATCGCCACGTGATTTTCCCATAAACACTGCGCACAGGTTGGGTTCCGAGGAGAGCACTGGCGTCGCCATACTCGACGGTCCGCGGCCGCAGCAAGTTTTGTCCAACAATGCTGACTTCTGCCGATTCACCAAACCGTCGGGATAGCCTCAGGTCCAGGCGGGCATGGCCCGGGATTGTCCCGCCAGGCAAGCGGGCGGTGTAATACAGGGACTGATCGAACTCCATCGTCTGCGAAAGATTCAGAAGCGAACGGATCTGAAAGGTGTTCTGTGGAAAGCCGGTGGCGATGGTACTTGAAGTCGACCCCTGCGACGATGGATCCTGTCGCAGAGCGGCGTGGAGATACGAATAGCCTGGACTGATTCGCCAACGCGAAGTTGAATTCCAGTTGAGGGATACTTCTCCACCGTAGTCCGTGGCTCGCCCATTGTTTTGGAACGTCAACGGAATGAGGATCTGCAAGGGCGAGCCCGGGAGGATCATCGGCGGCTGTGGTTCGTAGGTTGCCAGGTGCCGATAGAAGCTCAGAAACGTAGCCACATCCACGGAGAGTTTTTTCGTGAGCTCGGACCTGTATCCGACTTCGTAGTCCCGGATCTGTTCGGCTTTTGCCTGCGGATTCCCGAGCAAGCGGAGTACCTGGACCGTATCAGGACCGAAAGGAATCGTTGCCAGGGGGGCGTTGATGTCGGAGTCCGCCCGGGCTGGCTGGCGTACGGCCTTGGAAGCGGCCGCCCAAACCGTATGCCGGCCTCCCGGACGATTCCAGGAGAGACGCGCAGTGGGTTCCGTCTCGACGCCGGTGTAGGCATTGTGTTCCAGCTTCAAGCCGGCAATGAATGAGAACGCGCTGGAGAGGCGGATTTCGTCTTGCAGAAACACGCTGAACAGGCTATCCGTGCGCGAGGGGGGCGAGAACGCGAGGTCATACCCGGGGGAAAAACCTGAGCTGTTCACGCGATAGCCAAGCCCCCAGACAATCTCATTGCGATCTCCGGCGTCAAGATGATGCTGGAAGTCTAAATCAAACGTGCGCAGGACCTCCGGGGGGCCATATTCGGTCCGGCGGTAAGTATCGTAATACGCTTGCAGCGAGGTTTGGGACCCGCCCGCCAGTCTATGATTCCAGCGCGCTAAAACGTCGCCGCCGGCGGCGGCCACATCCCGGGCAGTGAAGGTATCAAAGGGTGTCGTCGCAAAGCCGGACCGGAACGTCCCGCTTTCCCGGTTGGCGAACAGATCCCCTTCCACCATGACCGAATCGCGATTCGTGAGGTCCCAATCGGACCGGAATCCGGCATGTGACCTGCGCCAGTGATCGTTGGCCGGAGATCCGTCGGCTGCCGCTGCGTCGCCGATATCGAAGTACTTGGCAAAGATGCGATAACTTCCGCGAGCCCGCCCGGCCGAACCGCCGTGTTGCAGTTGACCGAGGGCGTGTAACTGCGAACCACCCCCGGCCGTAAGCAGCCCGCCTTTGGTCTCCTTGGAAGACTTCGTGATGATGCTGATGACTCCATTAACGGCGTTCGCACCCCAGACGGTGGCCCCAGGACCCCGGATTATTTCGATTCGTTCAATGTCCTCCAGAGGCATATCGATGTGATCCCAGTACACGCCGGAGAAGGAAGGCGTGTAGACGGTCCTGCCATCGATCAGCACCAGAACCTTGTTCGAATAACGAAAGTTGAATCCGCGGATGCTGATGGCCCATGCATTAGCGTCGATCTGCTCCACGTCTACGCCCGGCGCCATACGCAGCACATCGGGAATGCTGAAGGCGCCGCTTCTGCGAATATCCTCCTGATTGATCACGAATACCGCAGCGGCGGTCTTGGAAAGAGTCTGCTCCTTCTTGGAGACGGACGTGACCGTGATGGCCATAAGATCTTCCAGGCTCATCTGACTCAGATCCACAGACGGCGCATTTTGAGCGCGACCCGCAAACGTCATGGGCAAGCCTAGGGCCAGGACGCCAATGGCGATGCGCACGAGACACATATCGGATTAGTGCGGCTTTGTATGGAGAAATAACGGCGGGAGAAGCCCTACCCTATTGCTGCATTGGGGTAATACAGTCGGGCGATGATAAACTGGTGTTCACCGGAGAGGTGGCAGAGTGGTCGAATGCGGCGGTCTCGAAAACCGTTGAGGCTTCACGGCCTCCCAGGGTTCGAATCCCTGCCTCTCCGCCAGTGCTTCGCATTGAACCCATCTTTCGAATGCGTCGATAACCAATGCGTCGGTAACCATGGAAGAGCATAACGATCCGCACGGAGCCGGGGCCCGCTCCATTCTGGTGCTGCTTGCCAGTCACTGGATCAGCATGGCCGGGGTGGCCCTGGTCACACTGGCGGGATTCTCCTGGATTTTCGTTCTACCCACCAATCTTCGCGGCCAGGTAGAGAATCCCTATATCGGATTGCTGATTTTCGTGGCGATTCCGATCGTGTTTTTCAGCGGGCTCATCTTGATTCCAGTCGGGATCGCGCTAGGAAAGCGGCGAATTGTCAGCCAGCTTGCCGCGCTGCCGGACCGCCGCACGGCGTTTCGTCGGGCAGCGATATTCTTTGCCGTGATGACGGGCGCCAATCTGATCATCGGCAGCCAGGTTAGCTACAAAGCCGTCGAACACATGGATACCGTACAGTTCTGCGGCCAGAGCTGCCACGTCATGAAGCCCGAGTTTACGGCGCATCTGCAGGCTCCGCATCAGCAGGTGGCGTGCGCTTCCTGTCACATCGCGCCCGGAACCACCGGCTGGCTCAAAGGAAAGATGTCGGGGACCCGCCAGCTGATGGAAGTGATCTTCAATTCCTTCCCCCGCCCCATCGAATCCGCCCTGGCGAGCAACCGGCTGGTTTCCTCCACGGAGACCTGTGAGCAGTGCCACGCGCGCCAGAAGTATATTGGTCCACGCCTCCGCGTCACCACCAAGTTTGCTCCGGACCAATCCAACTCGCGGACCGAGACCGTTTTGACCATGCTCGTGGGCGGCGGCGCTCTGGGTGGAATCCACGGGGCGCACATGGGTCCAGGTGTTCAGATACGTTATGCGGCCATGGACAAACAACGCCAGATGATCCCTTGGGTGGAATATCGGAATTCCGCTAGCGGGGCCGTTCGAACGTATGTGACAGCCGATGCCAAAGGCGCTTCCGCTTTGCCGGGGTTCGAAATGCAGTGCGCGGATTGCCACAACCGCGCGGCGCATCGCTTTGAGGATCCGGAAGCAGCGGTGGACCAGGCGCTGGCCAGCGGCCAGATCGACGCGTCGTTGCCTTTCGTCAAGAAAACCGGGGTCGAGCTGATCAAGGCCTCCTATGAGACCGATGCCGACGCCGAGCAAAGGATCCCTGCGGGCCTGGCCGCTTTCTATCGACAGTCGAATCCCGATGTGGCGACCCAGCGATCTTCTGCGATCCAGGCCGCCGGTGCGGCGCTCCTGGCCATCTACCAGCGCAATGTTTTCCCCGATTTAAGAGTCACCTGGGGAACGTATCTCAATAATCTTGGTCACATCGATACTCCCGGCTGTTTCCGCTGCCATGATGGAGGTCACTCGACTGCAACCGGCCAGACCATCACTCAGGATTGCGATACCTGCCATAAGGTTGTCGCGGTGGACGAAGCATCGCCCGAGGTCCTGAAAACCATCGGGATCGCGCATTAAAGTCGTTCTACACTTAGGGCATGGCATTCTGCGCCAGTTGCGGAGCTGAGGGACAGGGAAAGTATTGCGCCAAGTGCGGCGCATCCATGGAGGCAGCGACGGCAGCCGCGGGCGCACCGCCGCCCCGCCCTGCTTCGACTGTCGTGCAGGCTGCCGGTCTGGAAGAGAATGTGGTTGCGGCGCTGTGCTACTTGGCTTTCGTGCTCACTGGGATTCTGTTCCTGGTGATCGAGCCTTACAGCCGCAATCCCACCATCCGTTTCCACGCGTTCCAATCGATTTTCTTTTGGATCGCGGTTATTGTCGGCGGCATGGCGCTGTCCATGATCTCCTTCGTTATCCTGGCGTTGCCGTTTGTCGGATGGATCATTTCCTTCCTCCTGTCGCTGGCCTATTGGCTGGGAGCCCTGGTGCTGTGGTTGTACTTAATGTACAAGGCCTACAATAGGGAGCGAGTCGTTCTGCCTGTGATCGGACCCTGGGCCGAAAAACAGGCCCAATCATTCTAGAAGCAGTTCACTCAAATGCCCAAGCTCCTCCGTAGCATCCCGCTTCTGCTTCTGGCGGTAACTTCTCTCGCGGCCCAGGACCTGCGCGTCGGCGTCATCGATTTCTACGGACTCCGCAAGCTTTCCGAATCACAGGTCCGTAAAGTCCTGGGGGTGCGCGAGGGCGACCCGCTGCCGTCGTCCAAAGGCGACGCCGAGGCGAAGCTGGACCAGATTCCGGGTGTGGTCGAATCGCACCTGGAGGCGGTCTGTTGCGATGACGGCCGCACCATTCTCTACGTGGGTATCGAAGAACGCGGCGCAACCCATTTCGATTTGCGCGAATCTCCCGAAGGCTCCGTAGTTCTGCCGGAGGAGATCGTTTCCGCGTACGGCCGGTTTCTGGAAGCCGCGCATGACGCCTCGCGCCGCGGCTCAACCGATGAGGATCTGACCCACGGTCATCCGCTGATGGCCGACGGCTCCGCGCGCGCGGTGCAGGAGATGTTCCCAGCGCTGGCCGATGCTCATTTGGCCGGGATCCGCGAGGTACTGCGCAATTCCGAGGATGAAGCGCAGCGCGCCATGGCTGCCTACATTCTGGTGTACGCCACCCGGAAAAGCGGCATCGTCAACGATCTGCAGTATGCGCTCAAGGATGCCGATGCCGGCGTGCGCAGCAACGCCGCCCGCAGCCTGGTGGCGCTGAGCGTGCTTGCCAAGCTGGATCCGTCTTCCGAGGTCCGCATCTCGGCCACCTGGTTTATTGAGATGCTGAATTCGCTTTCCTGGTCGGATCGCAATCGTGCGTTGTGGGCGCTCCAGACGTTGACCGACAGCCGCGATCCCATGGTGCTGGATCAGCTACGCACGCGCGCGATGGATGCGCTCATCGACATGGCGCGCTGGAAAACGCTCAGCCACGCATTGCCGGCGTTCATCTTGCTGGGACGCGTCGCGGGGATGCCCGAACCGGAAATCCAGGCGGCCTGGACCCGCGGCGATCGCGACTCCGTAATCTCAGCCGCTAAGAAGAAATCGCGCTAATCCTGCGTGCGCCTTTGCTCGCACTGGCAGCAATCGCTGCACCGCTGGCATTTCGGGCAGCGATGGTTATCGCAAACATCCTTGGTGCAATACACGCAGATCTCGGTGGAAGGTTCCTCGCAGATGCTGCACGCAAAGGTTGTGGTCTCACTCACGATTCCTAGCTCCTACTTGGCCTTGGTGTTTCGCTTCGCCGGCGCTGCCGCCGGACGCGCAGCCGTCCGATTCTGGTCGTCCCTGCAGCGCTGCGCTTCCCGATCCACCACGGCGAACTCCTGCTCGTTCTGCGCGGCCAGGTCAGTGATGTACTGCCGCAATTGATCGCGCTTGGTGGCGTTCTCGCCCAGGGCCTGCGCCAGTTGATCCCCGGCCTGGGGACTCTGATACTTGCGGGCGCCTTCTACCAGCGATTGCAGACGCCATTCCACGCCCTGCAGCCGGAAATACACATCCAAGGCCGCAGTCAGCTTCTCGGGCTGTTTCTCCAAAGTCTTGGTCGTCTGGTCGAGGTATCCCAGTTCCTGCTGGGCTCCCTGCCACTGGGCGACATACGCGTCGGGAGCGCCCTTCTGGACCCAGCTCTGCGGCGTCAGACGGCCCACCAGAGGCTTCAGCTGCGCCACCTGCGCGGCTAGTTCGCCGACGCTCCTGGAGACGTCCCAGGATGCCGCGACGCTGGGAGGCGCTTGCCCCCACAAAGATATCGAAAGCAGCGGGGAGAACAGAAGTAGATGCTTCATAAGCGCCTACCCGCTAGTGTCGCACGCGCAGTCAACCGCGGCGACGGTTTTCCGATCCTACGGAAGTGCGGGCGGAGGCGGGGGTGGAGGCGCAGGCGGGGGCGCTGACGGACCGGTGTCGCCCACAGGACCGCCTCCACCGCCCGGCAACTTGATGGATCCGGGACCGCTCGAGCGGCCCACGATGGCGATCACGTTTACTACAATCCGCAAAGCTTGACGGGCAGCATTGCCCTTGTCCATCCGCTCCGCGATGGGCTCGTTGCGATACACCCGGAAAGTTCCACCGGCATTGACGATAGCGGAATTCCCACCGATCAGCGCGTGCTGCACTTCCACCGTTCCCTCTTCGACTTCTACAGTGGTGGTCTCGTCATTGTCATCCACGGTGACATCGAAAGTGGTGCCGCGCACCGAGATTACGGCCGTCGGCGTTACTACCCGGTTCGGATTTGGAGCCGTGCCCAGATGCTCAATGTGTACCCGCACTTTTCCGAGGAAGACGTCGATCAAGTCTCTCCAATTGCCGGGATTCTTGCGGAACACAAATCTCGAATTAGGATAAACCTCGATAGTGCTTCCGTCCGAA
>Ga0207687_10003518_pt1 | contig 10536 bp, 9 predicted proteins | sample KBSM54metaG_FD_184399 | JGI IMG/M metagenome (GOLD analysis project Ga0207687, IMG submission 184399) | Miscanthus rhizosphere microbial communities from Kellogg Biological Station, Michigan, USA - KBS M5-4 metaG (SPAdes) (version 2) | ecosystem: Host-associated > Plants > Roots > Rhizosphere >... | reverse complement strand
GTAAGCTGGTTCGCAATGGCGCTATCCTAAAAGTCTGTTAACCCGCCTGCAGCGGCCTGCGTCCAAAGGCACGGTGATGATAACTAAATCCGCCCGATGGGCATTGCTTGCATTTCTAATTGCCGCGACGACTGTTCCCGCGCTGGCTGTGGATTCCGTCGTCTGGGATTCGACCGGAAACGGCCTATTGAGTGGAACCTACAACTTCCGCGAGGTGATGTGGCGGAACAACGCCGATCTGCATCGCGTCGCCATTTATGGCTCAATGACATTCGATGGCAACGGCCACTATTCGCTCACGTCCTCGGTCATCGATGCGAGCGTAGGAGTAGTACAACCCTTCTCGACCACGGGAGCCTACCGGATTTCGGCCAGTGGCATGGGGTTCATGGACGACCCGATTCGGCTCTCGTCCGGCGCCGCCAGCAGCACCGTGTGGGGTCTGGTTTCCCAGGGTATTTTCATCGGCAGCAGCACCGATGACCACATCAACAATCTGTTCATCGCTGCGCTGGCGCCTTCTTCCACTCCCACCAATGCCAGCTTCAATGGGGATTACTGGGCGGCCGCCGTGAATTATCCGAGTAGCAGCGTGAGCCAGGCGCGGGACATGATGTTTCGCTTGAATCCGAATGGCCAGGGCAGCCTAGGTACGTTAAGCCTGACCGGACTCGTGGGCACGAATGGGAACGCCGTTAACCAGACCGTGAACGGGGCGGTGTACTCGTTCGCAAACGGAGCCCTCACGCTCGGATTCGGAGGATCGCTGGATGCGCAAACCTTGATCGCCGGAAACGAGCTTTGCTACCTCTCCCCTGACGGGAACTTCTTCTTCGGCGGTTCCGCCACCGGCTGGGACATGATCGTGGGCGTGCGCGCTTTCGCTGGAGCCATCCCGCCGGACGCTTTCAAAGGCTTGTACTACCAGGCTGGAGTCGACCTGACCGTCTCGAAGGGCTTCAGTACTCTGGCTACATACCATGGAGCTTTCACCGCGGGCTCCGGAATCATTGTCGGCCATCAGCGCCTGCTGTCCGGGTTCGATTCCTCGCAGGAGTACACGCCGTTCGACTACACCTATTCGGACACGTTTACGCTGGCGGACGGAATCCACGACGATTTCTTGGGTCTTCACAACGTAGTGGGCGCCGCTGGGGCGATTCGAATCGGCTTCGGCAACCAATCCCGCCTGGGGATCAACGTTGCCTTGAGAGCTCCCGATTTCAGTGGATCAGGAACATACCTGAATCCGACTGGCTTGGCCAACGCAGCCAGCTCCGCCCCCTTTACGGTCGGCGTTTCGCGCGGGGGATTCATCGCTCTGTACGGTTCGGGTCTTGCACCGACGACTCTGCAAAATGACAAGATGCCCTTCACCCTCGGAGGCGTTCAGGTGCTGATTAACGGACGTCCCGCTCCGGTCTATTACGTCCGCTCCGACGTCATCCTGGCGATCGTGCCGTTTGCCACCACTGGAGGCGTCGCCTCCATCCAGGTGATCAATAACGGCGTAGCGTCGGACGTCAGGACGGTTCGCGTGAAAGGAAGCACCCCGGGAATCTATACCAATCCGGCAGGCGGCGTCGGCTACGCGATCGGGCAACATGTCCAGGACGGCTCCTATGCCACCATCACGCCCCAGAATCCGGCTCGGCCGGGCGAAACGATCCTTCTATATGTGAATGGACTGGGGGACGTGAATCCCCCGGTTTCCGATGGCGTGCCAGCTCCGTCGGATCCCCTGAGTAAGGCGGTAGGTGCTCCCATCGCAGTCGTCGATGGCGAGCAGGCCACGGTTGGATTTGCAGGACTTTCTCCCACCTTGATCGGGGTTTACGCAATGACCGTCACGATACCGGCCGACATCACCCCCGGCGATGTTTATCTCGACATTTCGCTACCCGATGCCTACACCACCGAAGCTCAGATCTCGATCGGAACCAGCAACGGAGTGAATCAGCGTCCGGGAGATAGCGTCCAGCGCGCACTGCCCCGTGAAAAACCGGCGGCGCAAATCCCTGGAACGTTACGCCGGTTTCCCAACCGGTAAGCCGGCTAGGCGTGAGGCTCGCTCTCGCACCGGTTAGTTTCTGGCTTTCAACTTGATTTCCGCCGTGTCGCCCTTTATTTCGATGGTCGTGCCAAAGGGCTTTGACGCGTCGGCCAGACGCTGCAGAATGTAACCCGCTCTCGCACCCGTCACGGGAGCAGGCAATCCACGCGTGTGGAGAAACTGGTTGCTGGCGTATTCATTGTGGACATCGGGCTGGCCTTCGCCCAGGTTGTTCAAGGCGATCGCCCGGAAAGAAATCGAGCGCAGGTCTTTCCCTTGAAATTGGACGGACGCGACGGCACTCTCCCAATTCATCGGTTCGTCGATGTAGGTCAGCGTCGGCGGCACGTTGTAAATAAAGTTGCCCAGATCGTAGAAGATGGGCCGGCCGCGATAAATCTCCACCCCGTGCAGCAGAGGCGCGCCATGCATCACAATGATGTCCGCACCCGCATCCACCTCCGCATGCGTCCACTTCTTGAGCCAATCATTGGGAGCGAGCCGTTCCGGCATCCCTTCCGTGAAGATCGTTGCGAACGAGCGATTCCCGAAGACATGGTTATGTTGGTACACGATCACCAGGTCCGCGTGCTGGCGGGCGTCACGAATGCTTTGCAGGATGCGTTGCGCGTCTGCCTGATTGGGCGTGTTTCCGGGCGCGCCGGGCAGATCGACCGTCGCCTCATTTTCCTTGTCACCCGCTTCGATGCGAAGCTCATTCACGCCCGGCCGGTCCGCCGTGGCGCTTCCTCCCGGCGTAATCAGGCCTGACGCACTCGCGATCAGTGCAATCGTGCCCTTAGGGGTGTGGAGATAGCCCGGCGCTGCAGCTTCGGCCAGGTTCTTTCCAGTCCCCGCATGGACGATCTTCCGGCTGTCTGCCTCCCGGATCGTGTTCTGTATGCCCGTCGCTTTCAGATCGAATGCATGGTTGCCGGACAGAGACAACAAGTTAAAACCGAAAGTTGTCAGCGCGTCGAGGGCCTCGGGAGGAGTGAGGAATCCCCTGCCCTCGCGAACCGTCTCGCCTTTTTCGGCAACTGCGGCTTCCAGGTTGGTGAACACCACATCGCCCTTCAGCAGCCCCTGGATCACGGGGACCGCGGCGGGTGCGGTCGCGCGGATATCCGACCGGATCATCGACTGCCCCACCAGGGTGATCGTTATGGGAGCCGGCTGCGGGCTCTGCGCAGGGCCCAGCATGCACGCGATTGCGGAGAGTGCCGCGACGCACATTGCTCTCGCCAAGAACCGGCCAGTCATCAACCTTGTTGTCATTTCTGCTGCGCTCTCCTTCAGATAGGCTTTGCGTCAGGGCAGTTGGAATACCCACACTGCCGGAGCACGGTCGACGTTCTGGATTTCCGGCACCAGCGGCGTGAACCCCGTCGCCTGCGCGCCGCCGTTACCCACGCCGATCGCAATATACTGCTTGCCGCTGACCGTGTACGAAATCGGGGCGTTGCTCGGCACATCCGTCAGACGCGTTTCCCACAACAGTTTGCCCGTCTGGTCGTCGTACGCACGGAAGTACCGATCAATCGAGCCGTTGAAGATCACGCCTCCGGCCGTATCCAGCGCACCGCTCGACACCGGCGCGCGATGGCGCTCGGTCCACAGCACTTCGCGCGTCAGCATATTGACGGCTTCCACACGGCCGTACTTGCCGTCCGAGTCCGGACGAGGCCGCACCGTAAAGTTCACGCCGGTGGACAAGAAGCCACGGCTGCCGTCGGTCACCGGCGTCAGATCCATACAAGACTCCACCAGCGGGATATACATGATCTTCGTGTCGGGATTGTACGAACTCGGCAGCCAGCTCTTGGCGCCGTCCGCATGGGGGCAGACCATGTGCGCTTGGCCGTCGCCTGCCAGGGTTTCGGTATTGATGTTCTTCTTGCCGGTAACGGGATCGATTGAGGAAACGATGTTCTGCAGGCCGAGATCCTTCGAGTAGATCCACTTTCCAGTTTCCGCGTCGAGAACGTCATAGGTCGCCTGTTTGCCAGAAGTCATGATCACCGGGCGAACCACGCCGTTCACTGGCATGCGCACCACCTGGCGTTCAAACACCCAGTCGAGGTCCCACTGATCGTTGGGCAGGTGCTGGAAATACCAGACCAGTCTGCCGTTATCGGGATTGATGGCCAGGGTACAGTCCGTATATAGCCCGTCGGTTTTGACACCGGGCCTCACGGGCTTCGCCAGCAAACCGGTGTCATAGGTCTGGGCAACGCCGAAGAATGCGAGGTTGAGCGCGGAATCGTAGCTTCCGGCGATCCAGACGGAGCCGCCATTGCGCTCCTCGGCTGTGTGATCGTTCCAGGTATCGCCGCCGGGCTCGCCGGGCTGGGCGATGGTGTTGAATCGCCAGGCGAGGCTGCCCGTTTCGGCGTCGAGCGCGACGATGTAGTTCTTTCCGCCGACCCTTCCGCTGGTTCCGATCATTACTTTGCCTTTGGCAACCAGCGGACCGCCGGAGAGATTGAATCCCCTTTCGTCCGTCAGCGGCTGGTCCCAGACCACCCGGCCGGTCTTCACATCGAGCGCCACCACATGCACGTCGGAGGTCCCCATGTAGACTTTGTTCCCGTAAATCGAGATCATGCGCTTGTTGCCGGCGTTCACCCCTGGGGGCAAGATTCGCGCATACTGCCACAGCAGGTCGCCGGTAGCGGCATCCAGTGCTTCGAGTTTGTCGCCGGGGCTGTGCAGGAACATCACACCGTCATGCACCAGGGGGGTGGCTTCATTGGCACCGGGGGAAAGCGTCCAGGTCCACGCGACGCGCAGATTGTTCACATTCGATTTCGTAATTTGCTTCAGCGGGCTGAATCCCTGGTAATCGAATCCGCGGCGCCACGTGAGCCATTCGCCTGTGGGCGGGTTCTGCAGCAACGCGTCGGTGACGGGAGTGATTTTATCCAGAGGGTTTACCTTCCTCGGCGCCGGAGGCAGCTTCACGCCGGCCGATAAGCCGCCGCCCGTGCGGCCGCGGCCTCCCGGCGGAGCAGGAATCGTCACGGAAGCGAGCGCTGCCGCATCCGATGCGAACTCTTTCCATCCGGTGGCAAAACTGTTCTGCTGGAGCACGTAGGCGATGATCCGCGCGTACTCGGCTCCGCTGAGGCTTCCGGGATTACCCGGCGGCATCTTCGTGCTCACATACGTGAATAAGTCGGCCGCGGGCTTCCCGGTATATTTGCCGAGAAACGTTGCCCCGCGGAGCGGAGGTGCCGCGTTACCGTCATCGACATTCGCGCCGTGGCAGGCGGCGCAATTCTGCTGGTATGCCGCCTTCCCCGCGACCGCTTGTGCCGATGTGAACAGCGCATCGGCAGGCGGAACCGCACCGCGCCCTGCACCGGCAGGCGCCTGAGCAAGGAGCTTTGCGGGCGACCCAACCGTGATCACTGCGACGGCTCCACATAGGGCTGCAAAGAGCGGCGCTCGCCGTCTGCTCTGAGGATTCGTGAATGTCAATGGTGGTTCCCTCCTTAGCGCACAGCGGCCGGTTCGTGGAGAGCCGACCTCTACCTGCCAGATTGTACTACTGAATCCTCGGAGTGTTCCTCGAAGAAAAGCAATTGAAGGATACGCCGTCACGCGGGCGCTATCCGCTTCTTAATCGGCTAAACTTACCTGCATCAACCACATATCGGTTTCCGAGGGGCGAGACCCAGTCCATGAAGGCTGCCATTCTTCACGCGCCGCAAGCAATTGGAAGAAACCGCTTGGTCATCTGTGAGATTCCCAAACCGCAATGCAAAATAGGTGATGTGCTTTTACGTGTGCGCGCCTGCGGCGTGTGCCGGACCGACCTGCACATCGTCGCAGGGGAGCTGCCGGCGCAGCGCAATCCTTTGATCCCGGGTCATCAGATCGTAGGCGAGATCGTGGACGGAGCTACGACGGACCTCCCCATCGGAACCAGAGTAGGCGTATCGTGGTTGGGCGGCGCAGACGGAACATGCCCGTATTGCCGTCGAGGACTGGAGAATCTCTGCGATTCGCCTACTTTTACCGGATACTCGGTCGATGGCGGGTTCGCCGAGTTCGCTTTGGCAAGAGCCGGTTTTGTGTTCCCCCTGCCCGACAGTCTCGATGATCTACATGCCGCACCTCTTCTTTGTGCCGGTATTATCGGATTCCGAAGCTTGCGGATCGCCGGGGTGGAACCGGGCGATCGCGTTGGACTCTTTGGGTTCGGCGCATCCGCGCATTTAGCGATTTCCGTCCTGCGGGCCTGGGGCTGTCAGGTCTATGTTTCGACGCGAGGCGCTTCCCACCGCGAACTGGCGGCCGCGCTAGGCGCAGTCTGGGTGGGTTCCGAACGCGAGAGGCCTCCCGTAGCTCTAGATAGGGCCGTCACATTTGCGCCCAGCGGCGATGTCGTCGTCGCCGCGCTCGCCAGTCTCCGAAAAGGTGGTGTGGTTGCCATCAACGCAATCCATTTGGATCGCATCCCTGAATTTGATTATGATCGCCTGCTGTGGGGTGAGCGCCAGCTTCGGAGTGTTACCAACATGACGCGCTCGGATGCGCGCGATTTCCTCGCAATCGCCAACGACATAGCGCTTCAACCCAAGGTGACGCCCTTTTCGCTCGACCAGGCGAATGAGGCGTTGCTTGCAATCGAGAACGACTCACTAGACGGTGCCGCAGTCATTTTGCCGGGTTGTTGAAGAGCTGTAATCGCTATGTCGGCGGACCGCGCCAAACCCGGAGCTGAGAAAGAAGGACCTTTGCCCGGTGGGACCCAAGGTGTATACTTTTCACCATCTGATAGCGAAGCGAGGTAAGGGTGACTTCGGCTTCGAAGGAAGAAACCCATGAAGGAGAAACCCATGGATTCGAAAAAACCCAATCGCAGGAGATTCCTAAAAGGTGGCGCCGCTGCGGCTGGTCTGGCCGCGGGAGTCGTACAGTCGGCAAAAGGACAGGCGGTGTCTCCCTGGCGCGAAAAAGGCACGAATAAGGAGGCGATCGCCTATGGCGAGCGCTCCCGTTTCGTCACCTCTGTACGCGCTCCCGTGGCCGAACGAGATTCTCCCGATGCCTTCGGACTCATGTTCCATGTGCTGAGTCCGCTTCAGGATTCCGTAGGTAGCATCACGCCCTCATCGCTCCACTATGTGGCCACCCATCGTGGCTCCTATATTCCGGAGATCGATCCCAAGGAACATCGGCTCATGATCCACGGCATGGTGGATCGTCCGCTGATTTTCACCATGGACGATTTGAAGCGGTTCCCTTCCGTGACCCGTGTGCATTTTATCGAATGCATCGGAAACCGTTCGAAGCCCACGCATAAGACCGTGCAGGAAACGCACGGGATGACCAGTTGCAGCGAATGGACCGGAGTTCTCCTCTCAGTCCTGCTCAAAGAGGCCGGCGTGCAAACCGGGGCGTCCTGGATTGTTGCCGAAGGGGCGGAAGAAATCAAGGGAGCGTCGAGCGTTCCGCTCGGGAAGGCCATGGACGACTGCCTGGTGTGTTACGGCCAGAATGGCGAGGCGGTGCGCCCTCAGCAAGGATTCCCGCTCAGGCTCATCGTTCCCGGCTTCGAGGGAATTTTCCAGACCAAGTATCTCCGGCGAATCAAGGTAGTGGATCGCTACTACATGACGTATAACGATTACGGGCACATCAACCCGGACCCTAAAGTCAGCGCGCTGGGGAATCAAATTGGTCCGAAGTCGGTGATTACGTATCCTTCCGGAGGACAGAAGCTCCCTGGTCCCGGATTTTACGAAATCAGTGGCCTGGCTTGGTCCGGGGCAGGCGCGATTCGCAGGGTGGAAGTATCCACCGACGGAGGCAAGAGCTGGAAGAACGCTGAGTTTCGCACGCCGCCCTATCCCATGGCTCATACGCGCTTTGCCTTGCAGTGGAAGTGGGACGGAAAAGAATGCGAACTCCAATCACGCTGCACCGACGAGCTGGGCACGGTGCAACCGACCCGCGCCGAAGCCGCCAAATACTTTAACCAAACCCTGGACCGTAATTTCCGCGTCCCGGGGGCCGACAATACGGTTCAACCGTGGAGAGTGGCCAGCGATGGGAGCGTTCACAATGGGCTCGTCTAAGCTTCTTCCGCTGGTAACGATCCTGGGAATCTGTGGCCACCTCGGGCTGGCACAATCGCCCACCTATGGTCTGGGACGGACCCCGACGGCGGAAGAAATCCGCAACTGGGATATCTCGATCAGTCCGACGGGAAAGGAACTCCCGCCGGGGCGCGGAACCGCCAAGGAAGGCGCGGATCTCTTTCGGCAGAAGGGGTGCGCCGGATGTCATGGGGCAACGGGAATCGGAGCCCGGGCTCCGGCGTTAGTAAAAGGCGGTCCGCCCGCCGAACCTGGCAAGGCGCCCCCACCCGGGATGGAGGGAATGCACATGGTGCCGGACACCGGAATCATGGCGCTGCGTTCGCCGTTCGCGGTGACGATCTGGGACTATATAAACCGCGGCATGCCTCTCAATAGAGAAGGGACGCTCAAGCCCGATGAGGTATATGCTCTTACGGCCTTCCTGCTCTACAAGAACGACGTGATCAAGGAAGACGAAGTCATGGACGCCCAGACACTCCCGAAAGTGAACATGCCAAATCGTAAGGGATTCGCCGACCTTCCCGAGTGGAAGCATGGTGTGCCGAGGCTGGCGGGTTACCCCTGAAGCCTGGTCTATAAAGAAAGAATAAGGCGGCTGCTACCAGACGCCCGGAATCAGTCCTTTGACCTTGCGGCGATATTCTTCGTACTCGGCGCCAAACTGCTCGATCATAAAAGACTCTTCCAGGCGCGCTTTGTAACCCCAGGCGATCACGATGAGCGCCACCGAAACCAATCCCCCGATTTCACCCAGAACGATCGCCGTGCCCAGGGTAGCCAGCATGAACCCGGAGTAAATCGGGTGACGCACTATGGCATACGGACCGCGCAGCATCAGCTTATGATCCTGTTGCACGGTGATCATTCCTCCCCAGTTGCGGCCGATGACGAAACGCGCCCATACCGCGAATCCGAGCCCGGCGATTGTCAGCGCCAGTCCGATATAGTCGGTGGCCGGCCCCACCGGGAGAAAGCGTTCTCCCAGAACTCCGGGCCGAAGATTCCGATTAAATAAGATCAGCCAAGCCAACATGACGAACCATACCGAAACGCGGGCGCGCGCATCCGAATGGGAACCCACAGTTCGCTTGGCCGTCAACCCCAGGAGAGCCCACAGGACGAAGATTGCCAGCCAGAGCAGGCCGGCGAGATTGAAGGTATCCACGATAGCTTCCCAGTGTATAGGTTCCGGCCTGCCGGCAATCCGGTCGAACTGGGGCGACTTCGAGGGACTCTAGTTCAGGCTCGAGGAGGATTTGAGCGGAGGAGTTTGAGGCCGGTCCACACGTATTTTAACGATCTTAGAAGTGGTGACCGGACGTTGGTTATTCAGAAACACCATCAAGCGCATTCCCCGCCCGATCATCCCAAACTCCAACACGCCTTGCTTGTCGATGGAGCCGTGCAATTGCGCTGGCACGGGATCAGGGCAGTACTCGGGGTGCCCGGAGATACGAACCGCATTCCCACCAAGGCATTCGATAAGGTAGTGCCGGCTCGTCGTCTCTACGTCGAGCAAAGAACCCGGGGTCAGGTTCGCCACGTCCACCAAACCTCCGGAAATCGTCGTCACGAAAGGCTCCGCATTGTTTGGAAATCGGATCAGGCGATTCGCAAAATCTCGCGGCTTCCGCTAATCCACAGTTCCGTATATCCCGCCATCTTCTCGCGGTACTTGGGGCTGCTCATCGTTTCCTGCATCCGTTTTTCAAGTTCCCCCATAGTCTCCGCCGTGAACTCCATGACCACCTGGTTGAATTCGCCGATGACGTCCGTGAGGACGCGGGCATTGGGCATCTCGAACGCGGTGACGGCTTCCTTCAACTGAGCGGCAAGTTTCCCGGCACAACCCGGTTTCGCGACAAATCTATTACGGACGACGAACATGGTGTGGTCTCCTGTACGGCCCTATTCTGACCCCTTGCGAGGAATAACGCAAACCGTCCTGGGCTAGTCGAGTTGAGATAAACTAACTTCACAATCGTCCGGGAAGACGACATGAACATCCGCAAACTGCTCGATTGGCGCAAGCTCCTCATTTATTCGCATCGATGGCTGGGAATCGCCATCACTGTGATGTTCCTGGTCTGGACGCTCTCAGGCGTGGTCCTTATGTATTACGGCCACCCGCAAATCACTACAGGGGAGCGCCTGCTTCGGCTGGAGCCCATCAACGTTTCGACGGCAACCATGACGCCGGCTGAGGCGGCGGCGAAGACGGGCGGCACACCTTATCGTGGGCCTTATCGCGTTCGGCTCTCCATGTATAACGGCCGGCCCGTGTACCGGATGACGCGGGTCAGCATCGGAAACTGGTCCGCAGTGTATGCGGACACGGGTGAAGTCCTTCCCCGCATGGGCCGGGAGCAG
>Ga0207687_10003516_pt1 | contig 10541 bp, 8 predicted proteins | sample KBSM54metaG_FD_184399 | JGI IMG/M metagenome (GOLD analysis project Ga0207687, IMG submission 184399) | Miscanthus rhizosphere microbial communities from Kellogg Biological Station, Michigan, USA - KBS M5-4 metaG (SPAdes) (version 2) | ecosystem: Host-associated > Plants > Roots > Rhizosphere >... | reverse complement strand
GGCTGATGCCGTCGGGGTCTGTGGTGTTGATTTTGGCACCGGCATCCAGCAGGATCTGCTCACACTCGACGCAGCCTTGGCGCGCGGCGAACAGCAGGGGCGTCAGGCCGCCCGCGGGCAGCCACTTCTCGCGGGGCTCGGCGGTATTCTGCCGCTCCCACTTATTGATGCTCGATACCGCGTTCACATCCGCGCCGTGAGCGATTAGCTCTTTGATCATGGCAGGATGCCCTTCGTTCACAGCCCACATCAGCGCGGTTTGCCCATGCCATTCTTCGCGGGCGTCGACCTTCGCGCCGTGGTCCAGCAGAACCTTGGCAGCCGTGGCGACGCCGGTGCGCGCGACGGTCATCAGAGCAGTCTCGCCCTCGGTCGAAGTGGAATTCGGATCGGCCCCGGCTTTAAGCAGCCGTTCGATGATCGCGGGGTTGGCGTTCTCGCACGCCAGATACAGCGGAGTGATGCCATAGCGATTCGCGGCCTTGGGATCTGCGCCGGCCGCCAGAAGCTTGTTCACCTTGGCCAGGTCGTCCGCGCGAACGGCCAGGTGCAGTGGAGTAGTCCCATCGGGAGAAGCGCTATCGGCGGCAAAGCAGGTGACTGCCAAAAGAAGTGATGCCAGCACACGCATGATGGCTCCTTATGCCGTTGCGATGACGCCCGTGCTATCGCCCAGGCTTTCGACTTCGACGCCCGACTTGTGCAGCATGGTCAGCAGCACGTTGGTCATGGGCGTGTGATCCGGTTCCTTGATGTGGCGGCCGCCCTTCATGTTGCCGGATGCGCCACCCACCACCAGCGTGGGCAGCGGGAAATGATTATGCGCGTTGCTGTTGCTCATGTTGCTGCCGTAGAGGATCAAAGAATGATCCAGCAGCGTGCCATCGCCGTCTTTGGTGGTGTTGAGCTTGTCCAGGAACTTGGTGAACAAGGTCAGGTGATAATTCTGGATCTTCACCAGCTTTTCGATCTTGTCGGCGCGGTTTTGATGATGCGACGTGGCGTGGTGGCCATCGTGCACGCCCACCTGCGGATACGTCCGATTGCTCACCTCGCGCGCCATCATGAAGGTGAACACGCGGCTGATGTTGGCCTGATACGCCAGGGCCAGAAGATCGAACATGATGCCGACGTGCTCGTCGTAGGAGAACGGGATGCCGGCAGGCTGATCCGGCAGCTTCATGCTGGCGTCCACTTGCTGGCTGGCTTTTTGAATGCGCCGTTCGATTTCACGGACGTTTTCCAGATACTCGTTGAGCTTCAGACGATCCTGCGGACCCACTTTGGCCTGCAGGCCGGTGGCTTCCTTCATGACCGCATCCAGAATGCTGCGGTCGCCTTCGATGCGCGCCATGCGGTCCGCCGCGCTGCCGCCCTGTCCAAACATCCGCTCGAAAACTTTTCGTGGATTGATCTCCATGGGCAGAGGCGTGGTGGGCGTCCGCCAGGAGAGAGTGTTCATGTAAATGCAGCCGTAGTCGCGGTCGCAAGCGCCGATGAGGCCGGAGTGATCCTCGATCGCCAATTCCATCGAAGGCAGGATATTGTCCTGCCCGATGGTGAGCGCCGCAACTTGATCGGCAGTGACGCCCGCGAAAGCGTCTGTGCCCTGGGTCGGCTTGGGTCGCACACCGCTCAGCCAAGTTGTGGGGCTCAGAGAATGGACCGCGGTGGAATCGGCGGCGCGGTGTCCCATGCCGCTGATGATGTTCAGCCGGTCGCGGAAAGGCTCCAAAGGCTTCAGGATGGGAGAAAACTCGAACCCGGTTCCCTCGGTAGCCGGCGTCCACTTGTCCATAATCGCGCCGTGCGGCACGTAGACGAATCCCAGACGGGGCAGGGGAGCCGCCGCGGTATTCCGTGTCAGCGTTTGCGCCGGAATCATGGAATCGAGCAGAGGGAGGGCCAGAGACACGCCCATGCCTCGAAGGAACGTGCGACGGGGCAGGTGTTTCTTAGTGATCAACATGAGAACACTTCCGCCTCTATTTTCTCACGTTTTCAAGGAGTTTTGGGGTTGCCGGGTACTGCCCCATTATCTTGCGGATCTGATGGCCAACCGAGCCGCGAGAGTCATCGAGCGGTTGTCAGGGGAAGCGGACCATAAAGAACCCGGCGGTGTTGATCCAGGTATCGTGGGTCTCAAGCGGAGGCACCACGCCCAGGGGATCGCCATTGGTCCTGCCGTGGAAAATGCGGCTTTCGACGCCTACCCAGAAGCGATGGCTCCGTTCGACGGCGACGTTCAAGCCGGCGGTTGCGTAGGCGCCCCAGCCGCTGCGCGATCGGCAGGTCTGGCACTTGAAGCTGCTGTCGGAGCCCCCGCCGGGGACCTCGACCGATTCGCCGTAGTGCAGATAGGCCGCACCGCCTCCGCCGAACAGTTCGATCCGATCTGACGCGAGCGGAAGGATCCCGCGGCCGCCGAGAGGCACCAGGATTTCGGTGTCGCGGATCTTGAGGCGCCCAATGATGGTGTCCTGGAAATCGCGGACGCCGGCGGCGTGGAAGATCGCGTCCAGGCCCACGTCGGCCTGAAGGAATCGGTAGGGCCGATATCCGAACCCAACGCGCACAAAGGGCGATGTGGTCATGAAGGAGGCGAGGTCTTCGCGGGGAATCGCGCCGCCGGTTCCGATGTTGACGCTGAACTGGCGCGCGAGCGGCTGCCCGGAAAGAGCCGCCACGAATAGGAGTGCAAGTACCGCCGATGGGTGGATTCTCCTCACGTCGCCCTAGACGTTGAAGCTGGGCTGGAGGTTTCTGGCAGATGTACTATTCTGCGCGCGCACTCACCGGGGCGTCCTGCACCCTGCGCATCTTGAAGGCCGTACTGTTGACGATGCCCAGGACTACAGATGAAGACTTGTAGTTGGTGCCGGATGCGTCCATAGCGATACGCCGAACTGCCGGCATGTCGTAATACTCCAGGCCCCGGCCGAGACCGTAGGTCATCATCTTTTCGGTGAGCGTCCGTACGAATTGCTCCGGGTGCTTCAGGATGGCCTGGCGCAGGGCGACCGGACCGTCGACCTTGGTTCCATCCGCCAGCTGACCGGAGGGATCGACCACGCCGCCGGGTTCTTTGGTGCGCCATTCGCCGACGCCGTCGAAGTTCTCAAGCGAGAATCCCAGGGGATCCATCACGGCGTGGCAGCTGGCACACGCGGGATTTTTGCGATGCTCTTCGAGTCGCGCGCGAACCGACTGCGCCTGTGCGCCTTCGTTTTCCTTCAGCGGCGGGACGTTGGGAGGCGGCGCCGGGGGCGGCGTCCCCAGGATTGCTTCCAGGATGAATTTGCCGCGCTTGACCGGGGAAGTCCGGTTGGCTTCCGAGGTCACAGTGAGCACGCTGCCTTGGCCGAGCAAGCCGCGACGTTCTTCACCGGTGAGTTTTACGCGCCGGAACTGGCTGCCATAAATCCCGGGGATGCCGTAGTGCTTGGCCAGCCGCTCATTGACGAACGTGTAGTCGGCGTTGAGCAGGTCGAGGACGCTGCGATCCTCGCGCATGATGCTGGCGAAGAACATTTCTGTTTCCTTGCGGAAGGCCTGCCGGAGGTTGTCATCGAAATTGGGGAATTCGTTGGGATCGGGTATCACGCTTTGCAGATTGCGCAGCATCAGCCATTGCCCTGCGAAATTCTTAACCAGCGCCTCGGAGCGGTCGTCGGCCAGCATGCGCTTCACTTGCTGTTCGAGAACGGCGGGTTCCTTCAGCCTGCCTTGCGACGCCAACGTGATCAACTGGTCATCGGGAATTGTGCTCCACAGGAAGAAGGAAAGGCGCGATGCCAGCTCCAGATCGTTCAACGGATGCATCGAGCCTACGGGCGCACCCGTGGGATCGGTCTCCACGCGGAACAGGAATTTCGGATTGGTCAGCATCAGGCGGAGCGCGTTTTCGATGCCGGCCTCGAAATTCTTCTTATTACGCGCCGATTGATAAAAAGTCAGCAAGGTTTCCAGGTCGCTGCCGGTGACCGGCCTGCGGTACGCCCGGCGCGCGAGATTGGACAGAATCTGGCGGGCGCACGGCAGTTCGGCGGCCGCATTGGCCGGGTGGCAGATGAAAATGCGACGGCGGCTGGGGGTGTCGCCCGAACCCGTAGGATTGAACGGACCGGTGATCTGCATCCGGTCGATCAGCGGGATGCCGTTCATGTTCTGAAGATCGTGATCGCGGGTGAAGGGCTGCAGCGGTTCATCGGAAGGCGCGGAGTTGCGGCGGAGAAACGTGACCACCACCGTGCGCGGTCCGGCTTTGACCGGAATGCGGGTTCGCAGGCGGGCGTCGATGGTGTCCTTGGCGACGCCCAGGTTGGCGTCGGACATCTTGTTGTCTTCGTCTCCACCGACTTGCGCGAGGAAGACGCGCTGGCCGTCGATGCTGATTTCAAGCTGATGCGCATACTCCAGGCCGGTCAGATAGCCCACGATGTTCTGCAGCAGAAACACGCGGAAATCGTACTCGCCGTCGAGCGGAAAGTTGTAACGCACGGAGATGCCGCCGCGCGTTCCCAACGGCAGGCCTTCGATGTGATTCTCCTGCGACAGATCTGGCGGAGCCTGGTAGACCAGACTGATCGGCGTGATGGCCGGATCGCCCACCGCGAGGCTGGCCAGCTTGTCGGAGGCCGATAGATACTGCTCCAGCAGCGACGGCGAAACACGCAGCACATCGGCGATGTTGTCGAACCCATTGGCCTCGTCATCGGCCGGGAGCAGTGAGGCGACGTCGATATCCAGGTCCAGAAGATCGTGAATTGCGTTGCCGTATTCGGTGCGATTCAAGCGGTGTAATGTAGATCGGCCGGGCTCAGGACGGGACACTGCGGCGCGTTCGAGCGAGGCTTCGAGCGTCGCCATGAAGCGGGTGACGGTCGGTTCGTCGGGGCGAGGCATGCCCTGGGGAGGCATCATCCCGCCGTGGAGTTTTCGCAGAACTTTTTCCAGGATCTCGGCATTATCCGCGACGCGATCGAGATTCAGGTTGTCGAGCGCCAGGCCGCCGGTCTTTAATCGCTGGTTGTGGCAGGTGACGCAGTATTTGTCGAGCATCGCCCGCTGCTCGGCGGCAGGGCTGGGTTGCTGAAAGGAGAATGCGGCCGAGAGGACGGCCAGAATACCGGCTGCGATGAGGAACAAGGACTTGAGGGATCGCATGGTGGCAACGGAGCCTATATTCACCAGGATACCTCGGGGACGCTATCGTAGGAACAATGGAAGGGGTCTTCGCCTGGGTCGCCGCGCACGGATACGGAGCGCTGTTCCTTCTTATGGCGCTGGGCGTGGTGGGACTTCCCATTCCCGACGAAACCATCCTGGTTTATGCCGGCTACCTGATCGGGCGGGGAACTTTGCATCCAGCCGGAGCATTCTTCGCGGCGCTCGTCGGGGCCTGGACTGGCATCAGCGGCAGTTATCTTCTGGGGCGGACGCTGGGCGTGGGCGTGGTCCACCGCTATGGCAAGTACATTCACTTCACGGAGGCTCGCCTCGCATATATACATCGGTGGTTCGACCGGATCGGCCACTGGATGCTGGTGGTCGGGTATTACATCGCGGGCGTGCGGCACTTCACTGCGGTGGTCGCCGGGATGTCGAAGCTGGAGTTCCCGACGTTCATGGCCTATGCGTGGAGCGGCGGCGCGTTATGGGTGGCCACGTTCCTGACGCTGGGATACTATCTGGGCGAAAACTGGAAACCCATCGCCGAATTAATCCACAGCTACATTCACTATGCGTCGGCGGTGCTCATTGCGGTTGCGATCATTGGGTACTTCTGGAAGAAGCACGCTAAAACCAGACGGTGACGGCCTTGTTAACCAGGAACGCGCACACGTAGGCCATCGCCGTCATGTAACTGAACTGGATGATGGGCCATCGCCAGCCTCCGGTCTCCCGGCGCACCACGGCCAGCGTGGACATGCACTGCATGGCGAAGGCGAAAAAGACCAGCAACGCCAGGGCTCCGCCCATGGTCAGGTCGCTCTTGAGGGCGGCTTGCAAACCCAGTTCATTGGAGGTTCCATCGATGCCGTAGATGGTGCCCAACGTGCCGACGATTACTTCGCGGGCAGCCAGCGACGTGATCAGTCCGATCCCGATCTTCCAGTTGAATCCCAGCGGTTTGATGGCGGGCTCCACGGCGTGACCGATCGACGCCGCGAAGCTATGGTCGATCTGCGAGGGTTGGCCATTCGTCAGCGGAAGATACGCCAGCACCCAGAGCACTACGGCGACCAGTAGAATTACCGTGCCGGCGCGTCGCAGAAACACCTTGGAGCGGTCGATGAGGCGAAGCGCCAACGAGCGCGCGGTGGGCCAGCGATACGGAGGCATCTCCAGCATGAACGACGATCGCGTGCTCTTAAGGACGGTCGATTTAAGCAGGCGAGCGGTGAATATGGCGGCCAGGAATCCGAGAATATATAAACCGATCATGGTGGCGGCGCGGGCGCCCAGGAACGGTCCCAGGATATTTCGGTCAGGAATAAATGCCGCGATCACGAGCGTGTAGACCGGCAACCTGGCCGAACAGGTCATAAAGGGCGCGATCAGGATCGTAGCGATGCGATCGCGTTTGTTCTCAATGGTGCGCGTGGCCATGATGGCCGGCACCGCGCAGGCATACGCCGAAAGCAGCGGGATGAAGCTCTTCCCCTGCAGTCCGAAGCGCGACATGGTGCGATCGGCGATCAGAGCCGCGCGTGCCAGGTATCCGGAATCCTCCAGAATTCCAATGAACAGGAACAGGAACAGGATTTGCGGCAGGAACACGACTACGCTTCCGACGCCTTTGAAAATCCCGTCCACGATCAGGGATCGCAGGGTGGCGTTGGCGATCATCGAGCCGGTCCACATTCCCGCCACGTCAACTAGATTTTGGACTCCGTCCATCAGGGGCGTGGCCCAGGAAAACATCGCCTGGAACACGGCCACCACCACCATCACGAATATCAGTGGACCCGCCACAGGATGCAGGAAAACTGCGTCCAGCCGCCGCGTCCAGTGGGGCGGAGCGGGAGCCTGATACTTGCCCTTGGTGCCGACGTTCGCGGCCCAGGCGCGGCACTTCGGGATGTCCTGAATCACCGGCAGCTGCATCAAGGGCGGCGCCTGCGGTGCGGATTGCGTGGTGCCCGCCAGAAACTGGAAAACCTTATCGAAACCGTCGCCGCGCGATGCGCTGACCAATGCCACCGGCGATCCCAGCTGCATGCTCAATTCAGCCACATCCACGCCGCCGCCGCGATTCTTGAGATCGTCGGCCATGTTGAGGATCACCAGGGTCGGCAAGCCCAGGCTCAATACCGGCGCCGCCAAAACCAGGTGACGCGCCAGGTTGGTCGAATCCAGAATCAGCAGAACAGCGTCCGGCTTGGGCAGATCCTTCATCTGGCCGAGCAGAACGTCATGCGTAACGCGCTCGTCTTCCGTCCGCGGTTCCAGGCTGTAGACGCCGGGAAGATCCACGGCGAACACTTCGCGCCCGGATGCGACTTTGACTTTGCCCATGCGATGTTCCACCGTCACGCCGGGGAAGTTCGCAACTTTTTGACGCAGACCCGTGAGACGGTTGAACAGCGTCGATTTACCGGAGTTGGGAGGGCCTACAATCGCCACGATATGCCGGCGGGTTGGTATCGCCGGCGGAGGCGGAAGGGTCGCAACAGAGCAACCGTGGCAATCGCTCATAAACTCAGTACGCTACGCTTTCCTTAAAAGCAGCTTTCGGGCCGTCTCGCGCCGCAGAGCCACTTCAGATCCATCCACCCGAAACACCCTCGGATCGCCGCCCGGAGCCGAGTGGCCTGGAGTGACGGCGTGGCCGGGGAGAAAACCGAGCTCCATCAGACGCCGAGCGTCGTCTTCCGGCAGATCCAAACGATCCAGAATTCCCGATTCGCCATGTTTCAATTCCATGAGGTTGGCAGCCTCAGGGTTGTGCTTCGCGTGCCGAACCTTTTTGACATTCGCTTGCATGTCGAACCAAGTATCTATCTGGAATGGTGCAAAGTCAAACTCTTGGAACAGGCTCATATCGACATCCACTTGCAACTGGCCTTCAAATCCATGAGCTGTCCTTAAGTCCATTCTCAGCATACACCATCTAGGACCGAAGTGGTCTGGTATCCCATTGAGTTGGGCGATCTGACCCTCCAAGAGCAAAAATCCACAGGTGAATTGGCGCACATAATGGTTAGGATGACGCTGCGCCTGCCACCCCTCCTGTCGACGATCGTGCGGGGCCTGTGCGCGGCAGGCTATCGCGCCCTGGTGGTGGGCGGTGCGGTGCGTGACAGCCTGCTGGGGGGCGAGCCCAAGGATTTCGATATCGAGGTTCACAGCATCGGCTATGACCGGCTGGCCGGATTCCTGAGCGAGTATGGCCGGGTGGACCTGGTGGGCAAGAGCTTCGGCGTGGTGAAGCTGAATGCCGACGGTCGCGAGTACGATTTTAGCGTCCCCCGCCGCGACAGCAAGTTTGGGCTGCATCATCGCGATTTCCATGCGACATTCGACGAAGAGATTACGCCGCAGGAGGCCGCCAGCCGCCGCGATTTTACGATCAACGCAATGGCCTACGATCCCGTCGAGGAGAAGCTGCTGGATTTCTTCGGCGGCGCGGAGGACCTCAAGAATCGTGTGTTGCGCGCCACCGGTCCAGCGTTTGCCGAAGATCCGTTGCGGGTGCTGCGCGGGATGCAGTTCGCGTGCCGCTTCGACCTGACGCTGGATCCTGTGACAGGGGCGATGTGCCAGAGCATAGCGGAACACTACGGCACGATCGCGAAGGAACGAGTGGCGGACGAATTCATGAAGTGGGCGGTTAAGAGTTCGCGGCCCGGACGTATCTCAGACTACCTGGCGGCGTCCGGCTGGGGCGTCCACTTTCCCGAGATCGCGCGGCTTGCGGGTGTTCCGCAAGATCCTGGCTGGCATCCGGAAGGCGACGTCGGCATCCACACGATGTTTGTGCTGGATGCGGCGGCCCGCGTCGCCGGGAGAGAATCGCTCCAGGGCGACGACCGCGCGGTGTTGCTGTTCGCGGCTCTGTGCCACGATTTCGCCAAAGCCACTACCACGGCGCTGCGCGAGCGGGATGGAAAACTGCGCTGGACATCCTGGGGGCACGAAGCCGACGGCGGCCCGATGGCGCGCGGATTCCTGGAACGGATCGGGATCAAGAGCTCGATTGTGGAGCGCGTCGTGCGGATGGTTGAGAACCATCTGGCCAGTTCCAGCATCGGGCGCGATGTAACGCCGCGCGCGGTACGAAGGCTCGCCATGCGCCTGGCGCCAGCCACGATCACCGATCTTGTGCGGCTGATTGAAGCGGATTATTCAGGTCGTCCTCCGCTGCCGGTCGGCTTGCCCGAGGGAGCCCAGCGCATTCGCGAGATGGCGGAAGCGCAGGCGGTGCATCATGGTCCGCAGCCGCCGCTGATTCTCGGCCGGCATGTGCTGCCCTACTTCGACGATCGTCCGGGAAAGCACATCGGGGAAGTGACGTCGGCCGCGTATGAGGCGCAAGCCGACGGCGCATTCTCAAATCTTGAGGAAGCGCTGGGGTGGCTGGAGGCGTTTATGGCAGCGCGAAGCAATATCTAAAACGGGCCGGCATGCCCAGCCCCTACTTTTTCTGCTGGTTCAGCCGGCGATCCATTTCGCGGTCGCGCTCTTTCATGCGCTCATTCCTGCGGTCGATGCGATCGTCGGATGACGGCGGAGGCGGCTGCGGTTTCGCCGGTTCAACCTTCTTCTTGTCGTCCTGCTTGTTTTGTTTGTTCTGCTGCGGAGGCGGATCCAGCGCGACCACGGCAGGAATCATCGCGCCGAGGCCAATCACCAAAGCGAACCTTGCATAACGTAGCATTTGGCTCACCTCTGGTTATCGGATGATTGCACCTGAAACTTTGTTTCACCTTTCTGCGAACCGTTAAACTAGTACCATGCGAAGGGTTGTTCTAGTATTTTTGTGTGCAGCGGTTGTCTGCATCGCACAAAAGCAGCCGTTTACTGTAGATACGATGCTAAAGCTCGCCCGAATCGGTGAGCCTGCGCTTTCACCCGACGGAAACCAAGTGGCTTTCACTGTTCAGACGGTGGATCTGGAGAAGAACTCGAAGCCATCGCAGATTTACTTGGTACCGGTACAGGGCGGCTCGCCGCGGCAAGTTACCACCGAAGGGACAGCGAACGAACGGCCACGCTGGTCGCCGGATTCCAAGCAGATCTTTTTCGTCTCGAACCGCAGCGGCTCTTCTCAAGTGTGGGTAATGAACGCCGACGGATCGAACCCGCGCGCGGTCACCAAGCTTGCGGCCGAGGCTGGCGGCATTCTGCTTTCGCCTGATGGCAAGAAGATCGTGTTTCTCTCCAGCGTCTATCCGGAATGCGGCGCCGACGATGCCTGCAATCAGCGCAAGATCGATGAGGAATCCAAGAGTAAGACCAAAGCTCGCATCTATACTTCGCTGCTCTATCGGCACTGGACCCAGTGGCAGACCGGACGCCGGCAGCATCTGATGGCG
>Ga0207687_10003515_pt1 | contig 10544 bp, 10 predicted proteins | sample KBSM54metaG_FD_184399 | JGI IMG/M metagenome (GOLD analysis project Ga0207687, IMG submission 184399) | Miscanthus rhizosphere microbial communities from Kellogg Biological Station, Michigan, USA - KBS M5-4 metaG (SPAdes) (version 2) | ecosystem: Host-associated > Plants > Roots > Rhizosphere >... | reverse complement strand
CCGACCAACCCTACGCGGACTCGCTCCCGGTCTCGAAGTGGCTGCCGGCGCGGCTCCGCGAGGCCTGCCGCCGACTTGGTCCTTAGACTCGGGGCAATGCGGGATACGCCGTCTGAGCGAGATCGGATCGCCGACGAGCGTGATCGGGTCGCCGGTGAACGTGAGCAGCGAGCGGATGAGCGCGAGCGGCGGGCCGACGAGCGCGAGCGGGAGGCCGACGAGCGCGATCGCCACGTGGCGCAGGCGAAGCCGAAGTCCGCAGCCGGCGAATCTGACACGGTGGTCGACGACGGCCTGTTCGGCATCACGCTCGGGCCCCCGCGCGAGCTGAGTGAGGAGGTCGACCTCAAGGAGGCCCCTGCGCCGCCCGCCCCGAAGCCGCCGGCCCGCACGCTGAGCGAGCGGCTCGCGTCCGCCGCCGCCGACCGGTTCGACACCGCGGTGCCCGATGACGACGAGGACGAGCCGGAGGAATAGGGCCCGTCAGCACGTGCTAACGGTGAGCGACGTCGGTGCGTCGATCTGAAAGCCTGTTGGCAGTGGGGTTCATGCATCACGTGCGCCGTCGGATTCGCGGAACACGCGAGCCCACGCGCTCGAAGTGGCGACGTACCTACACGTATCAAGTCGACTACATCCCGATGCGGCCGTGGCTCAAGATCCGCACCCCGATCAGCCACGACGCTCCGATCGGGCCACAGGACGAACGGTTCTGGCGCCGTCTCGACGTGGTCCTCGTCGGTGTGGTCGTCGTCATCGCGCTCGTTGTGTTCGTGGCCAGCCACGTCTGAGCCCGTTCGAAGCGTCTTCGCTGTCCTACCCGGTCCGTAGGATTGGAGGACCGTGCCTGACCGCGACGAACCCGATTCCCACGACGTCCTTGCCAGCCTCAACCCCGTCCAACGGGAGGCGGTGACCCATCACGACGGGCCGTTGCTGGTCGTTGCGGGCGCCGGATCCGGCAAGACGCGGGTGCTCACGCACCGCATTGCGCACCTGATCCAAGACCACGGCATCAGCCCGTTCGAGATCCTGGCGATCACGTTCACCAACAAGGCCGCGCAGGAGATGAAGACGCGCGTCGGCGCCCTTGTGGGGCCGGTGGCCGAGAAGATGTGGGTGTCGACGTTCCACTCGGCTTGTGTGCGAATTCTGCGGCGCGACGCCGCCAAGCTGAACTTCCCGTCGAGCTTCACGATCTACGACCAGGCCGACGCGGTCCGGCTCACCAGCTACGTGATCCGAGATCTCGGCCTCGATCCGAAGAAGTTTCCTCCGCGTTCGGTGCACGGCGCGATCAGCATGGCGAAGAACGACAACGTCGGCGCGACGGAGTTCCGCGAGCGCGCCGGTGCGATCTTCGAACGCAAGATCGCCGACGTGTACGTCGAGTACCAGCAGCGCTTGTTGAAGGCCGGCGCGATGGACTTCGACGATCTCTTGATGGTCACGGCGCGTCTTTTCCGTGAGCACCCCGAGGTCCTCGAGCACTACCGCCGCCGCTTCAAGCACGTGCTCGTCGACGAGTACCAAGACACCAACAAGGTGCAGAACGAACTCGTCATCCAACTCGCCGGCGAACACCGCAACATCTGCGTCGTTGGTGACTCGGACCAGTGCTTCCCGCCGGGCACGATGATCTCGACACCGCAGGGAAGCCGTCCGATCGAGTCGATCATGGTCGGCGACAGGGTTCTGGGAACAGCGGGCGCCACGTCCCTCGAGCGCGGGGTGGTGGTTGCCGTGATGCCGCGCCGACACGTGGGCGGGCTGTTCCGCGTGCGCGCTGGTGATGTCGAGCTCTCGGGCACGTCTGACCACATCGTCCTGGCGCGGACCACCGAACCACGAACTGCGCTTTTGACGGCACCGCTCGACGGGGCGCTGGCCCACTCTGTGACGACTCAGCCACCGTTGTGGTGGCTGAGCCAGCACAGACAGGTTGGCGGTGAACTCTGTGACGGCTCAGCCTCCGTTGTGGTGGCTGAGCCGTCACAGAGCGTCGATCTCACGATGTTCGATCACGACGGAGCTCACGCCGTCGCATCAGCCGCGGGCCGGATGGTCTTCGTCGACTATCCATCCGCGCTGTCGGATGCGAAGCAGCGGGCACACGCCTCCGGCTTGCCGCTTCGTTGCTGTGCTGCCATCGGCGGCACGCTGTATGACTTCACGCCGCTGAGCGAACTGCGGCCGGGCATGGCGGTTCTCGCGCAGGTCGGTGACCGGCTCGAAGAGCGTCGCGTCGACGAGTTGTCGTACGACTGGTACGACGGGCCGGTCTACGACATCGAGGTCGATCCGACCCATACCTATGTCGCGAACGGCGTCCTCGTGCACAACTCGGTGTACCGATTTCGCGGGGCCGACATTCGAAACATCCTGGAGTTCGAAGAGGCGTTTCCCGACACGACCGTGATCGTGTTGGAGCAGAACTATCGCTCGACGCAGACGATCCTCGATGCGGCCAACGCGGTGATCGCGAACAACTTCGGGCGCAAGCCGAAGGAGTTGTGGACCGACTCCGGCGCGGGCCAGGCGATCGTTCGCTATCACGCCGACGACGAGACCGACGAGTCGCAGTGGGTCGCACACGAGATCAGCCGGTTGCACGACGAGGGTGAGCGGTGGGGCGACACCGCCGTCTTCTACCGAACCAACGCGATGAGCCGCGTGATCGAAGACCAACTGATGCGGCTCGGCATCCCGTACAAGGTCGTCGGCGGCACCCGGTTCTACGACCGTCGTGAGGTGAAGGACGCGCTCGCGTACATGCACGCGGTCGTGAACCCCGTCGACGAGGTGAGCGTGAAGCGTGTCATCAACACGCCGAAGCGCGGTATCGGCGACTCGACCGTCGGCAAGCTCGACGCGTGGGCCGCGGCGCATGGCGTTGCGTTCATCGACGCGCTGCGTCGATCTGACGAAGCCGGCGTCAAGGGTCCTGCGGTGAGGGGGATCGCCGAGTTCCTCTCTGTGCTCGACGAGTTGGGCGAGGTGGTAGCGGAAGGTCCGGGCCGGCTGCTCGAGGTCGTGCTCGAGCGCACGGGCTACGTCGCCGAACTCCAAGGCGAGCACTCGATCGAATCCGAAGGACGACTCGAGAACCTCGCCGAGCTCGTCGGGGTGGCGCGCGACTTCGAAGACGTGAACGAGTTCCTCGAGCAGGTGTCGCTCATCGCCGACACCGACGACCTGCCCGAGGGGGCCGACGACTCGTCGGTCGTGTTGATGACGTTGCACGCCGCGAAAGGCCTCGAGTTCCCGTCGGTCTTCCTCGTCGGGATGGAAGACGGCGTGTTCCCGCACCTGCGGTCGCTGGGCGAGCCGGCCGAGCTCGAGGAGGAACGCCGCCTCGCGTACGTCGGCATCACCCGAGCCCGAGAGCGGCTCTACCTCACCAACACGTGGAGCCGCATGCTCTACGGATCCACGCAGTACAACCCGCCGAGCCGGTTCCTCGACGAGATCCCGTCAGAGCTGCTGAGCCACGCCGAGGGGTCACGCGAGACCCGCACGCGGCACCGCGAGTCGTTCGGATCGAGTAGCTGGTCGTCGCAGATGCACCGGAACCGAGACGAGATCGTCGAGCGGGCCCTGAAGCCGCAGGGGCCCGTGAAGCACGGAGCCGAGGTCCTGGGGCTACGGGTCGGCGATGACGTTCGTCACAGCAAGTGGGGCGAAGGGGTCATCATCGACATCGAAGGACAAGGAGAGAAGGCAGAAGCCACTGTCCGCTTCCCGGATATCGGGGAGAAGCGGTTGCTGCTCTCTTGGGCGCCTTTGGAGAAAATCTGAGCCCTAGCCCACAATGAAGACCCCTATGGCCTTCCACGCACTCGATCGTGCGGCCCTTTTGGTACGACGCGATCACACACTCGGAACGATCATGGAGCGGTTGGCCAAGGTCAACGGCTCGAAGCAACTCGTCGAGGAGTCCGGCGGCGGACTGCGACTCACCTACGCGCAGGCGTCAAAGCGCGTGAATCGCTGGGCCGGTGGTATCGCCGCGGCCATCGAGCCGGGCGACCGGGTCGTCATCGCCACCGAGAACGGCTACGAGATGCTGCTGCTGTGTCTCGCCGCATCGCGAGCGGGGGGCGTGCCCGTTCCCGTGAACGCGCAGATGCGGCCCGACGAGGTGCGTCACGTGATCGACGACTCCTCGGCCACGCTCGTGCTGCGCACCGCGGCTGAGGTCGACGGCGGCGAGCCGTTGCTCACCTCGCACAAAGCCGAACCCGACGACATTGCCGCGCTCTTCTACACGTCGGGCACGACGGGCAAGCCGAAGGGGGTCGAGCTCACCCATCGCTCACTCGTGGGCCAGGTCGCGGCCGCCGGCAGCATGCCGACGAGCCTCATCGTGCGCGGCGGCGCGGTGTTGTCGCTACCGGTCGCGCACATCATGGGCTTCGCCGCGATCCTCGGCCTCGCGTGCGCAGGCATCCCCGTGTACTTCATCCCGAAGTTCCGGCCTAACGACGTGCTCGACGCGATCGAACAGCGGCGCGCGTCGATCTTCATCGGTGTGCCCGCGATGTATCGCATGATGCTCGAGGCGGGTGCCGAGGACCGCGACTTGTCGTCGGTGCGCGCATGGGGCTCCGGCGCCGACGCGATGCCCGCGGAGCTGGCCGCCACCTTCAAGGGCCTCGGGGCCACGGCCAGCCTGCCGTTCGTCGGCGGCATCGGTCAGGCCCTCTTCTTCGAGGGTTACGGCATGGTCGAGTCGGGTGGCGGGGCGGCGCTCAAGGCGTCGCCACCGATGCTCAACGTCGGCCTCGGCGAGTCGCTCGGCTTCCCGATGCCTGGGTACAAGTTCAAGGTCGTCGACGACGACGGCAAAGAGGTCGGCTCCGGTCAGATCGGTGAGCTGTTGCTGCGGGGCCCCGGCGTCACCAAGGGCTATTGGGGCGACACGACCGCCACCGAGGCCGCACTGACCTCCGACGGATGGCTGCGCACGGGTGACCTCGCGCGCAAGGGCATGTTCGGCGCAGTCGTTTTCGCCGGCCGCAAGAAGGACGTGATCAAGCACGGCGGCTACTCGGTGTACGCGCTCGAGGTCGAGCGCACGCTCGAGGAACACCCCGACGTGCTCGAGGCGGCCGTGCTCGGGCTGCCCGACGAACGCAAGGGCGAGGTGCCAGTGGCCGCGGTGCGTCTCGCGCCGGGCACGACGTTCGACGAAGCCGCGCTGCGCGCGTGGGTCGAGGAGCGGCTGTCGGACTACAAGGTCCCCGAGCGCATCCTCGCCGTCGACGATCTCCCGCGCACCGGCACCAACAAAGTCCAACGCCGCGAGCTCCTCTCCCTGTTCTCGAGGTCATAGCGAACGGAAACCGTTCGCTAGTGCCTCGAGTTCGCGGTCTAGGACGACGTGGTGGTCGTGGCGTCGGGGTTGAGGTCGATGGTGAGCTCGTCGTTGGTGACGGACACGGGGTACTGGTGCATGCCGGTGCCGTCGGCGGGGTAGTGCTTGTCGTTGCAGTCGGTGAAGTCGTGCGCGTCCTTGTGCCATGTGAGCACGCAGGTGCCGATGGCCGCGTCGAACGCGGTCCATCCGGTGGCCGGATCCTCGCCGAGGTGCTGCACGAAGATCGGGCGCTCGAACTGCGCCGGGTCCTGGAACAGCAACGGTGTGTCGTCTCGAGCGATGTTCTCGGCCCGATCCTTCGCCCGTCCCACGTCGAACGAGGTCTTCGCCGACGTCGTGTGCACCTTGTCGTCGCCGCCGAGGTTGTTGGCGAACAGGACCAGCCCGATCAGCCCCGTGCCCACGATCACGCCGACGATGCCCACGACGGTGGCGCGGCGCGGATCTGACTTGGCTACCGGCATGGGCTCCAGTATCGATCAGCCGGCGACGGTGATCGTCATCGAGAAAATGACCGGGTCGAAGTTGCCCTCGAGCGCGATCTCGATCGGATAGACGCCGGCCGGGGTGCCAGCGGGGACGCTCACCGACAGGTCGCGCCGGTCGGCGTCGCCGACGCTGATGAACGAGTCGATGGCATCGGGTCCGCCGAATAGGCGACCGTTGTCGCCGAGGCCCGACGTGTCGCCGCCGACCTGCTCGTGTTGCTCGCCGCCGAACATGGGCGGCATGTGTTGCAGCCCCAGGTTCACCCACTCGGCGTGGCCGGATCGCGGTGAGATGCGGAGGATGCACGCGCCGAACGTCCCCGTGTTCCGTGGTGCCCACGTGACGTAGGTCGAGTCGTTGTTGTCGCCGGCGTGCACCGTGATGTCGCTCCGCAACCGATCGACCTGCGCGGTCGTGCGCAGCACGGGCTGACCCTCGACGAAGACCTGTTGCACAGCGCCGGACCCCACGACCTGCACCACGTCGGGCGTGCGCGTGAGCGTGACGGTCAGGGACCCGGGTTGCGACATCGCGCCGAGGAACTCGCCGGAGAGGTGTTGTCCATCGACGGCGATGTCGCCCGAGCCGGCCCACGAGAACTGGTCGGTGGCGTGGAACTCCATCGACGGAGGCGCGTCGAGCCATGGTCGCGGCCCGCTGTCCACGATCAGCTCGACGTGGTCGCCGTGGACGGCGGTGCCGTTCACGAGCGTGCCGTCGGGCAATGCGATGTGTCCGTCGCGAGCGTTGAAGGTGGCGCCCGCCGGGCCGATCACGGCTCGGAAGACACTCACGATGATGCCGCCGCCTTCGGCCGTCACCGCTCCCGTGCCCGCGAGCGATTGGTCGGACGACGCGACCCTCCAGTGGTCGGTGCCCATGTCGATGGCGAGTGAGTTCAGGCCCACGACGCCGGACATCTGGACGCTGCGGGCGGTGCCCGTGATCGTGGCTGCTGCCGAGGCGTGTCCCGCGGTTCCGCCCCCGTTGTTGCTGCCGTCGCCACTGGAGCGTGTCCTTCCGCCGGCCAGGTACACGACGGCCGCGGCGACGATGCCCAGGCCGCCGACGATCGCGATGAGGAGGATGAGCCACTGAGGTGGCCGGCTTCGTGCCGCAGCCTGCACGTTTCCTAGGATGCCCGGCGTGCAGCGGCCGTATCGAGTTGTCGTGGCCAAGCCCGGCCTCGATGGACACGACCGGGGGGTCAAGGTGATCGCCCGAGCCCTGCGCGATGCGGGATTCGAGGTGATCTACACCGGGCTGTTCCAGACGCCCGAGCAGGTCGCCGAGACGGCACTGCAGGAGGACGCCGACGCGGTTGGCCTCTCCGTGCTCTCCGGCGCCCACCTCACGCTGTTCCCCAGGGTCGTCGAGGAGCTGCACAAGCGAGGCCTCGACGACGTCATCGTGTTCGGCGGTGGGATCGTCCCGCCCGCCGACATCGTCACGCTGAAAGAGAAGGGTGTGGCGGAGATCTTCACCCCGGGGGCCTCGATGGTCTCCATCACCGACTGGCTCGAGCACGCCTTGGAGGGCGCAACCTAAGTGGACCTGTACGAGTACCAAGGCAAGCAGTTCTTCGCCGAGTACGGCATCCCGGTGTCGCCCGGCGCGGCCGTCACCGATGTCGACTCCGCGGTCGCCGCGGCCGAGCGCATCGGCTATCCCGTCGTCGTCAAGGCGCAGGTGCAAGTCGGCGGGCGCGGCAAGGCGGGCGGCATCAAGCTCGCGGCGAACACCGACGAAGTCCGTGAGCACGCGTCGAACATCATCGGCATGGACATCAAGGGCCACACCGTCGAAGTCGTGTGGATCGAGAAGGCGTCGGATATCGCGGAGGAGTACTACGCGTCGTTCACGCTCGATCGGGCCGCGAAGAAGCACCTCGGCATGCTGTCGGCGCAGGGTGGCGTGGAGATCGAAGCGGTGGCCGACAAGGACCCCGATGCGATCGCGAAGATCTGGATCGATCCGGTCGACGGGCTCGACGAGAAGACGGCCCGCGCATGGGTCGACGCCGCGAAGCTCAACCCGAAGGCCAACGACGGCACCGTCGACATCCTGTTGAAGTTGTACCGCGCGTACGTCGACGGTGACGCCGACCTGGTCGAGATCAACCCGCTCATCCTCAAGCCAACGGGTGAAGTGCACGCGCTCGACGCGAAGGTCACGCTCGACAACAACGCCATCTTCCGTCATCCCGACTACGAGCAGTACGACGCGACGCAGGTGCGCGACGAGCGTGAGACGGCGGCGCACGAGAAGGGCCTGCAGTACGTGGGGCTCGACGGCTACGTCGGCGTGATCGCGAACGGTGCAGGGCTCGCGATGAGCACCGTCGACATCGTGAACCAAGTCGGCGGCAAGCCGGCCAACTTCCTCGACATCGGGGGCGGTGCCAACGCCAACGTGATGTCGGGTGCGCTCGAGGTGATCAACAACGATCCCAACGTGCGCTCGATCCTCATCAACATCTTCGGTGGCATCACGAAGGGCGAAGAGGTTGCGAACGGGATCGTGGCCGCGCTCGGGCGAGTGCAGATCGATTCACCGATCGTGATCCGCCTCGACGGCACCAACGCCGACGAAGGGCGCGAGATCCTGAAGTCCCACCTGTCCGACAAGCTGCAGATGCAGCCGACCATGCTCGACGCCGCGAAGAAGGCCGTCGAGCTCGCAGGGAGCAAGTAACCGTGGCGATCTTTGTCGACGAGAACACCAAGGTCGTCTACCAAGGGCTGACCGGGTCGCAGGGCCGGTTCTACGGCCTGCTCAACAAGGCCTACGGCACGCAGGTCGTCGCCGGCACCAACCCGAAGAAGGCCGGCACCGACATCGAAGGCATCCCGGTCTTCGCGTCGGTCGCGGAAGCGGTGAAGGAGACCGGCGCGACTGCGTCGTGCATCTTCATCCCCGCGCCCGGCGTGCGTGACGCGGTGATGGAAGCGGCCGAGGGCGGCGTCGAGTTCATCGTGTGCATCACCGAAGGGGTGCCCGCGCAAGACGAAGCGTGGTTCTACAACAAGCTCCAGCGCGACTTCCCCGACGTGCAGCTGCTGGGGCCGAACTGTCCCGGCATCATCAGCCCGGGCAAGTGCAACATCGGCATCACCGCGGGCCACATCGCGCTCGAGCCGCAGCCGGGCAAGCCCTCGGTCGGCATCGTGAGCCGCTCCGGCACGCTCACGTACCAGGCGCTGTACGAGTTGAAGCTGAAGAACATCGGCGTCACGACGTGCGTCGGCATCGGTGGCGACCCCGTGCCGGGCACGACGTTCATCGACTGCCTCGAGCGATTCGAAGCCGACCCCGACACCAAGGCCGTGATGATGATCGGCGAGATCGGTGGTTCGGCCGAAGAGGAAGCGGCGGCGTTCATCAAGGACAAGATGACCAAGCCGGTGTCGGCCTACATCGCCGGCGTCACCGCGCCCCCCGGCAAGAAGATGGGCCACGCCGGTGCCATCGTCTCCGGCGGCAAGGGCACGGCTGCCGCAAAGATGGACGCGCTCCGCGATGCGGGTGCGAAGGTCGGGCTCAACCCCACCGAATGCGGTGAGTTGATGGCCGACATCGTCGCGGACCTCTGACGCACCACAATCGCGGGGTGCGCCGCGCCCTCGCTGTCATCGCCGTAGGGCTCGTCGCGTGCAGTTCGGGCGCGAAGCCCACGGCGACGGTCGGTTCGCTCGCGTCGAAGGACCCGACGACAACGACGACGACCGCGCCCGAGACCACCACGTCCGCGCCACCGAAGTCGGTGTGGCCCGAGATCGACACGAGCGGACCGGGTGTGTTCATCTCACCGAACGGAATCGTGCTCCCGGTCATCAGTGACGGGGTCGCGCACACCCCGTGCAACAACGACGTCGCGCCGGTCGGAACGCCGATCCTCGGTGCGAACGTCGTGATCGACCCGGGCCATGGCGGCAAGGAACCAGGTGCGGTCGGGCCCACGGGCCTCGTCGAGAAGGACATCAACCTCGCGGTCGCCCTCGATGTGCAGAAGCAGCTGGAAGCGCAGGGCGCGAAGGTCGTGCTCACTCACTCGTCGGACTACTACTCCACGATCCAGAACCGCGCGGAGATCGCACAGGCGTTGCATCCGCAACTGTTCCTGTCGATCCACCACAACGCGGAACCTGACGGGCCGTCCGACGTCCCCGGCAACGAGGACTTCTACCAAATCGCCAGTCCGGAATCGAAGCGCCTCGGCGGTTTGATCTGGGAGGAGATCACGGCCGCGTTCACGCCGTACAAGATCGCCTGGTCGGCCGACACGGACCACGGCGCGAAGTATCGACTGAGCGCGTCAGGCGGCGACTACTTGGGCATCTTGCGGCGGGGCGCTGGCATCCCGACCGTGCTGTCCGAGGCCGCGTTCATCTCCAACCCGCCGGAAGAACAGCTGCTGCGCGATCCCGCGTTCCTCCACGTGGAGGCCACCGCGCTCGCGAAGGCGGTCACGCGGTTTGTGTCGTCGAAGGACGCGGGGTCGGGTTTCGTGACGCCCTATCCGAGGACGGAACCGGCGGGGGGCGGCGGCGGGCCCGAGGGCTGCACCGATCCGACCCTGTAGTAGCGGGACAACACCTGCTCGGTCTCACTCGGTTCGTGGAACTGCGTCGCGAACCAGTGGGCACCGAGAATAGCGATCGCACCGGCGGCGAGC
>Ga0207687_10003512_pt1 | contig 10549 bp, 7 predicted proteins | sample KBSM54metaG_FD_184399 | JGI IMG/M metagenome (GOLD analysis project Ga0207687, IMG submission 184399) | Miscanthus rhizosphere microbial communities from Kellogg Biological Station, Michigan, USA - KBS M5-4 metaG (SPAdes) (version 2) | ecosystem: Host-associated > Plants > Roots > Rhizosphere >... | reverse complement strand
CTCCGCGACGATGGGCAGTCGATGGGAGAGATCGCCATGGCCGGGGACCAGGGCAGCGTGCTCCTCGAGCTGTACGACGAGGCGCTGCCGCAGGTCTTCGGCTACCTCCGTCCGCGCTGTGGGGACGAGACCGTCGCCGAGGACCTGACCGCCGAGACCTTCCTCGCCGCCGTCAGCGCCATCGAGCGCGACACCGTGCCTCAGCTGACCGTCGCCTGGCTGATCGGCGTGGCCCGGCACAAGCTGGCCGACCACTGGCGGCGCAAGGCCCGCGAGGAGCGCAAGCTCCGCAAGGTCGAGAGCGAGCCGACCGCCGAGAGCGACGACCCGTGGGACGCACGGATCGACGCCGCCCACGCCCAAGAGGTGCTCGCCGGACTCGGCGCCCATCACCGCGCCGCGCCAGTACATGCACTCGAGCCGGTAGGGCGCGCGCCGCAGCGCCATCTCTGTCCGCTCGCGCTCGGCGATCTGCTGCTCCAGGGCGTGAATGGTCACCTCCAATTCTTCGGCCTGACGCTCAATCTTATCGGCCTTCTGGCCGAGATCGACAAACACCGCAACTTTCGAGATCAAAATATCGCGGTCGATTGGCTTGAGCAGAAAATCGACCGCGCCAATCTGATAGCCTATCTCCAGGGCGCGACCAAATAGTCGCGCTCCCTGGAGGTGAGGCAATGATCCCGGGCGCGCTCGCTGGGGTAAAGGTGCTCGACCTGTCGCGGGTTCTCGCCGGCCCCTGGTCGACTCAGATCCTCGCCGATTTCGGCGCTGACGTGATCAAGATCGAGATGCCCGGCAAGGGTGACGACACCCGCGCCTGGGGCCCGCCCTATCTGCGCGGTGCGGACGGCGAGGACGAGATCGGCGAAAGCGCTTATTATCTTTCGTGCAATCGCAACAAGCGCTCGGCCGCGATCAACCTCGCTGATCCCGCCGGCGCCGCGCTGATCCGTGAGCTTGCGGCCAAGGCCGATATCCTCGTCGAGAATTTCAAGGTCGGCGGCCTTGCAAAATACGGCCTCGATTATCCGGCTCTCGCTGCGATCAACCCGCGTATCGTCTATTGCTCGATTACCGGCTTCGGCCAGACCGGTCCCTATGCCGACCGCGGCGGCTATGATTTCGTTGCCCAGGGGATGGGCGGTTTCATGAGTATCACCGGCGAGGACGGCGGCGAGCCGCTCCGCGCCGGGGTCGCCATGGCCGATCTCTCCACCGGTATGTACGCAACGGTCAGCATCCTCGCCGCCCTCCGCCATGCCGAGCGGACCGGCCTGGGCCAGCAGATCGACATCTCTCTGCTCGACACCCAGATCGCAACGCTCGCCAACCAGGCGATGAACTGGCTGGTTGGCGGGGTTGTCCCCGGACGCCTCGGCAACCGCCACCCGACCGTCGTGCCCTATCGGACCTTCACCGTGGCGGACGGGATGATCATCATCGCGGTCGGCAATGACGGGCAGTTCCGCCAGCTCTGCAACGAGCTCGGCGTACCCGAATTCGGCGCCGATCCACGCTTCGTCACCAGCCACGCCAGGCTGATCAACCGCGATGCGATCGAGGCGATCGTGCAGGATCTCGTCAAGGGCCTTGAGGGCCACGCCCTGATCGACCGGCTCGCCGCCTGCGGTGTCCCAGCCGGGCCGGTGAACACGATTAAGGACGTGTTCGAAGATCCTTTCGTCGAGGCGCGCGGCACCGTCCACCGCTTCGTCCGCGAAGATGGTGTGGAAATCCCGACGGTTGCTTTCCCCGGCAAGCTCTCCGCCACCCCCACCACCTATCGCCACCAGCCACCTCGGGTCGGCGAACACAGCCGCGAGATATTGTCCGACTGGCTCGACATCGATGCCGATCGACTCACCGAGCTGGAGCGCCACGGCACCATCGCGCAACGGGGACAGGCGGGCGACGGTTGAGATGACCCTGGTCCTGCCGCACCTGACGGCATTGCTCGCCGGTGCCGCCGATACTGCCCAGGCGTTCGTCGCCGCCATCCGCCCGACTATCCGCACCCGGATCGCAGGCCCCGACGGCAAACCGGATCGTGCCCGCGCGGATCTCGAACAACATGCCGTCCACGGCTTCGGCTGGTACGCCACCTATGCCGAGCTGATGCGCGAGGTTGCCAATTGGGCAGCGAAGCTCGAGGCCGGGGACGCCTTCAGCGAGGTCGACGCACTCCTCGCCCAATTGCTCTTCGCTGAATATGGCGCGCAGCTGCTCGGCGGCATCCCGATGAACCAGGGCGAGACGATCCGCCCGGCGCAACTGACCGACGATGCCACGGCGCTTGCGCTGCTCGATGCGCCGCCCCTCCACGTCCTGATCCGTGACGGCGGAACGCAAGCGGTGAAGAGCGCGATCGCCGGCCATCTCGCCGCCGCCCGCGGCCAGGCCACGCTCGAAAATTGCGGCCTCGATCCTATGCTCGACATGATCCGGGATCAGTTCTTCGCCTTCTCTCAGGCAAAGGTCGCCCCCTTTGCGCACCAATGGCACCTTGCCGACGCGCTCATACCTTTGCCTCTGGTCGAGGAACTCGGCGCGCTCGGCGTGTTCGGCATGACCGTGCCCGAGCACTATGGCGGCCTCGGCATGGGCAAGACCGCGATGTGCGTCGTGTCCGAGGAACTGTCGCGCGGCTGGATCGGCGTCGGCTCGCTCGCCACCCGCTCCGAGATCGCCGCCGAACTGATCCTGACCAGCGGCACCGAGGGGCAAAAGGCGCACTGGCTGCCCAGGCTCGCCAGCGCTGAAATCCTGCCCACCGCCGTCTTCACCGAGCCCGATACAGGGTCCGATCTCGGTGCACTCCGCACCCGCGCCACGCTTGAGGGTGGCGAATACCGCGTCAACGGCAACAAGACCTGGATCACCCATGCCGCCCGCGCCGATGTGATGACGCTGCTGGTCCGCACCGATCCCGCAACGATCGATCACAAGGGCCTGTCGATGCTGATCGCGCCCAAGCAGCGTGGCACCGTATCCGCTCCCTTTCCGACGCCCGGCCTCAGCGGTGGGGAGATCGGCGTGATCGGCTATCGCGGCATGAAGGAATATGAGCTCGGCTTCGACGATTTCCGCGTCGCGTCCGAAAACCTGCTTGGCGGCGTCGAGGGCCAGGGTTTCAGGCAGCTGATGGCGACCTTCGAAAGCGCCCGCATCCAGACGGCTGCGCGCGCCATCGGCGTCGCTCAGGCCTCGCTCGATATCGGGCTTGGCTATGCGCTCGATCGTCAGCAGTTCGGCCGTCCGATCTTCGCATTCCCCCGCGTCGCCAACAAGCTGGCTATGATGGCGGCCGAGATCATGGGCACGCGCCAGCTCAGCTATTTCGCCGCCCGCCGCAAGGACGAGGGCAAGCGCTGCGATCTCGAAGCCGGCATAGCCAAGCTGATCGCCGCCCGTGTGGCATGGGCGGCGGCTGACAATGCGCTGCAGATCCATGGCGGCAACGGCTTCGCAACTGAATATCAGGTCAGCCGCCTGCTGGCCGATGCCCGCATCCTCAACATCTTCGAAGGCGCCGGAGAAATCCAGGCCGAGGTGATCGCCCGGCGATTGCTCGAGGAGGGGCCTTGATCGCGGACAAAGCTAACAAAATTTTTTCTCTTTTTGTTCCTTCGACACATTGTGTATCGAGCGAATCAACCGGGGCCTTTTCCATCAGCCGACACTGGCTTTCCCCCTCTCGTTCAGTTTAGGGCGAGATTCGACGTGCCAGAGGTCGATAACGCTGGTGATTACAGGGCCGGCGAAACAGGACGGATATGACGCGAGACTTTGAAGACGCCGGAAACCGCAAGGGCAGGGCCACAGGCTGGCTGACGGCGCTCGCGCTCGCGCCGGCACTGGTCGCGGCGCCGCTCTATGCCATGCAGGCCGTGGCACCGCCTCAGGTATCGCCGACCCTGCCCCCCGCCGTGCCGATCCCCATGCCGGTCCTGTCTCCCGCCCAGGCGGGCCAGTTGCGCATCATGCTCGACGACAATGCGATGGAGCAGGGGCTGCGCTCGGTGGCGCCCCCTCCGGCCGCGCCGCTCGACAATGCCGCGCTGGTCCGCGCCGCGCTCGATCACGCCCGCGCCGTCCATTCCGGGCGCCTCGCCCCTTCCGATTTTGACCATAATTGGGGCCTGAAGCCCGCTCCCTATGATCCGCTCCCGGGCTTTGCCGATGCGGTTCGGCGCGATCGGCTCGCCTCCTGGATCGCTGCACTGCCGCCGCCCTATGCGGGCTATGACGGCCTGGTGAAGGGTCTCGAAAATTATCGCGCTATCGCAGCGGCCGGTGGCTGGGCGAAGCTCGATCCTGGCCCTGATCTCACCCTCGGCTCGACCGGTCCGCGCGTGCTCGCGCTCCGCCAGCGGCTCGCGGTCGAGGACAAGACCGTCACTCTCACCGGCGATACGCTCGACGCCGATCTCCAGGCCGCGGTGCAGCGCGCGCAGCGTCGCTACGGGCTCAACCCGGCCGGCGTGGTTTCAGCCAAGACGCTGGCGGCTCTCAACGTGCCCGCGGTTGACCGCGTTCGTCAGATCATGGCCAATCTCGAGCGCTGGCGCTGGCTGCCCGAAGAGCTCCCGCGTGATCGCATCCAGGTCAATATCGCTGCCGCCGTGCTGACGGTGTTCGATGGCGACACGCCCGTGCTGTCGATGCGCGGCGTCACTGGCCGTCCCGGCCATGAGACTCCAATGCTGTCCTCTGTCATCCGCAGCATCGTGCTCAACCCGCCGTGGAATGTGCCACCCTCGATCGCGGCCGCCGAGCTGTTTCCCAAGGAAAAGAAGAGCCCCGGCTATTTCAAGCGCAACGGCTTCAAGCTGATCGACGGCCGCCTCCAGCAGGAAGCCGGCACCCAGAGCGCGCTCGGCCGCTACAAGTTCGATTTCGACAATATCTATTCAGTCTATCTCCACGACACCCCGTCGCGCGCGAAGTTCGCCAGTTTCGATCGCCTCGCCAGCCATGGCTGCGTACGTCTCGAAAAGCCCGCTGATCTCGCTGCGCTGCTGCTCAAGGGCGATCCCGTCTGGACGCCCGAGAAGATCGCGGCGGCGGTTGCGACCAAGAATACGCAGCGCGTCAGCATACCGCGCCCCGTCTCGGTCTATCTGCTGTACTGGACTGCCTTTGCCAGTAGCAATGGCCAGATGAATTTCCGCGACGATCCCTATGGCTGGGATCGCACTTTGGCCGCCAAGATCGAAGCCCGGTCGGCGCACCCGACCATCACGCTGGGGGATGTCCTGTCATGACGAAAACGATGCTTCGTGGAGCGGCAGCCTTGCTGGTCCTGACGGCGCTTGCCGGATGCGACAAGTCCGCGCCTGACCAACCCGCCGCAAACGAGAATGGCGCCGTGCCCGAAACCAATGTCACGGAACCGGTCAACGCTGCCGCACCGGCCAACACGACGCACGCGGTAACGAGCAACACTTCGGAAGCCGCCGAAGTCCGCGAAGCCCCGACACCGCCCGACGAGCAGACCCGCGACGATGCCGACGCGACCGGCATGACCTCACGCGTGAGCCGCGGCGAGGCACCGGCGAACAGCACCGCCCCCTGACCCGAGAGCGAGCCGTTCTCAGCCAGTCATTCTCGCGAAAGCGGTAATCCCGCTGGCTTGACACGGGAAAGGGCTGAAGAGCCGGGCGCCCCTTTCGCAGGCCATCCTTTCACGGCCCAGGCCCCGATGATGCCCACGGCGCCTGCAAATGGCGTTACCAGCGCCTCCCATAAACCATGAGGCGCCAGACCAGCATCCTCCAGGCCGAAGCGCAGCGGCTCCCGCCTCGCCGCTGGCATATGGAATGTGCCGAAGAGCCTGTCCCACATCGTGAGCACGCTACCGAAATTGCGGTCGAAATGGCGTGGATCCGTTGAATGATGGATCTGGTGATGCGCCGGGCCGAGCAGCCATCGGCCCCAGCGCGAGCCGAGCGTGATCCAGAGATGTGAGTGCTGGAGATGATTCAGCCCGATCGCACCCGCCATGACCACCACATTCGTGCCGCCAATCTCCCACCCATGCGCGCCCGGCCCGAGAACATAGCGCGCGACTCCCTGGGCGAGCCCCGACACCACCACGACGATATGGGCAAAGACCAGTGTGTCGATCGGATGCACGCGGAAATTGGTCAGCAGTGACAGGCTCTCCGCGCTGTGATGCACGCGGTGGAATTGCCACAGGATCGGCAGCTTGTGGCTGAGATAATGGTCGAGCCAATAGGCGAATTCATACGCCAGGAAGAAAATCCCGGTCAGGACCGCGCCGCCAACGACGGCCGGCAAAACGATAGCGGGTGCCGGGCCGGCCAATCTGGCGAGGCCGTAGGCGACCCAGTCCGCAATCGGGCCAGCTGAAAATATCACCCCGAAGACGAGCCCATAGATGAACAGACCGAAGAGAAAATAGGCGATATCCGCGCGTCCGGAGGCGCTGGCGACCAGCCTGTTCGGGAACAGCGCGCGCCGCCATACCCCGAGCCGCGGCATGTTCCCCCTGCCGCGCGGCACGGCGAGAAAAGCGGCGAGCAGCAACGTGCACAGCAGCCCATCCAGCGCGAACGTCGATCCCCGCGCGAGGAAAGTGCCGCCCAGCTGGTTTGCCCAGAATTGGCCGAGATGGGTCAGGCCCTTGCTCAAGGTTGCAGTGACGAATTCGATCATGGCGATCCCCGGTTAGCACGTTGCTTCTAGGCCGGCTGTGTGAGGGGAAGGTTAACCCGGCTCGATCTGGCCCGAAGCTCACCGTTAGCGGTATTGGCGGCGCAAAAAGCCATAGATCGCTCCGGCCGGATGGCGCGCGCGCCGTTTCGGATGGCCGCAACTAATCCACTTTATTCCTGTCGCGAGACATTAGATGATGTTGTCGGGCTCAAGCTTTATTAAGAGTGTCTATCTAGTTTGGTCGGTTATGAAACCAGGCCAGTTCTTGTTCCGCCGGCTCGCACCGGATCTCAGGAAAGACCTGCAGGCGGAACAATTCCAGATTTTGAAGACTCAGGTGCCGCTGCTTTACGGCTTGCTTACCATCAATACCTGTATTCTCGCCTTTTCGATTCACGGCCTGGTTCCCATCGCACTTTCGCTTGCCGCACCCATCGGCTTCCTGCCCCTGATCATCGTGCGCGCCGTCATGTGGCTCATGCGTGGCAAAGCCAGGCCGAGTGAGGCCAAGATCAGCCGCTATCTTGCCGGCACCGTCTTGGTGGCGTGCTTCTGTTCTCTGGGGCTCGGTATCTGGAGCATTCTCCTGCTCGGTTCAGCGGTGGGCGGCAGGCCGTTCGTGCCGATGTTCATTGCACTGGGCTCGGTCGCCTGCGCCTTCTGCCTGGCGAGCCTGCCTCGCGCCGCCTTTGCAACCTTCCTCTTCGCGACCGCGCCGGTGATCGCCTGCCTGCTCTTTGCGGGCGATCAGGAACGTTTCGTCACCGGGCTCAATCTGTTGCTGATCTTCGGCGTTATCATGCTGCTGATCATCCATCACCATCACTATCTCGTCCACAAGGTGATCCTGCATTCGAAGGTCCGTACGCTTGCCTATACCGATCATCTGACGGGACTGCCGAACCGTGCCCTGTTCGCCGAACGCCTCGAGTCCGCATTGAAAGATGCCGCTGTGTCGCATGATCTTGTCGGGCTGCTCATTCTCGACGTCGATCATTTCAAGACGGTCAATGATGGCATGGGCCACGCCGCCGGCGATGCTCTGCTGAAGGAGATCGGCGCGCGCCTGTCGGCCAATCTGTCGGCACCGGCGATGGTCGCGCGGATCGGCGGTGACGAGTTCGCGGTCATCGTGCCCAACCTGAAACCGGCAGAGGCGAACGAAGCGACGGTTCGCGCAATCCTGCGCGGACTCAACCGGCCAATCCCGTTCGAAGGCCGGACGATGGACGCACATGTCAGCGGCGGGGTGGCGCTGTGGCCGCGCGACGGCGATGACGCGACCGAATTGCTCAAAAGCGCCGATCTCGCTTTATATGTGGCAAAGACAGCGCGTGGCGGCACGATCCGCGCTTTCCGCCCGGCGATGCGCGAGGCAGCCAAACGCCGCACCACGATGCTGTCCGCGGCGCGTGGTGCGCTCAGCGATGGCCGCATCCTCCCTTTCTATCAACCCAAGGTCAGGCTGATGACCGGCGAGGTCGTCGGCTTCGAGGCACTGCTGCGCTGGTATCATCCGCGCGATGGCCTGCAGCATCCACGCTCGATCGGCGCCGCGCTCGAGGACAAGGATCTCGCCGCCGATCTCACCGATCGGATGATGGACGGTGTATTCTCGGACATGCGGACCTGGCTGCAGGCGGACATTCCGTTCGGCAAGATCGCGCTCAATGGCGCGGCCGCCGATTTCTTCCGCGACGAGTTCGCGGATCGCGTCCTGGATCGGCTCTGTCGCTTCGAGATCCCGCCCGAGCGGCTCGAGCTCGAGGTCACTGAGTCGGTCTTTGTCGGCCAGCACGCCGAGAGCGTCGAGCGCACGCTCACCAATCTGAGCGAGGCGGGGGTGACGATCGCGCTCGACGATTTCGGCACCGGCTTTGCCTCGCTCACTCATCTCAAGCAATTTCCGGTCGATGTCCTGAAGATCGATCGCTCTTTCGTCTCGAAGCTGACCGATGATCGAGACGAGGAGGAGGATGCGGTGATCGTCGACGCGATCCTCTACCTTGCGCACAGCCTCGGCATCATGACGGTGGCTGAAGGGATCGAGACGCTCGAGCAGCGCAATTATCTGCGCCGCAAGGGCTGCGATCTCGGCCAGGGTTATCTGTTCAGCCGGGCCGTCGCCGCCGGCAGCGTACCGGCCCTGGCCATCCGCCGCTTCCTGCGCGATCCGGATCCCGAACAGCTCCGCGCTCAGGCCTGAGGGCTAACCCCCTATGGGGGTGGGGCCAGTTCAGGGCGCGGGCGCTACGGCCTGGGTGAGCAGGTGATCGCGCACCAGATTGCCTGATTCAGTCAGCATGGAAGCCGGCCAGCCGCCGGTAGGTGCGGCACCAGGTCGGAGTGCAGCGGATGCTTCGTTCTTGTCGCTGAGCGACCAGTTCAGATAGCTGATTCCGCGCGCCTCGCACCAGGCCCACCAGATCCGCGTCTCTTCCGCGTCGATCGGCGCATCGCCATTCGCGGCGGTAGTGCCATATTCAGTGACGAACAACGCTGCGCCGCGCTTGAGCGCCAGATCCGCCTTGTCGCGAAGCGACTGCTTGTGGGTCGCGGCGTAGAAATGGAGCCCATAGGCGATATTGGGCAGCTTGATCGGATCGGCCGCCGCTTCATCCACCTCCTGGTCCCAGCCGCGCGTTCCAGCCACGATGAAGGCGCCGGGATCCTCGCGCCTGATCGCCGCGATCACCTTCAGATGATAGGGCTTGATGACATCCGACCAGCCATATTTCGGCAGCGGCTCGTTCCAGGTTTCATAGATGAGATTGGGCACGCCGCGATATTTGTGCGCGATATCCGTGAAGAAACGGACGGCCTCATCGGGCAGCGGGTCGTGAGCATGCCAGTCGACCACGACATAGACTCCCGCCGCGATCGCTGCGTCGATCACCTCCTCGGCGCGCTTTGTCTCGATTGCCGGCTCGCTGGTATAGCCGCCGCTCGCCGCCGCGATCGCGGCGCGAACAGCAGTTGCATGCCAGTCTCGCGCGATCCACTCGATCGCCCGGGGGTTGTAGAAGGCGGGCGTCCACTGGCTCCAGAACAGCGACATGCCATGGAGGCTGACGGGCTGACCGTGCGCGTCCACGACGCGGTTGCCCGCAACCGCGAGACGGCCATGGGTCGCAACAATCCCGCTCGTCGGTGCGGCCATAGCGGGCGCTGCGGCCAGGGCTGCCAAGAGGCCCAGTCCTGCGCCGATCCACCGTTTCATCGTCTTTCCCCGCCTGATGTTTCTGCTCGCGCCACAGGTGGTATAGCCATGACCGGCCGATGCAAAGTCGCGCAGTGCGGGGCTCAATAGTCCGGCCACACCGCCTGCGAAAACACACCGCCATCGACGAGCAGCGTCTGACCCGAGACGAAGGCGGATTGCGGGCCCGCCAGCCACACCACCGCAGCCGCGACATCCTCGACCGTGCCGACGCGGCGGAGCGGCGTCAGCGGTGACCATTGGCCGGCATAATCGGGAGCTTCGGCGCGGGTTCGGGCGGTCTCGATCGCGCCGGGCGCGACACAGTTGACCAGCCTTCGCTGGGGAAGGAAAAAGGGGAGCAGCAGCGGCGCGTCTGGCGACCCAGATTTAACGCAACGCGATCCAGCGTGAAGGGTGGTCGCACCCTGACATCAGCTGTTTCAGTCATGGGAAAGAGCCGACTCGGTTGCCTCGGGCATCCGTGACCTCGCCGCTATCGCCGATTTCACGCGCGGTTTGAATCGCGCTGGCGGTACTGCCAGTGTCAGAAAAGGCGACGCTTTGTTGGAAATGTCATGCGGGGCGCCTTGCCACCCATCAAAAAGCTTGCGTGAGGGAATCGTGATGTGATTCGAGGACTCCACTTTTGGTGGAGGGCTGTTTTTT
>Ga0207687_10003510_pt1 | contig 10553 bp, 10 predicted proteins | sample KBSM54metaG_FD_184399 | JGI IMG/M metagenome (GOLD analysis project Ga0207687, IMG submission 184399) | Miscanthus rhizosphere microbial communities from Kellogg Biological Station, Michigan, USA - KBS M5-4 metaG (SPAdes) (version 2) | ecosystem: Host-associated > Plants > Roots > Rhizosphere >... | reverse complement strand
TGCCGCTCAGCGTGTGGATGATGCCGGGCTGCCCGAGCAGCGGCGGGTACAGCAGGAGGTTGCGAAGCACGAAGGTGACCGAGCTGATCGGGTGCCAGGCAGCATCCGGATCGAAGAGCTGCGACAGTGGCGCGAACCCGATCGCGACCACGATGAGCGCCACGAGGAAGCCGGGAAAGATCCGAAGAACCCGAGCGCGGTAGAAGTCGTAGGTCGACCGGCCGCTCAGGCGGCTCCGGGTGATCAGGAAACCCGAGATGGCGAAGAACCCGAAGACGGCCCACGTACCGAGGTTGGCGCCGCCCCACGCCGGCTCGGGATGGTGGCCCGACAGCGGCCAGGAGTGCGACACGATCACCAGGGCCGCCAACAGCAGGCGCAGAGCGTTGAGCGAGTTGCGACGCGGGTCGAATCGTTCGAGCAGAGAGGAACCCATCGCCTTCGATGGTATCCCGGCGAACTCCTACTCCAGCCCGCGTCGCTTGAGCAGCGGCTCGATCCCGGCCGCTCGGCCGCGGAAGTCGACGTAAGCCTCGATCGGATCCTTCGAGCCGCCGACGCCGAGCAGCCGCGATCGGAAGCGGTCGCCATTGGCGCGCGTGAGCCCGCCGTTCTCCTTGAACCAGTCGACGGTATCCGCGTCGAGCACCTCGCTCCAGATGTACGAGTAGTACCCGGCGTCGTACCCGCCCGAGAACACGTGCGCGAAGTAGGTACTGCGATAGCGCGGTGGCACGGCGGGGTTGTCGAGCCCGACCGCGGCGAGCGCTTCGGCCTCGAACGTCGGGACGTCCGTCACCTTCTTCGCGGCATCCGCCGACAACGAGTGCCATGCCTGGTCGAGAAGTGCGGCTCCCAGGTACTCGCTGGTCTTGAAGCCCTCGTTGAACTGCTCGGAAGCGTGCAGCCGATCCACGATGCCCTGATCGAGCGGTTCGCCGGTCTGGTAGTGCTTGGCGTAGTTGGCCAGGACCTCCGGCCACAGCATCCACATCTCGTTGACCTGGCTGGGGAACTCGACGAAGTCGCGGAACACGTTGGTGCCCGCCAGCTTCGGGTAGGTCACGTGGGCGAACAGGCCGTGAAGCGCGTGCCCGAACTCGTGGAAGAACGTCGACGTCTCGTCGAAGGTCAGCAGGGTGGGCTCGCCCGGCGCCGGCTTGGGCACGTTCAGGTTGTTGACGACGATGGATGTCTCGTGGCCGAGCAGCTCGGCTTGCGAGATGAGCGGGTTCATCCACGCGCCGCCGCGCTTCGAGTCCCGCGTGTAGAGGTCGAGCAGGTAGAGGCCGAGCTTCGACCCGTCCTCGTTGTGCACCTCGAAGACCCGCACGTCCGGGTGGTAGCCGACCAGGTCTTTCCGCTCGGTGAACGTGATGCCGTAGAGCTGGGTGGCGGCGAAGAAGACCCCGTCGTGCAGCACGCGCTCTGCCTCGAACCACGGGCGCAGCGCCGCGGTGTCGACGTCGAACTTCTGCTGACGCACCTTCTCGGTCCAGAACGACCAGTCCCACGACGTGACGCTCTCGGAGCCCGCCGTCGAGGTCGAGTCGTCATCGTCGAGCTCATCCTCGGTCAGCACGTTCAGGTCGGCTTGCTCCGCCTTGGCGTTGCGAGCCGCCGGAGGAGCGAGACGCCCCAGCATCGCCGCGACGGCCTCAGGGGTCTTGGCCGTCGAGTCGGCGAGCACGAACGCGGCGTGGCTCGGGAATCCCAGGAGGGCGGCGCGCTCCGCGCGCAGGCGCACGATCTCGAGCAGCAGCTTCTTGTTGTCGAACTCTCCGCCGTGGGTTCCGCGCGCCTGCGAGGCATCCATGATCCGTTGCCGGACACCGCGATCGGTCAGGGAGGCCAGGAAGGGGTGCCCGGTGGGCAGCACGAGGGTGACGAGATAGGTGCCTTCTTCGAGCCCTCGGTCGGATGCCGCCTGCGCCGCGGCGCTGATCTCTCCCGGTTCGAGACCGTCGAGGTCGGCGACGTCATCGATGACCACGGCGAGCTCGTTGGTGTCATTGAGCAGGTTCTTCTCGAACTTGGTGGTGAGCACCGAGAGCTTCTGATTGAAGTCCTTCAGCGTCTCCTTCTGTGCGTCGTCGAGGCCGGCGCCGGCGAGTGTCATCTCGGTGTACCAGCGGTGCACGAGGTACTTCTGCTCGGGCGTGAGTTCACCCGCGAGATCGCCGTCGAGCTGGTCGTGGATCGTCTTGATGCGCCAGTAGAGCTGCGAGTCGAGCAGGATCGCGTCGCTGTGGGCCGCCAGCTTCGGTGCCACCTTCTCTTCGAGTTCGTTGGTGAAGTCGCTCGAGTCGGCCGAACTCTTGTTGAAGAAGACGTTGGCGACGCGCTCGAGCAGCTGTCCGCTCTGCTCGAGCGGAACCAGGGTGTTGTCGAACATCGGCATGTCGCGTTTCACGACGATCGCCCGGACCTCGGTCAGCTGGTCGGTCATCCCTTTCTCGAACGCCGGCTCGTAGTGCTCATCGCGGATCTCGGCGAAGGGCGGGAGGCCGTATTCCAGGGTGCTGGGCTCGAAGAAGGGGTTCGCATCAACCATTCCTCCACCCTATGTGTCCTAACGAGACGATGCAAAGAAATACTTGCAAAGATAATCTTGCAAAATATGTGTTGCAGAGGTATCTTTGCATCATGACCAACGAGGAAGCCCCGATGAACGAGCTGCGCCCGTCGCGCGATCTCGACATGGAGAGCCTCAAGGCCCTGTCGCACCCGATGCGGGTTCAGCTGTTCGACGCGCTGTCGGTCTACGGACCGGCGACCGCGAGCGGTTTGGCCGAGCGTCTGGGCGAATCCAGCGGAGCCACCAGCTATCACCTGCGCCAGCTCGAGAAGCACGGTTTCGTGCGAGAGCTCGAAGGCCACGGAACGACCCGCGAGCGCTGGTGGGAGCGCGTGCCCGGAGGAATCAACATCGGGTCGCCGGCGTCCGATGAGACGCCCGCCGGCCGATCGGCCGCGCAGCTGATCTACCGCGAGTTCCGCCGGTCGCAGGATCGCATGCTCAACGAGTTCGTCGACCGCGGTCACGACGAGCTCCCCCGGGAGTGGGCGGAGGCCAGTGATCTGTCGACAGTGAACTCGAATCTGACCCCGCAGCAGCTCAAGGCGTTCGTCGATGCGGTGAGCAAAGCGATCGACGAGTACGTCATTCCGTACAAGGGCCAGCGAGCCGCGGGTGCCCGCGCCGTGCACATCGAATTCAACGCATTCCCGGTCGTCGACGCGGCCGCCCATCCGTCAGGAGACACCCCATGAACAGCCCGCGAATCCGCCACTTGGTCCAGCCGGAAATGTCGGTGGATGACCGTAATTTGACCATCACGAACGAGGTGAGAACGATCATGACAACCACTGTTTTTCCGACAAGTACCGCCCGTCGCAGCGCCCAACAGCAGGGCTTCGAACTGCTCGTCTCACGTGTCGCGGTGGGCATGCTGCGCTGGTCGCAGCATCGCACGGCACGGCGGCGCGTGACGCACGACGAGATGATGTTGCTCCGCCAGGTCCAGAAAGACTCGGCGAACGCCATCGACCTGTCGCGGCTGAGCCGCCTCGGCTAGTCGGCGCTTCCGCCGACTCGCTAGTCCGAGCCGTGCGCCGGCCGCTCGACCCCGTCCCGCCACGGGTCGTCGCGCGTCACAGTGTCGGTGGCGGGATCGTGGTGCAAGACGGTCCCGTCATCGAGCTCTGCGACGGCGCGCCCCTCGAGCCAGGTCAGCGTCCAGCGCCAGCTGTGAGGGTCGACGCCCTCCGCGGCGCCGTCCGCGAGTTCTCGCTCGACGTCGGCGATCGCACCGACCATGACCGGCGCCAGTCGGGCGGGCGGCTCGTCGCCGAAGTTCCAGCGGGTGCCGAGCTGCATCAGGTCTCCTTCTCGTAGGTCACCCAGGTGGCGCGTGTCGCCACCTGGTCGTACAGGGCCTGTGCCGTGAGGTTGTCGGATGCCGTGATCCACCGCAGCGTGCCCCCACCGGCGTCACGGGCACTCGTCGCGCAGGCCGTGATCAGGGCTCGCGCGATGCCCTCGCCACGATGCTCGGGCACGACGTAGAGGTCGTCGAGGAACCACCCCGGTCCGGCGGTGAAGGTGTCGTGCAGGGCCCGGAGGTGGGCGAATCCCACCAGACGCGCACCCTCTGCGGTCTCGAGTTCGGCCACCAGCGCCGAGACCGGATGCGCGGCATCCATCAACCACGCCCAGACACGGTCGAAGACCGCGGGCGGGAAGTCGGTCTCGTAGAACACGCCGTAGGCGGCGAACAGGGCCTGCCATGCGCCTCGGTCGGTGCCGGCGACGGGTCGGATCGTGAGGGTGCTGGTCATCCGGTGACATCCTTCTGCGAGGTGGGCGCGCCGAGGTCGACTTCGACCAGGAGCGTTCTCTTGGCCTTCTGATAGGCGTCGGCGGCTGATGGGATCGGGCTGCCGCAGGCGTCGACGGGTGCGTAGTAGGCGGTGGTCACCCCGTCGTGGTGGACCCAGATGATCAACGGATCGCTCGGGAACTGGTGACACACCTTGGGCCCCTCGCGGGCATCCGGCGCGGTGTACGCCTTCAGAAGCTGGGCTGGATGCTCGACGCGGTACGCCGCCTCCCACGGACCATAGGTCGAGACGCCGTCTGTGGCACGCGACCCGCCGCCTCGGCAGATGTAGACCTCATCGACCGTCAGCAGATAGCCGCGGACGTGAATCGCGTCCTGTTTCGGACAGTATGCGAGCACGCGCGGCGTGACGAGCGGAACGAGCGGGACCACGCTCTGCGGCTTGGTGAGCCCGGTCGGCGCGGGCGGCGGCGTGGTCTGCCCGGGCACGCACCCCGTCAGACCGACGAGCACCGCCGTCACCACGGCGACGACAGCGACGGACGATCGGCGACGCATCGCCGGTCGTCGCGCCGCGCCGGTCATTCGACGGGTGCCTCGGCAAGCACGATCTCGGTCACCGAGATCTCGTCGGCCTCGACCACGGTGAGGGCGGCGATGCGGCCCACCGCCTTCAGGTCGTCGGCGGCCTCCCCCAGGATCGCCGGCCCCGCCAGTGTCGCCGACAGCACCTCGGTCTTCTGGGAGGCCTTGGCGTCCGTCTTGGCCCGGCGGATGCCGATCAGCGCGGCACTGACCGCCGGCAGCAGGCCGATCGTCGAGTCGGCACCGCGGTGCTCGGGCCACGAGGCCAGGTGGATCGAACCGTCGTGCGTCCAACGCCAGACCTCTTCGGTTGCGAACGGCAGCACGGGCGCCAGCAGCCGCAGCAATACGTCGATCGCCTCGCGCAAAGCCCGGGTGGCGCTGCCGTCTCCCGCGTATGCGCGCTCCTTCACCAGCTCGAGGTAGTCGTCGCAGAAGGTCCAGAAGAACTGCTCGGTCACCTCGAGGGCGCGGGCGTGGTCGTACTCCTCGTAGGCGGTGGTGGCGATCCGCACGACCTCGTCGAGTTCGGCCAGCATGTCGAGGTCGAGCGGAGCCGTGACGAGGGCATCGCTCGGCGGCTCCGGGAACGAGTACACAAACTTCGCCGCGTTGAGCACCTTGATGGCCAACCGTCGCCCGATCTTGATCTGCTTCGGGTTCTGGGGATCGAAGGCCGCGTCCGTTCCGAGGCGGCTCGACGCCGCCCAGTAGCGCACCGCATCCGAGCCGTGCTCCTCGAGCATGGCTGCCGGGGTCACCACATTGCCCTTCGACTTCGACATCTTCTTGCGGTCGGGGTCGACGATGAATCCCGAGATGCCTGCATCGGTCCACGGGATGCTGTGGTGCTCCAATTCGGCGCGCAGCACCGTCGAGAACAGCCAGGTGCGGATGATGTCCTGCCCTTGCGACCGCAGCGAGTACGGGAACACCAGGTCGAACAGTTCGGGATCGGTCTCCCAGCCGCCCGCGATCTGCGGGGTGAGCGAGGACGTCGCCCAGGTATCCATGATGTCGAGCTCGCCCACGAAGCCGTTCGGCAGGCCCCGCTGCGACTCGTCGTAGCCCGGGGCCGGCGTGGACGCCGGATCCACCGGGAGCTGGTGCTCGCCCGGCACGATCGGCTGATCGCGCAGTACCTCGCCGTCGGCGTCGAGGGGGTACCAGATCGGCAGCGGGACGCCGAAGAAGCGCTGGCGCGAGATCAGCCAGTCGCCAGTGAGGCCGCCCACCCAGTTGTCGTAGCGCACACGCATGAAGTCGGGATGGAAGCCGATCTGCTTGCCGGCATCGAGCAACCGGTCGCGCAGGGCTTCGTCCCGGGCGCCGTTCGCGATGTACCACTGGCGCGTCGAGACGATCTCGAGCGGCTTGTCGCCCTTCTCGTAGAACTTCACGGGATGCGTGATCGGTTTCGGATCGCCGATCAGCTCACCCGACTCCTTGAGCAGCTCGACCACCTTCGCCTTCGCGCTGAACACGGTCTTGCCAACCAGCTCGGCGTATGCGTCGCGCCCCGTCTCACTGAAGAGGTCGGCCGCGGGCGCCTCATCCAGAATCCGACCGTCTTTGCCGATGATCGCGCGGGTCGGCAGGTCGAGTTCGCGCCACCAGACCACGTCGGTCACGTCGCCGAAGGTGCAGACCATCGCGATGCCCGATCCCTTGTCCTTCTGAGCCAGGTGGTGCGCGAGCACCGGCACCTCGACGCCGAAGAGCGGGGTGGTCACGGTCGTGCCGAACAGCGCCTGGTAGCGCTCGTCGTCGGGATGCGCCACCAGCGCCACGCAGGCCGGCAGCAGCTCGGGACGGGTGGTCTCGATGTCCACGGTGCCGCCATCTGGACGGTGGAAGGACACGCGGTGGTAGGCGGCGGGCTGATCCTTGTCTTCGAGCTCGGCCTGGGCCACCGCGGTGCGGAAGGTCACGTCCCACAGGGTCGGGGCATCCGCCTGGTACGCCTCGCCGCGCGCAAGGTTGCGCAGGAACGCGCGCTGCGCCGCCAGCTGCGCCTCATGGCCGATGGTGCGATAGGTGAGCGACCAGTCGACGCTCAGGCCGAGATCGCGCCAGAGCGCCTCGAACTGCTTCTCGTCTTCGGCCGTGAGCTTCTCGCACAGCTCGATGAAGTTGCGGCGCGAGATCGGCACCTGGTCTGCCGCCTTCGAGCTGGCGCCCTCTCCGCCTTCCAGCGGAGGAATGTAGCCCTCGACGTAGGGCAGCGTCGGATCGCAGCGCACGCCGTAGTAGTTCTGCACCCGGCGCTCGGTTGGCAGGCCGTTATCGTCCCAGCCCATCGGATAGAAGAGGTGCCGGCCGCGCATGCGCTGGAACCGGGCCGCGAGATCCATGTGGGTGTAGCTGAAGACGTGGCCGATGTGCAGGCTGCCCGAGGCGGTCGGCGGGGGAGTGTCGACGCTGAACACGGATGCCTTGCCGGCCTTGAGCGCGGCGGCGCGATCGAACCGGTGGGTGCCTTCACGCTCCCAGACGGCGCCCCATGCCGCTTCGAGGCCCTCGAGGGCCGGCTTGTCGGGAATGCCCATGGCAGAGGTCATCGCGTTGCTCCGGTTCGATATGCGCGGCACCGTGTCGGTAGTGAGGTGCCTGGTTGTGGTGAGGCCAGTTTATCGGCGCGCCGCAACCCTCGGTCGTCGGCCGAGTCTCGATTCGGTGTCGGCGAGAAGAGGCGGTTCAGCCCTGCCAGTTGGCGTCGGTGATCGTGGCGTGCTTGCTCACGTGCTCGCCGTTGGGCCCGACGAGCGTGATCGTGACGTCCTCGGTCTGCTGATGGTTGCAGTCGAAGAGGTGCTCATCGGTGAGGTCGTTCTGGTTGCCCGTGGTCGGGACCTGCATGTAGCCCTGATCCTTGGCATCCACATTCGCGGGCGAGAACCAGGCTTCGACGGCGTTCTGGCTGGCCCAGCTGAGCGTCACGACCGGCTTGGGGGAGTTGCCGGTCGTGTCGCAGTGCACCGTTGTGACGACATTGAAGCTCGTGAAGTGCGTGCTGTTGTCGACGGGAGCCGATGTCGGCTGCTCCGCGCTGGCACTCGGCGTCGGTGTGGCGGTGGCCGACGCGTTGGCGCTGGTCGAGGGGGTGCTCGTCGCGTCGGCTAGAGCGGTGCCCCCCGACCCGCGGGTGAGAAGGACCACGATCAGCACGATGATCCCGACCGCCAGCACTCCGCCGACGATCAGGAGGGCCACGAGCAGGCGTCGGTCGAGCCCGGAGGTAGCCGGAGTTGGAGCGATGGACATGAGACCTCCGATTGAGTGCCACGCATTGCGCGAGAGGTCAGTGCACCTCTCCGGTGTTCTTGATCGTGATTTGCTTGACGGACTTGTGGCCGGCGTTGTCGTAGATGCCCAAGGAGTACGTGACCTTGGCGTTGTAGCAGCCGTAGTCCAACTCGTACGGGAAGTCCGCCTGCGTTCCGACGGTGGGAAGCATCCAGCCCTGACCATTGAGTTTCGGATCACTCGTGGCACCGACGGCGATGTACACCACGGAGCCATTGGTTCCCGCCCAGCGGAAGCGCAGGGGGATCGGATTCCCCGTGCGGCTGTCGCACATGACCGTCGGGGTGTCGGTCGTGAAGGAGCTGAGACTCGGACCGCTGGGCGGCGGAGGCGGCGGAGGTGGTGCGCTGGTCGTGCTCGGCGTTGGAATCGCTGACGCGGTCGCGGTCGTGGTCGCGGTCGCTGTCTGGCTGGGCGTATCGGACGCGCTGGGCGTCGGTGTGGTCGTCCCGACGGCGACCGGCTTGCCATTGCCACCCAAGAGAATGATCAGCACGATGATCAGCCCGATCAGCAAGAAGGCCCCGATGGCGATCAACGCGATCATCAGCCCGCGCGACTTCTTGCCCTCCTCCTCGATGACCTCGTTCACATCGGGGTTGTCGGAGGTATGAATGTGTTGCGTCGGGGTGTCGTCGCTCACCAGGGACTCCTCAGCGTCCTGCCGAGGGAAGCCCTCGGGTGGCTCACAGCTTAGGGCTGAGCGGAGTTCGGCTCAACGGCCTTCCGCCGCCGGCGCTGCCGGTTGAATCTCTCGCTCAGGAAGTCGGAACCGGCGTGACCGTGACGGTGCCCGGCGTCACTCCTTCGCCCGAGCTGTAGACGGTCAGCGTGTAGGACGGGTGGGCATCGCAGTGATACTGCACCGACGAGATGGTGCCGCTCGCGGTCGGCGTGATGTTGGTGTTGACGGCACCGTCGGACGAGGCCAGGTTCAAGGTGACGGCATTCGCCGAGGTGTACCCGATCGAGATCGTCGTCGTCGCTCCCGGTGTGCAGGTCGGCTGAGCGGTCACGGTGGCGGTCACGGTCGGCGGACTGGGTGGCGGCGGGGCAACAGCTCGGGTCTGCGTCGGCGTCGGAGTGGGCGTCGGGCTGGGAGTCGGTGTCTCCGTCGCGGTGGGAGTCGGAGTCGGAGTGGTGCTGGCGGTCGCGCTCGAGGATCCGGCCGGCGACAGCGGCTGCTTGAGGAGCGCATCCGGCGACCCCGAGCCGGCGTTCTTCGCGACGAGCACCACGATGAGCACGACGATCAGGGCGAGCACGAGAGCGCCGATGCCTCCCAGGATGATCAGGTTGCGCCGACCGGTCTCGCGCGACGCCTGGGCAGCCTCGGCCGCGACGCTTCGGCGGGTCGGGAGCACCTGGGTCGCATCGGCCGGCGCGGTCGCGCTCGCGGTCGGCAATGCAGCCGCGGGAGCCGGGAAAGCAGCCGCGGGAGCCGGGAAAGCGACCGGGGGAGCCGGGAAAGCGACCGGCGGGGCCGGGAAAGCGGACGCGGGGTCCGGGAATGCGGACGCGGGGTCCGGGAGGCCCCCTGCCGGGTCCGCGTATGCGCTCGTCGGATAGGACGTCGCCGGCGGGTACAGCTCGCCGGCACCGAACGCGACCGTGGGCGCTTCGTGAGACGGGAAGGCGGCGGTCGCCGCGGCTGGACCGTCGCTCAGCAACCACGCGAGCGGATCGCCGGGCGTTCCCGCCGGGGCGGCTGTTGCGGTTCCCGCGGGTGTCGAGCGCGCCTCCGCGGCAGGCAGGATGCCATCAGGGGGCGTCTCGGGCTGCGCACCGAACAGTCGCGCGAACTCGTCCAGGTCGTTCTCGTCGCTCATATCGCCGACCATTGTGCCAGCGGCAAGCTGGGACTTCGGCCCCGCTAGAGGGCGTCCACCGGTTCGACCCGTCGCCTCGCCGCGAATGCCGCGGCAGCCGTCAGCACCGAGAGCACCGCGAGCACGATTCCCGGATGCCACCACGCGAAGCCGGTGGCCCCTCCCAGCGCCGCGGTCAGCAGCGGGACGAAGCCCGAGACGACCGCCGCGATGCTGTACGCGAACGAGAGCGCCGTGAAGCGGAACCGGCCGACGAACAGATCGCTCATCAGCCCGCCGAGCGCCGCCCAGGCAGCGGTGGGAAGGATGCCGCCGACGATCATCGTGCCGACCAGGATCGGGAAGGTGGCGAACTGCAGCAGGTAATACATCGGGAAGGCGATGATGAGGGTGCCGATTGCTCCCCACAGCACGACGCGCGCCGAGCCGATCCGCGTCGCCAGGGCGCCGAACAGCGGGATCGTGACGAGCTGCAGCAGCCCCCCGATCG
>Ga0207687_10003508_pt1 | contig 10553 bp, 8 predicted proteins | sample KBSM54metaG_FD_184399 | JGI IMG/M metagenome (GOLD analysis project Ga0207687, IMG submission 184399) | Miscanthus rhizosphere microbial communities from Kellogg Biological Station, Michigan, USA - KBS M5-4 metaG (SPAdes) (version 2) | ecosystem: Host-associated > Plants > Roots > Rhizosphere >... | reverse complement strand
TTGAGGTCGACCACGATCTGAGCGACGTAGTCGAACGGATTGTCGAACAACCGGTCGTCGAAAACGCCCGATACCAGGGTGTAGTTGATGGTGACGGGCACTGCGGCGCACAGCGGGCTCGAAAGGTAGGAGAAACGACCATCCACGGCGTTTGCCGGCTCATCCATGGTCACGATCACCTGGCCAACGAGCGTGCCCGAAGGTGTGCCGAATTCACCGATGATCGTCCAATCGCCCAGTGTTTCTAGCCGAAAGTGCGCTGAGTGGTCGCCGCTATCGTAGTCCGTACGCTCGACGAACAAGGAGTCGACCACCATATGATAGGCGATGAGCGCGCCATGATGAGTGATGTGGTCGAGCGACATGCTGCCGTAGCTGGCGCTGCCGGCGCCCGAACCCCAACTCGAGCCGTCGCTGAGGAAATAGGCATTGCCGAAGGAGCCCATCCACATCCGAGTCTGCGGCGCGTAGGTGTCCTGATACCAGGGCTGCATCGTGATCGTGTCGATTGTGTAAGGGTTCGGCGGAGCATTCGGGTTCGGCCACGGTGTCGAGGCACCTGGGGCAATCACGCCAACGGCGAGACACGGCGCGTGCGGTGTCCAGGTCACGCCGCCCGTGCCGCCGGATGCGCCGCCCGTGCCGCCGAGCGCGCCACCCTCGCCGCCAAACGCGCCAGCCTCGCCGCCAAGCGCGCCAGCCTCGCCACCGAGTGCGCCAGCCTCGCCGCCGAGCGCGCCACTAGAGCCCCCAAAAAAACTTCCGCCCGTCGACGGCTCGGCTCCGCCCTCGCCGCCGCTGCCATTTCCCGCGACAGGGAGGTGAGCGCGAGAACCAGCGAACCCCCCAACCGCACCGACCGATGCACCCGCGCCCACGACGGCACTCCCGCCCACCGAAGAGCCGCCGGCACTCCCCAAAACGTATTCCGACCTCCCGCCGCACGAGGCTAGAACCGCGATCAACCAAGCCGAACTCCAAGCAATGCCGCGCATCGACGCGTGAGTAGCACGCCGCAATCAGCCCAAGCTTGTCATCTCGCGTCAGCGCTGGGCCCGACGAGTGGCCCTTTGTGCTCAAAGACGTCGACCGATTTTCGGGAGGCACGAGTGGCTCCGGATCCGCGAGTGCCGGTGCCGTCGTGTTCCGTGAAGCCAGCGCTGTTCCGAGTTGAGACTCGTTCCGCGTGGCAAATTGCCCCTCAAAAAAGAGCAGCGATTGCGTGAAGCTTCGGTGCGCGGGGGCCTCTAAACCCTATGCGCGCCCCCGTGCATCGTTCGGGCGCGTGGACTGCGAAGTGTGCGCGGCGCTACTGCGCGCGCTGCTAACCCCGAGAGATTTCGTCTCTCACGACCGAAGGAAGTTGCTGTGAATAGTTTCAGGACATTGTCGAGCGTCGTCCTATTTTCGTTGGCAGGGTCTCTGGCCGGCTGCAGTGCCGGTGACACCGCTGAATCCAACGTCGGGCAGGAAAGCGCTGCGTTGAGCTGCGCGACCTATCCACAGTACGTGACGAACACGACTTACGTGACCGGCAACATCGTGAAGAACGCCGGCAACGCCTACCAGTGTTCAGCTTCGTATCCGAACAGCCTGCACTGTGGCCAAGCGGGCTACGAGCCTGGAACCAGCATCTATTGGAACCTGGTTTGGACCCAACTCGGCGCCTGCGACACGACGGTTTCCTGCGGGAGCACCACCGCTCCTCCGGTTACCGACGCCTATCGTGTCATCGTGCAAAACGTGAAGAGCGTCAACGGCGAGGACACCCTGCCGTCGCCCACGACAAACTGGACGATCAAGTATCAGTACGTGGTTCCTCCGCTTCCGTGTTCTCCATCGTGGAACTACACCAATGGTGTTTTCTACATTTGGGGTGACGTCGATTTCGATGAGTACGGCTCGAACGGCGGGTATCCACTGTCGAACTACCTGTTCAATCAAATCGTTCCGCAGCTGTCGATCGGGCGAGCGCTAGCGGGGAACGACGCCAACTACAATCCCTCTTGGACCAACTTCAGCAGTTGGGTCATTCAGGCTCAGTACTACTGGCAGGACAGCGCCAATACGTCTTTCGCGAAGACCGGGCCGGCAGTGAACGTCAAACCCGGCGACGTGGTGACGACCTCGATTGCGTACACCGCGAGTACGGGAAGCATCGCCGTCAAGATCTCCACACCGAACGTGTCGAGCTCCGTCACGCTGCCCAAGCCGTTCCCCAACCAGAATCTCTTCACCAGCTGGAAAGACTTCTTCCAAAAAGGCGTCGCCAAGTCGGGCGGTAAGTTGCTCTCGAGGCCCGTGATGAACGTCGAGACCTACGGCGCGGACCAAGCCACGGTGTGCGCGGAATTGCCGTGGAACGTCAATTCCATCTCGCTCCCCGGTATCACGCAGACTCAATCGAACTTCTCCATCAGCACTGCTGGCCTGAGCTGCCCGACAGCTTATGCGAAACTCAATTTCTAATCTGACTCTTTGAGCTGCATTCAGACGAGGCCCGCGTCGGGAAACGGCGCGGGCTTCGCCGGATAGTGATCACAGTTGCGCGAGGCCGCCGTCGACGGCGACTTCGCTGGCGGTCATGAAGCTGCTGTCCGACGACGCGAGAAACGCGGCGACCGCTCCGATTTCGGCCGGATCGGCCATGCGCTGGAGCGGAGTCATCGCGGCGAAGATCTTCTGGCCCTCCTCGCCGAGCGCTTCCTTCGCGAGCTCGGTCGCAGTCGCCCCGGGCGAGAGCACGTTGACGCGGATACCGGTGCCCTTCAGGTCCTCCGCCCAGGTCCGCGCGAGGTTGCGCACTGCCGCCTTGCTTGCGCTGTAGGCACTCATTCCTGGGGCGCCCGTGGTGCCGGCGCTCGATCCGGTCAAGATGATCGAGCCGCCTCGTCCCATCAGCGGTAGCGCCTTCTGGACGGTGAAGATCGTGCCCTTCACATTGGTATCGAAGGTCTCGTCGATGTGCTCGGCCGTGATCTTACCGAGCGCAAGCTGGCTTCCCGCACCGGCATTGGCGAAGACGATATCGAGCGTTCCACGCTCGGCCTTCACCGCGGCGTAGAGCCGGTCGAGGTCACCCAGATCGGAGACCGATCCCTTGACCGCGCGCGCATTGGGCCCGAGGTCGGCGAGCGCGGCGTCGAGCGCTTCTTGTCGGCGGCCGAAGATGAATACGAAGGCGCCCTCCTCGATGAAGCGCTTTGCCGCGGCGCGGCCGATGCCAGTAGCGCCGCCGGTGATCACGGCGGTCTTTCCATTCAGTCTGTTCATGTCATGCTCTCTTTCTTCAATTGGAATCGACGACGATCGAACCTTCAACGCGCCGACATTCCGCCATCGACGTTGATGATCGCGCCCGTCATCCACTTCCCGCGATCCGACGCGAGCAACGCGACGACCTCTGCAATGTCCTCCGGGGCCCCATAGCGACCGAGCGGAATGTCCTTGGCGAAGAGGTCGGGCGGAGCGCCCAGGGCGTCACTGAACGCGGTGCTCCCCGGCGTCGTCACCGGCCCCGGCGACACGACGTTCACGCGGATCTTACTCGGCGCGAGATCGATCGCGAGCGTGCGTGAATAGCTGTTGAGCGCCGCCTTCGAGGCGCAGTAGTGCGCGACGGCCCCGATCGACATCGTCGCTGCGCCCGACGAGATGTTGACGACAGCGCCGGCCTTCGATTCGCGAAGCGCCGGCAAAAGCGCACTCGTCAGTCGGATCGCGGCGAACAGATTCAGCGCGAAGCCCGCCTGCCAGTCCTCGTCCGCGATAGACGTTACGCCTTGCGGAAACCCGCTCGCGCCGCCCGCGTTGTTCACGAGGATGTCGAGGCCGCCGAGCGCGCGGAGCGCTCCGGCGGCAATGGCCTTCACCCCCGAGGCGGAGGCGACGTCACCCTCGACGAACGCGGCGCCCGCGGGCGAAGCCCCGCCACGAGAGCGCGCCGTCACCACCACCTTCGCGCCGGCGTCGAGCAGACGCTGCGCGATCGCCGCGCCGATGCCGCGGGTGCCTCCGGTGACGAGCGCACGACGACCGATGAGTTCCTGAGAGAAGTCGAACTGGTTGGACATGAGATTTCCTTTCGGGGAAGAACGATTCGTCCAACATGCGGCTCGAGATCCACACGACCATTCCGACGCCGTCCGGGAAACTATCGAAATCGTCCTGACGGCATGGGGCGCTGCGGGGTGGGCTGCCTGGAGATCGGGGCCGAGGCACGCTACGCTACGGGTTGATGGACGCTCTCAGCGCGGTACTCGCCCCCGTGCGTCTGCAGCAGACGTGCTGGGCTTTCACTGTCGGTCGCGCGCCGTGGGGCCTGGCCTTGCCCGGAAACAAAGGCTGCGTCCGCTTCCACTACGTCGTGCGCGGCAGTGCCTGGCTCAGCGTCGACAATACGGACGAGCCGGACATCGCACTCTCCGGTGGAGATCTCGCGGTCCTGCCGCTCGGCCACGCACACGTCCTGCGCGATCATCCGCAGAGCGCCAGCGTGCGCGTCGATGACGTCGCACAGTGCGATTCGCGCAGTGTCATCATGCAACTCGAAGTCGGCGCGAAGGGTCAGGAGACGAACTTCGTCACTGGTGCCTTCGTGCTCGATGATCCGCTCGCGCGGCAGATCCTCGCCGTGCTGCCGCCGGTGATCCGAATGCGGCCCGAGCTGGAGCAGGAGGGGCCGTCGTTCCTCGACAACATCCAGTTCATCACTCGCGAGGTACAGGCGGACCGGCCCGGCTCCGAGCTCGTCCTGCTCCGCATGGCAGACGTCATCTTCATCCAGATCCTTCGGGCATATCTGGCCCGCGTCTCAGACGACGACGGCGGTGGCTTTCTCCGCGCTCTGCGCGATCCGAGTACCGCGGCAGCGCTCGGCGCGATGCACCAGCGCGCCGAAGCCCCGTGGACGGTGGCCTCACTCGCCAAGGAAGTCGGCCTCTCACGCTCGGTCTTCGCATCACGCTTCACCGAGCTCGTCGGCGAACCCCCGCTCGGTTACTTGACCCGCCTCCGCATGCAGAAGGCCGCAACGCTGCTCCGCGACGGCGCAAAACTCGGGGAAGCCTCGCGCCTGACGGGCTACGCCTCGGAGGCCTCGTTCAGTCACGCATTCCGGCAGTGGGCGGGCGTCACGCCCGGGGCCTGGCGCCGGAAGCTCATGGCGGGCTAGGCAGGCGGAGAAGCGGATGACGCTGAAGCCCAATGTTCGGCACCGCGTTCCTACCTGGAGTGCGCATGAACGGTGAAAACGTGGTCATCGTCGGCGCGGGGGTAGCGGGTCTCAGTCTCGCCATCATGCTGGCCGAACAGAACATCAAGAGTCAGGTTCTGGAATCACGGCAGCGGTTCGACGGCTCCACGAGTGGCGTGCGGATATCTGCCGAGGGGGTCAAGGTCTTGAGGTCCATGAAGGTGGACTCCATCGGCGAGGACACGAAGCGAGTCGATATGCGGTTTGGTGGCCTGTCAGCCAGCTTCTCCGCGCCGGAACACGACATCTCCGCCATCGTCGTCACTAGGCTCGCACTTCATGAACAATTGATGAAGCGAGCACGCTCCCTGGGAATTCCCGTGCTCACCGGCTTCAAGGTTGCGAGCATGACCGAGTCGGCCAACGGGGTCGAGGTGGCGTCGGAGTCGAATGAAAAAGTGAACGGCACTCTGCTCGTGGGGGCTGATGGGGTCGGCTCAACGCTCCGAGCCATTCTGAATCCTAGTCAGAGTTCGACGAAGACCTATGCTGGGTACTTGGGTGTCGGTTTCATCGCCACGGACGAAACCAAAATCGAGATGACGTTGCACCGCTATCCTGGGCACCAGGTTGGAATCGCCTCTTGCGGGAAGGTGACGGAGGCTGCGACGAAGAACAGCATCTTCATGTGGACTCACATCGGCATGCTCGAAGCGGATGCGAAGCTGGCAACCCAGGCGAGCGTCGAGGCAGAACTAGCAGGGCGAGCAGAAGGATGGCGTCCTGAGCTGAGAAGCAAGTACGACCTGTACATCAATGACCCTGACGCAATCCTGGCCTTCGGCCCCGTATACAACGGGAAGCCCCCCAGTCGCTGGTACAGCAACAGGATGATTCTGTGCGGGGACGCGGCACACCCCTACGGACCTGGCGGACAAGGAATCAGCATGGCGCTGAAGGATGCCCAGGCGCTACGTGACGTCGTCGCGCGCGGCTTCACCGAAGCTGACAAGAAGGCATTCCAGCGCAGCCGCGCTGAGGAGGCGCGTACCTTGGGAGAGGCCGCGGAAAAGCGGAACTCGAAAGACTCGTCATCCACCAAGTGGGGAGTACTTGCCGAGGGGGTCGCCATGAAGGCGATGGAGATTCTTACTCGGGGAACACTGAAGTTCTAAAGCTTTCCGGTTCGCGCGTACCCGCGGGCAGCACTCTCCCGACTTGCCCATTTTCTAGCTGAATCAACGGGGTGTTAGTCGCGCGCGGGAGCCCTCGAAGTTGGTCCCGCCAGCCGAAAAGGCGGCCGGCCAACAAAACGGATCCGGCGAGCGAAGGTCCGTGGGGGACCAGCCTCTAACCCAGCAACGGACCTGGACCAACGAAAAGGGGAACACATGGCGCTTTTGAAGCGAACACTCTTAACAATGCTCTGTATTCTGCCCAGCGCTTGCGGGGATGCGCAGGAGCAAGCTCTCGACTCTGAATCGAGCGCATTGACCTGCACCACGCCTACGGCAGGCATGCTGATTACGGCCAATACCACGCTCTGTAGTGGCAATTTCGCGATGAACACCGGCGCAGGCAGCGCGGCGATCACCGTGGGTGCCAACAACGTCCAAGTCACGTGCAGCGGAACACGGCTGGTGGGCCCAGGCCCCGTCGGTCCCGACGTTAGTCCGAACGTTGGCTTCAGTGTGGTCGGGCGAAGCGGCGTGAAGTTGATCGGCTGTTCAGCGAGCGGCTTTCAGTACGGCGCGTTGGTTCAGAACAGTTCGACCGTCACCCTGGATGGCACCCACTTCGATGACAACTATACCGATCCGAACCAAGGCTGGGTACAGGACAACGTGAAAGGCGGCGGCGTTCGTCTCGAGAACGTCACCTCGAGCAGCGTCAAGAACTCCTCTTTTGCGCGGAACTGGAACGGAATCGAGCTGCGCGGGTGCGCCGGCGTGACCGTCGACAAGAACGTCGCCGATCACTGCACGAACTGGGGCGCGCTCGTCACTTCGTCGAATAACAACACCGTCAGCAACAACGACTTCTCGTGGGCCATTCGCGGCGACGCGCTTTCCTATCCGAACAACTGGTACGGCGTCGATACGCGCGACTCTGCAGCGGTCGTGATCGACGCGGGTTCGACGGGGAATCTGATTCAGAACAACAACGCGCAATACGGCGGCGACGGCATTTTCATTCGCTCGGTGATCGGTACTTGCGCGAACAAGAATAAGGTCGTCGGCAACACGACGTCTTACAGTCCGCACAACGGTATCGAGAGCTGGTGCGATGGCGGTACGTTCACGAGCAACACCGCCTCATTCTGTGACTATGGCTTGTGGCTGGGCGCGTCAGACAGCGTGACCGTGACCGGCAATACCGCAAACAGCAACAAGACCGACGGGATCTCCACTCAAAACGGTGAAGATCGTCATTCGGTCATTCAAGACAACGTGCTCAGCAATAACGGGCGCGCCGGGCTATTCCTAGCGGGCGGCAACTATCAGAACTCGAACCCGCCGGTCTCCGACGGGCAAGTCTGGAACTCGAGCCAGCTGCTCGTTCAGCGCAATAAAATCACGGGCAATGCTTCCTACGACATTTATCTCGGCCTCTCGCGCTTGGTGACGCTGGCGTCCAACAGCGTCTCGCGGTCCAAGTTTGCCGAACCGGGCACCACCGCCGTAATTTCGGCGTTCGGTAGCTACTCGGGGGCGAGCGGGCGGCTCCCTCCCACTGCCGCGCTTGCAACCCCTGGCACGCCGCGCATCGGCGTTGCGACCACGTTCGACGCTTCCGCCTCCAAACTCTCGACCTCGGGCGGCACCCTCGATTACACCTGGCTGATTCAAAGTGCGGGTTCGAAGTTCGCGGGCGGCCTGCCGCCGATGTTGTTCGGCGGATCAGCGGGTTCCAAGAAGACCTTCACGTTCACGACGCCGGGTTTCTACGACGTCGATGTGACCGTGACTGACGGATTCATGGGCTCGCTCGCGTCCGCGTCCGTGCCCGTCGCGCCGGGCGGCGTGCGCATCGGCCAGACCGCGTCCAGCTGGACGTATCAATGTCAGGTAGGTGATACGTCGTGCAATGGCACCACCTTCGTCGATGACGCCGCCGGTATCGAGGGCAGCGCGGTTCACTTGAACACGCCCGCAGCGTTCGACTTTGCCATGCTGACTCCGGCGGCGAAGAACCTGAACTTGAACGCGAGTAGCTACGGCAAATTTGGCTTCTTCCTGAAGGCCAACGATCCGAGCCCGTTTGGCTGGCAATCAGGTCCCGTGATCGTCCTGAACAGCCCCGGCGGTACGATCACGTACACGCCCTCGACGATCCTCTTGCCCACCTCCGCATCGGCTGGTTGGATCTTCGTCGAAGTGCCGCTCGCGGGAGGCAACGGCTGGACCCGCAGCGACGCCGGTGGCTCACTCTCGCAGGTCAACTGGGTGGAGATACACGCAGATACGTGGGACGCCGGCTTCGACATTTGGGTCGATGCGGTCAGTTTTTACTGACTCCGGGCCTCGAGGTTCCGCTGACTCGGCACGCGCTGGGGCGCGATGCGCCCCAGACGCTTTTCCGAGACTCGTTTGCTCGAACCGACCGCGTCGCCGCGGCCGAGGATGGAGGCTGCCGCTTCAAGGACGCGGAAGACTACTTCGGGGATGACGGTCCGTTCGCCGACCGGGGTGACGAGCTCACAGTGTGCCTGAGCCGCCTTAAGCGCCGACATGGCCTGGTCCAACACCTCGTCTGGCAGGTCGAGATCTTTCGCCACGTGCTCCGGTTGTCCAAGCGGTCGAGCCGCGTTTGGAAGCGCCGAGCCGATTCGAGCCAGCGTCGAGCGATAGGCGTACGCTGCTCGTCGGGTACCGCCTCGTCGTAGGCATCGAGAAATTGTCGAACCGGCTTGGCTCTCACCCAGTCGGCAGCCATGTGCTCGACATCTATCGCGAGCAACTCCTGAGCAACACTGTCAACGGTTGGCACTGCGAAGCGGCCCACTGCTCGCTCCTAGGTCCTGTGAATCGCGAAACTTCGGCTCTTTCTGCTGGAAGCAGCCACTGCAAGATCTGCAGCGCTCCGTGAGGCGGAGCGGGCTTAGCCATACGCGCTGGCTGCCGCCTCGATCCGCTCGCTGTAGTAATCGCGCAGCCGATCAGGCCTGCCCAGATCCGCTTCCAAGAGACCTTCGAAGTAAGCGTCCTCGGATGCGTAATCGGGGAAGTATTCGATGATCGGGGACTCGTCTGGATTTGCCCCGGCGAGACCGAACGTTGCCCACAGAAGCCCATGATCGATGACGCGCCCCGTGCGACCGTTGGTATCTTGAAACGGATGGATCCACTGGAATCGGTGGTGCGCATCGGCGATGTGCTCGGCAATCGTCCCCAGGTCGAGCTCCCCGTCGTTCCAGCTCGCTGCAACCCACGCATGGAGATCGTCCGCGAGCTTCCGCAGCTCAATGCGAATCTCGTGCGTCGCCACGTGCACCACGCCTCCGGGCCCACGCGCGTCTACCCTGGTCCGTCCGGCCCAATCGAAGGCGCTCTCGAACATCGCGTGATGAAGCTCGAGCAGGTCGATATCGGTTGGCGTCCAAATCGTTTCCGCCGTCGAGCGCGTCCATTCGAAGACCAGCGCGCGCCCGCGCGCCTCTGCTGCGCTCAGAACCGGCTCAATTTCCTCGTAGGACGTCAGCACGCCCTGCTGGGTCTCGAGCGATTCGGTGCGCCGATTCTGTCGAGACACGGCTAGCCGGTGCGGCGCGCCCGAAAGACTTTGTCGACCGCGTCTGCGACCACGTCCGCGGAGACGTCGTAGCCCTCCACGCGCATCGACTGCTGTATGCTCCTGACCATACGAGCACGACCTTCGGTCGGCTTACGAGCCCGTAGCAGGCGTCGAACCTCCGAGAGTCTCGTTGCGCGAGTGATGGATGGTCCAGTAGGAACGTCAGACACGGGTGAAGTGTACCGCCTGGAAGCCCGAGGTGCAATGGAACGGCCAAGACCTTCAGGCACTAGCCGCGGGCAGCCAGTTTTAAGCGGCGTGTGGACCCGCTTGCGCCGAATCAGCAACGCTCACTGTGGCTGCGAGCCAGAAGCAAGCCGTCCCGCTGGTGGCGACTCGGGTTGCTTAGCCGTTTCTTGGCAGGAGTCCCATCAGCCCAAGATTGCGTGGCGCGTGATGTGTTCGAAGACGTGCAAGAGCATGGGCATGTCCTCGCGCATCCATGCGGCGTCGTTGGTTGCTGCATGCGTTGTCGATCGGCGCGGCGAGCCGACGGCATCACCGCAAGGAACCAGATGTCGGTGGCGATGTCCCGTTGCTGAAGCGGAGCCGGTTTCTCGGGCTC
>Ga0207687_10003504_pt1 | contig 10557 bp, 7 predicted proteins | sample KBSM54metaG_FD_184399 | JGI IMG/M metagenome (GOLD analysis project Ga0207687, IMG submission 184399) | Miscanthus rhizosphere microbial communities from Kellogg Biological Station, Michigan, USA - KBS M5-4 metaG (SPAdes) (version 2) | ecosystem: Host-associated > Plants > Roots > Rhizosphere >... | reverse complement strand
TCGCATCGCCCAGCTCGTGATCGCGCCCGTCGTCCAGGCGGAGTTGGTGGAAACCGAGGAACTATCCGATACGGCGCGTGGCGCCGGTGGATTCGGATCGACGGGGCGCTGATTGGCGAACGATCGTTCGAAGCGGCCGACACTGAAGGCGCCGCCGGGAGGCAAGGCGGGCCCGCCGCAGTTTCATACCGATCCGACGCTGCAGGACGCACCGAACGCGCGCCGGCGCAGCCACGCTGAAGGCGACGACGATCCGACGAGCATCTACGACTCCGGCAGGTACCCGGCGACGCCGAAGGCAACGATCCCGAAGAAGGGTGAACCGGACTTCGTCCGCGAGGCCGCGACGCCGATCAAGGTGGTGTCGAAGAAGACGCCGGGGGCGGTGTCGAGCGGAGAGATTCCGCTGCCACCCGATGTCGCCAGGCCGGTGCACCAGGTCAAGCTCCGCGCGATCTCCGAAGTCGCTTCGAAGCAGCATGCGCCGCAGCAGTCGCTCGGCTATCTCGCACCACCGCGAGATCCGGTCGAAGTTCGCTCGCGCCGCCGCCGAGATTTCGTCGTGTGGGGCTCGATTTGCGTGATCCTCGCGTGCGTGTTCGCGCTCGGGATCTGGTTCATCGCGAAGCGCTAGGGTTGTGGTATTCAGGGCGCGAAATGATCGCGCGCTATAGCAGGCCAGAGCTCGCGGCGCTGTGGGACGACGGTTACCGCTTCGAGCAATGGCTCGCGATCGAGCTCGCGGTGTGCGAGGCGATGGAAGGCGCGGGCACGGTCCCGGCCGGCACTGCCGCGAAGGTCCGCGAGGCCGCGGCTGGCAAGCTGAACCCGGCGCGCATCCTCGAGATCGAGCAGAAGACGCGGCACGACGTGATCGCGTTCCTCACGCACGTCGAGGAGCTCGCGGGCGAGCCGGCGCGCTGGCTTCACCTCGGGATGACGTCGTCGGACGTGCTCGACACGTCGCTCGCGCTCCAGACCGGCCGCGCGCTCGACCGGATCATCAGCGGCGTGATCGGCCTCGCGAACGTGCTCGCCGACAAGGCGCGCGAACACGCAGCGACGCCGATGATCGGCCGCTCGCACGGTATCCACGCGGAGCCGATCACGGCGGGCCTGACGTTCGCGCGGTGGAATGCGGAAGTGGTCCGCGCTTCGTCGCGCCTCGTCCGTGCTCGTCACGCGATCGCGGTCGGCAAGATCGCCGGCGCGGTCGGCGTCTACGGCAACCTCGATCCGCAGATCGAGCGCGAGGCGCTCGGCAAGCTCGGGCTCGAGCCCGAGACCGTCGCGACCCAGATCGTCGCGCGCGATCGCCACGCCGACGTGTTCAATGCACTCGCGATGCTCGGCACGGCGATCGAGCAGATCGCGCTCGGCATTCGCCACTGGCAGCGCACCGAGGTCGGTGAAGCGGAAGAGGGCTTCGGCGTCGGCCAGAAGGGCTCTTCGGCGATGCCGCACAAGAAGAACCCGATCCTGTCGGAGAACCTGACCGGGCTCGCGCGCCTGCTCCGCGGCTACGCCCAGGCCGGCATGGAAGACGTCGCGCTGTGGCACGAGCGCGATATCTCGCACTCGAGCGTCGAGCGCGTCGCGATGCCCGATGCGACGATCCTCGCCGACTTCATGCTCGCGCGCGCGACGTCGCTCGTGCAGGGCCTCGTCGTCCATCCCGCGCGGATGCGCGCGAACCTCGAGCGGTTCGGCGGTCTGTACTTCTCCGAGGCCGTGCTGCTCGCGCTCGTCAAGACGGGCCTGCCGCGCCAGAAGGCGTACGAGATGGTCCAGCGCTCGGCGCTCGCCGCGATTGCCGAGGCCGCCCAGGAAGGTCTCGCCGGCGCGAAGCCGGGCCGGTTCCGCGAGCTGCTCGGTAGGGATCCGGAGGTCCACTCGCGGCTGTCCGCGACGGAGCTCGACGCGTGCTTCGACCTCGAGCACCACCTGCGGTTCGCGCCCGCGATCCTCGAGCGCGCATTGGGGAGAGCTCAATGATCAGCGATGCCACGTTTCAGGCGCAGTTGGCGCAGACGCTCGAATCGACGCCGTGGAAGGCGCTCGGTGGCCGCACGCTACCGCGCTACGACGGCAAGGTTCGCGACTGCTTCATCGATAAGGAGCGCGGCGAGCGCGTGATCGTCGTGACCGATCGGCTGAGCGCGTTCGACGCGGTCGTCGGCACGATCCCGTTCAAGGGCCAGGTCCTGAACCAGCTGGCGACGTTCTGGTTCGAGCTGACGAAGGACCTCGCGCCGAACCACATGATCCGCGTGCCCGATCCGAACGTGATGATCGCGCGCGAGTGCGAACCGCTTCCGGTCGAGCTCGTGATGCGCGCGTACCTGACGGGCGTGACGTCGACGTCGATCTGGTACGCGTACGAGCGCGGGGCGCGGACGTTCTGCGGCCACTCGCTGCCGGATGGAATGCGGAAGAACCAGCCGCTCGCGAAGCCGATCCTCACGCCCTCGACGAAGGCCGGCAAAGGCGATCACGACGTGTCGGTAAGCAAGGACGAGCTGCTCGCGATGGGCCGGATCACGCCGGAGATGTTCGAGCGCGCGGCCGCACTCGCCGAGAAGCTGTTCGCCGCAGGCCAGGCGCATGCCGCGAAGCAGGGGCTGATCCTCGCCGATACCAAGTACGAGATGGGCATCGACAAGGCCGGCAACCTCACCGTGATCGACGAGATCCACACGCCGGATTCGTCGCGCTACTGGCATGCCGATGATTACGAAGCGCGGCTCGCGGCCGGTGAAGAGCCGCGCAGCCTCGACAAGGAGTTCGTCCGGCGCTGGCTCGCCGGTGAAGCGAAGTGGACCGGTGATGGTCCGCCGCCGGTGATGCCGCCGGAGATCCGGATCGAAGCCGCGCGCCGCTACATCGCGAGCTACGAGCTCGTCACGGGCAAGCCGTTCGTCCCCGATACCCACGAGCCGGTCGCGCGGATCGCCGCCGCCCTCGGAGCGACGTGCTAGTCCTCCCCGGTCGCGCAGCCCTCAGCGCGGCCAAGCGGCAGAGTGCGCTCGCGAAGGCGCGGTCGGTCTGCCCGCACGCCACCGCGATCGATGCGCGCTGGGTCCACGTCGTCGCGTGCACGCGCGAGCTCACGGGGCCCGAGCTCGATCAGCTCGGTGCGATGCTGAGCTACGGGCCGAGCGCGATGCCGCCGGCGGCTGCGCCGGGCTCGCAGTTCAAGGTCGAGACGATCGAGACCGATTCGTTCTTCATCACGCCGCGCGTCGGTACGACATCGCCGTGGTCTTCGAAGGCGACCGACATCGCGCACGTGTGCGGCCTCTCGGCGATCACGCGGATCGAGCGCGCGACCGAATGGACCGTGACCGGGCAGGGCATCGATGGTGCGCTGATCGGCGCGGCGCTGTCCGACCGGATGACCGAGAGCGTGATCCTGCGCGAAGCGGATCTCGATCTCCTGCTCGGCCACACCGCGGCGGCACGCCCGCTCGCGACGATCCAGGCGAACGCCGAGACCCTGCGCATCGCATCGCGCGAGCTCGGCCTCGCGCTCGCCGACGACGAGATCGATTACCTCGTGGCGCGCTACGGCCAGCTCGGTCGCGATCCCACCGACGTCGAGCTGATGATGTTCGCGCAGGCGAACAGCGAGCACTGCCGCCACAAGATCTTCAACGCCGAGTGGTTCGTCGGCGGCGAGAAGCAGCCGCGCTCGCTGTTCTCGTGGATCAAGCGCTCGACCGAGAACGCGCCCGAAGGCGTGCTCTCGGCCTACAAGGACAACGCGGCGGTCGTCGAAGGCCAGCCGACCGAGCGATTCTTCCCCGACGCCGACGGCGTCTACCGCGGTCACGCGGAGGTCTCGCACATCCTCGGCAAGGTCGAGACCCACAACCATCCGACCGCGATCTCGCCGTTCCCCGGCGCAGCGACCGGATCCGGCGGCGAGATCCGCGACGAAGGTGCGACCGGCCGCGGTGCGAAACCGAAGGCGGGCCTGACCGGGTTCGTCGTCTCGGATCTGCGCTTGCCCGGCCAGCTCGAGCCGTGGGAGCTCCCGGCCGAGGAGTGGATCGGCTCGCCGGCACGCATCGCGAGCGCGCTCGACATCATGATCGACGGCCCGCTCGGCGGCGCCGCGTTCAACAACGAGTTCGGTCGCCCCGCGATCCTCGGCTACTTCCGCACGTTCGAGCACGCGCCCGAGCATCATGGCGTCGTTCGCGGCTTTCACAAACCGGTGATGCTCGCCGGCGGTATCGGCGCGGTGCGTCCGGCCCACGTCGCGAAGGCGCCGGTCCCGGCGGGCTCCGCGCTGATCGTGCTCGGCGGTCCTGCGTTCTTGATCGGCCTCGGCGGCGGCGCGGCGAGCTCGCTCGCACAAGGCGCGTCGGCCGAGGATCTCGACTTCGCGTCGGTCCAGCGCGACAACGCCGAGATCGAGCGGCGCTGCCAGGAAGTGATCGATCGCTGCTGGGCGCAGGGCGATCACAACCCGATCCTGTCGATCCACGACGTCGGCGCAGGCGGCCTGTCGAACGCGATGCCCGAGCTCGTTCACGACGCGGGCCTCGGCGCGACGCTCGCGCTCCGTGCGATCCCGACCGGCGAAGCAGGCCTGTCGCCGCTCGAGCTGTGGTGCAACGAGGCGCAGGAGCGCTACGTCCTCGCGATCTCGCAGGACCGCGTGCCCGAGTTCGCCGCGCTGTGTGCGCGCGAGCGTGCACCGTGGGCGCAGCTCGGCACCGCGACCGCCGACGGCCATTTGCTCCTCGCGGATCGAGAAGGTCCCGCGGCCGTCGATATCCCGCTCGAGCTCGTGCTCGGCAAGCCGCCGCGGATGACCCGCCGTGCCGAGAAGCTGCTCGCGCCGCGGTTCGGACTCGAGCTCGGTGGTGTGACGGTCGCGGAGGCGGTCGATCGCGTGCTCGGTCTGCCGACCGTCGCCGACAAGTCGTTCCTCGTGACGATCGGCGATCGCACGGTCGGCGGCCTCGTGTCGCGCGATCCGATGATCGGTCGCTTCCAGGTCCCGGTCGCCGATTGCGCACTCACCACCGCGGGCTTCGATACTTACGCCGGCGAAGTGATGGCGATCGGCGAGCGCCCACCGGTCGCAGTGCTCGATAGCGCCGCCGCGTCGCGCCTCGCGATCGGCGAAGCGGTCACGAACCTCGCCGCTGCGCCGATCGGTCCGCTCGGCCGGATCAAGCTGTCGTGTAACTGGATGGCCGCCGCCGGTCATCCCGGCGAGGACGCCGCGCTGTACGACGCCGTCCGCGCGTGCAGCGATGCCGCGGTCGCGCTCGGCATCTCGATCCCGGTCGGCAAGGACTCGATGTCGATGCGCACGGTGTGGCCCGCCGAGCAGGGCGACGTCAACGTCGTTGTCTCGCCGGTCACGCTCGTCGTCACCGCATTCGGCCCGTGCAACGACGTTCGCCGCGCCGTCACGCCCGAGTTGCGCGGCAACGCGGACGATCGCGAGCGCCAGCTGCTCGTCGTCGATCTCGGCAACGGCCAGGCCCGGCTCGGCGGCAGTTGCCTCGCGCAGGTGTTCGGCCAGCTCGGCGATACGCCGCCCGACCTCGACGATCCGAAGCGCCTGCATCGCTTCTACGACGCGATCCAGCAGCTCGTCTCGGAGCACAAGCTGTCCGCGTATCACGATCGCTCCGACGGTGGCCTCGTCGTCACGTTGCTCGAGATGGCGTTCTGCTCGGGGCTCGGCCTCGATCTCGACACCACGGCGCTGCACGGCGATCCATTCGCGGCGCTGTTCAGCGAGGAGCTCGGCGCGGTGATCGAGGTCGCGACGCTCGACCTCGCGCACGTCCAGGCGGTGCTGTCGCGGATCGGTGCGACCGTCACGCCGATCGGGCGCGCCGTCGACTCCGAGCGGATCCGGATCACCCACGGCTCGCGCCGCGTGCTCGATGCCAGCCGCGCTTCACTCCGCGATCGCTGGTCGCACGTCACTCACGAGATCGCGCGCCGCCGCGACGATCCGCAGTGCGCCGACGAAGAGCACGAGCTGCGCGTCGACGCCGGCGCGTTCGGGCTCGCTGCGCACCTCACGTTCGATCCGACCGACGACATCGCCGCGCCCGCGATCGCGCGGAACCCGCGGCCGCGCGTCGCGATCCTGCGCGAACAAGGTGTCAATGGTCAGATCGAGATGGCCGCCGCGTTCACGCGCGCCGGCTTCGAAGCGGTCGACGTCCACATGACCGACCTCGTCGAGGGCCGCAGCGATCTCGCGGACGTCCGCGGCATCGTCGCGTGCGGCGGATTCTCGTTCGGCGACGTGCTCGGCGCCGGCCGCGGCTGGGCCTCGACGTTCCGCTATAACGCGCGCGCTCGCGATGCGATCCAGCGCCTCGTCGCTCGCCCCGACACGTTCGTGCTCGGCGTGTGCAACGGCTGCCAGATGATCGCGGATCTCGCGCCCGAGCTCGTCCCGGAGCTCGCTGCGACCTGGCCTCGGTTCGTGCGCAACCGCAGCGATCGGTTCGAGGCGCGCGAGGTGCTCGTGAAGATCGACGACAGCCCGTCGCTGTTCTTCCGCGGCATGACCGGCTCGTGGCTGCCGATCGCGAACGCGCACGGCGAGGGCAGGGCCGAGCTCCCGACCGAGAAGCTCGCTGCGCTCGAGGGCCAGCGCCTCGTCGCCGCGCGGTTCGTCGATGGCCGCGGTCAGGTCAGCGAGCGCTATCCGATCAACCCGAACGGCTCGCCGCGCGGCATCGCTGCGATCACGTCGCCGGATGGCCGGATCACCGCGATCATGCCGCACCCCGAGCGCGTGTTCCGGACCGTGCAGCTGTCCTGGCACCCGCGCGAGTGGGGCGAGGACAGCCCGTGGATGCGGATGTTCCGCAACGCGCGCGTCTGGGTCGACTGATTTCTAGAGCAGCGGAACGGCGACCGCGAGCGCGGCGAGCACGATCAGCGTCGCGTGGACGCGGCGACACATCTTGCTGGTGCGTTCGAGGCCGGCGATCAACACGAGCGCGGCGGCGGCGCGGCGCAGGTTGATCAGGCCCGGCACGATCGCGAGCAGCGCGATCAGCGCGCAGATCCGACCGGGCCATAGCGCGAGGCCGCCGTGGAACGCGGCGACCGCGAGCGTCGGTGCGAGCAACAGCTCGGCGAACGCGATCAGGGCGATCGCCCAGCGCTGGCCTGCGAGCAGGCAGGTGGCGGCGACGGCGAGTGTCGCCGCGACCTCGGGGCCGTTCCACGACGACGGCGCGAGCGGCAGCGCGAGCATCGATCCGGTCAGTGCGGTCAGCCCGATCGCGAGGTCGTCGCGCCGGCGACGCACTCGAGCCAGCGTACGGCGCTCTGCTCGAACTGCTTCACCCATCTCACTGATTGTAATCGGCCAAAGACAATTGTCGATAAGTTGTATTCAACTCGCGACAATTGAGATGTGGCAAAGCGCCGGAATCGCTCCGGTTTCTGGCCCTGTGAACGAAATTGTCGCTACTCGGCGATCTCGCGCAGCTTGCGAAGTAGATCACGCGCTTCGTCGCAATGGGCGGCGGCGTCCTTCATGGACTGGCGGATCAGCTCGAAGCTCGCGCGAGGGATGTTGTGGGCGTATTGCTCGAACTCGCCCTCGGCCGCCATCACCTCGATGCGGAGCGAGGACAGGAGATCGTTGAGCGAGGCGGAGGTCTCAGCGGTCAGCGCTGCGATCTCGAGCGCGCGCTTCACCTTCGCGCTGCCGGATTCCTGGGCGAGCTCGCGGTCGGCCTTGTCGACGCGATTCTTCAGGTTGTCGCGCTCGATCTCCATCATCGAGAGATCGTTCTCGAGGTCTTCCATCCGACGCGCGGTCTCGGCGTTGAACTTCTGGGCGCGATAGACCCGGAGCTCGGTCTGGAGCTGCTCGACGCGCCGGCGGAGCACGCGGATCTCGGCGTCGGATTCGGCCGGAGCGGCGATCCCGAGCGCCGCCATCGCGTTGCCGGGCTGGTTGGCTGGCGGCGGCGAGACGACGGCGGCGTGGCCGGTCGGTCCCGAGCTCGACACCGCGCCGATCCCGGGATGCTGCATCATCGGCTGGTTGCCGGACGGCGCCGGGCCACCGCCACCGCTCGCACCGATCTGGCTCGTATCGACGTAGCGCAGCCACAGGCTGCCGCAGCGGACCGCGTCGCCGTGCTTGAACAGGTGGCTCTGAACCCGCTGCTCCTGGAAGTACACGCCGTTCGCCGAAGACAGGTCCTCGAGGACGTAGCCGCCGCCACCCCAGAAGATCCGCGAGTGATGGCGCGACACCATCGCGTCGTCGGTGCGAATGGCGCAATCCATCGCCCGCCCAACCCGGATCTCGGCCGAGGTTAGGTCGAGAGAGCCCTCGATGCCCTGCGCATCACGCCAGAGAAGCCGTGGCACGGTTCTACGTAAAGGTACGGCAAGTGGTTGGATTCTACAAGTTAGGTACTCAGGTCATGGGTTCGTGGTATTGGATGCGCCTATGTGCGGGGTGTTCGGCATCCACGGCCACGACGAAGCGGCCAACATCGCGTACCTGGGCATGCACGCCCTCCAGCACCGAGGCCAAGAGTCGGCGGGGCTGGTAGCGCTCGACGACGGCAAGCTTCGCCGCCATGTCGGCATGGGCCTGGTCTCGGACCTGTTCGACCGCGATACGCTGGCCAAGTTGCCGGGCAACGCCGCGATCGGCCACGTCCGGTACTCGACCGCGGGTAGCTCGGAGCTGCGCAACGCCCAGCCGTTCCTGTTCGAGTACGCCGGCGGCGCGATCTCGATCGGCCACAACGGTAACATCGTCAACGCGACCGAGCTCCGCACCGAGCTCGAGGCGCAGGGCTCGATCTTCCAGACCTCGAGCGATACCGAGGTCATCGTCCATCTGATGGCGAAGGCGCGCGAGCCCGACGTGCTCGGCAAGCTCCAGGCGGCGCTCCGCCGAGTCCGCGGCGCGTACTCGCTCGTGATCCTGACGAGCGACGGCAAGATGATCGGCGCGCGCGATCCGCACGGCTTCCGCCCGCTCGTCGTCGGCCGTTTGAAAGACGCGTACGTGCTGTCGTCGGAGACCTCGTCGTTCGACCTCGTCGAAGGCGATGCGCTGCGCGAGCTCGACCCCGGCGAGATCGTCGTGATCGAGCGCGGCGGGATGACGAGCCATCGCGTGCCCGCCGATGCGATGCCCGGCCCGTCGACCTTCTGCGTGTTCGAGCACGTCTACTTCGCGCGGCCCGATTCGCTCGTGAACGGCAAGAGCGTGTATCGCGCTCGCGAGAAGTTCGGAAAGCGGCTCGCGCAGGAGTCGCCCGTCGAGGCCGATGTCGTGATCCCGGTCCCGGACTCCGGCGTGCCGGCCGCGATCGGCTACTCGAAGGAGAGCGGCATCCCGTTCGAGATGGGGCTCATCCGCTCGCACTACGTCGGCCGCACGTTCATCGAGCCGCAGGATTCGATCCGCCACTTCGGCGTCCGCCTGAAGCTGTCGCCGGTCCGCTCGATCGTCGACGGCAAGCGCGTCGTCGTCGTCGACGATTCGCTCGTCCGCGGCACGACCTCGCGCAAGATCGTCAAGATGCTCCGCGGCGCCGGCGCGCGCGAGGTCCATCTCCGGATCAGCGCACCGCCGACCACACATCCGTGCTTCTACGGCATCGACACGCCGACCCGCAGCGAGCTGGTCGCGGCGTCGCACTCGATCGAAGAGATCAACAAGTACGTGACGAGCGACTCTCTATCGTACCTGTCGCACGAGGGCATGATGGGTGCGCTGGGCGATCCGTCTGGTAATGGCTATTGCTCTGCTTGCTTCACGGGCAAGTACCCGGTCGCCCTCGGTCAGAGTGCAGATCTTGTACAGCTGCGCCGCGCGCGTTGATCGCTATCCTCATGGGTAGATGCGGATCGCGATCGCTCTTGCGCTGATCGGTGCGTGCGGCTTTACGCCGAACGCGGATAACGGAGGCGCGGGCGCGGATGGTGGAATGGGATCCGGATCGGGATCCGGATCCGGATCCGGATCGGGATCGGGCTCGGGCTCGGGCTCGGGCTCGGGCTCGGGTTCTGGCTCGGGGTGCCAGAGCTTCAGCGATCAACATGACACGTGCGGCGACACGGCCGGCGATGGCATCGACGTTACCGGCAGCGCGACCTACAACACCGATACGCACGTGCTGGTGTTCGCGACCGGCACGCCACCGGCGATCGCTCATTCGAACCCGACGATCAACGGCGTCTCCGTCGAGCTCGTCGCGGTCCAGTCCTTTCACATCGAAGCGGCGGGCTCGCTGCGCGTGACCGGCTCGCGGCCGCTCGTCGTCGTCTCGTTCGCCGATATCGTCATCGATGGCAAGCTCGACGTCGGCGACGGCGGTGCGGGTGCGCGGACCACCGGATGCGGCACGGCCGCGGGAACGAGCGGCGCGACGCAAGCGGCGGGGCCGGGCGGGGGTGGCGGTGCACTCGGCGGCAACGGCGCGCAGGGTGGACTCGCGGCATCGCAGTTCCAGGGTGGATTCTCCGGCGGCGCGGGCGGCACGGCCGTCGCGTTCGCGAACCAGCTCCTCGGCGGTTGCC
>Ga0207687_10003502_pt1 | contig 10559 bp, 8 predicted proteins | sample KBSM54metaG_FD_184399 | JGI IMG/M metagenome (GOLD analysis project Ga0207687, IMG submission 184399) | Miscanthus rhizosphere microbial communities from Kellogg Biological Station, Michigan, USA - KBS M5-4 metaG (SPAdes) (version 2) | ecosystem: Host-associated > Plants > Roots > Rhizosphere >... | reverse complement strand
GGACCTCCGCGATCGCCGTCTCCGGAATCACACCCTGCTTAATTACGCGCCAGTACGGCTCGGTGATGTCTACTGTGGTGGCTCCCAGTCCCGTCGCCGCTCCGGCGTCGAGCACCAAATCGACGCGGCCATCCATCACGCCAAACACCTCGATGCCGCTGGTGCAGGTGGGCTGGCCGGAAAGGTTAGCGCTAGTGGCGATCAGGGGTTGTGCCAACCGCTCGAGCAATGCGTTGGCGACTTTCGATTTCGATTGCCGCATCGCCAGGCGGCCGGTGTTGCCGGTGACCTTCAAGGGTACTCGCGAGGAAGCCTGAACGATGATGGTCAGCTCACCCGGCCAGAAGTGGCGGGCGAGAAGATAGAACCGGGCCGAAATCTCTTTCGTCAGTTCCTCGGCCATCACCACGTCGCTTACCAGCAGCGGTAACGCCCGGTCCTGCTCGCGGCCCTTGGCGGCGAAGATTCTTCCGACGGCGTGCAGATTGAGCGGATCGCACACCAGCGTATAAAGCGCATCGGTCGGAATGGCGACCACCTGACCGCGCCGGACTGCAGCGGCCGCGCGCTCAATGGCGCGTTCGGAAGGTCGCTCGCTGTCGATCTCAATCAGGTCGGTGGGCACGTTTTGAATCTCAGTCTACCGCTCAATGGCCTGTGCTACATCAATGGCCGTCTGATATGGCCCGAACGGCATACTCAACTGAACTCCAGCCACCAGAGGTCGCACACGCTGGACTATTTCTCTCGCGATCGCTACCCCTTCGGCGCGGGCAGCTTCGGCGCTATCGGCGCGGCGCATGCGTTCCATGTAGGGTTCAGGTACGGGAACGCGCAATTCATCGACTACATATTCGGCATCGCCGAAGCTGGCGAGGGGCCTGATACCGGCAATCACGGGAATCCCACATTTAAGGAAAACTTCCAGCGAGTCGAGATCGAATATCGGTTGGGTGACTGCGAATTCGGCACCTGCTTTGACTTTGGATTCAAAGCGGCGGATCTCATCGTCCATATCGTGAGCGCTGGGGTTCACTGCTACTCCCAGCAGCAAGCCGGTTTGCGATCCCATCCTGTTGCCACCAAGATCCAGCCCCCGGTTTAGAGAGTCGCCGACAGCGACGATGCCATCTCCTGTCACGCAGATCAGATTGTGAATGCCTATTTTGTACGCACTCAGAAGATCGCTTTGAATGCTCTGGAAATTGCGGTCGCGTCCGTCAAAGTGGAGCGCTGCTTCGATTCCTGTTTCCTGCTGTATGAGCTGGCAGGCAACTTGCGGGCTCAGGCGGGCGCCGGAGCGAGGGCCATCGGGAACAACAATGCAATCGAAGCCGGCTTCCTTGCAAAGTTTAGCTGCGGCCATTTCCTGGGAAGCATCCAGGCCGCGCGGCGGAAGGATTTGGACCAGGGAGACGAATGTTCCGCCCGCCAGCTTGGCTCCCAGATCGCTCTTGGAGGAAATTGGCAAGTTCTCCATCGTCTGGGGTTTGGGCTCAGGTTCCAGAATGACAGCGGAGCGGGGCACGGGTTGCGCATCCCGGAGAGCATCACGGATTTCCTTGATGTGATCCGGCGTAGTTCCGCAACAGCCGCCTACGACGCCCGCGCCCGCCTGCACAAAGCGCGCAGCGTAGGAAGCCATATACTCGGCCGAAAATAGATTCTTGCCGAGTCCGGCGTTGGGAAGGGCGCTTAGGGGCTTGTTCGTATACGCTCCCAACATCTTAAAAGTCTGGAAGAGGGCGTAGGGGCCGGAGGAACAGTTGAGCCCGATCACATCGACCGGCATGGCGTCCAGCGCTCGCGTGAAATCCTCAACGGACGTTCCATCCTGAAGAAGGCCATCGTCTTCGATGCTCAGATGCGCCATCACCACCATTTCGGGTCCGGCGGCATCGCGCGCCGCTTCGACAGCAGCACGAACCTCGTTCAGGTCGCGAAACGTTTCAAGCATCAGGCAATCGACGCCCGCTTCCATCAGCGCTTCGATCTGTTCGCGAAAGATGGACCGGGCTTCGTCGATAGTAGTCGAACCGAGTGGCTCCAGTCGAACTCCCAACGGTCCGATGGAGGCTGCGACGAAAGCTTGATCCCGAGCGGCCTCGCGGGCGATTCGTACACCAGCTCGGTTGATGAGCCGGACTTTATCCGCGAATCCAAAGGATGCCAGGCGCTTGCGATTCGCTCCAAAGGTATTGGATTCGATGATCTGGGCACCGGCTCGTATGTATTCCTGATGAACGTCGCGCACCAGGGCGGGGAGCGAGAGATTCAGTTCGTCGAGGCAGCGGTTGATGAAGGCGCCCTTGGAATACAGCATGGTGCCCATGGCGCCATCGGCGACCCAGACGCGCTGGGCAAGGGCCTCCCGGAACTCGGCGGCCCGGGTCGGTGTCGCGGTCACTGGCATGTTGGTTCTTTGTTCAAAATTTCACGGGCGCCAGTCCGGGAACGGATTGGATAGTCCCGAACAACACTGTTCGATCAGGTCGGGCACTCGCGCGCGTCGCCTCATCAAGCGTTCCAGCAGGCGCTCCAACTCGTCTTCGTCGCCCTCCAGCCAAGCCGGAGGAATACGCTTGACCGCCTGATCCACAACTTCCTCCGGAAAATTCCGGATGCGGCTGAGCCACGGCTCGAATTCGGCGAGGCCACGCACGGTCCGGTAGACCAGCGGGCGAAAATACAAGCCCTGAATTGCCGACTCCCCCAAACGCCAGTGGGGTCCTTCGAATACATAACCATTGTCCACCATCTGAGCCACGAAACCCAAACGACGTGGCTCGGAGGCCAGGGGTTCCAGTACCTGCGCGCGAAAAAAGATGGCCTGCCTCGAGTCGGCGTTGCCCATCCATTTATCGAACGCCAGGACGGCGCGAAAATCCGATAAATTCTCGACTTTGTGGAGTAACGTATCGGGCAGGTAGTCGTAGACCACGGTGCGTGCCGGATCGCCCGGGAAGCGGGAGCCGAAGTGCCAGCCCGGGGTCACGGCGCGGCGCGAACTCCCCAGTTGAATATAGACCTCTGGATCGCCGGCCAGGAAGGATTCGGTGATCTGGACCATGGCGACCTCAGGGGCCGCGATACCCAGGTAGTGCAGGAAGGTCGAAGCGATCCATTCATTGACCAGAATCCGCCGGTGCTGCGGATTGTTATGGAACTTGACGACGTAGGAATGGCCGTCGGTGGCTTCCATCAGGTGGGCCTGCGCTCCTCCGCGCATCTTGCGGATGAGGCGGCGAGCGGTAACCGGCATCTAGGAGTTTGGTGGAAGGAGGGCCAACTGGAGTACCTTAAAGATTATATGCCTGATGAAAAGGAAACACCCCGCCCCGGTTCGAGCAAGGAAGAGATCGCGCTGGAGCTGATGAAGTTCGTCGCCAACACTACCGGTATTGGCAAGACATCGACTGGAGCCGGATTCGGGGGGAAGACGCCCAAGGGTCCGGATGACCAGGTGGACGCCCTGTTGCAGCTCTACGAGCGGTGCCGCGGAGCCGTCGAGAAGTAGCGGCGCTCTTATTTCTTTTTCTTAGCGGCCTTCTTGGCTTTCTTAGCGGCCTTCTTAGCCTTTTTGTCGGCTTTCTTGGCCTTTTTGGCTTTCTTCGGAGGTGCTGCTTTCTTGGCGGCCTTCTTGGGAGCAGCCTTCTTGGCGGATTTCTTGGGGGCCACTTTCTTGGCCGCTGCTTTCTTGGTTGCTGCTTTCTTGGGAGGAGCTTTCTTAGCAGCCGCTTTCTTCACAGGAGCGGCTTTCTTGGCGGGAGCGGCGGCAGCCTTCTTGGCGGGCTTCTTGGCTGGCGGCGGTTCGGAAGCGGGAATATCGATCACCGGCAGGGGAGATGGAAAGGCCGACGTGACCACGGTCTCGGTCACTACGATCGTTTCTTCGTCGTCCTCATCGTAGTCGCCGATGTCATCATCCATGTTGATGTTGGATTCCTGCTCGAAGTCGTCGTCTTCGTCTTCCATCGAAAACCGGTACTCTAACATTCAGACTGCCTCCTGATTTGAGCGTCGTTGGGTACAACGTGACAAGAATTAGAATATCGTGTTTTGTTCAGAAGGCAAGGGGGAAATGTCCGAATGCGGCGTCGCGTTCGAACTAAGCGCCGGAGGCGCGTTTCGCAGTGGTCCGGGTGGCTTTCCCGGTTGCGCCGGCGGTCTTCTTCGCGGGAGCCTTCTTGGAGGACGCGACAGCGGATTTCCGGAGCGTGCCTTTAGACTTGGTTTTGGCTACCGCGGGCGTCCGGTCGCCGGGATATGATACTGGAATAGCTGCGAACATCCCCGTCTCGGGAAGCTGATCGTGGTTAGCCGAACTTAGCAGGTCGGCGGTGGTCCCGTAGCGTTTGGCTACGGCAGCGAACGTGTCTCCCGACTCTACCCGGTGTACGCGCCAGGAGTCGCGCCGATCGGCCGGAATCACCTTTAATGCGGCCTCCAACTGGGGCAACTGTCCCTTGGGGACGCGCAAGGTGAACCCGCCAGGAGCCACCGACTTGATAAGCGACGGATTCAGCTCCTTGATCTCACTGACGGAGCGGTCCAGGGCGGCTGCCACCAGGCCGATATGCGTGGGCGTCTGCAATTCCAGGCTGTCATAGGTAACGGCCGGTTCAAAGTCGATGTTGCCGAGCCCGTATTCCGCCGCGTTCTTGGATATGATCACCATGGCGAGAATCGCCGGAACGTAGTTGGCGGTCTCCTTGGGGAGAGCGTTGCGGCGGCGAAGCTCCCAGAAATCTGCATAGCCGGTGCGCATCACGGCAGCATCGACGCAGCCAGGTCCGCAGTTGTAGGCGGCCATGGCCAGATACCAGTCGCCGAAGTGTTCGTAAAGGTCGTGCAGGTGGTGGGCGGCGGCGCGGGTGGCTTTTTCCGGGTCCATGCGGTCATCGGTGGCCGGAGTCTGTTTCAGGCCATACTCATTGCCGCGAAACTTGGCGAATTGCCAGATGCCCATGCACAACTTATTAGAGACGGCGCGCGGCAGGAAGCCCGATTCAGCCTGGGCTAGGAAGATAAGTTCTTCGGGAAGGCCCTCTTCGGCGAGAACCCGCTCGATCATGGCCTTGTAGCGCCCGGACCGCTGCATTCCGCCGAGCAGGATGCGCCGCCCCTTGGTACTTGAAAAGAAATTAATGAAGCTGATCACCGCATCGCGCTCTTCCAAGGGGAGCTGGGACACGGTCATGCGGACCTGTTCCCGGACCTTACCGCGGAGGCTGGGGTCGGTGGGGAAGGTCATATCCAGGATGTCGTCGAGGGGCGCCTTCTCATAGGACACCTGCTCTTCGGGGGCGCTGGATCCGAGCTGGTCCTGATCGATGCGGTAAATAGCATCCACCAGTTCCTCCAGGCGGCGTTCCAGGGCGGCCCGACCGGTCAGGTTTTCCGGCGCATTGAACAACACCTCCACCGCGTGATCGAATTCCTGGCGGGCTTCTTCGGGATGGCCCTGCTGGAGGGCTCTTTTCCCGGCGGCAAAGCGGTCATTGGCCCGCTGGATCAGGAAATCGGCATCTGTGGGTCGGGGGATGGGAGAAGGCTTAGCAGGGAGGGCGGGGTAATCGTTCGCGTACAGGCTCAGGCGGGGCGGATCGGCGAAGGCTTGCTGAACCGGTTCCGGCGGCTGGGCCTGCTGCGGTGGCAAGAAGAACTGCTTGTACCGCTGCGTCTGGGTTGCTGGCGTAGTGGCCGCGCAGCTTGTAAGGGCCATCGCTACCGCTGTCAGTGCCGCAGCCGAAGCTGCCAGTGATAGACGGCGGTCTGTTAGGACGCCCATATCAATATCTCGGTCAAGTTTAACAGAACCATGACAGTGTCCGTCAACCTTCTTGCACCTTATGTCCTGGTGGGAGGACATACGTGGTGACAAAACGAACCCAGGAAGGTGTTGAAAACAAAGGAAGGCGGTTTTTTTGGGGGGTCCCATGGCGGTTTTGAGTGTCTCCTTTTAGTACTGGGCGCTGCTGGCGGGCGGTTTCCGCAGGTTGCAGGAGTCCTTTCGAAGTTTACGGTCGGGAGGGGTGGATTGGGGGCGATGAGCGGTGTAAGTGGTTGGAGAGATCAGAAAAGAAGACTTCCGACATTGGAATCGCTGGACGATCTGGATCTGCTGGATCTCGACTATCCGTTCCCGCAGACCTTCCGCTGCGGGCGTTGAAGCTCATCGTCGCCGAGAATACGCAGCTCCCTAAGAAAACTAGGCCCTCGCAGGATTTTCGAGGCGCTCATCGAAGGTCAGAGCGGACCGTGCCCGGGTGCTGTCTATGAGTTGCGCGTCATCCATGCCGGGCTGCCCCTGGCTGGCGTGGCAGATGTACGATATTGGAATTGGAGTCGTCAAATGGGTAGCGTACAAATCGAGCAGAAGAGCTATGAGATGCCCCCGAAAGAGGGGATCAGCATCGCACATTTTCTGACCGTCGCCGACATCGAGCGATCGGCTCGCTATTACGAAAGGGTCTTCGGCGCTCGCATTCTGAGCTTGGGTGACGGCAATGCGCCTGGATACCTTCAGCTTGCGAATATCTGGATGATTCTGAATGTTGGAGGCGGGCCGACCCCGGATAAGCCGACAGTAACGCTCAGCGTTCCCGACCCGAATCACATTAACAGCTTTATGAATTTCCGCGTTGCGGATATTCAGGCTTGCTATGAATTATGGAAAAGCCGAGGGGCGCAGTTCATCACGGAGCCGATCCCCAAATACGGGGAGACGCGCTGCTACATCCGCGATCCTGACGGATATATTATCGAGGTCGGACAGAGCACCGATCTCACGTATGGCTGACGCTCGACCCGGACAGAGCCCGAGCGAGTCGTAGGCCACTCGTACATCGGCCAGAAACGGCTTGGTGTGAGGTTGGCGGCGAACTTGATGAACGGCGACGATTCGGAACCGATGATATACCGCTCGATCACTCTCGCGGCTCGGAAGACGGCTGTGGTGACGCGCAGCTATTCCGAAACTTCTCCGTATCTCACCCAGCCGGAATTAAGAAGGCAAGGACGCTAAAATTTACGAAGGAGGTGCTGGTGATGACAGGCAAAAGAATGCTGACGATTCCGATAATTATGGGAGCTCTCGCCTTGGTCGGTAGCTGGGCTATTTACGCGCAGGACAAGTACGCCTTGAAAGTGCCGAATGGGCTCTCGTTCTCCGAGTTCAGAGGATACGAGGCGTGGCAGCTTGTTTCCATCAGCCAGGACGGAAGCCTTATCGCCGCGATCCTCGCGAATCCTGTAATGATCCAGGCTTACCTGGCGGGAATTCCCGGTAACGGCAAGCCTTTCCCCGACGGCGCCAAGATGGCGAAGATCCATTGGAACCCGAAAAAGCTGGAGACGTTCCCGGCAGCGACGGTACCAGGCACCCAGCATGACGTCGACTTCATGGTGAAGGACGGCAAGAGATTCGCGGACAGCGGGGGATGGGGATACGCCGTGTTCGATTATGACGCCGCCACCGATACGTTCAAGCCCGGCACCTTAGCGGGCAAGCCGCCGCAGGGGAACGACGCCAAGTGCGGGTTCACCTGCCACACGAGCGTGAAGACGAGAGATTACGTTTTCACGGAGTACGGGCATCGGTAAAGGGGTAGGAGCGGCTACGAGGCGGCCCGGACGATCGAGGCTCCTCTTCATGTCCGTATATGACCTGGACGCCGGGAAAAGCCCTGGCGAAGGCACGTAGCTGTTCCAGGCTCAAATAGCCGCGAGCAGTTCCGGCGCTATTCCAGCCACGCGGTGCGACACCGTTCTCGAACGCCCAGGCGAAATGGCTCGCATCGCCGGTTAATAGAACCGGCCGGGCGCCGTTGACCAGAAACGCCATGTCATCGTCGGTGTGGCCGGGCGCTGAAATTGCCCAAAACGATCCGTCCCCGAAGACATCCACACTTGGCCCGAGAGGCGCCATGGAGGGTGCGGCCGAAAAATCGATGGTTAAGAATTTCGATTTGCCCGCAAAGTGGTTGGCGACAGCGGCTCTGGCGAGAAAGCTCGCCTCGCCCGCGCCGAATACAAATTCCGTCTGGGGCCCGAGTGCGGGGACCCCGCCAGTGTGATCGGGATGGAGATGTGTGAAAAACACCGCCTTGGGCTGAACGTTGAGGCGGGTGAGTTGTGCCGACAGATCCGTGCCTGGATCCTGCCGGTTGGTAACGCCGTTCGCCCAGTTGAACAGCCTCATCGCCTGGGTGTAATTGCCGTAAGGCGGATGTTTCGCGAAGGAGTCGTCAAAGCCTGTGTCGACCAGGACGTCCCCGAAGCGGGGATGGTGTATCCAGTGGACCAGCGCGGCGAGGTCGCGCGGCGCATGGTCGCAATCGGCCTGCCTGGAGGTGGCAGGATCGAGGTTCAGACAAGCATCCATGTGGATCGTGCCGGTCTGAAGAGTAGTTAACGAAATGTCACGCGGATTAGCCAGCACATCTTTCCAGTTGGTGAATGCCGGGGGAGAAATCGGATACGGCATGATTGCGAAGGAACGAAATCCGCCGCGCACCAGATAGGCCGCCGCGGCGGCAACGGTCAGAATCAGAATGACGGCAGGAAGCAGGAATTTCTTAAGTTTCGACACAAGTAAATGAGACCGAAATAGAGAGGCATGCGGAACGACGTGCGGCGTTTCGATATCAATTGTCCGCGGGCTGCTGATCGATATGGTCGATGACGAGAACCGATAGCGGCCGTTTCTGCTCGACCAACTTCAGCCCGAGTTGTTTTTCAACTGCCTCGAAAAGCGTGACACCACCGATGGGATCGGCAGCGCCACCCGCCGGCCCTGCGGGGTCGGGCGAACGAGCCAGCGTGGAGAGCAGCGCGGGTGCGATCGGCGAGAAGGTCAGCGTGAAGTCGTAGCCGCCTTCAAGCCCGGTTCCGTCCAACACGGGTGCGTGAATATAGGTGCCGGCGAGGAACTGAAGTTTCTCGGCCAACTGGGCCATACTCATGTTTTGGAACTTGATGGTCCTCGATGGCGCTGAACTGCCGTTCAAAATAATGGGCCCGTTGGAATTGGCATCGGTCCATTTTGTACGAGAGGCGGGATCGGCTTTTTTGAGCTTCGCTTTCGGAGCCGTGAGCGTGTAGGCCGGCATGGGGCGATCCTCAAAGTGCGTGGCGAGCTTGAAACGATCCACAAGCAGCGCCTGCAGCATCTTATAAACGCTGTCCGTATCGACCGGGGAATTGGGCGCCGGTTGAGCACCGTTTCCCGGCACCTTCGCGACGATGGAATAGCGGTCCGTATCCATCCATTTCGGTGCATCGACAATGGAATCGTTTTGGACGCTCCAAGCCTGCTGCACCAGCGCCTTAAGAGGCAGGCCGGAGATCTCTACGCGGCCACCCGGCTGCATCCGGATTCCAATAATAGTGGGAGCAGCGCCCGCGCCAGGAGCGGCAGGGACGAACGGCTTGATGGTGGCGACTTCGAATTCAGTCGGCGAAGCCGGAATCTTTTGGGCCACGTCCAGCTCGTTGGGCGAAGGCCGGGTGGCCTTTTCCACGACGAAGACGGGAAGCGTCAGAGTTTGCTGCTCCAGCTTCAGCCCGAGTTGTTTGTCCAGAGCATCGGGCAGCGTGATCGCGTCACCGCCGGACGCGGTTCCAGGAAGGGTGTATTTGAAAGTGAAGTCCCACTTTCCTTCGATGCCGGTCTTGTCCTGCACCGGATTGTTCCCGATGAACTGCGGAGCGAGGGCCATTCCCGTCATTCCCTGGGCGAACGCGGCCATAGTCATGTTGCGGCAGGCGTAAGAGACGGTAAGAGCCTGCGGGACGGCCGGGGCGGCGTCCGTACGACGAGGTTGATCCAAAGAAAGCCGGCATCCGGTATCGCCTGAGCCGTCGCCTTCCTTCAGTTTCTGCTTTCCCTTAGGGGCGGTGAGTGCGTAGGCAGAGAGGGGTCTCTCTTCCTTTCGGAGTGCGAGCTGGAAACGATCCGCCAGCAGCGCCTGGAGCATGAGCTTGGCATCGGCGGTCGTGGCTTTGGCCGGCACCAAGGCGCTGACATCGAAGCGGTCGTATTCCAGCCAACTGGGCCCATCGAGAACCTTGTCGGCGGTAACATCGTACGCTTTGACGATAAGGTCTACTATGGTCGCGGTGCGCAAGTCGTAGCGCGCGCCACTCATGAACGGGCCCCGTGCGGCTTGGACGGTCGAGCGGCTGGGGTGGACGTCGGCGGCCTCAAACCGGGGCGAGGAACCGGTGGTTTGACCGAATGCGGCACACGCGGCGAGAGTGAACGCCGTGATGCAGAGAACAGTACGCACGGTTTCAAGCCTCCTTGATCCTCTAAGCTATTGGCGGGACCGGAACAATAGACGCACGCAGACACCAAAAGTGTCGATAAATCTGATCGATATTCAGTATATTCCCGGTATTCGAGGCGCGCAAAGGCGTGCGGCTGATGCGTTAGGGGGCGACGGGTCGGACGGCCACAACGACGTCGGTGGATTTGCCGTGGTAAATCACTTTCAGTTTTTCCGCGTCGATGAACGGCTGGTGAAACGTCACTCCCATGACATAGACGGCTTTGC
>Ga0207687_10003501_pt1 | contig 10560 bp, 9 predicted proteins | sample KBSM54metaG_FD_184399 | JGI IMG/M metagenome (GOLD analysis project Ga0207687, IMG submission 184399) | Miscanthus rhizosphere microbial communities from Kellogg Biological Station, Michigan, USA - KBS M5-4 metaG (SPAdes) (version 2) | ecosystem: Host-associated > Plants > Roots > Rhizosphere >... | reverse complement strand
TGCCGGAAAGCTTGTCGAGCGAGGCGCGCTGGCCGGAAAGGGTCTGGGCAATCGCCTCGATCGCGTCATGCGTGGTTTCGGCGGCGGTGACGAGCGCGAGCAGCTCCGGCTTGGCCTCGCCCACCACCTGGCGGCTGTCGGCGATGCGGGCGTCGAGACGGGCAAGGGCTGCGGGCAGCGTCTCGTCGATCTCGCGCGACGCGGCGTCGAGCGCGGTCATCAGCCTTTCGGCGTTGGCGATCGCGGAAGCCGCGACCGTGTCTCCGGCCTTGAGCGATTCGGCCATGGTATCGGCCGTTCCGCTGAGCGCGGCGATCGAGGCGGCGAGCGCCTGGGTGCGGTCAATGCCCTGGGTATGGAAAGCTTCGAGGCGATCCGAGACCCTGGCAAAGCCGGAATCGAGTTCGGTGATGACCTTTTCGCCTGCGGCACGCTGCTCGTCGAGCCGTGCGGCGATCCGGTCAATGACCTCCTCGATCGCGCTGATCCGCGTGGCGAGCGCTTCGGCGCTGTCATGGCCGGCACGATCGAGCGCGGCCTTATTGGTCCCGACCATGGCCAGCATTGCCTCACCCTGCGCGGCGATGCCCTTTCGCGCTTCGTCGACCGCCTGTGCGGTGCGGCCGAGCAGGCCATCGACCGCGGCCGACATCTCGCCGGTGACGGCTTCCAGCCGGGCGCCCGCCGTCTCGCTGGTCGATTCCATCCGGGTGATATGCGCGGCGAGCTTCTGCGCGGCGCCGCCTGCGATCGAATCAGCGACGCGCCCGCGTTCGGCAAGGGCAGAAAGTTGCGCATCGAGCGCGCTGGCATGTTCGCCCGCGGTGACGCCCGTCTGTTCGAGCAGCCTGGCCATGTCGGCCGTCTCGCCATGAACCTTAGGCAGGGTTGTGAGCAGGACGCTGACATTGTTGTGCGCGGCTTCCGCCGCGGCGGCGATGGCGCGCGTGCGTTCATCGGCGATCGCGACCTGCCTGGCCATTTCTGCGCCCGCATCGGCCACCGTGGAGGAGGCGGTTTCACCAAGCGCGATGAGCACGTTGGTCTGTTCGGCGAGACGGACCCGGTTCGCCTCGATCTCTCGCGTCAGCACCGAGACCCTCCGCTCGAGGCTCGCGGCCTCGGCGCGCATCGCCCGGGCCGTTTCGCCGAAGCGGCGCGCCTCTGCCGTGCTGGTGCGGAGTCTAAGGAGCAGCAGGACGCCGATCAGAGCCGGCGGTGTGCACAGCGCTGCGACGAAGCCGGCGAGCGCGATCGGCGGCGTCGCCTGAAGGCTGGGCCAGGTGAGCCAGAGCATTCCGCCAACCCAGGCGAGCGAGACCAGCGTGCCAAGCACCGGGAGAATCCAGGCGCCGCGCGCGAGGGGCGCTTCGTCCGCGTCCTCTTCGGGTTCATACGCCTCGACGGCAACGGGCGCGGGGAGGGCCGTCTGGGGCTCCTGCGCCGTAACATGCTCTTCTGGCTCGGTAACGTCGTTGCCCGAGCGCAAACCGATTATGCGGGATGCCCTGTTCATCATCATTGCTTAACCATGATTTTCGTCTTCGCAAAGCGAATAGGGAAACCTTCCCTTAAGCGCTTCCCGGTAAAAATACGACATGGCTTATGATCCCGGTGCAATCGATGCGACTCTCGCTGCGGCGGTAGGCGACGAACCACAACTGATCGAGGAGTTGCGCAACGCCTTTCTGGACGGTGTGCAGCGCGGCCTGGACAATCTCGAGCATGCTCGCGATCCGCAGGAATGGCGCACGGCGGCGTGGCGGCTGAAAGGCCTGGCGGCGAGCTTCGGCGCGATCCGCCTGATGGCGATCGCCACCGAAGCGGCCGACGTGCCGCCGCAGGACATGGTTGTGATGCGCAAATTGCGGCGGGCGGTCGAGCGGCTTTAAGCGCGGAATCGCTGCGCTGACCCGGGCGCCATTTTCGGCGCGTTTCGGGCGAAATAGTTAAGTAAACTTCCATCGAAATATTCTCAGTTCCCGTCCTCATCCGCTCGGCGAACGCGGCCAGTCCATTCATGTTCTCCCTCCGCGAAGCTGGCCACGGGCCGGCCCTGCGGATCGCGGGCGGGTTTGAAGCGGAAGCGTTGCTCGACCAGGCGACAGGTGGTGGCGTCATACGCCGGATCGCCGCTCGACCGCGTAACGGTGCAGTGGGTGACGCGACCCTCGGCATCGATGCTCAGCCGGGTCAGCAGGGGCCGGGGTGCGGGGGCGTCGCTCACACTGGGCGGATAGTCCTTGTCCCTGATGCCGGTGTGCACCAGGCGCGGCGGCGTCCAGTCGCCATCGTCGCCATCGCCTGAGCCGGCGTCGCCGCTGCCGGTGCCATTGCCCTGGCCACCAGCGCCGGTGCCTGGGCCGGGGACGTTGCTTGCGCCCGCCGAGGCGGCGGTGCCGGGGCCGGGTTTGGGTGCGGCGGCGATCTGCTGGGGTATCGGCGGCGGCAGGGTCGGGGCAACCACGTCGGTCGGTTTGGCCTTGAGATTGGCGGGCGAGGCCGCGCCGTCCGGTTTGTGGCTTTTGGGCTTGCGCGGGATGACCTGCATCACGGGTGGCGGTGGTGATGGCGGGCTGACAGCGAAGGTCGCGAGTATGTCGGCCACATGGGCGCGAAGCCGGACCGCAAGCCCGGTGATCAGGAGATAGGCAATCAGGGCCGGTACCATCACCGCGCCGATCGCTGGTGCAGGCGAGCGGGAAGGTCGGTAGCGGGCGGACGGCTCGCCGGGGTCAGGGTATTGGTACGCCAGCATTTCCGATTAACGCACGAGCGGGGTTGATGGCTATGGCTTTCCTGTATTGAGGCTGTGCTATCCAGTGCCGGATCGGGCAATCTGCGCCAACGCTGTTTACCTGCCGGCGCCTTCGCGAGGATCTGCCGCGAGCTGCGCCAGGCGAGCCTGTCGGCAAGCTGAACCCCCAATCCGTGATGAACTGGCACCGAAAAGTCAGCAACCGCATTCGATCCTGACCGCCTGGGGCTGGCATTCGCGCGGGCATTGCACCGCGATCGCGCGACGGAGCGACAGCATTTCGGAATATAGCCGTCGGCAGATTTCCTGATGGACGCGCACCAGCCATCGCAGCCGGGCGATCCTGATGCCCCAGACGATCAGGGACAGCAGCAGCAGGAGGCTCATCGCCGTCAGCGCCGCACAGGCGATCGGTGGCAGATGAAGGGCGGTGCACGCCGCCGCATGGGCGAAGACGGCGAGCCAGACCGAGAACAGGATCCAATAGCCGTGCCGTGCGGCCTTCCAGACATCGCAATGGAGGCGCAGCACCATCTCGGCATCGGACGCAGCGATCGTTCTGGCCCAATATTCGTCGATCAGCGATTTGCAGGGCTCTTCGTCGCAGGCCGACATATTCCCTCCCGCCTGTTCGCAGGCGAGCATAGCATGGTTCCCGCTTGCCGTCGTCATGCGGCGGAAAAGGGAGGCCGTCACACCTGGCCGGCCGCCCTATTTGACATGCGCGCGCCGCTACCCGTTTTCGCGGACGCGGTAGGTGCCGAATGTCCAGTGGACGTGATGTCCCGTGCCGCCGCCCGTCGGACCGGCGCGCAAGGCGGGCAGAATCTCGCCACGCATCACCTCCTCGATCAGCGCCCGACGGATGTCAGAGTCGGCCAGCTCGGGGAGGAATTCGCGCTGGTTGGAGGGGACGCGGAGTGTGTCGAGGACTTCGGATTCGTCGATTTCGTGGAGCTGGGTGGCAATAGTACCATGGAAGCACCGCGACAGCGCGTCGGCGACCTCTTGCCCCGAATGCGGGCGTGCGAGGATGCGGCGATCGGCGCGGGCGTCGTCGATCGGGCCGGCATGATCGATGGCTGCCCGTTGCGCCGGGGTGAGGGCGGGGAGCGCGCCGCTCAGCAGCTTTTTCCAATGCGCGCGGAGCGCTCGGTTGGGATCGTGGAACAGGACTGACCAGGGGCCGGGCGGGCCGAGGTCCGGCGCGTTCCAGATCAGATGTCCGCCCGGCGCGGCAATGCTCGCCAGGTCGGCGGCTAGGCGGCTCAAGGCCTGCGGGCGGATCAGGTGGAACACCATGCTGGCCAGGGTCACGTCCATCCGCCTGTCCTGCGTCACCTCGAGCAGGGGGCGGAAGCGGCTATCGGCGTCGGTCAGCGCGTGGAAGCGCACCCAGTTGTGGCCGCCGAGCAGGGCATGGGCTTGCGCGAACCAGCTGGAGGGGATGTCGAGCAGGTGAAGTTCCAGCGCGGCGCCGCGCCCGGCGAGCCGCTCCCCGATCCCGCGTTCGCGACAGGCCTTGAGCAGCTCGATAGCGGCGAGGCCGGTGCCGGTGCCATAATCGCAGACCCGCAGTACATCGCCCTGGCCGAGCTGTTCGACTCGCGCCTCGATCGCCGCGATCGCCCGGGTGATGAGCGTGCTGGTCGCCGCGGCGCACCAGCGGCGCGGGTAGCGGAGGTCGCCATCCTGGTAGAGCAAGGCGTGGAGCGCGCGGCCATCGGCGAGGTCGGTTGCCGGATTCGGGGTCCAGCTGTCGGCGCGCGGTTCGCCTGACCCGAATTCGGGGAGGAGATCTGCGCTGTCGCCCGGCAGGAGGTGATCGATGCTCACCGAGACAAAGGGGCGGCTGGTGGGATAATGGCGCCCACCGGCAGCGGCGCGGCGCAGGCCTGCCTGGCGCAGTGCCCGGACAAAGGCGTGGCGCTCGACCGGATATTGCCGCGAATAGCGATGATAAGCCTCGAAGGCGACAGCGTGGAGCGCGCCCGGGTGGCGCGCCGCGACCGTCGCGGCGACGCTGTGCCCCTCGAGCACGACCATGCCGTGGCGGCCGATATGCGGTGCCCAGCGCCGGAGATGCGCGGCAAGATCGGCCTCGACCGCGGCTTTGCCGGCCGCTTCGCCGCGATCGTCGAGATAGGGGGTGTCGGCAGCCGCATCCGGCCTGGGCCGGCCCGGCGAGCGCAGGCCGCGATCATGATCGACAAAGGCGTGGAGGTGCAGGGCATCGGTCATGGCGAGGCCGTGCCGGGTGAGGCTAGCGGCGAGCGCATCCGGATCGGCGACGTCGCCGGGGAGGAACAGCGTGTCGATCGCCGGCACCGTCGCCAGCCTCGCGCGAGCGCGGTCGAGCGCGGTTGGGGAAGGATCGGCGCCGACCAGGATCAGCGGATGCTTCTCGAGATGGCGGCCGCGTAGCGTATCGCGCATCACCAGCGCGGCGACCCGCGCCAGCCAGGCGCCATCGCCGCAGCCGATATCGAGCAGGAAGCGGGGCTGTGTTTCGACCGGCGCGCGGTCGAATATCGCGGCGATGATCGCATCGGCATCAGCGAAGTAGCGGGCATGCGCGGCGGTGCTGGCGCGGATATTGAGGGCCCGCTGCACGTGCCATTCGCGGCCGTCGCCCGCAGCCATGCTATCCAGGCCAGCGCCATAGCAATCCGGCAACCGGGCGAAGAGCGGCAGATAGGAACCGGCGAGGCCGAGGTGCGGAACATAGGCGAGGCTTTCCCGGCCATGCGGGGTCCAGGTCAGATCGGGTCGTAGCCAGCCAAGCACGCCCAGCAGCTTCGTCAACGCCGTTCCAAAGGACCCCGATGGCGCGGCAGGCCCCGAGGAATGCAACAGCCCCCGCGCCTCCATCCACAACAGGGCGGGGATTGCCAGGGCGCCGTCGAGATGGGCCGTCATGACTTCATCCGGGTCGCCGGGGAAGGACGGCAGGTTCCAGCGGTCGTCGGCGAGCGCGGTCAGGGCGGTGAATTCCTGCTGGAGGTTGGCGGGCCAGTCGGACGACCAGCTTTCCGCGTCGCTCCCGGCGAAATGGGCGAGATAGTCGCCGAGCCGGATATAGGTTTCGCGGTGCGCCAACGCTGATTGGCCGGCGGGGGACCAATCGAGCCTTGCCGTGTCCGGCGTCGATCCCGGCAGCGAACGGAGCCAGCCTGCCTGCACGAGCGTGTGGAGCCCGACGCGCAGATACGCGAAGGCGCCGGGCGTGAGGCCGGGCCGGATGGCGCCGATCGTGAGGCCCTCGCTCTCGGGCCGGAACAGGCCGATCGCCTCCATCCCGCGCAGGGTTGCGGCGAGGGTAAGGCCGTCCTGATACAGGAAGGTGAAGCGCCGCACCGCGGCACGCGCAATGGCGCCGCCCCCGTCATCATCTCGCGCTACCATCGCCATCGATCGCCCTTAGCCGGGTGAGCGCTCGACTGTCGATGCGCCGGGATAGGCAAAGGCACGATGATCAATAGTTAAGTTTAAACTTGACAATTTCGACTCGCCGCATAAAACTTAAGTCCATGCTTAACCTTTCAGAGATCGACACCCAATTCCGCGCGCTTGCCGAGCCTACACGCCGATCGATCATCGAGCGGTTGGGCCGCGGGCCGGCGACGGTGAGCAGCCTCGCCGAGCCGTTCGACATGTCGCTCGCGGCGATCGTTCAGCACCTCAAGGTCCTTGAGGATAGCGGCCTGATCAGGACCGAGAAGATCGGCCGGGTCAGGACCTGTCAGATCGTGCCGGCGGGCTTCCAGGTGATCGCTGACTGGATCGGCGAGCGGCGGAGCCTGATTGAGAAGCGTCTCGACCGGCTGGGCGTGCTGCTTGCCGAACTCGAGGCCAACCAGATTCCACCCCCGGAAGATGAAGGACAATCGCAATGACCGACTCCATTCCAGCCGTGCATGACAGTTTCTGTGTCGAGCGGATTTTTCCGCAATCGCCGGCCAGCGTATTCGCCGCCTTTGCCGAGAAGGATCTGGTACGACGCTGGCGCGTCGAGGACGACAATTGCGAAGTCCATGAATTCTCGTTCGATTTTCGGGTGGGCGGGCGCGAGGTTTCGCGGTTCACCTTTGCCGGCGGACCGGAGATACGGCTCGACGCCGAGTTCCAGCACATCGTGCCCGATACGCGCATCGTCTTCGTCTATCGGATGGCGGCCGGTGACATGCCGCTTTCGGTTTCGCTGACGACGATCGAGTTCGCGCCGTGGCAGGGCGGCACGCAGCTGACCTTTACCGAGCAGGGCGCGTTCTTTGCGGGGCCGGAATCAGCCAAGGGCCGCGAAGAGGGGTGCCGGTTCCTGATGGACAAGCTCGCTGCAGAACTGTCGCGTCAGGAGGCGCTTCCGGCCTGAGGCGGCTCAAAAGGCGAGATACGGCCCCTGGGTTCCACCCGCGGGCCGGCCCTCGATCGCGGTATAGACGCTGCGGCCGAAGAAGAACGGCATGCCGAAATCGAAGCTGTTGGCGAAGGGCAAGGGCGGGGTGACCAGGGTCGGGTTGATCCCGAGCCCGGGCGCCACGTTCGAGGAACCGGAGACGTTGAGCGGACTGTACAGGGTGAAGGCGCCGCTCGCCGTCACGCCATTGGTCGCGGTCATCACCGGCGACAGCGATGTTGGCGAGGTCGGGCAATAAAAGGCGATCAGGCCCGTGGTGGTGCAGGGGTTCAGGCTGGTGTCGATGAAGAAATAATCGTTGCTGCCGCTGTCGATAAAGCTCTGGGTGAGCGTCTTGCCCTTGTAGGTGGCGGTGAGCAGGCCCGGCCCCCGATTGCTCGACGAGGTGGTGACGGGCAGGATGTTCGCGGCGGCCAGGCCGTTGTTCGCCTGGGTGCCGATGCCGAAGGTCACGGTGCCGGTCAGGGTCGGCACGCCGGCCTGAGCTACCGCGGGCATCGTCACGATGGTACCGTTATTGTCGACAGGGAAGGCGGCGACCGGATTGGGTAATTGCTCGAACGGCGCCGAGGCATTGGCCGCGCGGCTGATGATCGTGCCGCACCCGGCGGCCGGGCAATCATAATAGATCGCGGCCGATTGCCCGCCGGTGGCGCAGAAACTGCCGCAATCGGTGGTGGTGGTGCCGACGCCGATGATTCCGTTGGCGCCGAAATCCTGCACCGTCACGATCGGGCTGCCGCCGCCCGCCGAGCAGCTCGCCGGGATGGTGGCGAAGGTGCCGGTGTCGCCGATCGTCTGGAACGGCATGTTGGCGACCTTTTCGCCGGCGATCGAGAAATCGGCGTGGCGTACTGAGCCGAAGGCGAAGGAATTCACATATTGATAGCATTCGCCGACCGCATTGTGGCTCGCATCGCTCTGGGTCGGCAGCGCGGCTAAGAGGCTCGCATTGAGCGCCGGCTGGATGATCCTGAGGCCGACCGAGCCGGTGTCGAGGATGATATGATCGATCGTCTGGCAGCTGCTGGTCGATCCCGGCGCGCAGAGGGTGATCGTCACATAGGGCTCGTTGAAGGCGGTATAGCCATTGTGGCCAACGCCGAGCGCCGCCGGGCCCGCATCGAGCGTGACGGTGGCTGTGTTCAGGACGGGGGCTGGCGTAGGGGTCGGTGTCGGTGCGGGCGTCGGTGTCGGGGTCGGCGCGGGCGTCGGGGCCGGCGTCGAGGTGCCGCCGCCGCTGCATCCGGCGAGGGCGAGCGCCGCGAGCAGCGCGGTGAAGGGGCGGGTGCGCATCATGGCTCCTGCGCCAGATCGCTGGTCGAATAGCCGCTCGGTGCGAGTGACGGAATGAAGGCTACGCCCCGGAACCAGCCCATATGTCCGCTGGTCTGAATCTGCAGATCGGGCTGGTTGACCTGGACCGGGCGGCGCAGCGAATGCATCGTCCGGCCGATCGTGCCGCTCGGCGCCTGGAGGGCCGTGAAATAGCGGCCGAGCAGGGTGCGCAGATCGGGCTTGCCCGGGCCCGACCACGTGATCGCGAAGACCTGGCCCTTGGCGTTGGTGAATTCGCGTACGGTGCCGCCATTGGCGCGAGTGATGTCGTGGCGGGAATAATTGCTCAGCGCGACCGAAGCCATGTGCGTGCCGATGCGCGCGCTATCGGTCTGGACGCCCGACATGCCGCCGCCCAGTTCGGCCTGCGCGCAGGCGGGGATGAAGACGATAGCGGCGGCGAGGGGGAGTGCTATCCGCAAGGAGGGTATCAGGCGCACGGTGAGGCGAACTTTCCGCAAAATATGAAGTGCTTATGCGGCGCACTCCCGATCGCCACGGCACCAGAGGAGAGTATCTGTCGGTGGGCGGCTGTCAAGCGGATACGCCGCCCGTTGCGGGAAACGGGCACAGGCCCTACCAGCCCTTGATGCTTGCCGGACTGATTTTCGCGACCGAGGATGCCGATGATCGGCCGGGAACGCTTGCCGCGACTTTGCCCTTTGGCGGGCTGACGCTGATCGAGTTTCAGGCAAGGCTGTTGGTCGCGGCGGGCGCGTCGCAGATCATCCTGGTGATCGAGCGCCTCACCCCCGAGTTGCTCGGCGCGATCAACCGGATCGGGCGGCGCGGAGTTTCGGTCGATGCCGTCCGCACCGCAGGCGAGGCGGCCGAGAAGATCCATCCGCTGTCCCGGGTGATGGCGGTTGCCGACGGCGTGATGACGACCAATGAGGTCATGACGCCGATGCTCGGTATTGGCGGTGATGTGTTGCTCGTGACGGATGATCGCGACGGCGCCAGTCGCTATGAGCGGGTCGGCGTGCGGACTGCCTGGGCCGGGCTTGCCCTGCTCGACCCGAAAAGGATCGCCGAGGTCGCGGCGATGCCGAAGGATTATGATTTCCAGTCGACCCTGTTGCGGGTCGCGGCGCAATCCGGTGCGGAGCAGGTGCGGTTGCCGCCGGGCGCGGCCGCCGATGCGCATGGCATCGAGCGTGATTCGCGGCGGCTGGCGGAAAAGGGCAAGGCAATCCTTTCCGCGCTCGTGCCCCGGCCACGGCCCTGGGCCGACCATTTCATCCTCGCGCCGCTTGGCCGGCTTGCGCTGCCGCAGCTGGTCGCGCGGAGCGTGCCAAGCATCGCCGTGGGCGGAACGGCGGCGGTGCTGGCGGCGGGGGGATTCGCGGCGCTCTGGTTCGGCTGGCCGGCAAGCGGGTTGCTGATGGCGATTCTGGCGATGATCGGCTTTTCGATCGGCGGGACAGTCGCGAATTTGCGGGACGAGACGATCAGGATTCGCCTCCAACATGGCGCCCTGCTGGCGACACCGGTGCTGGCCGCGCTGGTGCTGGGGCGCGGGTCCGCGGCAGGCTGGGTCGCAGCGATCGCGGCGATCCTGGCAGCAGCGCTTGTCGAACGGGCGGGCAATCCCGCCACGCGGCGGCGCTGGTGGGCAAGCCCGCTTGCCTATCCGATTCTCATGCTGCCGGTCGTGATCTGGGCTCCGCCGCTCGCCGCGCTTGCGCTGGCGGGAATTTATGCGGCGCTAACCCTAAGCGGGGCCATTGAGGCCTTTCGCGAAAAGCCTTAGGCTGGTCTTAACGACAAATCCCTAAGCCGAGGCGCATGTCGAGTCATGATGGCGACATGGATGATGGCACCCATTGGGGGGTCAGCAAGCTGCTCTCCCGCGCGGCTGCTGCGGACGTGCGCGCCGATCACCGGCTTGCGGTTGCGGTCGACGATTTCTTTTTACCGGAGGATGCGCGGCTTGACGAACGGCTGCGCGTTGCGCTGGGCGGCACGCTCGGGGCTTTGGTGGCCGGTGTCGAAAGCACGGTGCGGCGCCATGCCATGCGCCTGCTCGCCACCCGTGAGGCCGCCG
>Ga0207687_10003497_pt1 | contig 10564 bp, 9 predicted proteins | sample KBSM54metaG_FD_184399 | JGI IMG/M metagenome (GOLD analysis project Ga0207687, IMG submission 184399) | Miscanthus rhizosphere microbial communities from Kellogg Biological Station, Michigan, USA - KBS M5-4 metaG (SPAdes) (version 2) | ecosystem: Host-associated > Plants > Roots > Rhizosphere >... | reverse complement strand
AACGGTGACCCTGGTTGGATCGTGCTCGGACGCGGCTTTCGGCACCTACTCGTCCTCGAACAAGGCTGGAAAGCTGCGAAAAGAAGTGATCAATGATCAGCCGAAAGTGGACATGGGTCCGCGCGTCGCGATGGGGCATATCCAACTCCCTGAATACCGCACCATCTCTCACTGCCCCAACGGGGTCGACGAAGGTGATGTGTAGAATCTTGAGGGAAATCCGACAAGGGTTTGCGCGGTGCGCGGGGGCATTGCGCGGTGCGCGGGGGCATTGCGCGGTGCGAGGGGCATATCGGAAATCCGACAAGGGTCTGCGCGTCGCGATGGGGCATGCCATCAGTCGCCCAAGACCCTGCACCACTTCTCACTTCACCGATTCTCGACGCCCCGAACTTTTGCAGGATCGCAGCGGCAAAATAGGCGCTTTTTGAGGCGATGATGGCTGACGATCGCTTTGCGTTTTGCGTAGCCCTGAGCGCGGGCTTTGCGCGCGTGACCTGTCAGCGCACTTCTTGTTGGGTGCTGCAGTGGATGGTGCCGAGGCCGAGGACGAAGTCGGTGGAGTGGATGCCCACGACGCGGCGATCGGGGAAGAGTTCGCTGAGGATGCCGAGGGCGACGCGATCTTGGGGATCGTTGAAGGTGGGGACGAGGACGGCGGAGTTGCCGATGTAGAAATTGGCGTAGCTCGCGGGGAGGCGCTGTTTGTCGAACACGATCGGCGCGGGCATGGGCAGGCGAATGACTTCGAGCTTGCGGCCGCGGGCGTCGCGCGCGCGGCTGAGGCGCAGGGCCGCGTCTTTGAGGACCGCGAAGTTCGGGTCTTTGCGGTTCTTCTCTTCGGCGAGCACGATTTTTCCGGGGGCGACGAAGCGCGCGAAGTCGTCGATGTGACCGGCCGTGTCGTCGCCGGCGATGCCGCGGCCGAGCCACAGCACGCGTTCGGCGCCCAAGTGATCGCGCAGGACGGCTTCCATGCCGGCTTTGCCGAGCGGCGCGTTGCGCGCCTGGCGGCCGTCGAGCAAGCACTCTTCGGTGCACAGGAGTGAGCCTTCGCCGTCCACGTCGATGGCGCCGCCTTCGAGCACCACGCGCGCGCGTTTGCGGCCAAATTCGGCTTCCGGGAGGGCCAGTGGCGCGCCGAGTTCGAGCGCTACCGCGAGGCCTGCCTCTTCATCGCGGCGATGATTCGGGTAGCGCGCCCAGCCGTTGAACTTCCACTTCACGAGCGCGCGTTCACGCCGCGCGCCGTGGCCGCGCACCACGCCGAGCGGCAGAAAATCGCGCGTCCACGAGCGATCGGTTGGCAGATGAAAGAAATCGACGTTGCTGAGCGCGACGCCCGAGCGTTGAAACACGCTCTTCGCGTGCGCCAAATCGGCTTTGCTGGAGACGATGAGCCGGATGCGCTCGCCGTCTTGCAGCTGGCGCGCGACTTCGGCGAACACCCACGGAATGGCGTCGAATTTGCCGGGCCAATCGGTGGGCTCGTGCGGCCACGCGAGCCAAGTGGCCGCGTGCGGCTCCCACTCGGCGGGCATGCGGTAGCCGAGCGTGTGCGGCGTTTCGAGCGTAGCCGCTGCGGAGGCCACGCGCTGCTTCCTGACAACGCGCGATGGTTGCTTCACGCGCTTCGACGCCTTCGCGATCGGCTTTTTCTCGTTCGAACTCGGTGACTTCACGGGCGATGCCTTCACTTGCCGCTCGTATCGAGGAAGCGCTTGGTCAAGTCGCCGTAGTCGTCGATGCGGCGATCGCGGAAAAACGGCCAATTGCGGCGTACCCACTCTTGGCGCGTCAAATCACATTCCACGACCAGCACTTCTTCGCCTTCGCCGGCTTCGGCCAGGACGACGCCGAACGGATCGGCCACGAACGAGTGACCCCAAAATTCAAGGCCACCCTCCTTCGGCCCTTCGTGGCCCACGCGATTGACCGCGACCACGAACACCCCGTTGGCGATCGCGTGACTGCGCTGCATGGTTTGCCAGGCCGAAACTTGCGCGGCCCCGAACTCGGCTTTTTCTTTCGGGTGCCAACCGATGGCGGTCGGGTACGTCAACACCTCGGCTCCGCGCATGGCGGTGAGCCGCGCCGCCTCCGGGTACCACTGATCCCAACAGATCAACGTGCCCACATTGACGGCCGGCGTGGCGAAGCTCTTGAAGCCGAGATCGCCGGGCGTGAAGTAAAACTTCTCCATGAACAGCGGGTCGTCCGGGATGTGCATCTTGCGATACAGGCCGAGGTTCTGACCCTGCGGCCCGAGCACCACGACGCTGTTGTGATAGATGCCCGGCGCGCGTCGCTCGAAGATGGGCGTCACGATCGACACCGCGCACTCTTTGGCGACCTTCGAGATGGCCGTGACGGTCGGACCGTCGATGGCTTCCGCGAGATCGAAGAACGCCGCGTCTTCCACTTGGCAAAAGTACTGCGACGCGAACAGCTCTTGCAGGCAGATGAGCTGGGCGCCACGCGCGGCGGCTTCGCGGATGCGCAGCGCGGTTTTTTCCACGTTCTCGTGCTTGTCGAGGCCCACGGTGGTTTGAATCAGTCCGATTTTCACGCTGTGCTGAGTCATAGTGTCCTCGAAAAGTGCGGCGTCGGAGACGCCTGGGGCTGCAGCTTGCGGCGGGATTTCGAGCATAATCACCCGCGGGCGGCAAGCGACGTCGCCGAGGCGATGGCGGTCATGGTAAACGCCCTCCGTGACGAGTGAGTGCCGACGGTTTGCGGGAAAAATGGCTGCCCTCGTGGCGCGCCGGCCGCTCTCGGGCCAATATCCCCCCGCTTTGGCGCTCCCCGATTGCTCATGAAACTCATCATCCAGATCCCGTGCCTCAACGAGGCGGAAACTCTCGCCATTGCGCTCGCGGACTTACCGAAGAGCATTCCAGGCATCGACGCGATCGAGGTGCTGATCATCGACGACGGTAGCCGTGACGACACGGTCGGCGTCGCCCGCAAGAACGGCGTGCAGCACGTCGTTGGCTTCAGCAGCAATCAGGGGCTCGCGCGCGCGTTCATGCTCGGCATCGAATCTTGCCTCGAACGCGGCGCGGACATCATCGTCAACACCGATGCCGACAACCAATATTGCGGCGAAGATATCGCGAAGCTCGTGCGCCCGATCTTGGAAGGCCGAGCCGATTTCGTGATTGGCACCCGCCCGATCGTCAATATCGAGCACTTCTCACCGATCAAGAAGCTGTTGCAGCGCCTCGGTAGTTCGGTCGTGCGCATGGTGAGCGGCACTGACGTCGCCGATGCGCCGAGCGGTTTCCGCGCCATCACCCGTGACGTGGCGCTGCGGCTCAACGTGTTCAGTCGTTACACGTACACGCTCGAGACCATCATTCAGGCCGGTCAGAAGAACATGAAGGTGGTCTCCGTGCCCATTCGGGTCAACGGCGATTTACGGCCCTCGCGCCTGGTGCGCAGCATCCCGAGCTACATCAAGCGCTCGATCGTCACGATGTTCCGCATCTTCATCGTGTACCAGCCGCTGCGCTTCTTCCTCACCGTGAGCGTCTTCCCGCTGTTGGCGGGTGCGGTGATCGCGGGGCGTTTCGTCGTCTATTATCTGCACGGCAGCGGCAACGGGCACGTGCAGTCGCTCATCTTGGCGGCGGTGCTGCTGATCTTGGGCTTCCTCACGTTCCTGCTCGCCATCCTCGCCGATCTGCTGAGCGTCAACCGGCGCTTGCTCGAAGAGTTGCAGCTGCGCGAACGCAAGCGCGCCCTCGTCGCTCGCTCGCCCGTGGAACCGCCGTTGTAGCGCGCTGGTTTTCGCTACGCGGACGAAATAAAGAAACGCGCTGCTCGATCCTCGAGTGAGGACCGAAGCAGCGCGCTTTGCCGGGAGTTGGCTCGGTGTGTTCGGACTTCAGCCCGAGGGGCAGAAGGTGATGCGGAGTTCGTCGCCGCTGCAGGCGCGGAAGCCGCCTTGCGACTGCCAGTCATCGTACGAGAAGGCGTAGATGTTCGGGCAGACCTGGTGCACCCACTTCGCGTAGGTGTTGTACGGGCCGTTCTGATAGTAGAGCGCCGCGTTGTTGCTGTCGGGGTTGCTGACCATGCCGCGGTTCAGTGCGGCGCACATGCGCGGTTGTTGCGCGTAGTTGCCCGCGCACGCGTAGACGTCCGCGGTGGAGCCGCCGAAGCAATTGGGACAGCTGGCGATGGCGCCGTCGAGCGCGTGGCAATAGGCGTTGCCCTGGTTCACGGGGTTCAAACAGTAGGTTCGCGCCGAGAGGCATTTCTTACCGTCACGGAGGAAGCCTTCCGGGCACCCGTTGGTGATTTGAGATTCTTGCGCGTAGCAACCGGTGGTGGCGCCGCCGCCGCCACAATTGCCGCCCACGCCCACGATCTCGAGCGGGAGGCCCACCCAGTCCACGTACGTGACGTTGAAGTTGAGCACGCCGCCCGTGAGTGTCATTTCGGCTTTATCGAGCTCGGTTTGGCGCGGACCATCGCCGTAGGCAGTGACGCGCGCGGCCGTCCACTCGTTGGGGGCGAGGTAATCACGCGATTGGCCCGTGCTGAGCTGCGCGTCGTCCGGCGAGAGCACGCCCGAGCTACCGGCGCCGTGCACCCAAATCGGGAACGGGCAGGAGTTCTTGACGCGCACCCACTTGCCGTCGCCGCGCGCGGGCAGGCTCGCCCAGTTGCCGCTGTTCGGCGGTTGCGTGACGGGCGGTTGCGTGACGGGTGGGGTGACGGTGCCGCCGTCGATTTGCGCGGGGCGCCAGTGTTGCGCGTTGGTGCCGTTGCACGAATAGAGCTGCACGTTCGTGCCGTCGGCCGTACCAGCGGCGTACACGTCCACGCATTTATTGCTGTTGGTGTTGACGATTTGCACGTTCCCGTTGCCTGCATCTTCGATGCGGAAGGTTTGCGCGCCGGTGCCATTGCACGAATAGAGCTGGATGTTGGTGCCATCGGCCGTGCCGGCGGCGTACACGTCGAGACACTTACCCGTGGGCGTGTTGACGAGCCGATACGCGCCGTTGCTCGGTTCGACGCGCCACGATTGCGCGCCGCTGCCATTGCACTGCCATTGCTGAACGTTGGTGCCGTCGGCGTTGCCGCCTCCGCTCACATCGAGACACTTGCCTGGGCTTGCAAGCGCACCGAAGTTATACGTGGCCAGCGCAATATCCTCTGAAGAATTCGCGGTGCCCGCAGGGTCGCTCGCGCCGCTGCCGCAGCCGAAAACGAACACGACGACACCTAGACCTAGCTTCTTCATGCAGATCTCCCGTGGCCCGAAGGGGGGCGATTAGAGTGGACGTTCTTGACGCGAGAGCAGGCGACAAGAAGCGATTAAACGTCACAATAGCAATCTGTACATCTCCCGACAATGAATCAGTGAATCAACCATGAGAGTTAGTCTGCCGCTGAAAATCTCGCGCGACCGTGCGCGTGAATCGACCGCCACAGTGGTATTTTCAAAGCCGCTTGCGGCTCATTTATTTTCGGGTCAGCGGCAAATCGTTTTTTGCCGACTCGAGCGCGTCGTGGGCGGCGCTGCTTTCGCGCTCAGCGCGCGCGCTTACTCAAGCGCTGCACGACTTTTCCACTGAGACCGAGCGCGAGCGACGTGAGCTGGGGAACGAAGCGCTGCGCGTCGACGGCGAACCGCGCATGGCCCGTGATCGTCGCCTCTGCGCGGCGCGAGGCGATGGCTTCGAGCATTTGACGCGCTGCACGATGTGCCGGCATGGCCAGCCAAGAGGGCACCGGATCAGGCGTTTCCGGCTGAAAAGTGCCGTCATTTTTCACGCGCCGAAAGTCACTGTCGACGAAGCCGAGCACGAGATGGGTCACGCTCACGCCCTTTGGCTCGAATTCGTGCTGAATACTCGCGCAAAACGAGCGCACCGCATGCTTGCTCATGCAATACGCCGACCAGCGCGGCACACTCAAATAGCCGTTGGCGCTACCGACCACGGCGAACGATCCAGCGCGCTTCTCGAGTTCGACGCGGGTGGCTTGCGCCGTGCGAATCACCCCGAAGACGTTGGTCTCGAACTGGCGTCGGTAGTCGTCGAGCGAAAGCTCGCTGAGGGCGCCAGAAACGCCGAAACCTGCATTGGCGATGCTCACGTCCACGCCGCCAAAGACGCTGCGTGTGCGTTCCACGGCCGCTTCCAACTCTCCGTCTCGCGTCACGTCACAGCCGAGGCCGAGCGCCTCCGGCCCCGCCTCGCTGAGGGCGCGAGCCAGCTCCACGACCCGTTCGGCGCGGCGCGCGAGCAGCACCACGTGCGCCCCTTGGGCGGACGCCTCGCGCCCCAGGGCGGCGCCGATCCCCGCCGACGCCCCCGTAATGAGCACCACTTTTCCCGCCAATGACGCGCTCGACATGCATTTGCTCTTAGCGCGGGCCCCGTAACGCTGGCAGCGGAATAGCGCGTTCGCGTCGCAAATTTGAAATATTGGCGGCACGGAGGCACCTTTGGGCGGCTTTGACCCGAGCCCCTTCCTGGTTTCGACTTCGCGCTTCGGCGTGCCTCCTCTTGTGCGGGCTATTTTCTGTCGGCTCGGCGCGCCCTGCGGCGGCCGAAACGACGCAAGCTTCGTTCGTCGCGCGCAAGCCTTCACCTGCCACTCAGGTGCAGAAGACCGCCACCGAGCGCGGCGTGAACCCGTGTGACACGCCCGACCCCGGCTTCGGCATCTACGGCCGTTGGGAGACGGGCATTGCCATGGGGCAATTCATCATGCCGCGCAAAGGCGGTATCACTCCTAAGGGTGATTTCGACGTGATGATCCATTTTCACGGTCATGAGCCGGTGCGCAAAGAGTGGGTGCAAGTGATGGACGGCGCGGTGCTCGTTGGCATCGATCTGGGCATTGGCTCGGGCGCCTACGAGACCGCGTTTCAAGCCCCCGACGTGTTCCCGCGCTTGGTCGAGAGCGTCGAGCGGGCCGTCGCCAAGAAAACCGGGCGCAAAACCGCGCACGCGCGCCATATCGGGCTCAGCTCTTGGAGCGCGGGTTACGGCGCGCTGCAGTGGATCCTCGGGCAGCCCTACGCGAAGCAACGCGTGGACACGGTGATCCTGCTGGATGGCTTACATTGCGGCTACCAAGGCGTGGCCTTGAACGGCGCGCAGATTGCGCCCTTCACCGAATTCGCCAAGCGCGCGGCGACGGGCGAGACGCTGATGTTCGTCAGTCATTCGTCGATCATTCCGCCGGGCTACGCCTCCACCACCGAGACGGCGGACTACTTGGTGCATGAAGTAGGCGGCACCACCCGTACCGCGCGCGGCGCGGGCCCACTCGGCATGGATCTGATCTCGCGTTACTCGAAGGGCAATTTCCACGTGCGTGGCTTTTCGGGCAACGACAAGATGGACCATTGCGCGCAAATCGGTGAATACCGCGACGTGCTCCGACTTCACGTGAGGCCGCGCTGGAATTCTCCGCGCGGGCGCGGCGAGTGACGGCAGACGGTCCGCGCGCTCAATTCAAAGACGTGGCCTTCGTGGCAGCCGAGGGGCGCGGCGCGCAGCCACTCGATCGGCTGCTCCGCGAACAGCACCCAGGTTCGAGCTGGGCAGAAGTTCGTCGCCTGATCGAAACCGGCAAGGTGTCTGTCAATGGCGCGGTCGAGCGTGAAACGGTGAAGCGCATCGCCGGCGGAGCTGCCATCGAACTGCGCATGGCGGCAGCACGGCATCGCGAAGGGCCGCGTTTGCCCGCCGGCGCCATCGTGCACGCGGATTCACAAGTGGTGGTCGTGCAAAAACCGGCCGGCATCAGCACCGTGCCCTACGACGAGAACGAAACCGGCACGCTCGACGAACTCGTGCGCGCCGAACTCGGGCGACGCGAAGCGCCGCTCGGCATCGTGCACCGCATCGACAAAGAGACCTCGGGGCTCGTGCTCTTTGCGCGCACGCTGAGCGCCAAGCACGATTTGAAAAATCAATTTCGCGTGCACAGCGTGCGCCGTCGCTATCGCGCGATCGTGCACGGTCCGATCGCGGATCGCACGTTTTCCTCGCGTTTGGTGCAAGATCGCGGCGATGGCCGGCGCGGTTCGACGAACAACCCGACGCTCGGACGCCTGTCCACCACACACGTCTATTTTCGTGAGGCGCTGGCTGGCGCGAGCTACATCGAGTGCCGGCTCGAGACGGGCCGCACGCACCAAATTCGCATCCACCTTTCGGAAGCCGGCCATCCGTTGGTCGGCGAGCGCGTATACGCGAAGAACAATCCCTTCCCGACGATCGCGGCGCCGCGCTTGATGCTGCACGCGTTCCAACTCGGCTTTCGCCACCCGAGCACCCAGCTCGAGTTGGATTTCGAGCAACCGTTGCCCGCAGACTTTTCGGACGTGCTGCAGCGTCTACGCGTCAGTCTTTCCGGAACGCCCAATAGCGCGACAGGACGAAATTCAACACGGTGACGACGAACATCACCGCCAGCCAAGTGGGGCCAGCGGGCAAGTGATGGCGATCGACGAAGAAGCCCATGCAGCCCGAGCTGAACAGCAAGAATCCGGCCTGTAAGCTCACGAAGCGCGTCGCTTCACCGGCGACCGCGCCCGAGCTTTCGAACGTCCAACGTCGGTTCCAATAGTAACTCCACGCGGTGCCGACCGCGTAGGCCATGGCCTGTGCGAAGGCGGCACGCATGACGTGCAGCGCACTCCAAAACGTGCCGAAACCCACGGCCGCGTTGCTCGCGCCGACGACGCCAAAACGCACGACAGGAAGGCTCAGCAGCTTGCGCAGGAGATCGGCGAGGCTCACCGGTTGCGACTCGGTCATCGGCCGCGTAATACTCCCGCCCCATGGCAATGACCACGACCTCGAGCGGCCTCCAATACGAAGACACTCGCCCGGGCACCGGTGCGACTCCGGCAAAGGGCCAGACCTGCGTCATGCACTACACGGGCTGGCTTTGGATCGACGGCAAGAAGGGCGAGAAATTCGATAGTTCGGTCGACCGCGGTCGGCCGTTCACGTTTCCTCTCGGCCAAGGCCGTGTGATCAAGGGCTGGGATGAGGGCGTCGCTTCGCTGAAAATCGGCGGCGCTCGCACGCTGCTGATCCCGCCGGAACTCGGCTATGGCGCAGCGGGCGCGGGCGGCGTGATCCCGCCCAACGCCACGTTGTTGTTCGAGGTCGAGCTGCTCGAAGTGAAGTGAGGCCTCGTCGGATTTGCCGACGCCTATTGGCCGAGCGCGGAGGCTTGTCGGATTTCCGACAAGCCTCCCAACGCCTTTCAGCGTCCGACGAGGATGAGCGAGATCTTGTCGTTCAGATCGGCGCCCACGAAATTCTGCGTGCCGGTCCCGTACAGGCGACACAAGCCGAGTGAGCCGACGTTGGTGTGATTGAAGCCGTCGTCTGCGCACACGATGGCCTGCAAGGCGCCGTCGATCGAGAGCGACGAGATCGTATCGTTGCCGACGATGTTCAGATTGCCGGATTCGGCCTCGTACAGCGCGCGGCCGAAGTATTGAAATGAACCGGCGAGGTTTGCGTCGGCGGCGGCAAATAGCGGGTTGCCTGCGCTGGGCGTCGGCGTCGTCGCCACGGCGACGAGCGAGATTTGGTCGTTCAAATCCGCACCGACGAAGGCGTGATCACCCTCGCTGAACAGCCGGCAGGTGCCGAGGTTTGCGGCATTGAAGCTGTCTCCGCTGCACACGATGACGCGATAGCCGGGCGCCACTTGCAAGCTGCTGATTGCGTCATTGCCGACGCGCGCGAGCTCACCCGAGTTCGCGTCGAAGATGCCTTCGCCGAAACGTTGCGAGTTGCCGGCGAAGTTCGCGTCCGAGAACACTTGCAGCGCGCCGCTGTTGTCGCCGACCGGCTTGACCTCGATCGAGGAAACGTCGTCATTCCAAGTGCGAGCGTCGCTGCGGCCTGCCGTGAGCCCGACCAGACACGATTGATCCGTCGCAAGCGAAACCTGGAAACCGGCGAAACCCGCGTCCTGGTACAGGGTGACACCGTAGCCCTCGGCCACGCGCACGGCGGAAATGTCGTCGTTGAACACGCCGAGGGAAAGCAGTTGAGAGAGGTCGTAACGGCCGAAGCCGAGTTGTGTGCTCGTGCCGGCGAATCCGCAATCGCGCGTTACTGTTGCTGGGGCGAGCGAGGCGCAGCGTGGATTCGCGTCGCCGAACACGCCCGCTTCGTCGATGGAAACGCTGCCCGTGCTCGAATAGATGCGCACGTAGCGCACGCGCATTTCGAAGCCCGTGACTTCGATGTCCGCGCCGCTCGGAACTGCGGGCACTTGCTTCCACGTGGTGTAATTGACGCCGTCGGTGCTGCCTTGGATCTCGAGGGGTTGCACGGGGCCCGGAGAAAGCGTGAGTCGATTGACGGTGCGCGGCACGCCGAGATCGATCTGCAACCACTGCGGGCCCGTGATGTCGCTGTACCAGAGCGAGTCCTTGTGGCTGTCGATGGCGTTCGTGGGCGGGCCACCCGAGCTGTGCCCCGAGGGAATGATGATCGTCGAGGAAGCGGTCGCGTTCACGCGCGGCAGCGCGCCGGACAAGCAGTTGCCGACGATGAGG
>Ga0207687_10003495_pt1 | contig 10567 bp, 8 predicted proteins | sample KBSM54metaG_FD_184399 | JGI IMG/M metagenome (GOLD analysis project Ga0207687, IMG submission 184399) | Miscanthus rhizosphere microbial communities from Kellogg Biological Station, Michigan, USA - KBS M5-4 metaG (SPAdes) (version 2) | ecosystem: Host-associated > Plants > Roots > Rhizosphere >... | reverse complement strand
CCTCGAGGAGCTGGAGCGGGCGCACCTGCGCGCGCTGGCGGTGTCGCGCTCCGAGCCGGAGGCGCTGGCCCGCAGGGCATCGGCCGAGTACGGCTGGCCGGCCGGCTTCCTGGCCCGCTACTTCGAGAAGCTGCGCTACCACTTCGGCCCGCGCGAGCGGCAGGGGCTGGTGCGGTTCTTCGAGCTCGCCCACCTGGCCGGCGAGCTGGAGACGGTGCCGGAGCTGCACTTCGTGCAGGGCGTGCGCACCGGCGCCTAGCGCTCAGACCGGCTTGAACGGCAGCACCAGCGGCTGCCAGGTGTCCAGCGGCCGCCCGGCCGTGGCGTCGATCGCGCGCAGCGTGACGCTGCGGTCGGCCGCGCCCGGCGGGTCGATCTCGATCAGCCCGGCGCCGGAGACGTTCAGCTTGTAGCGCGACCGGTCGACGTTCGGGTCGCCCGGGGCGGCACCCGACCACAGCTCGCAGCGGATGCCGGCGCAGGTGAACTCGGTGATCCGCATGCCGGCCGCCTCGGGCCGGCCCTCCGGGTCGGGGTGCTGGTCGATCCGCAGCGAGTGGCAGTCGCCGCTCACGATCAGCACGCGCTTGCCGCGCAGCTGCGCGTCCATGAACGCGCTCAGCACCCGGCGGTACTCGCGCGGCCAGCTGTAGATGTAGTTGTCATGCTCGACGCGGCCGTTGCGGGGATTGACGCGGGTGCCGAAGGTGTCGCCGCTGAAGACGACGAACATCGCGGCGTCGCTGGTGTGCAGGATCTGCTCCATCCAGGTGCGCTGCTCGATCCCCAGCTTCGTCTTGCCGGGCAGGTTCGGGCTCCCGGCCGGATCGCAGTAGCGGCGGCCGTCCAGCGTCAGGCAGTGCACGTCGCCAACGCGGACGTCGAAGTAGCCGCGCCGCTCGGAGTCGGCCGAAATCTGGTTCCAGAGCTGCCACGTCCACGGCAGCAGCGTCGTTCGGTCGGCGTTGTTGTCGGGCCCGTACTCGTGGTCGTCCATGATGAACCCGACCGGGACGCGCCGCCGCAGGGCGACGAACCCGGGGTCGGCCAGGAACCGCTGGAAGCGGTCGGCGAAGAACTCCGGCGAACGGCTGTAGCTGGCGTCGCTGAAGTTGCCGGCGTAGCCGAAGTCGCCCTCGAAGACCATCGCGGCCGGCGTCCTGGTGGCCGCTTCCAGCAGACGCTGGTAGCCCTGGTTGCGCGCCGGGCCGATCAGCTTGTAGCAGCTGGCGCCGAGCAGCGTAAGGCCGTCTGAGTGCCCGGCCATCCGGACGTCGTGCAGCGGGGTGACCGTTTCCGCCGCGCCCGTCAGCGAACGCAGCCGCACCCGCCAGCGGACGTCGCCATCCGCCCGGATCTCGTGGACCGCGGTCAGCGGGAAGCCGTCGACGACCTGCTCGGGGCTGTGGTCGAACCCGCCGCCGGCCACCGACCACTCGAACCTGACGCGCGCCGGGTAGGCGCTCCACACGCGCATGCGCACGTCGTGGGCGCCGTCCAGGCGCTGGCTGGGGATGCCCGAGATCAGCACCGGCGCGACCGGGCTGGTCGGCTGGGGGCGCGCGTCGGTGGCGACGGTGTGGCTGAACACCTGCAGCCGGCACGGGCGCAGGCTGAGGGGGTGCACGGCGAGCACGCCGGGGTTCCCGGCCGCGGCCGCCACCGGCCCCGAGACCTGCCAGTCGGCCTCAGCGGCGTCTCCCCGCCAGGCCCTCGCCCAGACGCGGCCGCCCTGATAGCGGACGTCCAGCACGTGGCGCGTGCCCGCCGCCACCGGGTCGGTGTCTCCTTTGGCAACGATGCGGCGGCCGTCGAAGGCGTACTCCGCGATCACCAGCCGGCCGCCCTCGATGGTCACCCCGGCGAACGCATGGGGGCCGGTTGACCGCAGCAGCAGGCCCGGCCGCAGGCTGGCGTCCGTGACGCCGAACTCGAGCCGTTGGGCCCCGTCCGCGTGCACCGCGTCCAGCAGCTGCACGGGCATCGGCTGGTCCGGGGCTGTGGTGTGCACGCCGGCGGGCACCGTCAGCACCGCCGGGCCGGCGTCGACCGTCAGCGGTCCCTGGAGAGGAACCCATCGCGGTCCCCATCCGTCCGGGCCGCTGAAGGCGCTGCGGATGCGAAACCGGCTCGGCGCCGGCCCCGGAGGCGGCGACACCGTGGTCCCGCCGCCACCGAGCAGCTGTCTGGCGGTAACCCCGGCCGCCGCGGCGCCGGCCAGTGCCAGCAGACCGGCTCGTGTGTAGCGACGCCCGGTCATCGCAGCGGCTCGCTGATGCAGCGGTACCCGGGCACGTCGTCGGGGCGAGGCGCGCCGGACGCGGCCCCGGCCACCGCGAACACCGAGACCGGCCCGACCTGCGCGTGCAGGCTCAGCCCGGGCAGGCCCATCAGCCGCTTTGCCTGATCGGGCCGGGCCAGCACGTAGTCGATCGACCACCGGTGCAGCAGGTCGGCGTTGGCGGCCGGGTCGGCGTAAAAACGGCGCGCGCGGGCCTCGATGTCGAGCGCCTGGGCGAGCAGGGCCGGCCGCAGGAACACCATCAGGCCCTCCTGCATGCTGGCGCGCCCGGTCAGCGCCTGGAACGACCCGCGCGTCCTGGTGGGCGTCAGCAGCCGGGTGTTGCAGGGCGTGGCGACCCGCGCCGCCTCGATCATGGAGGACACGGCCGGCCCTCCGTGCACGCCCGCGGTCAGCCCGTTCCAGCCGATGCCGGCGACGATCAGCAGCGGCAGCGCGGCCGCACAGACGGCGGGCAGCCGTGGCCGCAGCTGCCGGGTGCGGCCGCACAGGGCGTTCACGCCGGCCGCCCCCAGCACCAGCAGCGGCAGGCCGGCGTACTCGAACACTCGCCGGTCGCCGAAGGTCGCCGGCACGTAGTAGGCATACCGAGCCGAGAACAGCAGCTCGATCGCGTACAGCGACGCCAGCGCGAACAGCGCGGCGGCCACGGCCAGCCGCTCCGGCCGGCCTCCGAGCAGCACCGCCGCCAGGCCCAGCAGCCCCAGCGCCAGCAGCGGCAGCACCAGCGTGCGGCCGTGGGCCGGCAACGCCGTGGCCGTCGAGTAGAGGTTGCGCGCGGCCGTCACCGGCGGGGTGTAGAAGCGGCGACGGGACTTCGGGATCGGCGTCTTCTTGAGGCCGAGCAGGGCCGCGGTGGGGTCATAGCGCCCGTTGACGGCCCGGTAGGGCGTGCCCGACGCTCCCTGGAACCCGAGGTCACCGCCTGCCAGCACCAGCGCCATCGCCGCCACCGCGAAGCCGCCCGCCGCCGTGGCGATGCTCCAGCGGGCGATCGCCCGCCAGCGGCCGCTGCGGACGGCCGCAGCCACGGCGTAGCCCGCCATCAGCGGAGCGATCGCGATCACTGCCACGAGGTGCGTCAGGGCGGCCGCGCCGATCAGCCCACCCGTCGCGACTGCCCGGGGCAGGCCGGCGCCGGCGTCGCCGCGCAGCAGCGGCAGGGCCAGCACCAGCGCCGCCAGCATGCACATGCGGCCGCTGTCCTCGGTCTGGAAGAAGGTCAGCTTGTGGACGATGTCCGCGTCGAACACGAGGCCCCCCGGCCAGGCGTGGTCCGTCAGGGCCAGCAACGGCAGGGCGGCGGCACACCAGCGCAGGCCCAGCTCCCAGCCCAGCGCGAACATGCCGGCGGCGAACCCCACCGCCGAGATCCAGAGCGCCGCCGCCATGGCCGAGAACGGGTGGTCGCGAAGCACGAACGAGAGCCCGGCGTCGAAGGAGTTGGCGCCCAGCTTGCTGATCGCCGGCGCGTGCAGCGCTCCCCACTGCAGCACCGTCGAGGGGACGCTGCCGGCGTCTGCGAACTCGAGTCCGTCGCTCCAGTACCTCCAGCCGCCGGCGGAGGCGTCGACCGGGATGCTGAGTCGCGCGACCGCGATGGCGGTCACCGCCAGCAGCCCGAAGGCGACCACGGGCCAGTCCGCGCGGGCCTCGTCCCGCAGGCCGGCCAGCAGCTCGCGGGGCGGCGTTCGCCGCAGCGTCCACGCCAGCAGCAGGCAGCTCACCGTCGCCAGCAGCAGCGCCAGCGACCATGGCCGCAGCAGGTGCACGAGCGCCAGCGCCGTTGCCGGCCACAGCACCATCGCGTAGCCGAGTCCGAACACCGCCGCCAGGCGGACAGGGATCGAGCTGTGACCGGCCGGGAGCGCCGCCAGCGTGGCGATCGCACCGCACGCGAGGATGACGAGGACGATCGCAGCGGCGAGGATCACGCACGGGAGGGTACCGTCAGGGGATGGCCGAAGATGTCACGGCGGACCCGTGCGCGTCAGGTCCCACCGCCGGTCGCCGAACGAGCACGAGGCGACCAGCGTGCCGGTACCGGCGGCGATGACCCCGGGCTTGGCGAGCACGACGTCGACGCCGGCCGGAGGCGGCCCGCCGGCCAGCGTCGCCGCGATCGCCCGCCGGCGGGCTGGCAGATCGGGGATCCGGTCGTGCAGCCAGCTGCGGAATCGCACGTTGGCCGACGCCGTGCGCAGGTAGTAGAACCGGGCACCGCTGCGGGCGAACAGCCGCAGGCTGAGCATGTCGGCGGCGGGCTCGGGAGCGACCACGGCCACGCGCGTGTCCGCATCGATCGGCAGCGAGCCACAGTCCAGTAGCGGCGAGACCGGATCGCGCCATATGCTGGCGGAGGCGAGCACCGTCGACCCCAGCGCCAGGCAGACCAGCAATGCGGCCGCCGCCAGTGCGGCTGCCGGCCTGCGCCGGCCTGCGGCCACGACCAGCGCGTCCGCGCCCACGCCGGCGGGGACGCAGAGCGCGAGTACCAGGAACGGCATGTAGCGCGGCCAGCCCACGAGCGCGACCGGGATGCCGCCGGTGTCGATCTGCGCCGCCAGCAGTCCCGCGACGACCGCCAGCCCCGGCACCGCTACCAGGGCCAGCGAACGAGGCAGCGACCGGCTTCGCTCCCGCGCCAGCACGGCGATGCCCGCGGCGGCCAGCGGTAGCGTCAGTCCCACGGCTGCCAGCGACTGGCCCACGCTGGGGGTGCCCGCGCCGAGCTCGGTGGTCTGGACGAAGCCGTGGTAGCGGAGGTAGGCGAGCCCCAGTGGAACCAGCCACGGCGCCACCACGGCCACTCCCGCCGGCGCCGCCCGCCAGGCGTCGCGGCGGCGCTCCATGACCGCGAGCACCGCCACCCAGGCGGCGCACAGCAGGCCGGCCGGCGGGGCGATCAGGAACACCAGGCCACCGGCGGCGCCGACGGCCCACCACAGCGCCACCCGGTCCGAGATCGCCCGCAGCGCCAGCCACAGCACGATCGGCACGAGCGCCAGCCCCAGGTCGCGCGGGATCATCGGCGGCAGGAACGTGGTCGCCGGCGTCAGGGCTGGCACCGGGCTGCCGTGGAAGGGCCCGGCGTCGATCGTCGCCACGTCGAAGCGGTGGCCGTGCGCGTCGGCGGCCCACCCCAACGAGGCCGCCGCCAGGAACAGCCCGACGCTCCAGGTGGCGGCCCGCCGGCGGCCGCAGATCTCCGTCGCCAGCAGCCAGATGCCGGTTCCGGCACAGGCCAGGCCGAACCCCTGCATCGCCCACACCGCGCTCTCCGCCCCACCCGGAAGCGCTCCTGCGATCCATGCCACAAGCGCATGGAACAGCCACGGGTAGCCATTCGGCTCGCCCGCATAGACCCCGCCCGGAATGGCCGCCCCGTCCTCGAGCTGGTGGATCCAGCCGAGGTGCCAGAGCAGGTCGCCGTGTGAAGGCTGCAGCGCGCTCAGCGACAGCGCCAGCTGCGGGGCGCTCAGCACCAGCCCGGCCACGCAGCCGGTGACGAGCGGAGCGGCCGCCGGCCGCGGCGCGCGCAGGGGCGGGCGCTGCGCCAGGAAGACGGCAGCCGCTGCCAGCGCCAGGCCGGTCGTCACAAAGGTGCTGCCCAGCAGCCCGACCCCGACGGCACCTGCCACCATCGCCGTCCAGGCCAGGCCGCAGGCGGCCAGCGCTCCGATCGCGAACCGCTCGGACGCCGGCCGGTCGCGGGCAAGGGCGCTGCCGGCCACCCAGACCCAGGCCAGGAGGGCCAGCAGCATGATCGCTCCGGCGGCGTCTAGGGACATCAGCACGCGAGGCTACCGGCCTCACCGGCCGCGGGGTTTCAACTAGCATCCGGCTGGTGATCGGTGCGACCCTCACGAGCCCGGTGCAGCTGGTCCTGGACAAGGCGCTGTCCGGCGAGCGCATCTCCGACGACGACGCGCGCACGCTGCTCGAATCGCGTGAGCTGGTGCGGATCGGACGCGTCGCCCATGAGCTGCGCTGCCGGCGGACGCCCGCCGACCGGGTCACGTTCATCGTCGACCGCAACCTCAACTACACGAATATCTGTTACACCGACTGCAACTTCTGCGCTTTCTACCGGCGGCCGGGCGACAGGCGCGAGGGCTACACGCTGCCGCGGCCGGTGATCTACAAGAAGATCGAGGAGACGCTGGCGCTGGGCGGGACGGCGCTGCTGATGCAGGGTGGCCATAACCCCGAGCTCGGCATCGACTGGTATGAGGACCTGTTCCGTTCGATCAAGGCGCGCTACCCGATCCACCTGCACGCACTGTCACCGAGCGAGGTGCAGCACATCGCGCGCAAGGCCAAGCTGACGCCGTCGGAGACGCTGTCGCGGCTGCGCGACGCCGGGCTCGACTCGCTGCCCGGCGGCGGCGCCGAGATCCTGGTCGATCGCGTGCGCACGATCATCTCGCCGATCAAGACCACCTCCGACGAGTGGCTGGGGATCATGCGGGCGGCCCACCGCCTCGGCATGAGCACCACCGCCACCATGATGTGGGGCCACGTCGAGACGCTGGACGAGCGGATCGAGCACCTGCGGCGGATCCGCGAACTGCAGGACGAGATGCACGGCTTCCGTGCCTTCATCAGCTGGACCTTCCAGCCCGACAACACCGAGCTGGCGCAGCAGGTGACGTGGTACCCGACCAGCTTCGACTACCTGCTGATGCAGGCGGTCAGCCGCATCTACCTCGACAACGTCGACCACATCCAGAGCTCGTGGGTGACGCAGGGCATCAAGATCGGCCAGGTGGCGCTGTTCTACGGCGCCGACGACATGGGCTCGATCATGATCGAGGAGAACGTGGTCTCGGCCGCGGGCACGACCCACCGGGCGGGCGTCGACGACTTCCTTCACACGATCCGAAACGCGGGCTTCCGGCCGTCGCAGCGAGACACGCTGTACCGGACCGTGCGCGACTTCCCGCTCGCCGCCGCGTCGTGAAGGCGTCCGTCTCGAGGCGGATGCCGTCGGCCGCCCCCCAGGACGTCTGGGACGTGATCAGCGACCCCTACCGCCACGTGCGCACCCTGCCGACCTCGGTGTCGCAGGTCGAGGTGCTCGGCTCCGGTGAGATCTCGTGCACGGTGTCGGCAATGGGCAAGAGCGAGCGGATGCTGGTACGGCGGACGGAGCTGGAGCCGCCGCGGCGCCTGGTCGAGCAGCGGGTGGACGGCATCCGTGACGGCACCACCGAGTTCGTGGTCGAGCCGGACGGCACCGGCAGCCGCGTCACGCTGACCGCCGTGGTCGCGCTGCCGCGGCTGGTGGCGGGGCTGGCAAAGGGGCACATCGAGCAGGGCCTCAGCCGCCAGCTGGAGCTGCTCGAGCAGGAGGCATCGTCGTGAGCAGCGCCATGGACTGGGCGGCGAACGACCCCGGCGCGCCGGCCAGCTACGAGCGGTATCTGGCGCCGGCCATGTTCGTGCCACTGGCGGAGGCGGTGGCGGATGCGGTCGAGGTCGGCCCCGGTGAGCGTGCGCTCGATGTGGCCTGCGGGACGGGCGTGCTCACCCGTGCGATCGCCTACCGCAGCGGCACCGGCGGCCACGTCACCGGCCTGGATCTGGGCGATGGCATGCTCGCCCGAGCGCGCACGTGGCCGCCCGTCGAGGGCGATGCGCCGATCGACTACGTGCAGGGCTCGGCCGACGAGCTCCCCTTCGACGACGGGGCCTTCACCGTGGTCACCTGTCAGCAGGGGCTGCAGTTCTTCCCGGACCGGGACGCGGCGCTGCGCGAGTTTCGCCGCGTGCTCGCGCCGGGCGGCCGGCTGGCGGTCGCTTGCTGGACCGACCTGCCGGACACGGCCGGGTGGTATGCCCTGACCGAGGCCATCGACCACCACATCGGCCGCGACGTCGCGGACATCCTGCGCGCGCCGTACGGTCTGTCCGATCCAGGCGAGCTGCGGCGGCTGCTGGAGGAGGCGGGCTACGACGACGTCGTGATCGAGATCGAGCGGGTGCGGGCGCGGTTCGCAGGGGGCCCGGAGCAGTTCGCCGCCGGGGTGGCCGGGTCGAACCCCGCCGCCGGCCCGTTTGCCGCAGCCGGCGATGACCGGCGGGCAGCCGTCGTCACCGAGCTGGCACCGACGCTGGAGCACCTCCGCGCGGACGGCCACATCACGTTCGACATGCCCTCGCTGATCGCCGTGGCGCGTGTCTGACCCGCTGTGCTGACCTCGCTGGCGAACTGGGTGCAGGACCAGGTGGCGGCGCACGGCCTGACCGCGATCTTCGTGCTGATGGTGCTCGAGAGCGCGTGCATCCCGATCCCGAGCGAGGTGACGATGGTGTACGCCGGCTACCTGGTGTCGCAGGGCGACCTGGTGTTCTGGCAGGCGGTGCTGGTGGGCGCGTTCGCGAACCTCGTGGGCTCGTGGATCGCCTGGGGGGTGGGGGCCTACGGCGTCGACTACGCGATCCTGCGCCACGACCACAGCACCAGGCGCATCGACCAGGCGCAGCGCTGGTTCGAGCGCTACGGCTCGCCGGTGGTGTTCTTCGCGCGGATGGTGCCGCTGGTGCGCACGTTCATCTCGCTGCCGGCCGGGGTGGCGCGGATGCCGCTGCTGCGGTTCTCGGTGCTGACGTTCCTGGGCTGCCTGCCGTGGTGCTTCGCGCTGGTCTGGATCGGCGACGCGGCCGGCGCCAACTGGGACACCTGGCACCACCGCCTGGGCTACCTCGACTACCTGGTGGTGGTGGCTGCGGTGGCGCTCGCGGGCTGGTGGCTACTGCGACGACGGCGGCAGTCGGCCGTCTAGACTCGGCCTCCTTGTGTCGGTTCCTTTGATGGATATCAAGGCGCAGTACGAGGATCTGCTGCCCGAGATAAAGCAGCTCGTCGGCGACGTGATCGACTCCGGCCGGTTCATCCTCGGCCCCAACGTGCGGGCGCTCGAGGTGGAGGTGGCGGCGTCGGTCGGCTACGGGCACGCGGTGGCCGTCGCAAACGGCACCGATGCGCTGGAGCTGGGCCTGCAGGCGCTCGGCATCGGCCCCGGGGACGAGGTCGTGACCACCGCCTACACCTTCTTTGCGACCGCCGAGGCGATCGCGCGCCGCGGCGCGACGCCGGTGTTCGCCGACATCGACCCGGTGTCCCTGTGCCTCGATCCGGACGCCGCCGAGGCGGCCATCACGGAGCGCACGCGGGCCGTGATGCCCGTCCACATCTTCGGCCAGACCGCCGACCTGCGCGCCTTCCGGGAGCTGGCCGACCGGCATGGGATCGCGCTGATCGAGGACGCCGCCCAGGCCTTCGGGGCGACCTTCGAGGGCTACCGGGCCGGCAGCTACGGCGACGTGGCCACGTTCTCGTTCTTCCCGACCAAGAACTTCCCGGCGATGGGCGACGCCGGCATGGCGATCGCCTCCAGCGAGGAGATCGCCGAGAAGGTGCGGCTGCTGCGGTTTCACGGGTCGCGCGACAAGCGGGTGTTCGAGCAGATCGGCGTCAACTCGCGGCTGGACGAGATGCAGGCGGTGATCCTGCGGCGGTTCCTGCCGGAGGTGGACGGGTGGAACGAGGGCCGCATGGCGGCGGCCGCCCGCTACCGCGAGCTGGGGCTGGGCGAGCACGTGTCGCTGCCCGAGGTCGCCCCCGGGCGCTCGCACATCTACCACCTGTACGTGGTGCGCACGCCGGCCCGCGAGCAGCTGCAGCGGCGGCTGAAGGAGGCGGGGGTCGCGTCGGCCGTGTACTACGGCCAGCCGCACCACCTGCAGCCGGTGTTCCGGCACCTGGGCTACCGGGAGGGATCGCTGCCCGTGACGGAGGCGGCGTCCCGCGAAGGGCTGGCGCTGCCGATGTTCCCGACGCTCGTCGAGGAGCAGCAGCGCGAGGTCGTGAACGCGGTCCGCGGCGCCGCCTCGGCCGCGGCGTAGCAGCTGACGCCCGTGCGCGTCTGGATCGATCTCACCAACTCGCCCCACGTGCCCATCTTCGCGCCGCTGGTGCGCCGGATGCAGGCGCGCGGGTGGGACGTGTCGGTGACGGCACGGGCGTTCGCGCAGACGATCTCGCTGCTGGAGCTCCACGGCATCGAGCACACGGTGGTCGGGCATCACGGCGGCGGCTCGCGGCTGGGCAAGGCGCGGGCGGCGGCCGGCAGGGTGACTGCGATGACGCGGTTCGGGCGGCGTGGCCACTTCGACGTGGCGTGGGCGCACGGATCGACCGACCTGCCGATGGCGTGCCGCGCGCTGCGGGTGCCGAGCACGACCATGTTCGACTACGAG
>Ga0207687_10003492_pt1 | contig 10571 bp, 10 predicted proteins | sample KBSM54metaG_FD_184399 | JGI IMG/M metagenome (GOLD analysis project Ga0207687, IMG submission 184399) | Miscanthus rhizosphere microbial communities from Kellogg Biological Station, Michigan, USA - KBS M5-4 metaG (SPAdes) (version 2) | ecosystem: Host-associated > Plants > Roots > Rhizosphere >... | reverse complement strand
GGCGCGGCGAGAGCGCCGCCCACTGCCGGCCGCGTTGCTGGGCACCATCGATCTCGACGACGAGACGCCCGCGCTCGAACGGCTCGTCCGGGCCGAGCGACAGCAAGAACTACGGGCCGCGTTCCGTCGGCTCGGCGAGCGCTGCCGCGTGCTGCTCGCGCTGCTCAGCGCCGACGCTCGCGTCTCCTATGAAGACATCTCGAGTCACGTCGAGATCCCGGTCGGCAGCATCGGCCCGACCCGCCGCCGCTGCCTGACGAAACTCGCCCGGCTGCTCGAGCACCACGGCCACGCCGAGCTCGACGATCGAGAGGAGTCGTGTGAGCCAACTCGATGACGATTTGATCGACGACGACGCCGCGGCCCGGCTGCTTGTGGAGCTCGGCGACGCTCTTGCCGCGGAGATCACCAACGAGCACGTCGATGCGGCGACAAGCGCGTTCTGGATCGCGCGCACCGACGCGCTCGTGGCCGAACTCGACGAGATGCTCGAGGAAGGCCAGCTGTCCAGTGTCCGCGGCGCAGGTGACACGCGCCAGCACGTCTACCGGCTCGACTCCTTGGCGGTCTCGCTCACGGTCGACGCGGTCGATCACCGAGTCGACGGCAAGATCGAGGGGCCCTACTCGTCCGCGCAGTGGCTCGACCAGCGCGGCGCGTCGCGCCCTCTCGATCTCGACGAGCGCGGGCGCTTTCGTGTGAGTCACTCGGCCGGCCCGGCAGCCGTCGAGGTGGCGATGACCGACGGCCGGGTGGTGCGTACGAGGTGGACGTTGCTCTGACGAGGGCGAGTCCGTGAGCGACGCGTCCCCAGTCGCGCTCACGCAGCTGGCGGCGACCGATCCTGATCGGGCCCGGCGGCGGGCGATCGCTGCCGCGGCGACCGCGAACGAGGCGGACCGCGTCAAGTTGCTTGTCGTCGCGGCGGAGGCGTCGATCCATGTGGGGGCAGTGTCGGACGCGCTCCTCCTGTTCCGTGAGGCCGCCGACGAGTCGATCCGAATCGGTGACCCTGACGCGGGCTCGATTCTCGTGAGGCTGGCCGCGATGAGCGCGGCGTCGGGCGACAGTGACCTCGCACGGCGCACGCTCGACGATGCCGAGCCGCTGCTCGGCGATCGCCTGTGGCTCGCCTGGTATCAGCGCGGGCTCATCGAGCACTGGGCAGGCCGAAGTGAGACTGCGCTCGAGTGGCTGAACCGGGCGGAACCTGCGGCGGTCGCGGCCGGCGACGAACTCACGGTCGCGAAGCTCCTGATGAACCGGGCGCTTGTCAATGCGTACCTGGGCGAACTCGACGCGGCCGCCCTTGACGCAGCCGACGCCGAGACCCGGTGTCGGGCGCTCGGCGAGCTCACCTTTGCGGCTGGCAGCCGCCACAACCGCGGCTGGATCGCCGCGCGCGCCGGTGACCTCGCCGGGGGTTGGCGACTCATGCACGAAGCCGCGAAGGAGCCGTCGTGGGCTGCCCCGCCCGTGACGCTCGCCGACCGCGCCGAGCTGGCCCACGCTGCCGGCCTGTTGGCGGAGGCCGCGGAGCTCGCGGACGATGCGTTGGTCGCGCAGCGAGCGGCTGGCGACGATCACGGAGCGGCGATCACCGCGCTGCTGCGCGCTCGCGTCGCACTCGATCTCGGCGACAGCGAGAGCGCCCTTCGTCTTGCATCGGACGCGGCAACAGAGTTGTCTGCGCAAGGCCGCGCCGCACTGGCGGGCGCCGCGGCAGCCGTCGAGCTCGCGGCACATCGCGACGTGGTCGAGCGACGAGCTGAGTCCGATCAGCGGAGTGCGGCGGCCGGGTTCATCGACGCGCTGCACGGACAAGTGGCGGCCGTGGAGGCGCACCCGTGGCGCAACGTTCGGATCGAAGGCTTGCTCGCAGCGGGGGAGATCAGCGAGATCGCCGGACGCAACGACGATGGCGGGCGGTTCTACGGGCGTGTCGCGCTCGACAGATCCGACGACGTTCCGCCCGACGTGCCGCACCTCGTCGCGGACGCGCTCGCGCACCGAGCGCGCACTGGTCACGCTGATCCTGAGCGACTCGATGCGGCGTGGAGTGAGCTCACCCGGCGACGAGCGCTTCGGTCGGTGGCCGAGCTGCGCGACGACTGGGGTGCCTCGACCCGGCTTCTCGTACGCGCCGCGTTGGTCCCACTCCTGCGCGACGGAGATGCGGAGGGAAGCATTCAGTGGCTCGAACGACTGCGACCGATCACCCCTCCGCCTGACGACGCAGAGTTGCTCGGCACTGCCACGGAGTTGCGCGCGCTGTGGCGGCGGGGTCGAAATCTGTCGATCGGTGGAGACATCGACGAGATGAGCATCGACGACGATGCGACGGCGGTGCTGGAAGCCCAGCTTGTCGATCGCGCTCGCCTGGTGGGCTCGACGAACCCTGCTGCGCCGCCCCCAACTGCAGCGGCCCTTGCCGACGCGCTCGGCGACACCGAGCTGCGGTGGATCATCGCGCTGCCCTCAGGAGCCTGGACCATCGCACTCACGGCATCGCACGCGCAGATCAGGCCCATCGATCGCGATCAACTCGAACGTGAGGCCGTCTCGCTCACGACCGTGATGCGACTTGGCCGCGGGGACTTCAAGGAGGCCGCGGCGGGTGTCGACCGTCTGCTCGGCGGCGAGGGCGCGGAGTCGATGGTCGTGATCCCCGTCGGATCGGCCGTCGAGGACCTGTCGTTCGGCGCGCTCCCGTCGCTTGCGCGAACGCGATTGAGGACGTGCTGGTCGGGTGCACATTGGCTGGTCACGCGTGCGCCGCGTCACGTCGGCGCGGTGACGTTGGCCGCGACACGCGTCGAGGGCTCGGCTCGTGAGGTCGAGTTGCTCAGTGCGGTGTGGCCGGGCGCGTCCACGCTGGTCGACGACGCAATGACGAGCACCAACATCCAGGCCGCGCTCGAGTCAGCGGACCTGGTCCACATCGGCGCCCACGGTCACCTCCGTCGTGACAACCCGATGCTGTCGACCCTCGAGTGCGCCGACGGGCCTCTCTACGGTTATGAGCTCGCACGTTCGCAGCGCGTTGCAGGAACCATCTTGTTGTGGTCATGCGCGCTCGGTGGCGCCCGGATGCCCGGCGACATCGGTGTCGCGGGTTGGCCCACTCTGCTGGCACAACGAGGCTGCAACGCGCTCATCGCGGCGCCCGGAGCGTTGCCGTCGGAGCCCGCTCCCGATCTCGCCGTTGAAGTCCATCGAGGGTTGGCTGCTGGCGAGCCCACCGACGCCGTCCTCGTTCGACTGCGCGCCCTCGCGGGGTCCGATGCGCTTGCGGCGCGTGCGGCCGCGATGCTGGCCGTGCACGGCGCAGGTTGACTGCCGGGTCGCTCGGCATGTCGCTCGGCGTGGGGCGAACCGCCCGCCGACCGCGTCCGAGATCCAGACCCCGATCGCCACGGCCATGACGACGTCTCCGATGCTGATCACGTTGCGTTGAACGGGTATCGGTATCCGATCGGCCAGGAACGCGAGCTTCGTGCCGGCTGTCAGCGCGACGTGCTTGTAGAGGAAGCCGTTCGTGACGTCGGTGCCGCGCCGGCCGACGGCGGCGAGCGCGCCGTCGTCGACGGGCATTCCGCCGTTGACGGCGATGACCACGAGATTCAGTGCGGCGCCGACCGAGAGCAGCGCACTGGCGATGTGCCGGCGTTGCAGCAGGAGCCACGCCACCGCGGTGGCCACGCTGGCGATCAGCAGTCCGCCGTGCACCCATCCCGTCGTGGCCGCGGCAATGAACTGCATGCCCGCGGCTGCGAACACGATCCCGACCGCGCGCGGCGGCCCGTACCGGCTCGGACGAGCCCGAACGGCCCCCACCCCTGCGGCGACCAAGATCGTGACCAGCAACACGCCTCTGTCCGCCCCCTTCCTCCCTCTCGGTGAAGAAGAGGCGTCAGCTCGGCCTGTGAGACATCCGATTGCGTCACAGATTCCGACGTGCTGGCACTGTGGAGTCGTGGGCGCGAGCACGACGACAGCCGAGGTGCGTTCGCTTCGAGCCCCGAGCGGTGATCTCGCCCGGATCGAGGCGCTGTACCGCACCGCGGCGGCCGATGTGCTGCGATGGTTCCGCTCGCGGGTACCCGATCTCGACGTCGCGACCGACCTCCTGTCAGAGACGTTCGCGCAAGCCGTCGTGGGGATCGGTCGGTGCCGAGCCACCACTGACGACGAGCTGGCCGCGTGGATGTGGGGCATCGCGCGCAACCTGCTGCGGCGCTACTACCGAGCGCAACGCGTCGAACGATCGGCGCGAGACCGCATCGGCATGGCCGCGGAGTTGTCGACCCCCGGTCCCGACGAGCATCCGCAGGCCGATCCGCGTATCGGTGCGGTGTTGCGCGCCGCGCTCGACGACCTGACCGCCGAGACGCGCACGTGCGTGCAGCTACGCCTCGTCGACGAGCTGTCGTACGAAGCGATCGCGCGACAACTCGAGTGTTCCGAAGCAGTCGTCCGCCAACGCGTGTCGCGAGGGTTGCGGCGCTTGGCCGTACTGATGGAGATCGAACGATGACCGTTGACCTGGACGACGCCGACATCACGCGTGCCGTGGCCGACGTGTGGACTCGCCTCGAGCCCGCCGCCTCGAGCTACCTCATGACGGACCGCGTCGTCGCGCGTCGGGCTCGGCGGCGCCGGCGGACCGCCGGGATCGCCGTCGCGCTGGTCGTGGTGGGTGTCGGGGGAACGGCCGCGGCACGAGCCGTGCTCGGGGGCTCCGCTCCACACGCGGTGCAGACGAGCATTGCGGCGGTCGACGAAGGCCTGCCGGCCGACCTGCAACTCCACCCCGACGCGACGCACGCGCGATCGGTCGCCGCATCGGGTTCGTCGGTCTTGTACGTCGCCGATCTGCCCGATGGCGGTCACTGCACCGAAGTCGCCATCGGCGGACGGCCGAAGGGCGCGGTGTGCCGAACCGCGGCGCAGCTCGCGTCCGACCCAGTCGAGCTCACGATTCCCGGTACTCCGGAAGACAGCGCTGCGGCTCCGATCACGGTGGCCGGTCGCATCACGGATCCGATCGACACCATCGAGCTCACCATCTCCAGCGGCGCTCGCGTACCGGTCGCGCTCGGTGCCGACGGCTACTTCATCGTTCAGCTCGACGCGTCACAGTCGGCCGCCGCGCGCAACGGCCTGCGCATCGAGGCCCGCGCCGGCGCGACCTCGGTCGTCTCGCGCGACCTCACCACTGCGTTCGCGTCGGAGACCGACACACTCGAACCGATCGCCGTCGAGATGGTGTCGGGCCCGAACGGTCTCGCCGAGGTGAGCAGCTTCTACGGAACCGTGCACGTGGTGGGCGCGACCAGCATCCGACTCGTCGCTCCCGACGGCACGACGCAAGACGCGCCGATCGCGGCAGACGGGCAGTACGACCTCACCGTCCCAGCGGAGCAACGTGCGGCCTACGCCGACCGCCCTGGGCGCCTCGTCGTGCTCGATGCCGGTGGGTCGGAACTCGCGAGCCGAACGGTTGCTGCCGTCACCTACTGGGTGCGATCGGAACAGGGCGGCTGACCACGTAGCGTTCGTCTTCGTGGCGAACGCCTCACCGCCGAACGCCTCACCGCCGAACGGCCCTGGCGACGACGAGGTCCGGTCGGCCGGCCGGTTCTCCACGTGGCTCGCGGAGATCCAGGAGTCGCTCCGCGGCGAACACGATTCTGATGTGCCCTGCGCGGGATGCACAGCGTGCTGCCGGTCGTCGCAGTTCGTGCACATCGAGCCCGACGAGCGCGACACGCTGGCCCACATCCCGGCCGCGCTGTTGTTCCCCGCGCCGAAGCTCCCGATGGGGCACGTGCTCATGGGCTACGACGACAAGGGCCACTGCCCGATGCTCGTCGACGACAAGTGCACGATCTACGAGCATCGCCCGCGCACGTGTCGAACGTACGACTGTCGGATCTTTCCGGCGACCGGCGTCGAACTCGACGAGGGCGAGTACGTCGACATCGCGCGACGAACGCGCACGTGGCGGTTCGACTTCGACGACGACACCGATCGCGCCGAGTACGACGCGGTGCGCGCCGCGGCCCAGTTCGTGCGTGATCGTATGGACGACCATCCCGACGGCCCCGCGCCGACGAACCCGATACGGCATGCCGTGCTCGCGATCGAGATGCACACGCGATTTCTTCCGAGCGATTCGGACTGAGCTGTCGATTCCAGCGGCGCCTGTTCGTCGTCTTGGCAACGATGACCATTGAGCGAGAGGAGTCGGCGATGCCGAACTACGTGTTGGTGTACCGAGGTGGCGGGATGGCGGAGACGCCGGAAGAGCAGCAGAAGGTGATGGAGGCGTGGGGAGCTTGGTTCGGGACGCTCGGTGCGGCTGTCGTCGACGGCGGCGCGCCGTTCGGGCCGTCGGCGTCGATCGCATCTGACGGCGCGAGCTCCGACGGTGGTGCCTCTGCACTCACGGGCTACTCGATCATCACCGCCGGCAACATCGGCGAGGCACAGACGAAGGCCAAGGGTTGCCCGGTCCTGTCGAGCGGCGGCTCGGTCGAGATCTACGAATCCCTCCCGATGTAGCCACGTCTCATTCTCGAGGCAATAGCTGGGCGGTTTCGCCAGTTATTGCCTCGAGAACGCGAGCGCGTCGCGCGCTAGGGGCGGGGTGCCGTGATCGGGTCGAGCGCAGCGCCGAAGACGGCCGCCACGTCGAAGCTGTAGGGGCTCGCGGCCTCGGCGCCGAGCTGCACGACCGACATCAACAACGACAGCATGATGGCCACGATCCCGTTGCCGATGGCGACGGGATCGACATCGTCGCGCACCCTGCCCGTGAGCTGTTCGCCGCGCAGCCGTTCGGCGCACGCCTTGCGCAGCTCGGTGAGCGCGGGGGTCTCGAGCACGCGGGGGGTGACATCGGGTTCGAGGCCCGCGAGCAGACGCTTGGCCAGTGGGTGTCGTTCGACCGCACCGACGAGCGTGAAGAGCAGGGTCTGGCGCCAGTCGGGGAGGTCGGTGTTGTCGAACACGCTCGACAGGCCCTCGTGGATCACCGCGGCGGCGTCTTCGTCGAGCGCGGCCAGGAACAAGGCCTCTTTGTCGTCGAAGTACGCGTAGGGAACGGTGCCGCCGACCGAGGCGTCGCGAGCGACATCGGCGACCGACGTGGCCCGGAAGCCCTCCCGTCCGAAGCGGACGATGGCGGCATCGAGGATGGCTTGGCGCGTGAGCGCGCCTTTTGAGTGGCTTTTGGTGTGAAGGGCTTCTGCGGTCTTGGCCACGTGACGATGGTAACAGAAATGAGGACTTGAGTAAATCTCTCAAATCATGCTACTGTCAGTAACACTATGGCGCAGACAAGCAACCCCGACCGCAAGGTGCCCACCCGCCGGATCTCGTTCGAAGAGTCGTTGCAGGCGATCCCGAAGCATTTCGGGGGCGACGGCGACCTCGTGTCCAGTCACGTCGCCGCCGGCCTGTCGGCCGTCTTCCCCGACGGCGAAGACTTCTTCGTGCGCTCGGTCCGCCACTTCCGCGACCAGATCACCGATCCCGCGCTCAAGCGGCAGGTGGCCGGCTTCATCGGTCAAGAGGCGATGCACGGGCGCGAGCACCGGGCCTTCAACAACCGTCTTGCTGAGCTCGGCTACCCGACCAAGCAGGTCGAGCGCTTCACGAAGTGGGGCCTCGAGCTCCGCGAGCGCATCGCGCCGCCGAAGGCCAACCTCGCGGCCACCGCGGCGCTCGAGCACTTCACGGCGACGCTCGCCGAACTCGTGCTCACCGATGAGGAGACCCGCGAGCAGTTCGGCCACCCGGCCGTACGTGAGCTGTTCGTGTGGCACGCGCTCGAGGAGTCGGAGCACAAGGCTGTTGCCTTCGACGTGTACAAAGCCGTCGGTGGCAGCGAGCGCATGCGGGTGTGGACGATGAACGCACTTCGCTACGGCTTCGTGATCGGCATGTTCTTCCAGGTCTTGGCATCGCTGCTGTTCGATCGAGCGACGTACAAGCGCGGCAACCTCCGCAAGAGCTTCAAGAAGTTCCGTAAGTCGCCGGTCGTCAGCCGCGAGATCTGGGAGCAGTTGAAGGACTACAACCGGCCCGACTTCCACCCCGACGATCGCGACACCACGCATCTCGTCGCGCAGTGGCGTGAAGAGCTGTTCGGCACCGAAGGTTCGTTGAACGACAAGCTCGTGCGCAGCGCGGTCGCCTGATGGCCTCGACCGTGGAGCATCTCGACGTGTTGATCGTGGGTGCCGGCCTGTCCGGCATCGGGGCGGGCCACTACATGCAGGCCGAGTGCCCATGGGCGAGCTACGCCATCTTCGAAGCGCGTGACGCGATAGGCGGCACGTGGGATCTGTTCCGCTACCCGGGGATCCGATCCGACTCCGACATGTTCACCCTCGGCTACTCGTTCCGTCCGTGGGACGGTGAGAAGTCGATCGCCGATGGCGAGTCGATCCTCCAGTACATCAAGGACACCGCCCGCATCGAGGGCATCGACCAGAAGATCCGCTTCAACCATCGCATCGTGAGCGCAGACTGGTCGAGCGACGACGCGCAGTGGCGCATCACCGCCGAACGCACCGACACCAACAAAGTCGTCGAGCTCACGTGCAGTTTCGTGTTCTCGTGCAGCGGCTACTACCGCTACGACCACGGCTACCAGCCCGACTTCGCGGGCATGGATCAGTTCGCCGGCACCGTCGTGCACCCACAGGCCTGGCCCGAAGATCTCGACTACGAGGGCAAGCGCGTCGTCGTGATCGGCAGTGGGGCCACCGCGGTCACCTTGATCCCGTCGATGGCCGACAAGGCCGCCCATGTGACGATGTTGCAACGGTCGCCCACGTACATCGCGTCGCTCCCGGCGAAGGATCCCATCGCCGACCTGATGCGCAAGGTGTTGCCGTCGAAGCGATCCGGTAACGCGATTCGCTGGTTCAAGGCCCTCACCACGCAGGGCATGTACCGGCTGAGTCGGAGCCGGCCCGAGCTCGTGAAGCGGTTGCTGCGCTCCGGCCTCAAGCGGCAGCTGCCGAAGGGCTACGACATCGACACCCACTTCACGCCGAAGTACAACCCGTGGGACCAGCGCATGTGCGTCGTTCCGAACGGCGATCTGTTCAAGGCGATCAGGGCGGGCACCGCGTCGGTCGTCACCGACCACATCGACTCGTTCACCGAGAAGGGCATCCGCCTCCAGTCCGGTGCCGAGCTCGAGGCCGACATCGTCGTGACCGCGACGGGGCTCGAGCTGCTGTTCATCGGTGGTATCCAGACCTCGGTCGACGGCGAGCCGGTCGACCTTCCGAGCAAGCTCACCTACAAGGGCATGATGCTCGAGGGCGTGCCCAACTTCGCATTGGCCGTCGGCTACACGAACGCCTCGTGGACGTTGAAGTGCGATCTCACGTGCCAGTACGTCACGCGATTGCTGAACCACATGCACGACACCGACTTGCGGCAGTGCACGCCGATCAACGACGACGCCTCGGTCATCCCGCAGCCACTGCTCGGGCTGTCGTCGGGCTACGTGCAGCGCTCTGCTGACCGGTTCCCGAAGCAAGGTTCGAAGTTCCCGTGGCAAGTGCATCAGAGCTACCTGCGCGACTACCGGGCGCTGAAGATGAGTGGCATCGAAGACGAGGCCATGGTGTTCTCGAATCCCGTGCGCGAGAAGGTGGGTGTGGCGTGAAGGACTTCAACGGACGGGTTGCCGCGATCACCGGTGCCGGTTCAGGCATCGGGCGGGCGCTTGCGCAAGACCTCGCGCGTCGGGGCGCGCCCCTCGCACTCAGCGATGTCGACGAGGCTGGCCTCGCGGAGACGGTTGCGTTGTGCGAAGGCCATGGCGTGAAGGTCACGTCGCAGCGCGTCGACGTCGCGGATCGCGACGCGATGTTCACGTGGGCCGATCAGGTCGTGGCCGACCACGGCAAGGTCAACCTGATCTTCAACAACGCGGGGGTCGCCCTCGGCGCCACCATCGAAGGCATGTCGTACGACGACTTCGAGTGGTTGATGAGCATCAACTTCTGGGGCGTGGTGCACGGCACGAAGGCGTTCCTGCCGCACCTCAAGGCGGCCGGCGAAGGTCACATCGTCAACCTGTCGAGCGTGTTCGGCTTGATCAGCGTGCCGTCGCAATCCGCGTACAACTCGGCAAAGTTCGCCGTGCGCGGCTTCACCGACGCGCTGCGCATGGAGCTCGAGATCGACAAGTGCGGCGTGTCGTCGACGACGATCCACCCGGGCGGCATCAAGACCAACATCGTGCGCAACTCGCGCATGGACGACAGCGTGGCGAACATGGCCGGCACCGTCGACGAAGCGGCCAAGCAGTTCGACAAGACGGCGATGACCTCGCCCGAGAAGGCGGCGCGTCAGATCCTCGCCGCGGTCGAGAAGAACCAACGCCGCGCGTTGATCGGTCCCGACGCCAAGGCGATCGATCTCCTCTCACGGCTGCCCGCCGGTCTCTACCAGCGCGTGCTCGTGTTCGGCGCCAAGCGGCGCCGCCGCTGACCCCAGGTTTGCCCGGGCAAATCCGGTAGCACCGCTACCAACCTCGC
>Ga0207687_10003487_pt1 | contig 10585 bp, 12 predicted proteins | sample KBSM54metaG_FD_184399 | JGI IMG/M metagenome (GOLD analysis project Ga0207687, IMG submission 184399) | Miscanthus rhizosphere microbial communities from Kellogg Biological Station, Michigan, USA - KBS M5-4 metaG (SPAdes) (version 2) | ecosystem: Host-associated > Plants > Roots > Rhizosphere >... | reverse complement strand
TTTGATTCGCTCCGCGGCCACCTCCACATCCGGGGTGAAATTCGGCCTCTCAGGGGTGACGTTCGGCCTAGCTGGTGCCTTCGCGGCGGCCTTCTTGACCGGTGCCTTCGCGGCGGCCTTCTTGACCGGTGCCTTCGCGGCGGCCTTCTTGACTGGTGCCTTCGCCGCGGCCTTCTTGACTGGTGCCTCAGCCATTTGCGTCTCCTTGGCTAGTTTCCGTTGCCGTTACCACTCTCGGGGGGACAGTGGCGCCGTCGCGATTGGGTAAGTCGTCAGAGCCTGCGTGTGACAAGTGCTCGAGTGTCTCGCATGCCACCAGGAGGGGACGGTGGGGGTGAAGGGCTGTTCACTGCGCTGAATACCGGCTGGAACGTTAGATCGTCGGTGATGGCTTGAATGGGAAGACAAAAGGGACAAAGCCCCGGCCCGTACATCGGGTAGCCGCACGCGGGACAAATGTTCATGACGTCCGCTCTCTCTACGGCAAGGGCATCCTACGTTTTCGAGGGTGCCGCCGTTGTCGAGAGGGGTTACCCCCAGCCAGATTATTTAACCCATCCGTCAACGACCGCGCACCGCAGCTGGTATCCCCGACTACTGGTCACACACAAGGCAGTTCCGGCGATCCGCGCGAGCGTGCCGTTCGCCAGACCCCGGTCGGGTGGCCCTGCCGAGCGTGGCGAATGCCCGCGCCGGTCTGGACCGGCAGGGCGGCGACATCGGAGGTCTTCACTCGCCCGGCGCCCCGACCCGATGTCCAGGCAAACCACATGAGCGGTTTACCACCGGCGATACCGGGCATTAATCACCGCAGCGCTGTCAGATCACGGCGAAGCCATGTCGAAAGGCCGATGTGTCAACCGCATACACCGACGAGCGCGACGTCATGGTCGCGGCACAGGGCGTGTACGCCCCCCAGGAAGACTCCCGGGTGCTCACCGATGTCCTGGAGAAGACCGGGCTGGCCATTGGGCGCCGGATCGCCGACCTGTGCACCGGCAGCGGTGTGGTGGCGATCACCGCCGCTGCGCTGGGCGCCTCGTCGGTCACCGCGTGCGACATCTGTCCCCGTGCCGTGCGATGCGCACGCGTCAATGCGGTGTGTGCGGGCGTGGACGTGGATGTGCACCTCGAGTCGTGGGCGCGCGCGGTCGAGTCGCGCCGTTCGACCTCGTCGTCTGCAATCCGCCGTACGTGCCGCATGATCCGCGCGTCAACAATGCGCTGCCGGCTACGATCGGACCGGCGCGCGCATGGCACGCCGGATACGACGAGCGACTGGTGCTCGATCCGGTCTGCGAGGCCGTGCCCGACCTGCTGGCGGACCGCGGCAGCCTGCGGCTCGTGCAGTCCGAATTCGCCGACCCGCGGCGCACCCTTGCCGCGCTCTCCAGCGCCGGACTGGACGCCAAAATGGTCGCACGGCAATGTATTCCGTTCGGGCCGATGCTGACATCGCGCGCCTGGTGGCTAGAAGAGACCGATCGTCTCGATCCCGGCCGCGAGGAGGAGCTGCTCGTGATCAAGGCCGACAAGCCATGACCACTCTGGCACCGTCACGCCCACCACCGCTCTGGTGCAGTCACATAAGCATCCCGAGGACTACGAGCAGGCAGGCCGATCGGCCTTAGGCAATGGATCGAGGAAGTCAGAAATGGCCGGAACGAAATCGAGCACCTCAGCTCGCATACTGTATCGCCCACTAGGCCTTGCGGGTTCACTCATCGGTGGGCTCATCGCCGGCCTTGTGTTCAAACAAATCTGGCGACTCGCAACTCCGGGTGAACAGTCCGATCCGCCGAAAGCCTTGGAGACCGAGTACCCGTTTAAGCAAATACTCCTCGCCGCCGTCGTGCAGGGAGCAATCTTTTCAGCTGTCAAGACAATCATCGACCGACAGGGCGCGCGGCTGTTCGAGAAGGCGACCGGCGAGTGGCCCGGTAGCTGAGCCGTCGGTCTGCTCGGTCATGGATCAACACTGCCCTCCAGTTGTCGCCGGGCCGCGTCTTGCTTACGTTGACTCGCCGGTCGAACCGGCGGCGACGTCGAGATAAGTGTCGATGGCCACAGAGGGAACGAGTAGCCGCCTACTGCTTACAACATACGAGAAGTGCTACCGCTCCTTGACGTTGGCGTTTCGTCGGTCAGCGACATGACCCATGCGCCCACCATCGCATGAGGTTGCTAACCGACGTTGACCGCGCTCGCGGCCGGTGCGCCGCGGGTCGGATCACCCCGGGCGAAGCAGCAGCATCAAGAGGACCGGCCGATGGCGAACAAGACCACCGCAAGCCGCAAGAGCGACGCCGTAAGCAGCCTGCTCACGAGACAAGTCGGTAGCCGACGCCGGCCAAGAAGTTGACCTCGGGTCGCGGCCGGCGACTCGATCTAACAGTTCCCAACCGGGCACCGTATGCAGTGGCAGCAAGTCCGCCGCTAGCCGGCGCTGCCGCGGCCCAGAAAGGTTCTGCGGACGGTAAAGAAGACTCTCAGGCAGGTCAGGAAAGCGCCGCCGGTCACCGCGACATGGTCAACGCGCTCAAGACCCTCTTGAAGAAGGTAAGCAAGCAACGCAATCGGTGAGTTCTGAACTCTAAGAGGGTCTTCCGCAGCCGCGCAGCCCTGTCTCCGCCTCGCCGGAGGCGATAGAGGCGTCAGCTGTGCTGGCCGCCGGATTGCCGTAGTGCGCGGCCTTGTTCGACGCCCCGTTCTTCTTTGGCCTGGTTTTTCTCGGTGACCCGGCTAGTCGCGAGGGGGCAGTTGCAGATCGCGCTCGGCGACGATGCCCGCCCCGTCGTGCGTGCCAAGATTGCGCGTCAAAGTGTTGTCTCTCTTGTGATCGCTGACAGTCTTGTTGCGGGACATCGCTGACACCCAGTTGGCGCTCGATGCTGTGGAGCATGGCGCAGAAGGTGGTGTCGATGGAAGCGAAGCTGCTGGCGGTGTTCTCTAGTGGAGTGCCGGTGAAGGTGACGGTGTTGTGCCGCGAATTCGAAATCTCACGCCAGACGGTCTTTAAGTACCGGCGGCGGTTCGAAGCCGAAGGTCCCGCAGGGCTGGCGGAGCGCTCGCGGCTGCCGCACTCGTCTCCGCAGCGGATCTCTGCCGAGATTGAGGACGCAATCATCCGGCTGCGCAAGGAACTTCGCGTTGACTGCGGCGCCCAGGCCATCGCCTACCACCTCGCACGCCGCGGTGAGATCGTTCCATCGGTTGCCGCCATTCACCGTGTCCTGGTGCGGCGCGAATGGGGCGCCGCAACCGCGCAAGCGTCCCCATGCTGCCTGGCGACGATTCGAATGGCCCCGGCCCAACGACGCTTGGCAGATCGACGCCACCACCTGGGCCCTCGCCGATGGGCAAACGGTGTGGATCATGGACATCCTCGACGATCACTCTCGTGCTCTGGTCGCGGTCCGCGTCGATACCGGCCCCACAGCCAAAGTCACCTGGGAGGCCTTCACCAGCGCCGTGCAGGAGTGGGGCCTGCCCGCCCATGTCATGAACGACAATGGCAGCTGCTTCACCGGCCGCCTGGCTCTCAACGGGGCAGCCGACTTCGAACGCATGCTGCGCTCTGCCGGGATCAAACAGATCTGCTCCCGACCTGGCCATCCCCAAACGTGCGGGAAACTTGAACGCTGGCACCAACCCACCAAGACCTGGCTGCGCCTGCAGCCACCCGCGCGATCACCCGAAGAACTGCAAGACCAACTCGACCGTTGGCGCGCGCACTATAACCACGCCCGACCACACAAAGCCCTCCACGGCCAGACCCCCCGCTGAACGCTGGACGGCAAGGCCGCCAGCGACTCCCGGTCCAGCCACCGCTGGACCAGTACGCGCCAGCGTGCACCGCGTCCACAAAAGCCGGCCACATCGGCTGGAGCGACTACGTCGTCGGAATCGACAGTCGCCTGGCCGGTCAACGAGTTCTCGTCATTGCCCGCGACTTCACTCTGGCCATCTACGGCCAACAAGGCCTCCTACGCAGGCTCACCATCGACACCACCCGCCGCTACCAACCACCGGAATCCCGCTCGGCCGACGACGCTGACGTCAGCGATGTCCTGACGAAAACTGTCAGCGATGTCCCGTGACATCACAGATTGCGCGTCAAGGAAGCCCCACACACAAATCACCGCGCTCGGTAATTTGCCGAACGCGGTGACTCGAGAACCCGTGATGTCAAGCGTCGGTCACGAGTGTGTTCTCAGGCATCGTTCGCCCGCTCAGATTGGCGTTTCTGCTTCTCGGCGTCCGCCAATTCTTCTATCTGGTCCGCCTGTGCGCGCTTGCCCTCAGCGTGGCTGCGTTTTGCCTGAGCTTCATCAAGTTTGGACTCCGCAGCCGCGGTGGCTATCTGCTCGGCCGCGGTAATCTTGGCCTGCTCGTCGCGCTTAGCCGCTTCGGCCGCAGTCACACGCTGGGCTGCCAGTTCGTCGGCCTGCTGCTTCGCGGCGGAGGTACGCTTCTGCGCAGCCTCTGCTGCGGCGCCCTTGCGCTCTTCGGCAGCCGTCCGCGCTTCCTCGACTTCACGCTCTTTCACTGCGCGCGCATCTTTCTGGTCCTCGATCGCCTTGTCGCGCTTGGTCTTCAGGTCGTCGTCAGCCTGCGCTTGGTTCTGGGTCGCCGTCGCGTCGAGCTGGGCCGCACGGCGCAGCGCATCACTGCGCTCGATGAGCGCGGCACCACGCTTCTCCAGGTCCGGGTTGCCCAGCATCTTGCCGACGGTCGCGTCCAGCCCTCCCAGCCAGCGCTCATAGAACAATCGTGTCGGAGCTTCCGAACTCATCCCAGCGACCACCTGCTCCTCGATTAACTGAAGCGGGAAGCGGGCGAGCTGGTACTGGAAACGCAGAAATGCGAACGGGACGTCGGTGATTTCCATTTAGTAACTCCTGTATCTTGCCGGTGCTCAGGGCAGGTCGGCTTGTTTGGTCAAACTGTCGGCCTGCCGTCTGATGCGGTCGGCTTCGGCCCGGGCGCTGGCTGCCTGCCGCACCGAGGTCTGATGTTCGTCAGTGGCGTCGACGATTTCCTCGGCAGCGGCGCCGACTTCGTCGCGCTCCTCGGCTCTTGCCCGCTGCACTGCGCGCTGGGCGTCGCGTTCGGCCTGGGTCTTCGCTCTGACCGCGTCCCGTTGTCCGGCTTGCTCGGCCGCGCGGTGGTGAGCGGCTTGCTCAGTTCGGACGGAATCCTTCACCGCGGCTGTCTTGGCGCTCACCGCAATTCGCTCTTCGGCGCCCTCCAGCTTGGCATTAGTGGCGGCGCCATGGGCCTGCGCGGCCTCGGCATCGGCGACGGCCTCCACGCTATTGGCGTCCCTGCGCTGCTGGGCGTGGGTCTGCTCGAGTTGCCCCTCGGCGGTCAGCGAATCGTTGCCGGTCACGGCGCCGGCAATTTCTTTCGCCTTACCCTTGACCGAGTCGATCAAACCCTTACGTGCCTGGTCAGCCTTGTCGTGCTTAGTCATCTGAGTCTCCTCTTACAGTTTTGCTCTAGTCAGTTTCGGCTGATGTCTTGTTCAGCGAGTGCGGCCAGCCGGTTTTCGATGGCGGTGACCGCTCCCGCGCGGTCCTTATGGTTTTGTTCGTAGCGCAGCAGCGCGGTCAGTGCGGCGGTGTCGGTGAGTCGCTGCACCGCAGACGCGACGTCGCTGACGGTGAGGTCGTCGTAGTTATCGACAGCCAGTTCATCTTCGATCAGGCCGCCGGCGAGGACGCGGGTGCGGTGCAACGCGGTCTCGGTGCTGTGGGCCCCTTTTCGGGTGGCGATCTGCTCGGCTTGAAGCAGTGCGGCGTCGCGTCCGGCGGTCAAGGAATCGACCGCGGCTTCGGCGAAGTGCCGACCCGTGAGCGCGCGCGGGCCACGGACGCGGCGGTCCCGTTGATCCATTCAGCGGTCCGGCGGGCCGGCAATATGACCACGCTGGTGAGCCGTCCCATTGCCTTCTGCACCGGGGTCGGCCGCACCTTAGTGGGCTTTCCCGCCGCTTCCTCGACGAGCACCGAGGTGATCCAGTCGATGGTCTCTTGGTGTGCAGCCTGCAGGCGCCGCGCCAGATTTCGGGCGTCGACGTGCTCGGCTGTGTCGGCGAGGGCCTCGAGATAGCGGGCGCGGTCAAGCAGTTGGTGTTCCAAAGCGAGGTCACCAAACAGCGCGCCGGCGATCGGTTGGCCCTGCTCAACTACGGTTTTGGCGAGCGCTGTGGCGCGGCCCAGTACGGGGGTGACGACGTCGGGCACCCCGCCCAGATCACGCAACGCGGCGCCGATCAGGTGCGCACGTTCGTGCGCGTTCGCCGCGTTCGTCGCCAATTCTTCACGCACCGCTTCGTCGCGGGCCTGCACCTGCCGAGTCTGCGCGACCTGCACCTCGGTGTTGGTGAGCTGCTGCAGCGTGCGCAGTTGGGTGATGATCTTCTGGGTGGTCGTGTCAATCATTGTTCTCCTGTGCGTATTGTGTCCGGGGCTGGGGTTCTCGGCAGGGGTATGCCCCGTTCGAGGGTTGGCGAATCGTCTTTGAGCTTCGGTCGCAGCAGCGGTTTACAAGTCACGCGCGGTCGTCTTAGCGACACGAGCACCGCTCGCCGGTGCAATTGGCTGCTGGACTGACAGCCTTGAGCCGGTGCGCGATTCCCCATGAAATGGTTACTGCTGAGAGGGTGGCCAACAGCCACAACATCATTCGGTCCTCACGGCGTGCAGTACATGTGGCGACGTCGGCTTGGGCCAGGAGTACGGGCGGTGCGCCCGTTGTCGCGTTTGTGTTCGTCGAATTCAGGGCGGCGCTGCCTGGGGGAGGCCAGACGCGCGACGGCGTCTGAGCCTGCCCCCAGGTTGATTAAGCGTCGTCGTGCTGGCGGCTGCCGGCCTTCGCCAGACCGCGGCTCACCATGTAGCCGATGCTCAGCAGCACAATGTAGAACCATGCCCGATCGGCCCGGAAGTAGTCCTCATGCGCGTCGGTGGTACTGACGAGGAACGACGCGAGCAGCACGCCGATGACCGCCACCACATAAGCGATGAATTCCGTTGTCTTGAAAGCAGCTTTGGTTTCGCTGCCACGGCGGGGGGCAACACGAGCCGGCTGCGAACCCTCCGCAGCGTAGGCGGTGGGGGCGTTCGGACGATGCGCCGAAGTGGGATTACTGGTGGTCATGTCGTGCTCCTTCTGACGCGGCCGATAGTGTGTCGACCGGTGCCGTGAATAGGGTGAACAGGATGCAGCCTCAACAGATGGCATGCCCAAATTACTTGGCAGAGGCCGTGTTTCGGCCCGTGCCCTGATGATTTCGGTAAGCCACGCAGATCGCCGGGAGGTACGACTCGTCGCACCACCGCTGTTAACTGGCTAAAGGACGTCCGGCGTCGAGCTGAGGCTCACGGCATATCGAGAAGCAAGACCGGCCCGGATTGAATTGATACCCGTGTCTGGAGCACCAACACCTGGAACACTACCCGTGAGTAGACCAACCAGCAAATCGTGGCACTGACGACCTCCGCAGCAGGCATCACTGGGGTGGCGGGCGGAGCCCTCTGGTAGGCGCGCTGGTTCGTCCGTCTCATAACGGGCATACAGATCGGTAGCGAGCACGCTGGGATCGGTTGCGTCACGGCACTCGTTAGGTGATCCCGGGGGCGACCCTGTCGTTGAGCAGATAGCCCAGCCTCGGGATCGCTGACAACAGCCGCACTTCCGTCACTGCTTATACCCAGTAGCCTGAGAGCACCCTACGACCGCCTTGACCATGCTGGAGCCGGGATGAATCGATGCACAGACGATGCAGGCTCGTTGACGTTCGGGTAATTTTGCTGCCATGACCACGGCACCACACGGGGACGGGTCAGTCGAACAGGCACTGACCGGCGGCGCGCTGCAGCGGGGTCGGCTGGTACCGCTTCTACTTCGCTGACGAGCGCTGGGAAGGGTCAACCGAGGTCGAACAAATCCACGGATACCACCCCGGCACCGTCACCCTCACCACCGAACTTGTGCTGTCCCACAAGCACCCCGACGACTACCCACACGTCGCGGCCACGCTCGATGACATCCGCCGAACCCACAAACCCTTCAGCACCCGCCATAGGATCATCACCGTGCAGGGCGACGTACGCGATGTCGTCGTCATCGGGGAACGCTTCCACGACAACACAGGCGAAGTAGTTGGCACACAAGGCTTTTATCTCGACGTGACCCCAAGCGCCAAGCAGCGACAAGAAAGCATCAGCGTAGCCCTAGCCGAAATCGCCGACCACCGAGCCGCCATCGAACAAGCCAAGGGTGTGCTGATGTATGTCTACGGCATCGGGCCCGACGCCGCATTCGACATACTCAAATGGCGCTCCTAGGACGCAAACATCAAACTGCGCGCGCTCGCCGAGCAACTGGTAGCCGACATCCACACAATCAAGCACGATGACGGCTCTCCGCTGTCGCGCCCGACGTTCGACCAGCTGCTACTCACCGCCCACGAACGAGTCAAAGCCCGCGGTGCCTCAGCGGCACCACGTGGCGCCCTCTGACTAGGGGCACCTCTTTATCGGCGCGCCGCCTGCTCCCCGCCCGGGGTCGGATCACGTCACAGCGGTGATTGGTTTCGGCTGCCAGTAGCGGGGGTACAAGCCGTTCATCAGGTTCAGCTCCGAGCCGCGTAATCGATAACAGCGGTAGGAGTGTCCAATGGCTGAGCTAAATTCCGTGTACGCAGAGGTGGCGGAGATGTTCCGCCGACTGCACGCCCTTGACGCGGGGTCGGTCGGGTATCGACGTCAGCGCGAAGCAATCGTTCAACGCTGTCTGCCGCTGGCCCATCACATCGCCCGGCGGTACGGCGGCCGAGGCGAACCGCATGATGATCTTGTCCAAGCCGCCTGCGTTGGTCTGGTCAACGCGGTCAACCGCTTCGACGTCGAAAACGGCGCAGACTTTGTGTCATTTGCCGTACCGACCATGATGGGCGAGGTTCGCAAACATTTCCGCGATTACGGGTGGGCGGTCAAAGTGCCTCGCCGTATGAAAGACCTTCAGCCGCAGTTGAATAATGCACGTGCCGAGCTTTCGCAGCGGTTGGGCCGCACGCCGAACGCCTCCGAAGTCGCGCAGCACCTGGGCGTCGACAGTGAATCAGTGATCGAAGCGACAATCGCCGGCGGCAACTACTCGACGCGGTCGACCGACGTGCCCGCCGGGCCAGACGACCAATTCAAAGCTATTGGGGAGAGCCTGGGCGATGTCGACCCCGGGCTGGACAGGGTGCTCGACGTTGAAACGGCACGACCGCTGATAGCCGCGTTGCCTAACCAGCAGCAAACGGTCCTTACCCTCCGATTCTTCGAGAATATGAGCCAATCCCAAATCGGTGAACGTATGGGTTATTCGCAGATGCACATCTCGCGTTTACTTGCCAAGGCACTTGCCACGTTGCGCAGCGAGGTTCGTGAGCCAGCCCTCGCGGTGACCGCGTGACGCTGAATGTGATTTCCTGACTGCCCACGACGACATCGTCACGCGCTGGGCTGCGCCTTGCCTCCGTGCGAGTTGACGCGCGGCTTCGGTGGAAGCCGGCTGATCGCCGCTGTGCAGGACGGTCAGTTGGACGTGATCGGCTCCGGCGGCGCGGTGTTCGTGTGCTTTTGCGGCGATGTCGGTGGGACTGCCCCAGGTCACGAGTTCGTCGACGAGGCGATCACTCAGGGTGCCGAGATCTTTTTCGGTGAAGCCGAGGCGGCGAGCGGAGTCGGCGTACCCGCGGACCGTCATCAAGAATCGCAGTGGGATTCGTGCGGTTTCACGCGCTGTCGTGGGATTCTCGTCGAGCACCGAGAATTGCCCGACCACGAGAACGCGATTGGGCCCGAGCCGTTCGCGGGCCATCGATGTGTATGCCGACGTCACGAGTATCGGGACGGCGCCGGCGAGTCGGTCGCGAGCGATGTCGAGTTTGCGTGGGCCGATCGCGGCCAGGATTCGGCGTTCTTGGGGTACTGGGTGTTCGGCAGCGTCGAGCTGATCGAGGTACTCGGAGAGTGCGGCAAGGGCCCGGGGCCTTTGCGGAGCGCCCAGACCGACCAATAGCCGGCCCGGACTGGCCGCCTCTACACGTTGGTATAGGGCGAGAACCGCCTGCGCGTCGTAGACATCTGGGGGGGATGATCGACGACGCAACGACGGCGCGCTCGGTTGTCCGGATCAGGTCGTCAAGTCGTTCGAGGCGGTCCAGCTGGCCGCCGGCTATCCACAGCGTTGTGAATCCGAGCTTTTCGATATCGGCGGCTGCGACCAGGTGAGCGTCGTCGGGTTCTCTTTCGATGGCGAATCCGAAGGGTCCCAAGTCCATGAAGTCCACACACCCGAACGTAACTTCTCAACAAAGGTTGAGGTCAAGCGCTACGTCGAGATCCACGCATCTGACCGGAAAATATCCCCAGGGTGAGTGGGTAGGCGAAGCACCCGGCGGGGCGTGCGGGGCCGGGTCGTGTTGTGCCGGTGCGGATTGGGATCAGGCGGCGGGTTCGAGGGTCACGCGGTAGCCCATCGCCATCAGTTGCGTGACGTAGTTGCGTGTTCTGCGTTCGGTGTT
>Ga0207687_10003485_pt1 | contig 10591 bp, 7 predicted proteins | sample KBSM54metaG_FD_184399 | JGI IMG/M metagenome (GOLD analysis project Ga0207687, IMG submission 184399) | Miscanthus rhizosphere microbial communities from Kellogg Biological Station, Michigan, USA - KBS M5-4 metaG (SPAdes) (version 2) | ecosystem: Host-associated > Plants > Roots > Rhizosphere >... | reverse complement strand
CGTAGGTGTAGATGTCCACAATCGAGTCGCCTATAAGGAGGACTCGGGTGGATGCGAAGAGATCGATTGCTTCTTTGGGATTCACGGAAATATAGGCCTTGTTTGAATGGAGGCGGTGTTGGCGCTGCTCAGCTTTCTGCGTGAGCTGGCTCTCCGTCGCGAATGTGCTGGATGATCTGGTGGGATGAGTAGCCCTTGATGATCGGGAAGATTTTTACTTCGATCTCGGGTGGGATGTTGTCCTGTTGCCGGACCTGCTCGGCGATCCACTCACCGCCTTTGACGACGATAGAAGGATTCAGCATGGATATCAGGCTAGTCGGTTTAAGTTCGTCGTAGATGATGACCTCGTCGACGAAGCGCAGGGCTTGAAGAACCGCTTTGCGATCCTGCTGAGAATTGACAGGCCTGCCGTCGCCCTTGAGAGCGTGCGCAGATGCATCGGAGTTGATGCCGACGACGAGACGATCGCCGAGATTTCGCGACCACTTGAGAAGATCGAGATGGCCCTGGTGGAGAATGTCGAAGACGCCGTTTGCGAACACGAGTTTCCCGCGGGGGTCGGGGGCGATGCGCTCTACGCGACGAACGTGGCGATGCTCTCCAAATTTCTCTTCCAGCCACTTGTGGCTGATTTCGGTGTTTTCACGATCGCTGAGGATCCATGCGCCGAGACAGAGGACGTTGGCGTCATTGTGTTCGCGGCATTTCACTGCGCTCTCGTAGTTGTGCACGACGGCGGCGCGGACTTTGGGAAGCTTGTTGGCCGAGATGCTCATGCCGATACCGGTGCCGCAGATGAGAATGCCGCGGTCACAATCGCCATTTTGAATGAGATTCCCAACAAGTTTTGCGTAGTCGATGTAGTCGACGGAGAAGTCCGAGGTAAATGGACCTAGATCGAGTGTGCGGAAACCAGCCTCGGAAAGAGAAGCTTTGATCTTGGTCTTGAGCTGAACTCCGTTGTGATCGGAAGCAAGCGAAACGATGATGTCGCTCATGGGCGAACTCTCTTTTCGGACATTACGGATGATTCTTGTAGCGCAAGGGGTCGGGTGCCGGAGGTTTTGTCCAGCGACAGCAAATATTCCACCTCGAGGCGGAGGCCTTCGACTAATGGAGTCCCCGGCTGGAATTGAAACACGGAGTTGAACCTGGATGCGTCGTAGACGTCATCGCGGATGAACTTCGCAAGCTTGCCGCTCAAATCTGCGGGATCACCCAATATGCGACTGCAGGCGGCGGCGGCTGTAATAACCGGCAGCGGAATGGTGAGGCGAGGAACCGGGCGTCTGAGGGAATCGCAGATTGCAGAGACAATTTCTCGCATATTGGCGGGTGATGAGGAAACGTTGAAGGTGCGTACGCCCGGCGAGGGACAGTTTAGTGCTCTGACGCAGGCGAGGGCTGCATCGGTTTTATATATCAGGCTCTTCCGATTGAGGCCACGACCCGGCCAGACGAATCGACCGCGCTGCAGGGAACGAATGAGTCTGGCAACATTTCCACGGTCGCCTTCGCCGTAGATTGTTGCGAATCGCAAGATAGACAGGGAGCATGCGCTCGCGGATGTCTGAAGTATGGCTTGACGCTCGCCTTTCCATTTGCTGACCGCGTATGGGCTTGTGGGATGGCACGGTCGATCCTCGTTGCAGGAATCTCCGGCATACGATCCATAGACTGAGACGGAGCTCACGAGAACCATGTTTCGAACACCTGTCTCCGCGGCTGCTTTAGCTACGCAGGCAGTTCCCTGCTCGTTGACTTCATCGAAACAAGCGGCATCCTTTGCGGCGCGGCCGAAGAGATGGGCTAGTCCAGCGGCGTGCACGATGGCCGAAACGCCTTCGCAAGCATTGCGCAGCGAGTCGTAATTTTTCAGGTCGCCGATCACGGCTTCTACATCGTCCGGATGACTGCCATGATTACGGTCGAACGCTCTAACAGACCATCCATGATTGCGGGCGGCAGCGACAATCTCGGAGCCGAGGAAACCGGACGCACCGGTTATCAGGATTTTTCTGGTCGGACTCTGAGTCATGAAAGGCTGGCTACGATTGCGTGATAGGACTGCAGGACGTGGGCGAGGGTGTATTTCGATTCGGCGGCAAGGCGAGCGCGCTGCCCCATAGTGCGAAGCTCATCGGGACAGTCGCGAGCTTTCTTCAAGACTTGAACGATCAGATCGGGGTGACCAGGCGGGATGACCCATCCGATGGCTTCTTCACGAACCACTTGCGCCAGTTCCGAGTTCTCGTCGCATACGGCGATGATCGGCTTGCCGGCGGCGAAGACGTTGTACATCCGGCTGGGGACGGAGATCCCCGACATTCCTTGCGAGAAGGAAATGATGGCGACATCGCACGCATTCAGGCCGTCGCAGAAATCGTTCCATGGCAAGGGATCCAAGATCGAAAGATTGTCGAGTTGTCTGTCAGATTTCTGGCTTAGGGCCCACTTCTTCTTTGCGCCCCATCCAATAATAAGAAACCGAAAGTAAGGCTCATTTTTGAGCAACTCGGCGGCCGCAGTGATGTCCTCGATTCCGTGCGTGCGACCGATGTTGCCGCAGTACTGAGCAACGAATTGATTGGTGATGTTGAGCTTCGGCAGAAGTCGATTTGAGGCTGCAGGCTGGGGGAGAATCGTGCGAACATCGCCCCAGTTTGTGGCTACTATGACTCTATCCTTACCACTGTCAATCTTGCTGCGGACCAGTGCCTGGACATCGCGACCCAGCACGATGATCAGAGAAGAATTGCGATAGAGCCACCGGCAAGCGCGGTCCATCATTCTTGCGACAAGGGAGGTTTCCTTGAGGAGTCCGACTCGGGTTAAGACGTCGGGATAGACATCCTCCACTCTCAAGGCGAATCGAGCGCCTTTGATTCGGCAGGCAAGCACCATCAGGTACGGCAGCAGGGGAGGCGGATTGCTGACGGACAACACGGTGTCTCCCCGATGGAAACAGATGAGCCCGCGAAGAAACATGGATAGCGAGGCGAAGAACAAGTTGATGATTTTGAAGAGGAGCTTGTTCTTATCGAGGGTTGTCGTCCAGCAGCGGTGAATGTCGACGCCATTGTGAATCTCATGGGCGGGTGCTCGGAGGCCGCGGGATAGATAGCTTGGCTGGCAACACAAGACGGAAACATCGAATGTGTCGGCAATTCCCTCTGCAATATTGGTGAGGAAATATCCGGTGGAGGTCAGCTCAGGGTAGTAAAGCTCTGAGACGAACCAAACGCGTTGGCGGTGCAATTTCGTGTTCACAGAAGTCTTGAATGAGTCAGTTGAGCATTGAAGAGAAGAGGGATTCGACGACCTGCTGAGGAGGCGGCCAAAACGCAAAGACGGTGTCTGAAAGCCGGGGTGCGTGGTAGCCACGCGGCGAGTCTCCCGGCTGTACGGCGATCACTTCCGGGGGCAGCCACTCTGCAATTGCGGCACGGTTGCTGAGAACGATGGTTCGGCAGCGGAGCAGCGCTCCGAGATGCATGGGTCCGGAATCGTTGGCGATGAGATGAGTACACGAGAGAAGTTCGCCGACGAGGTCGCCGTCAATGAGGCGTGAAACGTCGCTTTCCAACAGACCGGGTGGGAGCGGATCGCCAGGCGCGCCGATTACTTGCACGTCGCTCGATTTCTGCAAGATTTGCACCAACTCGGCTGCGTGAGGGTACTGTTTGGATTTCCATTGAGCCCCGATGTGGATTGCAACTCGCGCGCGGCGCGAACAGCGCTTCCGGTGGTAGAAAGTTACGATTCGGTCCCAATCGATCTCTGCGAGATCGGCCCAGGCTCTGTATCGATTGCGCACTGGCAGCCAGGATCGCGTGAACGGAAGATCAATCCAGGAAGATCTTTTGGCAAGGAAGGGTATCCACCCGTTCATTTTGATTCGTGAGGCGGGGAAGAGAGATCTCGCTGCGCGGTAGTCGCGTATATCGCCACGGATGCTGAGGACTGCTGCTTTACCGTCGATTTGCTGAGGTTTGAATTGCTGATGACCGATGATCTTTTTGCGCGTCACGTATCCGAGGTCTACCGGAATCAATTCCGGGGATTGCTGTCCCTGCGCAGCACAGCGAAGAATTGAGTGCCACCGGGTATTGCAGGCCAGGGCGATGCGGTCTGGATCCTGGATTGCGGTGGCGAAGGCGATGATTGTGTCGCCTAGGTTCCAGGGTTCGAAGAGGATTGCAGAGTGATTCGTCAAGTGAGTGTTCTAGGAGACTAGAGTATGTGCGCTTGCTTTTGAAAAGGAGCGATTCGCAACCCTTGGCAGAGCGACTGATTGAATAAGGACGATCTGCGAAATGAGCCAAGAAAGGAATATCAGCAGCGGCGCGTTCGGGAATAGCTCGATGTAATAAAGCAGACCTACTTGAGCAAATAAAGCCAGAGACTGAACGTCTTTGTTCCGGAGGAACAACTCGTAGGCACCTTTTGCAATGAAGCCGGCGAACAGCCCGTACACAATCACTCCAGGAATTCCCCAGTCGGCGTATCCCACTATCCACTGCATTAAGCCTGGCGTCGCACCTTCAGATTCAGCCACACCGGGATAGAGCAGTTCCGTCGCGGCCATAGAGCCGTAAGAGAACGGCTTAGCGGCGTAAACCGCACGAGGGACGTAGTACCAAAGCGTTGAAATGGTCAGCGTCCCATAGCGGAAACCGAATTCATGGAACCGGTCTACAAACGCCGCCGAATTCGAGAAGTAGTCAAAGTAAATCAGTGTGTTGATTAGCCCGGCAGCTGTACCTTGGAAAATCTGAATTGCCAGGCCGAGAACCAATACACATGACCCACATACCAACACTGACTTATTCGATATGGGCTTGATACGCGTATGTATGTAGAAGAGCGCCAGTACGAAATAGCTAAGAACAAATGCTTTCGAGCCGAGGAAGAGAGCCGCTGCCGCAAACGGTATTGTTGACTTCAAGACAGACCGAACCGTTAGTGCGCGTCTATATAAATGACACAAGAACGTCAGGGCCAATGTCGCCTGGCACATCGCCCATATGACTCCAACCGACGAGCGATGGAATTGGTAGGCCTCCCGGCTGTTTGTGATCCAAAGCAATCCGGCTCGACTCGCGACCATCAATGCTCCGTATAAGACCAAAAATTGGGCTACTAAAGCCATCTCCGAGGTGCGAGTGCCGCCTCCGCGAAGCTGGATGGGGCGAACAAATCGAAGAATCCACGCAAAAATCGATGTGAACGGAGAATTGCTCACTAAGAACGCGATACCTATGGAAGTGAAGTACAGGATGTTGAGTGCACAGCTTAGGTTGATCGCGCTGGACGATATGGATCCGAAAAGGTTCAGCTGGGAGTAGATAAGTGGAACAGCCACCCCTGCCATCAAGAAGAAGCCGGAGTAGAAGGCCACCGGGTTCAAAAAAGTTCCGTACTTCCTGGACACAAGCAAGACGAAAGTTATGACTACGGTTGCGGTAAAGAGGAACCACATCTGAGTTCAGGACCGGAATGGTTGTGAAAGAACAGGGTTCGAATGATCTGGCGGTGTGAGAGCTTCTAATGCGACCCAATTCTGGGCTGAATGGACATGTCTTGAGTAGGCGCACGACATAAAGACTGCGAGGAAGATTGTGGCGGTGAGTTGGCCGAGGGCGGCGCCGGTAGGGCCGACGCGGGGCATGAGGGCGAGGTCGGTGGCGAGGAGGAGTACGAGGGCGATGCAGATTCCGATGAGGTAGGTCCCGCTGCGATGGAGGCTGGGAAGGAAGCTCAGGAATGGGTTACAGATGGACATGGCGAGGAACAGGATGGCGAAGAGCGGGGATATTTGACGGACGATGTTGAGCTGGCGGTGGCCGAGGAGTTCGCAGACGGCGGGGGCGGCGAGCCAGAAGGCTGCGCATCCGAGCAGTCCGATAGCCACGCTGGTAAGAAGGAATTTGCGGAAGAGGCGGGAGAGAGACGCGGGATCATTCGCGACGGCAATGAGTGCGGGCATGTAGGTGTTGAGCAGACATGCGAGCACAGCGGTGCCGAAGAGATAAAGTCGGCTGACCATGGCGTATTGGCCCACAGCTTCAGTGGATGTGTAGCGGGCGAGGAGGACTACGTCCATTCCTTGAAGGATGAAGAGCAGGAGCTGACCTGAGCCTGCTTTTGCACCCTGGCGGACGATGTAAGCGGTGGAGAGATGCACGGAGGCGGGAGAGATTCTCTGTTCAGCTCTGCGGCGGAGGATGCGCATGAGCTGGATGCGGCCGATGGTGATGCCGGCGGCGTTGAGAAGAGGGACGAGCCATACACCGCGGGCGACAAAGCCTTTACAAAGGAGGAGCGAGACAAGAAAGAGTCCAAGGCCAGAGGCTCGGGTTCGGGCGAGGGGTCCGGGAGCGTCGAGCGCGACGGCCATGAACGTGAGGTCAAGGGCACGAGCAAAGACCATGGCGAATCCGGCGAGGATGACCCAGGCGACATCATGCTGGCCGAGACGCCAATACGCAACGGAGAGGATGGCGGTGATGGGAGTGCAGACGAGGAGGGCCACCGCTATGCGGATTCTTTGGGCGCGGAGTGCGATGAGGCTGGGATTGCCGCCGGCGTCGCTGATGAGGCGCGGACCGATGAGGTCGATGCCGAGCGCGGTGACCATCATCAGGACCTGATAGATGCTGGTGGCAATGCTCAGGTATCCATATTGACGATCGGAGAGGACGCGAATGAGCCAGCCATAGATGGCGAATCCCAGCAGGTAGTTGAGGCCGTCCGCAGTGAGGTAGCCAAAGAAGCGGGTCCACATAGAGCTGACGGGAGCGACGCTGGATTGGTGAAGGGTTATGGATTCCTGCATCGGGACTTCGCGAGGGGTTGGGCTGGTAGAGGAGCTCATTTTATGTACGCGAGCGGATGCCCATTGCGGAGCGGAGATCGTGGAGCATAAGGGCGGATTCCGGATCGGATCGCATGACATCAAGCCAACGATCGAGGAGAGCGAGGATGCATCCTGCGAGAGCGCCTGCGATCAGGGAGCCAAGAAGGATAAGCAGACGTTGCGGAGACGACCGGCGATCGGGGGAGATTGCGGGCTCGACTACCTGAATGACTACGGCGTCTTTGGCTTCGTCGAGGCGTGCAGCGTCGTACTGCTTGAGGAGCATGTCGTACAGGGCCTGCTGATAACGGAGTTCATGGTCGGCGCGCAGGTATTCGAGTCCTGCACTGGGAACGTCCTGCAGGCCCAGATTGACGGAATCGTGCAATGGGCTGGATCTCTGGAGCCGTGCGGCTTCGCCTTGGAGCGCTGCGAGTTCGCGTTCGGCAAGCGCGAGGTCCGGGTTGCGTTCGGTGGAGTAGGAGCGCAGTGCCTGCACTTCGACCTGTTTTGCGGAGATGCGGGCGCGAATGGCGGCAAGGCTCTCGATCATGACTTTGGCCTGGGAATCGAGTTGGACAAGGCCCTTCTCTATCTGCACGGTTTGGAAATGCTGCTGGGCGTTTACGAGTGCATCCCTGGATTGCCTGAGCTGGTCCTCATAGAAGAGGCGGCGCTGCGAAGCTTCCGTGATGGCGATTTTCTTGGTCAGGCTACGGAGCTCCTCGGTGTATGCATTGGCCATTGCGGCGGCTCGGGCCTTGTCGCGGTCCGTAACGGAGATTGTGATGAGGCCGTTTTTCTCTGAGGAGATGCTGGATCTTTTGCCGAGCTTTTTTCGGGCAGCGGTCATGTCGCGTGAGTTGTAGAGCTTCAAGAGATCGAAGTGCTGAATGACGGCGTCTGCGATGGGCCGGGAGTTTAATAGCCCGACATAGAGGTCGTTGGGATTTTTGAGGCCGAGACCACCGCTTGCTATCGCTGCTAGGGCGCCAGGGGAGGAAGCTACCATCTGGCCCATCAGCAATGTGGCGGAGGATTGCGTCTGCTGTGGCGGCATGATCTTTGCGGTAGCTGTGTATCGAACGGGAAGGGCAAATGCGAGCACCAAGCCTAGCGCGAGCGACGCTGCGACGACTCGCGCGATGAGGATCTTCCGCAGTGCCAGTTGCGTGAGGACATCGAGGAGCGTGACTTCACGGTCGGCGAGAGTGCCGCTGGGAGCGGGGTTGATCAGGTCAGAGACAGTGGTGGACATTGCGATCTGCTTAGCGGGCGCCGATGACGGCGCCTGTCATGGCGGTCTGAGAAAGGATCTGGGTGACGTAGGGGAGTTGCTGCATGAAGCTCGTTGGCGATTTCAGCTTGGTGGGAACAACGATAGAGTCGCCTGGAAGGATAGCTAGATTTTCGAAGCTGCCGCCCCAGAAGCTTTCGCGATGCTGGCGGCTGATAACTGTTCCATCGGCGCGAATGAGGAAGGCGCGCTTGACGTCGGCTTGGCGTGTTGGACCACCTGCGGCCTTGAGATAGGAGGAAACGCGACGACGCTGTTCATAGCGAAAAGCGTTCTCGTTATAGACGGCGCCGGAGACCTGAACAGTATTCATCCGCGCGGGGATGAAGAAGGAGTCGCCATCCTCGAGGGGAAAGTCGGGGATGTCGGTGATGGCTTCAGCAGTGGGCTTGAGATCAAGGACAATGCGACCGGTAGGGTGAACCGCGGAAAGCTGGTTGATGACCGCCTGTTGTGCGCTGAACTGGGCTTGCTGTTCGGCGGTGCTGGCGGGTGTTAATGAACTTGCGGACGCATAGCGCGCTGCGAGGTCACGTTGCATTTGCATGGTGGAGAGGCGGAGCTCCTGCTCCTGCGCGGCACGGGTGGATTCGCGCGAGAGCTGTGATCCATAGAGGTAGGAGTGGGGCGTGAAACCGCCGGCTCGTTCGGCGAGGTGGCGAAGGGTCTCACCCGGATCGATGCGGTAAACGCCGGGAGCGTTGACCTCTCCGCCGATTCGGACGAAGGCGGCATGCTTGTCCTGGGGCAACGGAATGTCTTTGCGGGAGAAGATGGTGAGGATGTCGCCGGATTGGAGCAGCTGGTTGTCGGAGGACGATGGCTGATCGATGGCGCTACCAAGGTTGAAGGCGATGATGCGGGTGCTGAGATCTCTTGGATCGCGACGTTCAATAGCTGCGTACTCCCAATTGATCTCGGCGCTGGCTTGTTCAATGTCAGCTATGACGTCGTGGGTCTGAAGCCTGCTTCGGGGAGTGGGATGATCCCATCTGTCGCGAGGGAGCGATTTGTTGATTTGCGATGGCGCTCCTACGAGCTGTTGTGCATTTGCATAGGGCGCCGAGGGGAGATCGCGCTGAGTGTCAGTAGTATCCATCGACGTGAGTGGCGTCTGGGGAGTTGGGCTGTTCAACGCGAAGTGATCCTGAGGCTGCTCCGAAGTGTTGGGCATCGTGCCTGCCAGGAAGTTTTGCTGATTCCAGTAGTCGCGAGTGAGAAGCCGATCGCGAGTAGGAATGAGATCGGAAATGCGCATGCCCTCGTGCCAGAGATAGCGGCCCGGCTGAGCAACGTGGCCGCGCAGGGTAACGGCATTGTCGAATTTGGGAGAGATGGGAAAGACACGTAGAATGTCGCCGTCACTGAGCTCCCGTTGCAGACCCGCGTTGTCGAGAGCGAACTCGTCTACCTGACGACGGCGGTGATCTTGAACGCGCTCGAGCAGTGCCCGGTCATTGCTGGCGAGATTGGAGAGGCCGGCGACGGTGCTTAAAACGGACTGAACCGTGTTGTCGTTTTTCAGTTCATAGATGCCCGGTTCTTTCACGCTGCCGAGGATGGCGACTTGCGGGCCCACGGGAGGAATGTAGATGACATCGCCATTGAGAAGCTGCATGTCGTGAGATTTGTCGCCGCTACGCAAAAGGTCGTAGAGGTCGAATTGGGAGATGACGCTGTTGTTGCGACGAAGCTCGATGTGGCGCATCGAGCCGGTTGCGGAGGGGCCCCCGGAAGCGAAGATTGCGTTGACCAGAGTGCTCAGAGAACTGATTGTGTAGACGCCGGGCTGACGAGCACTGCCGAGAACGAAAATCTGGATCGAACGGAGCTGGCCCAGGGTAACGCTGACCTCGAAGTCTTTGTAGAGCTTGCCGATGGCGGAGTGGATATAGGTTTGCAGCTGGTCAAATCTAAGCCCGGCAGGAGTGAGTGCGCCCACCTTAGGCAGGAAAATCTGACCGTTGCGATCGATGACGACGCGAGTTTCAAGCTCGACCTTTCCCCACACGCGAATGAGCAACTCGTCGCCCGGTGCAAGTGCGTAATCTGCAGGGACCGGAACGCGGTCGACTGGTGCGAAAGTCGTGGGTGCATCGTTAAAGAGCTGCCGGCAGTAAACGGGGACGGTATGGCCGGCAGCATCCTCGACGAAAGATTCGAATTCGGATTTCGGCAGGGCCTGAGGCACGGTGCCTCGCGGGCTGCGCCCGGCTCCGGGATAGTTTGGCTGCGGTGCAGAGTAGCCAGTCGAGAGCCGGTCAACATAGGGAGTTATCTGCTGGAGGTTCTCGTAGCTTGGCACGGTGGCGCCTGATTGAGGCGGGGTAAGTCCGGGCGCGGTTGAGCTTCTGACCGGAGCTGACGGCGGCACCGACTGTGCGGCGCACACAGCGACAGCGAGAAGAAGAGTGATGGCGGTTTTCGAGAAC
>Ga0207687_10003483_pt1 | contig 10594 bp, 4 predicted proteins | sample KBSM54metaG_FD_184399 | JGI IMG/M metagenome (GOLD analysis project Ga0207687, IMG submission 184399) | Miscanthus rhizosphere microbial communities from Kellogg Biological Station, Michigan, USA - KBS M5-4 metaG (SPAdes) (version 2) | ecosystem: Host-associated > Plants > Roots > Rhizosphere >... | reverse complement strand
CCTCTCGGCCAGCGCGCAGGCGGCCACGGCGACTGTGCTGACGTCGTCGGTCAACCCGTCGACGTTCGGTCAGCTGGTGTCGTTCACAGCGACCGTCTCCTCGCAGGACCCGGCCAACGGAACGCCCGCCGGCTCCGTCCAGTTCTCGGTGGACGGCACCAACATCGGTGGGCCGGTCGACGTGGACGCCAACGGAGTGGCGACGAGCCCGACGCTCGCCTCACCGCCGCCTGGTGACCACACGGTGATCGCAGCGTTCTCCTCCACCGGTGCGTTCGCGATCAGTGGTGACACCCTCACCCAGACGGTCACCGACGCGGCCGTGAACATGTCGGTCACCTCGTCCAACGGCAACTCCGCCTACGGCGAAGGTGTGTCGTTCACGGCGACGGTGAGCTCGACGCAGCTCGGCACCGGCGTTCCGACCGGCCTGGTCCAGTTCCGCATCGACGGGGCGCCGGTGGGCGACCCGGTCGCACTGGACGACAGCGGCGTTGCCACCGGCGACGTCAACGCGACGCTGACACCGGGTAACCACGCGATCACCGCCGTCTACTCCGGCGACGAGGACTTCCTCGACGCGGTCGCGACCACGACGCAAGCGGTGCGCAAGGTCGCCACGACCACCTCGGTGACCTCCTCGCTCAACCCCGCGACCTTCGGTCAGCTGGTGACGTTCACCGCCACGGTCACGCCGAGCACGAACGCGCTCGGCCTGCCCAACGGCACGGTGACCTTCACTGACGGCTCCACCGTCCTCGGGACGACGGGGCTGACGGTGTCCGGCGGCGTGGCGAAGGCGACGCTGTCCACGTCGTCGCTCACCGGCGGTGCGCATTCGATCCGCGGCACATACTTCGGCACGGCGAACTTCGCAGGCAGCATCTCGCCGGTCCTGACCCAGACGATCGGCAAGGCGACGACGACGCTCACCGCAACGCCGGCCGTGGTGTCTGTCCTGCCGGCTTCGGTGAACGTGGCCGCACTGCAGCACCTGAACACCGCGCTTCCGCTCGGCGTGCTGCAGGCACAGCTGACCAGTGGTGGTCATGGTGTCGCCGGCGAGCCGATCGTCTTCAAGATCGGGACCACGGTGGCCTGCACCTCGACCACCAACGCCGACGGGATCGCGCAGTGCAACGCGCAGTCCAAGATCGTTGCCTTGATCCTCGCCGGGAAGTACGTGGTGACGTTCGCGGGCGACAACAACTACGTCGGCTCCACTGCCAACGGCACCCTGATCGGCTAGCGGTCACCGGAATGCCTAACTCCCTCCCCCGAGCACTGTGGCTGAAGAAGGAAGTGTCAACGTGCGGAAACTGACCATCATCGCGACGATCGGCGGACTCATTGCGGCGGGCGCCGTCGCACTCGCCGGTGGAGCGGACGCCGCGATCACAGCGCCCACTGCCAACGCGGTGCTGCGTGGAAACGCGACGCTGACCGACAGCCCCGGGGCGAGCATCACCACCGCCTGCGCGCTGTTCAACACCGCGCGTACGACGATCAACCTGATCAACTCGTCGAACACGACGGTCTTCACGCAGAACGTCGGAAGCTCGACGTTCGGCGGCAACCAGACGCTGCCGTTGACGACGTCGATCGACACGCACAGCTACGCCAACGGCAACTACACCGTGCAGGGCATCGAACAGAGTTACAACGGTGGGTTCGCGGGCGTCGGGTGCAGCCACCCGAGCACGACGAGCAACGTCGCTGTCCGCATCGACAACATCGTCGCCCTCGCCTACAGCGGCGCCACGCACGGTGCGCAGGGCACGTCGGTCACGGTGAGCGCCACGTTGACGGACCCGAATCTCGCCACCAGCGTGCTTCCCGGCCGGGTGGTTTCGTTCTCGCTGAGCACCGGCGGTTCGGCCAGCGCGACGACCGACTCCAACGGCCTCGCCACCGCGACATTGCCGGTGTCCGGCCCGCCCGGTGCGGCAACCCTCACGACGTCCTTCGCTGCGACGTCGTTCTACGACGCCAACTCGATCCAGACGGCCTTCACGGTCGACAAGGACGCCTCGTCCGTGGCGGTGAATCCGCCGGCAGGCTCGGTGCACGGCCAGTCGACCTCGTTCACGGCGACCGTCAGTCAGGCGCAGGGCACCGTCGCCGACGCCCCGACCGGCACCGTCCAGTTCTTCGTCGACGGGAATGCCCTCGGCGGCACGGTGCCCGTGGTTGCGGGCAGCGCAACGTCCCCGTCGACCTCGACGTTGAGCACGGCAACCCACGTGGTGACCGCGCACTACAGCGGTGACACGAACCTGCTGGCCAGCGACTCCGCAGGCGTCAACGCCGTAGTAAGCAAGGCGAGCACGGCGACGACGATCAGCGCCAACCCACCTGCGTCCGTCCACGGTCAGGCCATCACGTTCACTGCGAACGTCTCGGTGACCGGACTCGGCGCCGGCACGCCGACTGGTGCAGTGCAGTTCGACGTGGACGGCCAGCCGTTCGGTACGGCGGTACCGCTGACCGGTACGAGTGCGTCGCTGACGATCTCCTCACTGAGCACCGCACAGCACAACGTCACTGCTACCTACGACGGCGACGCCAACTTCGCGATCAGTACCTCCACTGCGGTTCAGGAGCAGGTCGGTAAGGCCGGGACCACGAGCGTGATCTCCTCCTCCGACCAGACGTCGGTGTTCGGGGAGTCCATCACCTTCAGCGTGGACATCTCCGCGAACAGCCCCGGCGCGGGTACGCCGACCGGTACTGCCACGTTTGCCGTCGACGGTACCCAGGTCGGGAGCCCGGTGACCCTGGTCGACGGGGCTGCGCAGTCGGATGTTGTCTCGTTGCTCACCCCCGGCGCGCACACCGTCACCGTCTCCTACTCAGGCGATGACGACTTCAACGGAAGCACGGATCAGCTCACTCAGACGGTCAACCAGGACGCCACCAAGACGGTGATCAGCTCCTCGGCGAACCCGTCGGTGTTCGGCCAGCCCGTGACCTTCCACGCGGCTGTCAGCTCTGTCGCCCCCGGATCAGGCGTCCCGACGGGCTCCGTTCAGTTCTACATCAACGGATCTCCGGTCGGTTCGTCCGTCTCGCTGATCAACGGTGCAGCTGACAGCGCTCCGATCGCCGATCTCGAGCCCGGGACCTACACCGTCACCGCGGTCTACAGCGGCGATGACGACTACGTCACGAGCACGTCGCCGGACCTGGCCCAGACGGTCAACAAGGCGGCGACGGCCACGTCGATCAGCTCGAACGCGAACCCGTCAGTGTTCGGCCAGCCCGTGACGTTCACGGCCGCCGTCTCGGTGACCGGCGCGGGCGCCGGCAACCCGACGGGGACGATCACCTTCACCGACGGTGGCAACGTCCTCGGCGTCGTTCCGGTCGGACCGCAGACGGGTGAGATGGCCAGCCTGACGACTAGCGCGCTGGTCGTGGCTCCGCACGCGATCGTCGCGACGTACAGCGGCGACAACGAGTTCCTCACCAGCAACAGCTCGCTCACGCAGACGGTCAACCGTGCGCAGTCGAGCACGCTCGTCACGTCCTCCGACAACCCGGCGGCGTCCGGCGAGCCGATCACCTTCACCGCGACCATCACACCGGTCGCCCCGGGTGCCGGTGTGCCGAGCGGGACGGTCGTCTTCACCGTCAACGGTGCTCCGCTCGGGTCGCCTGCGACCGTGGTCAACGGTGTCGCGACGAGCACGACCTTCGCCTCACTCTCGCCTGGCAAGTACACGATCTCCGCGACGTACAGCGGTGACGGCAACTTCGTCGGCAGCTCGGCCGTGCTTGACGAGGGCACCGGGCAGAACGTGAGCAAGGCGAACACGACGACCTCGGTGACCACCTCCGGCACTCCAGCGAACTACGCATCGACCGTGACGTTCACGGCAACGGTGGCCCGCTCATCACTGATCGGTTCAGGGAAGCCGTCCGGTCTCGTGCAGTTCTTCGACGGCACGCAGCTGCTCGGCTCTGCGCAGCTCGCCCCCGTGGGCACCACCAGCTCGAAGGCGACCTTCGCCTACTCGTCGCTGGCCACCGGGTCGCACACGATCACCGCGCAGTACGTCGGGAACTACAACTTCAACGGTTCCTCGGCGACGGTGGCGCAGTCGATCAACTCGATGCCTACACAGATCGGTCTGGTCTCGTCGGTGAACCCGACGTTCTACGAGCAGCCGACCGTGTTCACCGCAGTGGTGACCGGCCCCACCGGGACTCCCACCGGCACGGTGACGTTCAAGGACGGCAGCACCGTGCTCGGGACCGCGAACCTGGCACTCGTCCAGGGCGCGGACCAGGCCAGCCTGCTGGTGTCGAGCCTGCATGCGGGTACGCACACGATCACCGCGACCTACAACGGTGGTGGTCCGTACGCGGGCAGTTCCGCAACGCTCACTCAGACGGTGGTCAAGGCGACCAGCCAGCTGGTGGCCAACCCGATCATCACCGACCAGGCGGCGCTGAACCGCGACGGCGCGCGCCTGCACCTGACGATCGGCGAGGCCTCGGCCACCTTGACTGCCAACGGGCACCCGTTGGTCGGCCAGACGATCGTCTTCACCACGCACGGGTTGGAGAACCCGAGCATCCCGGTCTGCACCGCCGTGACCGACAGCAACGGGTTCGCGCACTGCGACACCACGGTGAACAACGGTGACAACAACCTGGCCACGATCATCTCGGCCAACGGTTACCTGGCGACGTATGCAGGAACGTCCGACTTCAGTGGGGCTAGCTCGCACGGACCGCTCGACCAGTAATCCCCCAGGACGGTGGTGGCCCTGTGCAGGCATGACTGCACAGGGCCATCACTCATAGCGGCACCTGGGCGCTACTGCAGTTTCGACGGGCCATAGCATCGCAGCCATGGACATCACTGGAGCCAGTGCAATCGTCACCGGCGGTGCCTCCGGCATCGGAGCCGCGTGTGCCCGTCAGCTCGCCGCGAAGGGTGCGAAGGTCGTCATAGCCGACCTCAATGCCACCACGGGTGAGGCCCTCGCCAGCGAGATTGGCGGCGCGTTCGTTGCGGTGGACGTGACGAACACCGACCAGATCCTGGCGGCGGTCACGAAGGCGCTCGAACTCGGCCCGCTGTGGGCACTCGTCAACTCAGCCGGCATCGGGTGGGCGCAGCGCACGATCGGTAAGGACGGCGAGTTCGCCTCCGCGGCCGACCTCGACGCGTTCAAGAAGGTCATCGCGATCAACCTGATCGGATCGTTCGACGCAATTCGGCTGGCGGCAACCGCGATGAGCCGCAACACCCCGAACGAGAACGGTGAGCGCGGCGCGATCGTGAACATGGCTTCGGTCGCGGCGTTTGACGGGCAGATCGGCCAGGCGTCCTACTCCGCGTCCAAGGGCGGGATCGTCGGCATGACGCTGCCGATCGCCCGTGACCTGTCGGCGTCAGGCATCCGCGTGAACACGATCGCGCCCGGCCTGATCGACACACCCATCTACGGCGAGGGTGAGGCCTCGGAGCAGTTCAAGGCGAACCTCGGCCAGAACGTGCTCTTCCCGAAGCGCTTGGGTGTTCCTGACGAGCTCGCGTCCATGGTCGTCGAGTGCGTCACCAACTCCTACATGAATGCCGAGACGATCCGCGTCGATGGCGGCATCCGGATGCCTCCGAAGTAGTTGACAGCACCACTCGGAAAGGGTCTCGCGCTCCCATAGGGGGACGAGACCCTTTCCGTCGGGAGGCTAGAGGGTGAGTTCGTAGTCCTGCCCGATCAGGTCGACGCCGTAGCTGTGGTGCGGGTGCTCGGCGGTCAGCCGGAAACCAAGGTCAAGATAGATCTTGCGGGCAGCAACGAGCGGATCATTGGTCCACAGGACCATCCGTCGGTAACCGGCACCACGGGCAAAATCGACGCACGTCTGCACCAGCTGCTTGCCGAGCCCATGACCGCGGGCGGCCGGATCGACGAGCAGGATCCGAAGCCGCGCGGTGGCGTCGTCCTGGCGAACGCAGAAGACGCACCCGACCCGCTGTCCATCGAGCTCGGCGATCCACGCTGCCTCCCGAACGGAATCGTTCGACTGCGCGAACTCCGCCACGATGTACGCCACGAGATGCTCGAACGTGACGTCCCAGCCAAACTCCCGCGCATACAGCTCGCCATGGGCCATGACCACCCAGCCAAGGTCGCCGGGCTGATCGAGACGTCTCAGCTGCGTTGCCGACATGAGAACCTCATTCGATCCTGACTGATACAGTCGTGTTAGTACTGACTCGACTGTATCAGTGAGGCACACTGTTGGCCATGTCCAGTCCACGCCGCGACGAGATCGTGGAAGCCGCATACGAGTACGTCCTCGGGAACGGGCTGGCCGGTGTCTCGCTCCGGCCCGTGGCCGCTGCCGTGGGTTCGAGCACTGGTGTCTTGCGGTTCTTGTTCGGCAGCAAGGACGATCTGGTGCGCGCGGTGCTTCACCGAGCACGGCAGGATGAGCTGGAGTTGCTCGCAGCTATCCCGTCCGGCGACTTGGCCGAGGTCGCAGGCGTGCTCTGGCAATGGCTGAGCTCGCCGGATCACCGACGCGTCTTGGCGCTCTGGGTCGAGTGCTACGCAGCCTCCCTCCAAGATGCCGACGGGCCTTGGGGTCAGTTCGCGGCTCAGACAGTAAGCGACTGGCTCGAGGTTCTCGCGAAGGCGCAGCCGTCCGAAGTACGACGGAGCGCAGCGGGGGCTACCCAACGCACGGCCGTTCTTGCCGTGCTCCGAGGCGCCATGCTCGACCTGTTGGCAACCGGAGACACGCGCCGCACGACTCGCGCGCTGGACCTCGCTCTGGACGGCCTCACTTGACCTTGGAGAGCGCCTCCAGGAATCGCGCCGTCCCGTCGCCGCCGATGCCCGCCACCACGAACGTGTGACTGTGCGCCACGCTCGCCGTGATGTCCACCGCGAACGTTCCCGTGCTCGACACCGTCGCCGACGTGATCTTCACCGGGATTCGGTAAGACGAGTAGTAGCCGATGGTGATCTGCGCCCCTGGCGCGTAGCCGCTACCGGTGAGGTGCAGAACCTGGCCGACGCTGGCCACAGCGGGCACGCCCTCGAGCAGACCGTCGCTTGCCGGCAGGGTCTTGGGAAGCCGAACCGTCACCGGTGCCTGGATCAGCACGGTGAGTGCCTCGGTACTCACGCCCTGGTCGTTCGACGCCGTGAGTTGGAGGTGGAACGTCTTCCCGGCATCCGTTCGTACGGCACAGCCGGACAGTGTGGCTGTCGTATCTCCGTTGTCGTGGAACGTCAGGCCGCTGGGCAAGGCCCCGGCCAGGGCCAGCGAAGTGGCGCCAGGCGAACCAGCGGTCGATGTTGTCAATACATATGACCCGCATCGCTTGCCCGTCAGGAACGTCGCAGTGTCCGAAGTCGTGAACACCGGCCCGTCAACGGTGAGGGTGAAGTGCTGCGTCGACGCCGGCGCGACCCCGTTGTCGGCCGTGATCACCAGGTCGAAGGATCCGCCCGAACTCGGAGTCCCGGTCAGAGTCGCCGTGCCGTCGCTGTTGTCGGTGAAGGTCACGCCGTCAGGCAGACCCCCCACCTCGCTGATGCTCGCCGAGGCGGGGAAGCCCGCGTTCGTCGTGACGGTGAACGAGCCGGTCGAGCCCGCGACGAACTCAGCGTGATCCGCACTCGAGATCGCCGGCGGCGCACCCACGAAGACGCTGAAGCTCTGCGACGCGTCCGGGTGCGCGCCGTTACTGGCTGTGACGGTAAGCAGGAACACGCCGTCCACGGTCGGGGTCCCGCCCAGTGTGGCGGTGCCGTCCGCGTTGTCGACGAAGGTGATACCTGCGGGCAAGGTCCCCACGATCGACAGCGCGGGCGTGGGATCGCCGGTCGCTGTGACGGTGAACGCGGAGGCCATATTGAGAGTGAAGACGGCATAGGCGGCGCTCGTGATCTGAGGCGCTGCGTTGACGGTGAGCGTGAACGTCTGCGACGCATCCGGTGCGACGCCGTTGCTTGCGGTGATCGTGATCGTGTAGATCCCTCGACTACCTGCGTTCGGCGTCCCCGCGATCGACGCGGTCCCGTTGCCGTTGTCGGTGAACGAGATACCCGCCGGAAGCGTCCCCACGTGCGTCAACGTGGTGGCAGACGGATTGCCTGCCGCGGTTGTCACGGTGAAGGAATCCGGCGAACCCTCAGTCATCGTCGCGTGGTCGACGCTGGTGATGCTCGGTGGTGCATACACCGTGAGCGTGAAGGCCTGCGTGGCCGATGCGGCGAGGCCACCGATGGCGGTCGCGGTAATCGTGAGTGGATAGCTGCCGCCGGTGCCCGCTGCCGGGGTACCGGCCAAGGTCGCCGTGCCGTCCCCGTTGTCGTGGAACGTCACCCCATCAGGAAGCGCTCCGGATTCGTCGATACTCGTAGACGTCGGATATCCGGCGGAGGTAGTCACCCCGAAGCTGCTCACCTGGCCGGCGGTGAAGCTGGTGTGGTCGGTGCTCGTGATCGTGGGCGCGCCATCGACGACGAGGGTGAAGTTCTGCGTAGCCGCGGTTCCGACTCCGTTGGAGGCGTGCAGTACGAACCCGTAAGTGCCGGCGCTTCCCGTAGGCGGGGTTCCCGCCAGAGTGCCGGTGCCATCGCCGTTGTCGGTCAGTGTCAACCAGGCCGGATAGCCCGCTCCTGTCTCGGTGAGTGCCGCGCTGGGCAGACCGGTGGCCGTCACGGGGAACGAGCCAGCCGACCCCACAACGAAGGTGGCGTTGTCGCTACTGGTGAAGGCGGGGGCCACGCCGACGGTCAGCGTTGCGGGTGACGTTGTCGCCGGCGATCCGACGCCGTTGCTGAACACGGCCCGGTACATGTTGCCGTTGTCCGCGCCGGCGGCGGTGAACGTGAGGGTGGTGGACGTCGCGCCGGGGACGTTGCTGAAGCTGTTCCCGTTGTCCGTCGAGACCTGCCATTGCACCGAGGGAGCAGGCACACCAGTGGCACCTGCCGTGAAGCTGACGGCGGTGCCGGGAGTCACGGTCTGGTCCATCGGGTTCAGCGTGATCGTCGCGGCCTGGTTGACCTGAATGCTGAAGTTCTGGGACGCGTTCGGCGAGATCCCGTTGGAGGCGGTCAGGCTTATGGGATAGGTACCCCCGGAGCCGGTGGCTGTACCGGACAGAGTCGCCGTGCCGTTCCCGTTGTCCACCAACGTGATACCGGCCGGAAGGGTGCCGGACTCGGTGATGGTCGAAACGGTGGGCGACCCTGACGTCGTCACTGCGAAGCTGTCAGGGGACCCGACCACGAAGGTGGTGGACGCAGCGCTGGTGAACGCCGGTGCTTGACCGACACTCACGGTCAAAGTCTGGGAGGCGTTCGGCGCGTAGCCATTCGTTGCCGACAAGGACAAGGGGTAACTGCCCCCAGTCGCCGCCCCAGGGGTACCGGAGATCGTGGCGGACCCGTTCCCGTTGTCGTGGAACGTCAGGCCCGACGGCAGCGCTCCGGCTGCACCAACGGCGGCGGTCGGATAACCGGTCGTGGTCACAGTGAATGACCCGGGCGTGCCCAGCGCGAAGTGCGCGGCGTTCGCGCTCGTGATGGTCGGAGCCTGGTCGACCTCCAGGATGTCGGTCACGGTGCCGTTGTCCAGGGTGACGAGGTCGTTGTCGGGACCCACGGTCGTGTTCGAGTGGTAGTCGATGCTCGCGGTGCCGTTGGCGATGTTGACCGAGTGAGCGCCGGCGCCCAGCGTGACCGTGGCGTCACCTGGCGGATCGGAGAAGCTGACCGGCAGGCCGGCAAAGGCCGTGAGGTTGCTGGCCGTGACCGCGCCTCCGAGTGAGTCGGTGAGCAATGAAGCAGTCAGGGTGGACGTACCGTTCGGACCGATCACATGCGCGGGGTTCGCAGTGGAGGTCAGCGCCAGGCGCGGCGCTGACGTGACGCCGCTGAGGGCGCTGGAGTCGCACCCCGAAGTATTCGGACCAGTGCTGCAGCCCCACCAGTTCTCGGTGGCGTTCACACTGCCGGTTCCGCCGTTCGTCATCACGCTGGTTGACCCGGAGTTTCCGGTAATGCGGTTGTAGTGCAATACAGCGGATCCAGCTGCGTAGACGACAGCGCCGCCGGTGCCGTTGACCGAGTTGTTCGTGAACGTCGAGCCGGTGACGGTGAGGTTGCCCGTCTGTTCGAAGATTGCCCCACCTGCCGCCGCCTCGGAGCTTGTGGTCGTTGCCGTGTTTCCGCTGAAGACGCTGCCACTCACCGAATACGTGCCACCGCCGGCACCAGCCGACAAGGCGAGCGCGCCGCCAGACGTTCCCGATGTACCGGAGTTCGAGGTGGCGTTGCCACTGAATGTCGTGCCGGTCACCGTCAACGTCTGACCCGAAGATGGTCCGGCGGTCTGGTACCAGACCGCGGAACCCGCGCTCGAATACGACTGGTTGCCGCTGAAGGTGTCATTGGTCAGGGTCAGGTTGCCGCCCTGAAAGGACAGGCCGCCGCCGGGCTTGTTCGACGCATTCGGGGCGCCCGCGTTTGCCGCGTTGTTGCTGAAGACCGAATTGGAAACGGTCAGGCTGTCGAACGGGGTCAAGCTGCCCGATCCGCCCAGCACCCCAGCT
>Ga0207687_10003476_pt1 | contig 10600 bp, 9 predicted proteins | sample KBSM54metaG_FD_184399 | JGI IMG/M metagenome (GOLD analysis project Ga0207687, IMG submission 184399) | Miscanthus rhizosphere microbial communities from Kellogg Biological Station, Michigan, USA - KBS M5-4 metaG (SPAdes) (version 2) | ecosystem: Host-associated > Plants > Roots > Rhizosphere >... | reverse complement strand
CGCTTGTTACCAGAGTGTTTGCCCCTGCGTGCATCTCCAAGATGACGTATAAGGTGCAGATACGCACCCCTTGGCTTGCGCCGGTATTGTGGATGAAATAACCTAAAAGCAGCGGTTTACAACGAGGGAGGCTTATGCGGATTCTGGTTGCGGGCGGCGCGGGGTATGTTGGTTCAGCACTCATCCCCAAACTGCTGGAGCGCGGTTATGACGTCGATGTTGTCGACCTCTTCTGGTTTGGAAACTCGCTTCCTCCGGAAGTCCGCATCATTAATCGCGATCTGTTCGATCTTCAGGTCGGCGATTTGAAGAACTACGAGCAGGTGATATTCCTTGCCGGCCTTTCCAACGATCCGATGGCTGAATTTTCACCGAGCAAGAATTTCATTTTTAACGCGGCCGCCCCGGCGTATCTCTGCTACATCGCCAAGCAGGCCAAGGTGCGGCGCTATATTTACGCCAGCTCCTGCTCTGTCTATGGCTACACGGAAAACGAGCTGTTCGATGAGGACCGCCCCGTGTCTTCGTCCTATCCTTACGGAATTTCCAAGCTTCAGGGTGAGCAGGCGGTCATGCAGCTCATCGATAATGATTTCTCCGTCATCGCGCTGCGCAAGGGAACTGTCTCAGGCTACAGCCCTCGGATGAGGTTCGATCTCATTATCAACACCATGTTCAAGTGCGCGATGAAGGATGGCGTGATCCGTGTGAACAATCCGGCAACCTGGCGGCCGATTTTGAGTATTGAAGATGCGGCCATGGCATACATTCGCGCGATTGAAGCGAACCAGTCTCTTTCAGGGATTTTCAATATAGCGTCTGGAAACCACACGGTGGGAGAAGTGGCCGATCTGGTGAAAGTCACGATCCATGAAGAGACCGGAAGCAGCCCGGCGCTGGATATCAACCATATTCAGGACATCCGCAATTACAAAGTAGCGATCGAGCGGGCGAAGAACATCCTCAGTTTCCACCCTCATCACAGCGTCAAGACCATTGTCCGCAACTTGATTGAGAACATGTCAAAGTGCAAGGACTGGGACAATCCCAACTATTACAACATCCAGGTATTCAAGGGACTCGACGATAGAGCAAAGCTGATGACGAGCGTCGGGGCCACGCAATGAAGGTTGCGGTAATCGGCGGAAACGGCCAACTGGGCCGGGATGTAGCTTCAGTTTTTTCCGATGGAGGCTACAAGGTCACGAGTCTTACACATCAGGAAATAGAAGTTTCGTCGCTGGCGTCAGTCCGTGAGTTGCTGAGCGCGTTACGACCTGAGCTGGTGGTGAACACATCGGCGTTCCATCACGTGGAAAAATGCGAAGCTGATCCCGCGCACGCATTCGCTATCAACGCGATAGGGGCCCGTAATCTTGCCCAGATCACCCAGGAAATGGACGCCACGCTGATGCACATCAGCACAGATTACGTGTTCGATGGGCGCAAGAATACGCCTTATACAGAAGCTGATGCACCGGGCCCGCTGAACGTGTACGGCAACACCAAACTTTCCGGCGAATTATTTGTTCGTTCCACCAATCCGCGGCACTTTGTAGTGCGCACGTCCGCGATTTATGGCGAAAATCCCTGCCGGGCCAAAGGTGGGTTGAACTTTGTGGAACTGATGCTGAAGCTTTCCCGGGAACGCAACGAACTCAGGGTGGTGGACGACGAGTTTGTAACTCCCACACCCACAGCGCAGATCGCGCAGCAACTGCTTGCGCTGAGCCGGTCCTCGGACTACGGACTTTATCATGCCACCGCCGAAGGCAGTTGCTCATGGTTTGAGTTTGCGGCAGCCATTTTCGCCCTGACGAATACCAGGATTCGTTTGGAACCGGCCCGGCCCGGAGAGTTCCCGATAAAGGTGGCGCGGCCAAAATATTCTGTGCTTGAGAACCAGGCATTAAAGAGCAAATCGCTGAATGTGTTCACCCATTGGAAGGAAGGTCTGGAAAATTATCTGGCGCGGCGGGCACAAAGCGCGAACCTGATTTCCGCCTGAAGTGCCAGCGATCTTTTGTTTCAAACCAGAGATTGGTACACGGCCAATGCTTTTTCAGCCAGATTTCCTGCTGTGAAGTCTTTACTTCTCTTCAGTCCCCGCGCGGCTAGTTCTTTTTGCAAACCTGGATTGCCCAGGACTTTAGCAAGCGCGTTTGCTATTGAATCCGTATCGCGGGGATCAATCAGAAGCGCACCATCACCGGCCACTTCTTCCAGCGAAGACCCAGTAGAAGTAATTGTCGGAACGCCGCTAGCCATGCTTTCCACCACGGGAAGTCCAAAGCCCTCAAAGAATGAGGGAAAGACAAAAACCTCAGCAGCGTTATAGAAGAGCGGCAGGTCCTCAAACGGGACAAATCCGGGGAAGACTACGCTTTCCTCCAACCCAAGTTCCTTGATCTTTTCCAGTAATTGCCCGGCCTGCCAGTCCCGTTTGCCCACCATCACCAGCTTTGCGTCTAAACCTTGTTTACGCAGTCGCGCATAGGCCTCGACGAGACGAGGCAAATTTTTCCGCGCCTGAATCCTTCCCACGTACAAGATAAAAGGAAAAGTGAGGCCATATTTCCGTGCGAGATACTCCTGGGTTTGCGCCTTATCCCTGGGATAGAAATCCGGCGATGCAGCCAGGTGAGCGACAGTGATTTTTTCGCGAGGGATATCAAAGCGCCGGGCGATATCTACGGCGGAAAACTCTGAGATTGTCATGATATGGCTGGCGCGTTTTGCCGACCACCGCACCAGCTTCTTCATACGCAACGCTTCCACCGGATGAAAGAATTCTGGAAAATGCTCGTGCGCCAGATCATGGATCGCCAAAACACTCTTGGTGTTAACGAATGGCGGCAGCACATATTGGGCGTGGAAAACATCCGGCTTTGTTTGAGCAAGCAGACGCGGGAGAACGGCACAAATCCTTACGATGGGATTTTTGGGAATGGACGTAAAGCGAAATGCGGGACCGCTAATACCTTCCTGACTTAACGCGGACGAGTGGGTATAAAAAAGTTCATACTGGTTCGCGCCCGGGGACTGCGCGAGCCCGCGCAGAAGCTGGCGGCAATATGTTTCATTGCCCCCGGACTGAGTGCCTAAGCTGTGTATGTCAATGGCAATCTTCATCAGGCAGAGAAAATGGTGTGCTGCTGATCCATCCTAAAGCGTTCCGGCATAACGTGAAAGTCGGAAATTCTTTTACAATACTTATGCCCTCATGGACCCCATTCAATTTCAGAAGCCTATCCGGAGATATTTTCAAAAGAAACGATTCAAGAATTTCATCTCCGATTACGCATCGTGCAAGACAATCCTGGATGTTGGCGGGGGGCGCAATACATGGGAGGTTGTTGGACGTTCTTCCGGCGTCACGATTCTGAATATTCTGCCTCCGGTTGAGACAGGCGGCTTCAACTACGTCCAGGCATCTGCCTGTGACATGCCTTTTCCCGACAAGTCTTTTGATCTGGCTTTTTCAAATTCGGCTATCGAGCATGTGGGGAGTGAAGAGAACCAGTTTAAATTTGCCAGCGAGATGATGCGCGTAGGCAAGCGGATCTACTGCCAAACGCCGTCGCGTCTTTTTCCCATTGATCCACACCTCACCGCGCCCTTTCTTCATTGGCTGCCGAGTTCCTGGTTGACGCCGAAATTCCTGCGTTACTTTACATTGAATGGCTGGTTATGGAGAAAGCCGTATCAATATGACGTGACGTGGATTTCCAAAAGGAAGCTGCAAAAGATGTTTCCCGGGTGCAAGATCACAACCGAGCGATTTCTACTGATGCCAAAGTCTTTTACTGTAACCAACTGACGGCAAGTCTGCGGACGGGCTCACCCCAGTGCGGACAGGACCGTTTCCGATACATTGGCTCCGCAGATGATGACTGCCACTCTCTTTCCTTTGTAGCGTCCTGCATTCTTCAAGAAGGCTGCGACTGCAACAGCGGCAGCGCCTTCAATGACCCATCCTTTTAGCGCGCGAACGCGGCGCATGGCGTCGAGAATCTCTGCTTCTGATACGAGGATGGAGCTGTCGATCACGCGGGAGCAGATTTCCAGGGTCACGGAGCCGGGCTCAAGACCGCCGGCTGTGCTTTCAGAAAGCGTAGGCCTTTCAGCAACTTCCAAGATCCGCCCAGCTTTGATGGATTCATAAAGGACGGGAGAGTTTTCCGGCCAGCAGCCTACTACTTCTGTCTTGAGAGAAGCGAATTTGATGTAAGCGCCGATTCCGCCGATGAGGCCGCCGCCTCCAACCGCTACAAAAACCGCGTCCAGCGGTGGCAGTTGGCGCAGCAACTCAACGGCGATAGTGCCTTGACCGACCATGACCTGGAGATCGTTATAAGGTGAAATGAATACTTTGCCTTGCTGTGAAGCGGTGGCACGCGCCGCCAACTCAGCCTCAAGCGGATCGTTTCCGACATGTTTTACATGCGCGCCATATTTCTGGATGCGTCGTGCTTTGGAAGGCGAAACATGATTGGAGACATAGACCTCAGCGGCGATTCCAGCAGCTTTGGCAGCGGCGGCAACTCCCAATCCGTGATTGCCATTTGAAGCAGCGATGACTCCCCGTGCAGCTTCTGCGGGCGAGAGGGAAAGAATCTTGTTGCTGGCTCCGCGCAGCTTGAATGACCCAGTACTTTGCAGATTCTCCAGCTTAAAAAAGACTTCAGCTCCGATGTCGGGAGCCAGACACTCAATTTGTTCGACCGGAGTTTCGACCACGGCAGCCCGAATTCTGTCAGCTGCTTTTATCACCTGGGCTGCCAGTTCGGCGACGGCATCGGGTACTGATGGTCGGGCGCTATGACTCATGGCTTTATTGTGCCATGAGCGCAGCTCAGGAGCCTGGAGCTACTTCTGGATCGACTTCAAATAATCCGTGACATTTTGCAGACGGACTTCGCCGTAATCGCGGTCTTGCTGGATCTGGTGGAAAATGTTCCCCCAAATCGGCATTTCTCTTGAACCATGGCTCAGGATCACTTCATCGCCCATGATGACCTTGCGGACGCGAGCAGCGGGAAAGACTCCGCCACTCCGCTGGGAAATCGTGGAGAGATCAGGCATTTTGGTGGTGAGCGCCGGCGCCACTGGGCCGTCGCCTTTCCCTTCGACGCCATGGCAGGTGGCGCAATGGGCACGGTAGATATCGCGTCCATTGAGTGACTGGGTAAGGGGCCCAGGATCGTGTTGCTGAGTCTTTGCCTTATCGTCCGGGGCTGTGCTTGCCGCGGCGAAGAGGCCTGCCAGCAGGACCGCTGCCTGCAATACCATAACGAAAACACCAGCTCTGGATCGTTTCATTGGACTCGGACTCCTGCTTCCCTTAATTCTTTTGCACTGCGAGGCGGACAAACATCGGCAGCAAGATAATCGTAACGCTCCATGGAGCAGGGAAAACGTGATGGATATCACACATCAAACGTGAAGTTGAAGCCTTCCGGCGAGCCACGGCAGGCCGTGACGCACATCACAGCCCGGAACTAAGGGCTGAGTGCATGATCGAAGAAGATTTAAGGAGTGAGCAAATGGTTTCAGAGTGCGCTAACCCGAACTGCCGAAAGCCTTTCATCTATTATCGGCACGGCAAACTGTTTTCGGTCCCGCGCGCCATCGCCTCCGCAACGCGGGCCACGATAGAGCATTTTTGGCTCTGCCAGAGCTGCGCTGAGAGCATGGATATTGAAGTCCATCACGGCGGCAATCCCTCATTAGTTTCTCGCCAGCCGTCGGGAAAAATACTGCAGCTTGAGTATCAGCTTTGAAGAAGATAATCCGGCAGCTCAGTTGAAAACATAGCAACGCAAAATTTATAAAAGGCCCCGGGCTCATAGAGCGACGGGGCCTTGTCTTTATGCAAGCGGCCTATTCACTGCACCTGGATGGTCAGCGGCGTTTTGAAAAATGCGCCGGTTGAATCCCAGGCTTGCACCACCATTGAGCGAGTTCCCGAAGAAACCGCCACCGACGTGTCAATTGCAGCAGCATTGACCGCATAGACGGACACGTTGTCCACATAAATCCGCATTGCGGTGATGGGACCAGCGGCTGATTTGGCTGCGGCTGTCACATGCACCGGAGATGTGACTGTGGCTCCCGGCGTGGGCGAGCAGACCGTGACCCCGACGGTCGCAGCAGTACACGCTCCGGGGCTCCCCGGGGTCACCGTCAGCGTTATGAGCGAAGACTTGAACACGACACCGCTTGAGTCCCATGCCTGCACCACAACGTTGTGTGTTCCTGAGGCTACAGCAAGGTTCACGTCGAGACTGGCTGTTGACGTAAAGTAGGCTGAAACGTTGTCGATGTAGATTCTCATCGCGGTGATCGGAAGCGTGGATTTGGCCGCAGCCGTGAAGCGGACTGGCGAATTTACAGTGCTGCCAGAAATCGGGGAGCAGACTTTGACTCCGACCGTAGTGGCCGTGCAGCCGGAAGGAGGAGGAGTTGGTGTGGGCGTCGGCGTTGGCGTGGGCGAAGGGCTGCCGGCCGTGAGATAGAAATTCATCTGCGTATCCAGGCTGTCGTTCACGGTTTCACTTTTGCTGCTGGTGTTCCAAGCTGAGCCCGATGTTGTGACTGTGTAGCTTCCCGGAGGAACAGACAGCTGATAGCTTCCATCCGAGGCCGAAGTCGTAGAAGCGCTGCCCGTGTTCACCTTGATTCCCGCCACCGCAGCGCAGCTCGACTGGTTACGGACTTTCCCGCTGATGGTTCCCGTGCCGGTATTGGGAAAATTATTGTGATAAATCAGCGTGAATTGGTTCGTTGAATCCGTTATGTACTGGTTCAGGTAAGGTGAGTAGGTCTGCACTGAGATGCTGTTTGTTACGGGATGAAATGTCATGATGCGCAGCCAGCCATTGCCGCCGTTCGGGTAATCCTGATAGTCGGCAAAGAGCTGGTTCACCAGATTGCCGTTGTCTCCAACGTCGGCCCGGCGCGCGCCGGAGCCGCCAGTGAAGTGGCCACTCAAAAACATAGTGATGTTGCGGTACTTGCGCAGCCGCATCCACGTGGCCTGCCCCGTGGCATTGGCCGCCGGCATGTCCTGATCATCGCACAGGTCTTCACGCCGGTTGTTTTTCAATACAAACGAATGTGACACCACAATTGCTTCTTTGTCCGGATTGGCCGCCAGGATCGATTCTGCCCAGTCCAGCGACGCACTCGTCGCACGGTATTCAAGGGTCATAAACAAATATTGTTGTCCATTGATGGTCAGCACGGCGTATGAGTTTGCGTTGCTGCTGGTTGGAAAGTTGCCCTTGAAATAGGCCTGACCCGCGAAGCGTCCTGGACCAAACCATTGATTGAAGCCGGTGAGATTGCGGCTGGCTTTTGGGTTGAAGCCGTTGTAATCATGGTTTCCGATGGCCAACAGATAGGGAACGCCGGCGTTCTCCAGCAGGCGGAAAGCGGCATCAAGGTTCTGCAACTGTGCCGTGGAAGCGCCGTCATTGATGTTATCGCCTTCGGTGAGAACCATCTGGATGTTCAGCGCTTTCTGGTTGTTCACGATCCATTTTGTCTGGCTGTTGAGCACCTGGGGAAAGTATTGTGTCTCATTTTGCGGATCGGGCAGGACCACTACAGTGAAGTCCGGCGGATTCACCTGCGCGGAAGCCATAGGCGGCAATGCCCATAGAGTGATGGAAAAAAGGATAAGGCCGGTTGTCGATAGCAGACGCTTAGGTGGGTTGGTGGAGGACTTGGGGGATTTCATGTTCGATCTCCTTGCAACCTCAAGCTTAAGAAGATCGAGACAAGCTAACAGTGATAGCGATCACCGATGGTTACTTAATCCTTGCTTGAACGGCCAGAGTTCAGAGAGAGAGTAGCGGCGCCAAATCTAAGAATTTAATTAGAAGGCCCCGAACCTGGTGGAACGGGGCCTCTTGCTTTCAGCGAGGCTTATTTACGGCACGTGGATGGTTAGCGGTGTTTTGAAGACAGCGCCGGTTGAATCCCATGCCTGCACCACAACAGAGTGTGTTCCGGTGGCGAGAGCCAGAGATGTATCCAGCGAACTGGCGTTGACGGCGAACTTGGAAATGTTGTCCACGTAGATCCGCATCGCCGTGATGGGATGGGTGGATTTGGCAGCAGCAACAAAATGCACAGGCGACGCCACCGTGCTTCCTGCCGCGGGTGAGCACACGGTTACGCCATTGACGACTGCAGTACATCCCGAGGGGCTGGGAGCAGGTGTGGGCGATCCCGAGAAAAAATCAGCCATATCGGCTGCCGTCGCTGCTGCTGCAGGATAGGTGTTCATGCCAAGAGCATCCATCACGGTTCGCAATAGGTTCTGGTGCTGGTAATGGGCAGTGGACTTGTAGTTCTTCTTGACGTTCGGTCCCACCATCAGGGCAGCCACGTGGCCGCCGCCATAAGCAGTGTCTGTGCTGAAGCTTTCGTCGAACAAGATGATCAGGATTCCGTCCTGCTGGAATGCAGGATTGCTCAGGAGGGGAGCGATGTTGGCCTTCAGAAAGGCGTCCGCCGCTGCCAGTTTCTGCGCATCAGAGCACGTGCTCATGCCTGCAGGACAGTCATGGGCGTTGTTGTGCTGGTCAGGTGCAATAAAAGAAAAGTTGGGCAGCTGATTGTTGTTTAGATCAGCGGCAAACTGCGTAAAGGGAACCAGATTCAACCGCTGCACGCTGCTGTTTACCACATCAGAAAAGTACGACAGCGGATTATGGTGCCGGATATAAGGGTAGACGTCGCCTCCGGTATAGCCCACTGAAGGAAGCGACTGGGCATAACTCTTCCAGGTCTTTGCCGCGGTAAGCATGTGGCGCACGATGTTATCGGCGCTGATGGTTGCGGTATAGCCATCATTATTTGTGATGATCTGGCCGGCTGTCAGCTCCAGATAATTGCCAATTGAGGGATGAGTGTTTGCGTAATACTGGGTTGCCAGCACGTTCTGTGAAGCCAGGCTGTTGAAGTATGGCATTGCACTGCTGCCCACTACGCTGGAGTAGCTATGGTTTTCTTCAAGCACAACAACTACATGATTGGATTTTGGCACCTGGGCATGCAGAGCAGCCGGCAGGGTTAGCAGAAAAAGAGACAAAAATATCTGCTTTACGGGATACAGCTTGTTCACTACAACTCCTTGAATATGCGATTCTCGACAGTAAGGGTAGGCTAGTGACGGATCTACTCTGCTTGAATAGGAGCAAGCCCTTAACTTGAGCAAACGAAAAGGACTAGAGGCGCTTAAATCCAATGGGTGATTTTGAGCTGTTGGGACGGTGGGGGCAGTTGTAAGTTATGGAGGCCAAATTCAAGAACTTAAAGAAAGGCCCCTATCCTGGAGGGGATAATGGGGCCTTTTCTCACTTTCAGCGTCGGATCCTGCTACTGCACGTGGATGGTCAGCGGCGTCTTGAATACCACTCCGGTTGAATCCCATGCTTGCACCACAACGGAATGTGTTCCGGTGGCGAGTGCGACAGAGGTATCCAGGGAACTGGCGTCAACGGTGAATTTAGCAATGTTATCGACGTAAATTCGCATCGCGGTAATGGGATGCGTGGACTTTGCGGCGGCAACAAAATGGACGGGCGACGCCACTGTGCTTCCTGCCGCTGGCGAGCACACCGTTACACCTGTCACTGTTGCCGTGCAGCCTGAAGGCGGAGGAGGCGGAGGCGTGGTGCCGAATAAGTCGCTCATATCGGCCGAACTGCCGGCGATGCCAGGATAGCTATGCACACCCAGCGCATCGAGCGTGGTGCGCAGCACGTTCTGGTGCTGGTAGAACGTGGTGGACTTAAAACCTTTCCTCACTCCGGGCCCCACAGCAAGCGCGACTACATGCCCGCCGCCGTGAGCGGTGTCTGTATTGAAGCCTTCGTCAAAGACCAGGATCAGGATGCCATCCTGCTGGAACCCGGGATTGTTGAACAAAGGACCAATATTGTTCTTGAGCCATGCGTCCGCCGTTGCGAGTTTGACTGCGTTGGTGCAACCCGTCGGCGCTGTGGGGCAGTCATGCGCGTTGTGGTTCTGGTTGGGCACGACGAATGAATAGTTCGGCAGCTGATTGTTTGCCAGGTCAGCGCTGAAATGCGTGAAGGGAACCAGATTCAGCCGCTGCACGCTGCTATTGGCCACATCCGTGAAGTAAGACAGAGGATTATGGTGGCGTATGTATGGGTATTGGTCGCCGCCAATATAGCCCACGGAAGGCAGGCTCTCAGCATAGCTCTTCCACGTTTTGCCGGCCGTCAACAGATGCCGCACGATGTTATCCACATTTACTGTTGTGTTCAACGAGTCATTGCTGGTAACGAGCTGTCCTGCCGTCAGCATGAAATAATTGCCGATGGAGGGATGCACGTTGGCGTAATACTGTGTGGCCAGCGCATTCTGTTGCGCCAAGCTGTTGAGGTACGGCATGGAAGAACTGCCGATAACAGCCGGATAACTCTGGTTTTCCTCCAGTACTACAACAACGTGGTTCGATTGTGGTATTTGCGCGGTCAGCAGCGCGGGCACGAACAGAACAATGAGAAACAAACTCAGTTTCTTCAAACGGGACTCCCGTGGATTTGATTTTGTACAA
>Ga0207687_10003470_pt1 | contig 10615 bp, 8 predicted proteins | sample KBSM54metaG_FD_184399 | JGI IMG/M metagenome (GOLD analysis project Ga0207687, IMG submission 184399) | Miscanthus rhizosphere microbial communities from Kellogg Biological Station, Michigan, USA - KBS M5-4 metaG (SPAdes) (version 2) | ecosystem: Host-associated > Plants > Roots > Rhizosphere >... | reverse complement strand
TGGAACCCATTGCTTGCGAGGGCGAGACCGCCATGGCGGCTTTCGCGAACCAGGTCGCGGCGGCGGCCAAGCCTTGCGGCCGGGTGCTGGTCATCGTGCATGGCTTCAATCTCAGCTTCCGAACCGCCCTGCTGCACGGCGCCCAAGCGGCAACGGACGCGCAATGGCGTTGCGCCACCATCCTGTTCAACTGGTCGAGCGCGGCTTTGTTCAACCGCTATGCCGCCGACATCGAGCATAGCGGCTATGCCGTGCCGCTGATGCTGCAGCTGTTGCGAGCGCTGGGCGCGGTTGGCCTTGCGCCCGACATTCTGGCACACAGCATGGGCGGGCGCATCACCCTCAGCGCGCTGTCGGCGCTCTGCCAGGAGCGGCGCGCGGTGGCGGGCGAACTGATCCTGGCGGCGCCCGATGTCAGCGCCGATCCCGGCGATGACGATTTCGCCCAGTTGCTGCATCGCGACGCGGGCTGCGCCCGGCGCACCACGCTCTATGCCTCGGACAACGACCTGGCGCTGATCGCCTCGCAAAGCGCCCATGGCGGGAATCTGCGCGCCGGCGCCAATCCGGCGCGCGGCCTGGCCTATGTCAGCGCCGATCCGCGCGTCGACGTGGTGGACGCCAGCTTGGCCACCGGCGACATTTCCGGCCATGCCTATTACGTTTTTTCCTGGGAGGCGCTGCAGGACCTGATGTGGGTGTTGGACGGCGCCTCGCAGGACAAGCGCAAGGGGCTGGGCACGCTGACCTGTACCGACTGGAGCGGCGGCAGTTGCGCGCAGGGGAACGGACGCTATGCCCTGAAGGTGGAACCGGCGCGCCAGCCGGGGTTCGAGCAGAAGCTGCTGCGCAACATCGTGCCGCTGGTGCTACCGCTGCAGCCGAACTAGCTGCGCGTGATGACTTCCACTTCGCCGGGACCGGCGATCAGCATGGTGGTGGCGATGCCGACGAACAGGCCGTCTTCCACCACGCCTGGCACATCGCCGAGCGCGGCGGACAGCTTCGGCGCGCTCTGGATGACGCCGAAGGCGCAGTCATAAATCACGTTGCCGCTGTCGGTCTTGAACACAGCGCCATCCTTCTGGCGCAGGGTCATCGGCACATGGACATAGCCCAGCGCGGCGAAGTCAGCGGTCAGGCGGGCGGCGGTGGATTTGTGGCCGAACTCGACGATTTCGACCGGCAGCGGGAATTTTCCCAGGCGCGGCACCAGCTTGGATTCATCAGCGATCACCAGCATCTTTTTCGACGACGCCGCCACGACCTTTTCGCGCAGCAGCATGCCGCCGCCGCCCTTGATCAGGTCGAGATTGCGGTCGGCCTCGTCGGCGCCGTCAATGGTGAGGTCGAGCGTGCCCAGTTCGTCCAGGCTGGAAAGTGTCATCCCCAGCTTGCGGGCGTAAGCCGCAGTGCGCTCGGAGGTGGGGACGCAGAGCAGCTTCATGCCGCCGCGGATGCGCGGGGCGAGCATGTCGAGAAAAACCTCGGCGGTGGTGCCGGAGCCCAGACCCAGCGTCATGCCGTCGGTAACAAACTCCAGCGCCTTGGCGGCGACGGCTTTCTTGAGGGCGTTCTGGTCGGTCATGGTGGGACCATACTGGCCCGCCATGACAAGGCCAAGACCTACTCGACCGTGACGGACTTCGCCAGATTGCGGGGCTGGTCCACGTCGGTACCTTTGGCGATGGCGGCGTAATAGGCCAACAGCTGGACCGGGATCGCGTAGAGCAGCGGCGTGATGAAGGCATTGGTGGTCGGCACGGTGATCGAGGCCCAGACCTTGCCCGCCTTGGCGACGCCCTCATCGTCGGAAATCAACAGCACCTTGCCGCCGCGCGCCATCACTTCCTGCATGTTGGAGATGGTCTTCTCGAAATGGGCGTCATGCGGCGCCAGCACTATGATCGGCACTTCCTCGTCGATCAGGGCGATGGGGCCATGCTTCATCTCGCCGGCGGCATAGCCCTCGGCATGGATATAGCTGATCTCCTTCAGCTTCAGCGCCCCTTCCAGCGCCAGCGGAAACGACGCGCCGCGCCCCAGATAGAGCACGTCGCGCGCCTTCGCGACCTCCTCGGCCACCACCTTGATCTGCGCTTCCAGCTGCAGCATCTCGGCGACGTAGCGCGGCGTCTCCAGCAGCGAGGTGCAGAGTTTCTTTTCGTCTTCGTCCGTCAGATGGCCGCGCGCCACGCCGGCGGCGATGGCGAAGCTGGCCAGCGCGGCGAGCTGGCAGGTGAAGGCCTTGGTCGAGGCGACGCCGATCTCCGGCCCGGCATAGGTCGGCAGCACGATGTCGGCCTGTCGCGCGATGCTGGATTCCGGCACGTTGACGATGGCGATGATGGTCTGGCCCTGGGCCTTGGCTTCGCGCAGCGCCGCCAATGTGTCGGCGGTCTCGCCCGACTGGGAGATGAACAGGGCGGCGCCTTTTTCGGGATAGACCGGATCGCGGTAGCGCAGTTCGGAAGCGAAATCGATCTCCACCGGCAGGCGCGCCAGCTTCTCGAACCAGTATTTGCCGACCATGCCCGCATAATAGGAGGTACCGCAGGCGCAGATGGTCAGGCGCGTGGCGCCCGCCAGCGCCGGACGCAGGCCGACGCCGAGATGGCGCACGGTGGGGCCGGCGGGATCGAGATAATGCGCCAGCGTGTGCCCGATCACTTCCGGTTGCTCATGGATTTCCTTGGCCATGAAATGGGCATGGCCGGCCTTGTCGACGATGGCGGCTGAGGCGGAGGTGATGACGATCTCGCGGTTGGCGGGCCTGCCGGCCGCGTCGAAGATCGCGACCTCGGTGCCCTGGATCACCGCGACATCGCCTTCTTCCAGATACGAGACGCGGTTGGTGAAGGGCGCGAGCGCAAAGGCGTCGGAGCCGAGATAGGTCTCGGCCTCGCCATAGCCCACCGTCAGCGGCGAGCCCTTGCGGGCGCCGACCAGCAGGCCTTCATGATCCTTGAAGATCATGGCGATGGAATAGGCCCCGGTCAGCCGCGCCACCGCCGTCTTGGCAGCTTCGGCCGGGGCGAGACCCCCGTCCAGATAGGCCGAAACCAGATGGGCGGCGACTTCGCTGTCGGTCTGGGATTCAAATGTGTGGCCCTTGGCGGCCAGCTCGGCCTTGAGCTCGCGGAAATTCTCGATGATGCCGTTATGGACGATGGCGACGCGCGGCGTGGCGTGCGGGTGGGCGTTGGCCTCGGTCGGGGCGCCATGGGTGGCCCAGCGGGTATGGCCGATGCCGGTGCGGCCTGCCAGCGGCTGGGCCTTCAACACGGCATCCAGCTTGTTCAGCTTGCCGGGGGCGCGGCGGCGATCGATCTTGCCGTTCACCAAAGTGGCGACGCCGGCGGAATCATAGCCGCGATATTCCAGGCGGCGCAGCGCCTCGACCAGGACGGGCGCGACGTCGCGCGTGCCCGCGATGCCGACAATGCCGCACATTACTTCTTCCCCCGAGAGGCGCGGAATGTCGCCGCCCAGCCGGGCTTGACCGTCTGGGTGCCGCGCGCGATCGCCAGGGCATCGGCCGGCACATCTTGCGTGATCACCGAACCGGCGGCGGTGATGGCGCCCGCGCCGACCTTGACCGGCGCCACCAGCGCGGTGTCGGAGCCGATAAAGGCCCCCGCCCCGATTTCGGTCTTCGCCTTGGTGAAGCCGTCATAATTGCAGGTGATGGTGCCGGCGCCGATATTGGCCTTCGCCCCCACCACCGCATCGCCCAGATAGGTGAGATGGTTGGCCTTGGCGCCGGCGCCGATTGTCGTGTTCTTCACTTCGACGAAATTGCCGATATGGGCGCCTTCGCCGATCTCAGCGCCAGGACGCAGGCGCGCATAAGGCCCGATGATGGCGCCCGCTGACACTTTTGCGCCTTCCAGATGTGAGAAGGCGCGGATGACGGCGCCGACCGCCACCGTGACGCCGGGACCGAAGACCACATTCGGCTCGATCACCGTATCAGCACCGATTTCGGTGTCATGCGAGAACCACGCCGTCTCGGGCGCGTTCATCGCCACCCCGGCATCGAGGAAGCGGCGGCGGATGGCCTGCTGCATCAGGTTTTCGGCGGCGACTAGTTCGGCGCGGCTGTTGACCCCGGCGACCAGCGCCTCGTCGGCAAAGGCTAGGGCGCATTTGACGCCGTCGGTGCGGGCAATTGTGGGCACGTCCGTGAGGTAATATTCGCCCTGGGCATTCTGGTTCTTCAGGCCGGCGACCCAGCGAAAGAATTTCTGCGCGTCAGCAGCATAAAGGCCGCCATTGCAAATGGTGATCTTGCTCTCCGCCTCGCTGGCGTCCTTGAACTCGACGATGCGGTTGAGAAAGCCGTCAGGCGTCATCAGCACTCGGCCATAGGCGGCGGGATCGGCGGCGTTGAAGGCGACCAGCGCCAGGCCCGTGCGCTGCTGGGCCTTGAGCAGGTCGGAAACCAGCGCGGCGGTGATCAGGGGCGAGTCGCCCGCCGCAATCACTAGCGTGCCGAAAAAACCGGCCAGCGCCGGATGGGCGGCGGCGGCGGCGTGGCCGGTGCCGAACTGCTGTTCCTGGATTGCGGTCTCGCAGTCGAGCGAAGCGGCATAGGCGCGGACTTCCTCGCCCGCGGGCGCGGTCACCACGACAATGCGCTCGGTTCCCGCCCCGCGCAGCGCCTTGATGACATGGCCCAGCATCGGCAGGCCCGCCACCTTGTGCAGGACCTTGGGCAGCGAGGATTTCATCCTCGTCCCCTGACCGGCGGCCAGAATGATTGCGGCTGTCGCCATGGCGTTCGGTAGAGTTCCGGACGAAAAAGGTGAAGTGACGAAATACGACGCTATATTGCTCTGATTCTAGCCGGGATTCCCTAACCCCCATGCCCTCCCCCGCCCTGATTTTCGACCTAGACGGCACCCTGGTGGACACCGCCCCCGACCTGCTGGGCGCCATGAACGCGGTGATGGCGTCTGAGGGCCTACCCCTGATCCCGCCCGAAACCCTGCGCCACATGGTGGGATTCGGGGCGCGTTCCCTGATGGAGCAGGCGATGGAGGCGGCGGGACGGGTGCTGACGCCGGAGGAGCTGTCGCCGATGGTGGACGCTTTTATGGCGCATTACCACGACCATATCGCCGACAGCAGCGTGCTGTTTCCCGGGGTCGCCGAGACCTTGACGGCGCTGAAGGCGCAAGGGGCGCGGCTGGCGGTCCTGACCAACAAGCCGCAATATCTGGCCGACCAGTTGCTGCCTCTCATCGGCATCCAGGACTTCTTCGCCGAGGTCTATGGCGCGGGCCGTATGGACTATGTGAAGCCCGATGCCCGCATCTTCCATGACGTGGTGCGCGACATTGGCGGGCATAACGGCGGCGCGGTGATGATCGGCGACTCCATCACCGATCTGAAGACGGCGCAGGCGGCAAAGGTGCCCAGCATCCTCTTGTCGTATGGCTACACGCCGATTCCAGTCAGGGATCTGGGCGCCGATATCGTGCTGGATGATTTCGCGAGCTTGCCCGAAGCGCTCAGAGAATTGAAACTTCTATAAATCGTACAGACTGCTACGTCGTTCGCTCAAGCTCGCGGCGTTCTCCGGGTAATCGCCTGCCGGCGATTGCTCATCAGACTCACTCGCTCGAAATTGTCCACCGGACAATTTCATCCCGCTACGCGGGACCGCTCACAACTCCCACACCGGTCTCGAAAGCGCGGGTTTCGCCGGGGCGGCGGCTTCCTTTTTCTGAAGCGGCGCCTCGATTAGGCGATTGACCCGCTCCAGCAATTGGTGGGCGTGAAAGGGTTTGACCATATAGTCGTTGGCGCCCGAGCCCATGGCACTCACCACCGTCGAAGGGTCGCGCTCGCCTGTCAGCATCATGACCGGCAGATCACGGGTGGTGGCATCCGCACGGATGGCCTCCAGCGTCTCAATCCCGCCGCCCGGCATCTTGACGTCGAGCAGAACGGCGCTGGGCTTGTTGTCCCTGATCAATTTCAAGGCATCGGGACCGTTCTCGGCTGACAAAACGTCAAAACCGGCAAGGCCTAGGCTCACCGATACCAGGCTACGCATGGTGAGGTCGTCATCGGCGATCACGATTCGCTGTTTCATGGCCTGTCTTGCTTTGGAGTCCCGCTTTGACGCGCGCAGATTGCCGCAAGGCCGTTAATTTTTCCCCCGCCCGCCCGCGCACCCTTGTGTTTCTTTCGCAGATGCCCTGAATTCGCGGCCCAGTTGCGCCCGCGTCGGAGGGAGAATGCCCGTTCTGAGCCGCCAGCCTGCCACACACCGCCTCTGGCTGGCCGCAATCGCCGGAGCCGGCTTCTTCCTGCTGGGCTGGGGCGGCATCCTGGTCTGGGGAAGCCATGTCCACTCCCCCTCGCCGGTCTGGCCCGCCACCGCCTTCGGCCTTTGCCTGATGCTGCGCCTGTCGCGTTCCCGCGCCGACGATTCGGCGATGCTGGCGGCGATGCTGCTGGCATGCATTTTGGCCAACATCCTGGGCGGCGCCGACTGGACCACCACCTTCGGCTTCAGCGTCATCAACGTTCTGGACATGGTGGCGGGCCTGATCGCCATCCGCAGTCTCGAATTCCAGCGCATCACCACCTGGCGCACGGCGGGCCGCTTCGCCGCCGCCGCCGCCATCAGCCCGGCCCTGTTCGGCGCCATCTTCGCCAGCCTGCTGATGGCCCTGGAAGGCCGCGACGCAATGGTGGCGGCCGCGCAATGGTTCCTGGCCAACTTCCTGGGCGTCTGCATCCTCTTCCCGCTGGGCATGACGCTGTCGCTGCGCCAGCTCGCCAAGCTGAAGCTGGACCGCCGCCGAGGCGAAGCGCTGACGGTGTTCGGCTTCGTCGCGGGTTCTTCCGTGCTGGCCTCTCATTATTCCGACTATCCGCTGCAGTTCCTGGTGCTGGCCGCCATCGCCATGGCGGGCGTGCGCTTCCGCCTGATCGGCGCCGGCGCGGCGCTGGCGGTGGCCGGGGTCATCGCCCTGACGGGGGCCGCCAGCTATCGCGAGAACCTGATGGCTGTGGAGATGCTGCAGCTCTTCCTCGCCGTGGGCAGCATCGTCTCGGTGCGGGCGGCGCTGCTGATGAACGAGCGCGACATGCATATTGCCATCATCGAGCGGCGGCGGCGGCGCGCGGTGCGCGCCAGCCGCTTCAAGAGCCAGCTGCTCGCCCATGTCAGCCATGAGGTGAGGACGCCCCTGTCGGCGGTGATCGGCTTTTCCGGCATGCTGGAAACCGGCGCGCTCTCGGCCGAGCGGGCGCCGGAATTCGCCAGCATCATCGTGCACAATGGCGAGTTGCTCCAGCGGCTGCATGACGACCTGCTCGACCTGTCGCGGGCCGAGGCCGGGGCGCTCTCCATCGCGCCGGAGCGGGTCAAGGTGGCCGAGACCGTTTTCGCCTGTGTCGGTGCCATCCGCCTCGATACCGCTCTTGGCGGCAAGAATCTGGTGATCGACCCCATCGCCGATGAGCTGGCGGTGGAAGCCGATCCGGTGCGGCTGGCGCAGATCATCAACAATCTGATCGCCAACGCCTACAAGTATGGCGACAATTTTTCTCCCATTCGCGTCAGCGCCGCCGCCACATCGGACGGCTATGGCCGGATCGAGATCCTCAATGCCGGCCCCGGCATTCCGCCGGAGGAACGCGAGAACGTCTTCCGCCCCTTCAGCCGGGCGCAGAATGTCGGCCGTTCGGTGCCGGGCGCGGGGCTAGGCCTGTCTATCGCCAAGCTGCTGGTGGAGATGCAGGGCGGGCGCATCGATTTCGAGAGCGCGCCGGGCCGGACCACCCGTTTCTGGGTTGACCTGCCACTCGCTGCCTAACCTTTATTCCTGCGTCGCCCGGTTGGTGGCGCCGTCGATCACCGTCACCCGGTCGGTGAGGCGGCTGGCGACATAGACCTTGTTGGTCACCGGATTGACCGCGATGGCCCAGGGGCCGCGGCTGGTGGGCACGGTGGCCGTCACCTTGCTGGTGCGCCCGTCGATCACCGAGATTGTGTCGGCATGGGTGTTGACCACATACATGCGGTTGGTGCGGGGGTTGACGGCGATCTGCTGCGGCCACAGCCCCACCGGCACGGTGGCGATGGGCCGGTTGGTGACGCTGTCGATCACGGTGACGCTGCTGCCGCCGTAATTGACCACATAGACACGGCTGGTGACCTCGTTCACCGCCGCCGCCATCGGCGCATCGCCGACCCCGATGGTGGTGACAAGATTGTTGTTGGCGGTCTCCACCACCACCACCGCATTGTCGTTGGGGCTGGGCAGATAAAGCCGGCGGGTCTTTTGGTCGAAAGCCGAATCCCACTGATGAAAGCCCGGCACGGTCAGGCGGGTGGGCTGGTTGGTGGCGCCGTCGACGATGGTGAGGAAATTGTCCTCATAGCCCACGAAGTAGATCTTGTTGTCGCGGGCATTGACTGATAGCGCGTTGCCTTCCGTGCCGGCATGGATGACCGTGCTCTGGCCGGTGGCCAGGTCGATCACCGACGGATCGGTGCCGGTGCTGGCCGAGACATAGAGCTTGTTGGTCGCGGGGTTGAGCGCGGTGAGGCTGCCGCGGTCGCCCTTGAGCGTGTCGATGATAGCGTCGCTGTCGGGATCAATCACCGAAATGGTGCCGGGGCCCCGGTTCATCGCATAGACCCGGCCGGTGCGCGGATCGATGGTGAGATCCTTCACATTGGCGCCGGTGGTCAGGGTTTTCACCGCGCCCGCCGCGTTGACGATCTTGACAACGCCCAGGTCGGGAAACGCCGCATAGGCCTTGCCGTTCTTGACGTTCACGACGACGCCCTTGGCCCCGTCGGTGGTGCCCACCTGCGCCTGCGCGACGCTGGCGGCGGCGAGGAACAGCAGGCTGGTGGCGAGTTGGCGCATGGCGGAATCCATCGGATGCGGCGGCGCGGGTAGTGAACCAGCGGCAGAGCGCGCCAGCAATGGGCCGGGGCGCAAAGCTGTTGATAATCCGAATTGGTATTATTAGCCCGCCGCGCGGGATCGGCCATCATCCGCCGTCTTTGCCAAGAGGCCGATCATGAAACGCTTCTTCCTTGCGCTGTTCCTACTTGCGATTGGTATGAGCACCGGCATCGGTTCGCGCACGGCCCAGGCGCAGCAGGCGCCGGAAACGGCGCCGCGCCCGCGGGTGCTGGCCTTTTTCGACGCCGGCGGTGAGATCGACCATTATTTCTTCGCCACCCAAGCGATGCGCGATTTCGCCGCCAAGGCGAACGCCAATGGCTACAGCTTCACCGCCACCAGCGACTGGGGCGCGCTCAATGACGACGCCTTGCGCGACGTGAAGGTGGTGGTCTGGCTGAACGGCCAGCCCGGCAACGACGCCCAGCGCCAGGCCTTCCAGCGTTACATGGAGCGGGGCGGCGCCTGGCTGGGCTTTCATGTCTCCGGCTTCGGTCCCAATTCCTGGACCTGGTTCAAAGATTTCATGGGCGGCGCCAGCTTCGGCGCCAGCAACTGGCCGTCGCTGCCCGCGCGGGTGAATGTGGATGACGGCGCACATCCCACCATGCGCGGCGTGCCCCAGACCTTCATCTCGCCGATCAACGAATGGTATTCCTGGAACCCCAACCCGCGCGCCAACGCCGCGGTGAAGGTGCTGATGACCTTGGACAAGTCCAACTTCCCGATGGGGGCGAAGAACTTCCTCAATGGCGGCGATCTGCCGGTGGCCTGGAGCAATACAAAGTACAAGATGGTGTATCTGAATTACGGCCATGGCGACCGCATCTACACCAGCCCGGACCTGACCCGGATCACCGACAACAGCCTGGCCTGGCTGCTTTCCCAGCAGAAATAGGCGGCCGGCGGCGCCGGTGCTTGACGGGCGGCGCCCGGGGACCTTATAGCCCTGCCCTTCCTGCCATTTTCTGCCTTTGGCGGGGCGCGTAGCTCAGCGGGAGAGCACTCCCTTCACACGGGAGGGGTCACAGGTTCAATCCCTGTCGCGCCCACCATTATTTCCGCGGAAAAGCTCGTTTCCTCGGACGCCATTTTTCCGCTAGTCGGAACGTAGGCGCCCCAAACAGAGCCTTTGAACGTCCCGATCCGTGCAAAATGCGTGCACAGCGTAACGGCTCAATTGCCCCGTCCTGGTCGCGCTGACGTCCCTCACCCCCACCAGAATCTGGTGGCCGAATGCCTGTCAACTTCAATTAACAGCGCATTCATGGCACTCGAAAGCGCTTGGATCTTTGGAGAATCGGGGGCCGCCGCATTTCTGGATATGCTCTGTGTATCGCCTCCAGTCGCTATGCGCTTACACGGGTGCTCGGTTATCTGAAGCACTCCGGGTTGATTGGGAAGCCGATGTTTCCCTTGACCGCCGCTCAGTCATCCTCCGCCGAACGAAGAATGGAAAGCCGCGCACAGTACACGTGCCAGACCCTCTCCTGGCCGAACTGGAGGCCGTGCCAGTGGCAGAGCGGAAAGGCAAGGTATTGAACTGGAGTGTCCGTAAGTCGGTCTATGGGCCGCTCAAGCGCGCCTGCAAACGGGCCGGGGTGGAATACCTTCCTCCCCATCAGCAAGGCCGCCATACTTATGCGACGTGGATGCGCACTTACGCCGGGCTC
>Ga0207687_10003468_pt1 | contig 10619 bp, 6 predicted proteins | sample KBSM54metaG_FD_184399 | JGI IMG/M metagenome (GOLD analysis project Ga0207687, IMG submission 184399) | Miscanthus rhizosphere microbial communities from Kellogg Biological Station, Michigan, USA - KBS M5-4 metaG (SPAdes) (version 2) | ecosystem: Host-associated > Plants > Roots > Rhizosphere >... | reverse complement strand
GGCGAGGCCAGCCACCCCGAGGAGCGGAGGGCCAGACGTCTATACTGGACTCATTGCTAACACTGGCCGCGTCCCGAGGGCGGCGCAGCCGCCCAACCGTCCTTCGCGATCCTCCTCGTCCTAGACCGGTCCTCCGTGTTCCCTCCGTGCTGCGCGTTGCCGATCGTTCGCGACCATCTACAATGACTGGGTGCTGTCGCGCCCACGCAATCAACAACAACGCTCGAAACCGGCCCCGGTGTTCGTGGTTGTTGATCTTTGCGCTGGAGTGAATCGTGACCGCACCGCTTCTCGACATTCAGTACGTCCCCGCCGCCATCGCTACGGCTGACGCGGACTTCGCGTACCTCGCCACCGAGGTCGCCTGGCTCGATCACATGCGTGCACGTCGCACCGCGAGCTTTGGTGCGCCGTACAACTACTCGGACCAGATGTATCCGGCGTGCGAGATGCCGACGGTGATCGCGGCGATCTCCGTCCGCGCCGCCGAGTTCGCCGGGCACGCCTTCAACAACTGCCTGTGCAATCTCTACGAGACGGGCGCGAACACGATGGGCTTTCACGCCGACTCGTACGACGGCCTCGTGCCGACGAGTCGGATCGCGATCGCGTCGTTCGGCGCAGCGCGCACGATCGTGTTTCGTAGCGCTGACAAGCTGCATCGCCACGAGCTCGTGCTCGCGCACGGATCGATCCTGCTGATGACGCGCGCGACACAGGACGCGTGGCGGCATGCGATTCTTCGCGAGCCGGCCGCCGGTCTGCGCGTGAGCGCGACGTTCCGGTCGATCGCCTAGCGCTGCAGCGGGCGCGCTTCGCCGACGTCCATCAACCACAAGCGCGACGGATCCCAGCCGCGCTCCTTCCACACCTCGAGGATGCGCTGGCGCGGCTCGCCGACCGCTTCGTCGGTGAGCTTGAACGTGCCCCAGTGCATCGCGAGGAAGTTCTTCGCGCGCAACGCGGCGAAGCCGTCGGCGGCCTCGTCGGGGTTGACGTGTTGCGACGACATGAACCAGCGCGGCGAGTACGCACCGATCGGCAGCATCGCCCAGTCGATCGAGAACTTCGCACCGATGTCGGCGAAGTGATCGCCGGCCGCCGTGTCGCCGGAGTGATACGCGACGCCGTCGGGCGATTCGATCACGTAGCCGCCCCACAGCGTCGCGTTGCGATTCCACGGCATCCGCATCGACCAGTGGCGCGCGGGCACGAGCGTGATCTTGAGGTCGCCGAGCTCGTGGGTCTGCCACCAATCGAGCTCGACGACGTTCGGCTTGCCGAGGCGCGGGCCATTCCCGAGCGGCGCGATGTAGAGCGCGGTCTCGGGCAGCTTCGCGATCGTTGGCAGGTCGAGGTGATCGCGATGATCGTGCGTGACCATCACGAGATCGGGCGCGGGGAGCGCCCCCAACGCGATGCCCGCTGGGACGAGCCGCTTGACGACCCCGGAGAGCGCGGTCGACCACACCGGGTCGATCACGATCAACTTGCCGGCGAGCCGGAGCGCCCACGACGCGTGACCGACCCACAGCGCGCATGGATCACTCGACGCGAGCAGCACGGCGCCGTCGTCGCGAATGCCGGGGCGGACCTTGTCGAGCTCGGCGTAACCATCGCCGCGCGGCTCGCTCTTGCGCAGCACCTTCCACTTGAAGATGTCGCCGGGCCCGCGGATCGGCTGGGTCGCGCGATCGTCGAACTGCGCCATTACGCGAGCGCCTTGACGACGGCCTCGTACGTGATCCGGCGAAAATCGACGAGCTCGCCGGCGGCGGTGAGCTGCGCGAGCGTGTCGTCGTAGTCATCGGGGACGAACAGGCGATCCCAACCGAGCAGCAGCGGGCCGGCGGGCTGGTCGGCGATCCGGCCGGTGCAGGTCGCCGTGATGATCGAGATGTCGCCACCGGCGCGGCGGACCGCGACGCGGAGCTCCATCTTGGTCGGCTTCTCGCGCCACCACTTGCAGAACCGGTTCGCGTTCTCGCTGTCGAGCTCGAGCCGGAGGCTCTTGCCGTCCATCGTCGTGAGGTCGACGCCCTCGGCGAAGCACGCCGTCGGGCTGTGATGCGCGAGGACCTTGTCGCGCGCCTTTTGCTCGGGCTCGGGCGCACTGGTCGCGAACCCGGTCTGGAGCTGCTCGATCACCAGCGCGACGTCGGGTGCGACCTTGCGATACGCGGCCGCGAGAAGCTCGTTGCCATCGATGAACACGACCTGCACGGTCGCGACCCTACTACGACGAGCGGTCGCGCGCTCCGTGCGCGTGCGCTCGATCCACGCCCATGCAACCTCGCGACTCGCCGGCCCCGGTGCTGGCGCCATCCTCGCAAGAGCGGGAGTCATGATCGCAGCCGCCGCCCTCATCGACGAGCAACAGCTCCGCGCCGAGTCCCACGAGATGGATCACCTGATCGGCGAGATCCACGACCTGGTCGACCCGGCCGCGTGGCAGCGGATCCAGCGCGTGATGCGCTGCACCGTCGAGCTCTACGGCCAGGCGCTGCGCCACGCGCTCGATCACGCGCGCGCCGCGGGCGTCGAACCCGGTCAATTCGATGCGCTGATCGGCCATGACGAGCTGCTCGCCAGCTTGCTCGTGCTCCACGGCCTGCATCCACAGTCGACCGAGGACCGCGTCCGCCAGGCGCTGCGCATCCTATGCGAGCACGCCGGCGGCAATGCGACGCTGCTCGAGATCGACGATGGCTACGCGCGAATCTCGACGACGCACGACCCCGCGCTGATCCAGAGCGCGTTGCGAGCCGCCGCGCCGGAGCTCTCCGGCGTCGACCTCTACTAGGCCTTGCGGAACGCGAGCCGCCAGACGAGACCGGCGGCGGCGATCAGCGCGACGGCCGCGACGACGATCGTCATCGCGTGCACCGGCTCGGCAACGTAGTGGAGGACGGAGCTCGGCTCGGTCGTGCCGTGGCCGGGATGAAACGCAGCGAGCGCGGTGAGCATGTGGGGCGTTATACCCTACTCGACGATCACGCGGTCGCTGCCACCGCGCCCGAACGTTTCGGGCATGTACATCTCCTCCGCCTTCGGCGGCGGCACGACGAAGTTACCCGGCGTCGTCGCGCGCGCGACGTACGAGTAGTCGTGGACGCCTTCCCACAAGAGCGACGTGAACGCCTCGACGCGCTCGTCGCGCATGTTCTGGTGCTCGTACCAGGTGCCATACCACCACCAGTACGCGCCGCGTGACTTCTGCTCGTTCGGATCCGTCGGCACCGGGCCGGTGACCGCGAGCGCCGGGTTCATCGCCTCGAAGCCCGCGGGCATCGGATCGACGAGCGCGACGTGATAGCGGCGGTTCTCGTTGACCATCGTCAGCTTGACCCGCACCCGCGAGCCCGCCTTGACGTGCCACGTGCCGTCGGCGGCGCGCGTGACGTCGGTCGGCTTGTCGACGCCCTCGTACTTGCGCTCGACGACGAAGCCGTAGTCCGCGGGCTCGAGCTTGAGATCCTCGGGCGCGTACTTCATGCCGATCCGGTAGTACAGCCGGCCCGCGCCGTCCTTCTGGATCGTCAGCGCCGCCTTGTCGTGCGTCGCGACGTCCTTCATCGCGACGTCGATCTGCGCGTACTCGGTCGTCCGGCCCTTGAACGTGTGGTCACCGGCGTAGTCGTTACCGAGCCAGACACGCGCGACGAAGTCCGGCGTGACCTTCTCGTACGTGTGGAAGTACAGATCCAAGGCGAGCAGCGCGAACGTGTTCTCCTGGGTGTTCTCCCAGCGACCGCGCGTGCGGTGCGCGAGCAAGCCCGTGACGATCTTCGGGATCAGGTCGCTGTCGGGTTGCTCCTCGATCAGCGCCTCGAGCATCACGCCATCGACGCGGCGATCGCTCGCGAGGATCAGATACGCGCCATCGCCGTAGCTCGTCGTGAAGTTCGCCGCACCGGCGGTCTCGCTGACGTGGTTCATCGCGTAGCGCAGGATGGTCTGGCGCTCCTCGGCGGCTTTCGGGTTCTTCGCGAACAGCGACAACAGCCAGCCGTTCGTCTCCATCGTCACCTTGTCGGGACCACCGGCTTCCTTCAGGAGGCGCTGGCCCTTCTCGATGTCGAGGTCGCCCATCAGCTTGCGGGTCTGCAGCGCGTACGCGCTGATCGCCCAGCGCAGCTGCGGCCCGTAGTACCAGGGATAGTAGTTCTCGATGTTCTTCAGATAATTCGACGCGCGCGCGAGCATGTTCTCGGTTCCGGCGAAGCCCTTCGCCTTCGCGTGCGCGAGCGCGTTCGCGACGAACACGGTCAGGTACGGCTCGCTCGGATGACCGCGATCCCAGAACGCGAAGCCACCGTCGTAGTTCTGCATGTTCTGGAGGTGCTCGAGGTCTGCGACGACCGAGCCTTCCATTGCGGCGGCGCTCGGCATGTCCTTCGTCTTGAACGCGGACAGCACGTCGCGGAGCGCCGCGATCGCCATGATCCGCGAGCTGCGCTGCTCCGCGCACTCGAACGGATAGTGGACGAGGTAGAGCATCGCGTCGGTGAGCGCCTGGAGGTTCGTCGACGCGGTCGTGACCTCGAGACCACCGAACTGCGGCCACACCTTGCCGGGCAGCGCGACCGGCTGGGCCATCGCGCCGTTGTCGATCACGCCGTACGTCGCGAACGCCTCAGTCGTCGCCGGCGTCCACACCGGCAGCGACAGCTCGGCGGCATCGCTCGCGTTACCGGCGGCGCCGACGATGTGGAGCCGCGCGGTGCCGGCCATCATCGCCGACGCCGGGAACCGGACCTCGACGCGATCGTTCGGCGGCACCGCGAGCTCGCGGCCCGCACCGTCGGTCAGCGAGATGTTCGCCGTCCGCGCCGCGACCCGCACCGTCATCGGTGCATCGGTCTGGTTCTGGACCACGACCGGCAGCTCGAACGTATCGCCGAAGTTGAGGAACCGCGGCGGGCTCGGCCGGACCATCAGCGGGAGCCGCGCGGTCAGCGCGCTCTCGCCTTTGCCGAACTGCTTGTCGCCGGCGACCGCGATCGCGACGACGCGATAGCGGGTCAGGTTATCCGGCAGCTTGATCTCCACCGACGCGTTGCCGTCCGGGCCGGTCTTCACCGCCGGCGCGAAGGCCGCGAGCGGGTTGAAGTTCGTCCGGATCGCGATCGGCGTGTTCGGCTGCGCTTGCTCGGCGTTCTTGTCTTTGGCTCCGAACGCGATGTTCTGCGCGCGCGCCGGCGCCTTCGCATCTGCAACGGTGGTCGGAGCCGGCGCGGCAGCAGGAGGCGGCGCTGCCTCGGCCTTCTCCATCTCCATCGGTGCGTCCCTCTTGCCCATCTTCCCTTCGTCGAGCGCCATCGCCGTTCCGGTCGCGGCCATCTCGCCGTCCATCTCGCCGCCGCTCGGCGCGAGCGTCGTGATGTCGTCGACGTCGCCGCGACCGCGCCGGAAGCGCAGGTTGCGGCTCGCGCCTGCGAGCTTCGTGATGTCGGGCTTCGCGAGCTTCACGTAGGAGCGGAGATACGTGTCTGTCGCACCGGGTGGACGCTGCGCGTAGAACGTATCGACGGGGTTGTCGAACTGGTAACCCGACAGCGCGAGCACCGCTTCGTCGACGGCGAGCACCGCGACCTCGGCGTTCGGCACGGGCTTGCCGGCGGCATCCGTGACCGTGATGTTCAGCGCATCGGCCTCACCGGGCGCGACCTTCGCGGCGCGCGGGGCGACCTGAACTTTTAGTGTGCGCGACCGCGGCGGCACGGGCAGATCGATCGAGCCGACCGCGTACGCGGGGCGCTTCGGTAGCTTCGGATCCGGATCGCCGTGATCGTCGAGCCGCGCGGCATTGCCGACGAGATCGACCTGGACGTACATGTTCGGCGTCATCGCGTCGTCGATCGGCACCGTGATCACCTTCGTCGCGGTGTCGAAGTCGACGCGCTCGATCTTGACGATGCCGCTGCGCCGCCAGGTCACGAGCCCCTGCGCCGGATAGAACGGCGCCTGGACGAGCAGCTCGGCGGTGTTGCCCGCCGCGTACTCCTTCTTGTCGGGGATGATCTGGACGACTTCCTGGCTGACCTCGCGCGCCGGAATCGTGTCGCCGCCGGTGACCCAGAACGTCATCTTGGTCTGGTTCGGCCGGCCCTGCGGATCGACGATCGTCGCGGTCACCTGATACGTGCCGCCCTTCGTCGTCTGGAACTCGCACGGCGACGGATCCTTCGCCGCGACCGCCGAGCACGTCTGCGGGTCGAGCTCCTCGGTCGTGTAGCGCCCCTTCTTGTACTTGCCCTCGAGCCGGACCGCCTTCACGTCGATCTTCGCGCCCGCCACGATCTTGCCGTCGAGGTCGACACCGATCACGTCGAGGTCGAACGGCTTGCCCTTCTCGACGAATGGCTTCTTGGTCTTGACGCCGACGTAGTACGTCGACGGATGGACGATCAGTGTCGACGACGCGTTCCACGCCTGGCGGTTGACGTCGAACACCGACGCGTTGAGAGACACGGACATCGGCACCGCCGGATTGACCGACGTGTAGTCCATGTGAAGGACGTGCTCGCCGAGCGCGTCGGTCTTGCCGGTGAAGCTCCAGTTGGTCTGCGCCTGCGGCTTCTGGACGCCTTCGTCATCGCCGTCTCCGTAGTACGGCGTGTAGCCCCACCACGGTTGCCAGTTTCCGAACGTGTAGTCATCGCGGTTCGGCGGCGTGAACACCGTCGGCGTCGCGCTCGCCGACCACGTGACATCCGCGCCCGGCAGCGGGCCGCCCGAGTAGTACTTCGCCGACACCGTGACATCGCCACCGCCCGCGACGAGGAACGGGCCCTGGCTCGGCTGCGCCGAGACCTCGAACTCCGGCCGGCGGAATTCCTGGATCTGGAACGGATGGACGAACTGGGTGACGAGCGCGCCCGACGTCGTGAACGTGACGCTCGCGTAGCCGAGGTTCGGCGTCTTCGGCAGCGTGAACTTCGTATCGAAGCCGCCGGCTGCATCGACGGTCGCCGCGCCCTTCGCGATCTCGTTGCCGGTCGCATCGGTGACGCGATAGTCGAGCTTCGTTACCGCATCGCCGAGCGCGGTGACATCGCCGCCCTTGTGCGGATCGACGAGCCGCAGGAAGCCCTTCAGCGTGACCTCCTCGCCCGGCTTGTACATCTTGCGATCGTCGACGACGTAGGGGACGAGCGAGTTGGGCAGCTTGTGCTTCGTCCACGTCCCGTAGTTGCCGTCGTAGTAGCCGTTCTCGCCGGTGACGAACGCCATGTCTTCACCGGACCGCGCGGTCAGCACCGTCGGGCCCTTCTGCGAGACCTCGGCGAGCGGCAGCGTCGCGAGCCCCTTCGCGTCGGTCGTGGCCTTGATCCCGTACGGTTTGATCTCGACCTCGATGTTCGCCGCGGGCTTACCGGTCGCGAGATCGGTCGCGAACGCGATCAGGTTGTCGTTGTCGACATGCGCGTCGACCGCGAGGTGCGTCGCCTGGACCCACGCGATCATCCGCGGTGGCTCGTACTGCTCCTTCCACGGATATGGCTCGACGACCGCGACGACATCGCCGAAGCCGTGGCTCAACGCGGGCGCGAGATCGATCGCGGTCTCGACGAGCTCGTTCGGCGTGCCCGCGGTCTTGACCAGGTGATCGAACACGAGCTTGCCCGGCGGGGGCGACGGGTGATCATGGTTCCACTGGTTGTTGACGTACGTACCGTACGCGACGAGGTCGGCCGTCGTGACCTGGTAGAGCTTGACCTTCAGCTGATCGTAGTTCGTCGTGAAGAAATCGAGCGTCGGCTTCGTCGCCGCCGGATCGAGGACGACCATGCCCGACGGGCCGTAGAACGACGGCGCCGCATCACCGACCTTGAACGTGCGCTCGATATCGCGCTCGAGCGTCTGACCGAACGCGTCGGTGAGCCGGCTCGCGATCTTGACCTTGTAGGTCGTGCGCGCCTTCGTCATGCCGATGATCGACAGGTAGTTGCCGGCCGCGACGAGCTGGACGTCGGGGATCTCCGGCGAGATCGAGACGAGCTGGTCCTTGAACTTCTTCTCGTCGAGCGGGTTGTTCCACTGGAATTCGAACGGCATGCCGGGGCGGCAATCGTTCGAGTAGCTGCAGTCGGCGCGAACGAGCTCGAGCGGCGCGTAGGTCTGGAACGAGAACGTCTGGGCCGACGTCGTCTTGTTCGGACCTTCCGCCGAGGGCGTGCCCGTCGGAATCGTCACCTCGATCGTCGCGTCGGGCGGCAGCTTGTCGGTCGTGCGGAACGCGAACCACCGGCCGTCGTGCTCCTTCTTCTCGGCGTCGGCGAGCGACTTGAGCTGCTTGTTGTCTTCGATCTCTTTCGCGGTGAGCAGCCGCAGCGCCGGCGTCGTGATCGCTTGCTTCGGTCCCGTCCACGGATCGTTCGAGCCTGCACGAGTGTGGATCCGCGCGCTGACGGTCGCCTTCATCTGGCCGAGCACCGCGCTCGGATCGATCTTCTGATCGAACTCGACGAACATCGGCACGTCGAGCTTCTGCGGTCCGTACGACGGCCAATGACCGACCATCACCGGCGCCGGGGTCTCGAACTGGAACTTCACGGCGGTCTTCAACGTGCCGCCGGTCGCTGACTTCGTTCCGGCCGGAACTTCGACCTTGTACGTCGTCGCCTGCGGGAATCGAACGTCGGGATCGAACACGATCGTGCGCGTGCCGATCCACCGCCACTTGCCCTTCGGCGTCGGGGTCAGCGTCACCGGCTGGACGCTCGCGGCATCGCTCTGCGACGTCACCGCGACCATCGGCTGGCTGAACGTCAGCGTCAGCTCGGGGACGAGCTTGACCGCGCCCTCGGGCATGTAGCGCAGCACCTTCAAGTCGCCGCCGACGTCGTTCGCCTTCGGCGGCAGCAGCGACGATGCGGGCGGTGGGAACGACTCGTGGATCGTATCGCCGGTGCGCGGCGGCGGTTGCGAGGCCGGTCGCAGTGCGAACGCCTGTTGATCCGCGGCATCGGTCTCGATCGGCCGCTCGCGCGACAGCAGCTGCTTGACCTCGGCGTCGCCGAGCTTCGTCGCCGGTGCGAGCTTGTTGTGATCGAACGCCGGCGGCCCTTGCGTGCCATCCGACAGCTTCATCACGAGCCCGGGCGGCAGGTCCTTCGAGCTGTAGTGGATCGGCTTCGCGTCGGCGCTACCTCCACCGACCGGGACGTCCTGCGTCTTGTGACCGCACGCGGCGAGCGCCGCCAGTACCAGGATCTTCTTCATCGGGTCTCCTATTCGACGACTACGCGATCACTGCCGCCGCGACCGAACGTCTCCGGCATGTACATCTCCTCGGCCTTTGGCGGCGGGACGACAAAGTTTCCAGGCGTCGTCGCACGCGCGACGTACGAGTACTCGTGAACACCTTCCCACAAGAGCGACGCGAATGCTTCGACGCGCTCGTCGCGCAGGTTCTGGTGCTCGTACCAGGTGCTCGACCACCACCAGTAACGCCCCGCCGCTTGCTGCTGCTTCGGGTCCTGCGGGATTTCGCCGGTGACCGCGAGCGCGGCGTTCATCGGCTCGAATCCCGCGGGAATCGGATCGACGAGCGCGACGTGATAGCGCCGGTTCTCGTTGACCATCGTCACGCGCACCCTCACTCGAGACCCCGCCTTGACGTGCCAGGTTCCGTCTTTTTCACGGCGCACGTCCGCGGCGTTGTCGGCGCCTTCGTAGCGGCGCTCGACGACGAATCCATAGTCCGCGGGATCGAGCTTCAGGCTCGCAGGCGCGTAGGTCATTCCGATCCGGTAGTACAGGCGGCCCTGGCCATCCTTCTCGATTGTCAGTGGCGCCTTGTCATGTGTCGCGACATCCTTCATCGGAATCGCGAGCTGGAAGTAATCGGTCTGGCGGCCCTTGAACGCGTGATCGCCGGCGTAGTCGTCGCCGAGCCAGACCCGCGCGACGAAGTCGGGCGTGATCTTCTCGTACGTGTGGAAGTAGAGATCGAGCGCGAGCAGCGCGAACGAGTTCTCCTGCGTGTTCAGCCACCGCCCCGCCTTGCGATGCGCGAGCAGGCCGGTGACGACCTTCGGGATCAGGTCGTTCGCCGGCTGCTCCTGGATCAGCGATTCGAGGACGACGCCGTCGACGCGGCGATCGCTCGCGAGCAGCAGATACGCGCCGTCGTTGTAGTGAGTCGTGAAGTTCGCCGCGCCGGCGGTCTCGCTGACGTGGTTCATGATGTAACGAACCAGCTGGGCGCGTTCGGTCGCGACTTGTTTTTGCTGCGCGAACAGGCCGAGCAGCCAGCCGTTCGTCTCCATCGTCATCTTTTCCATGCCGTTCGCGAGCAGCTTCTGGCCCTTCGCGAGGTCGAGGTCGCCGAGCGCCTTGCGCGTATACAAGGCGTACGCGCTGATCGCCCACCGCACTTGCTCCGGGTACCACCACGGATAGTGCTGCTCGATGGTCTTCAAGTACGGCTTTGCTGCGTCGAGCATTTGCTGGGGGACTGCGAAGCCTTTCGCTTTCGCGTGAACGAGCGCGTTCGTCACGTAGACGGTCAGGTACGGCTCGCTCGGATGACCGCGATCCCAGTACGCGTAGCCGCCGTCGTAGTTCTGCATCTGGCCGAGGTGCTCGATGTCGTCCGCGACCGACTTCTC
>Ga0207687_10003466_pt1 | contig 10622 bp, 10 predicted proteins | sample KBSM54metaG_FD_184399 | JGI IMG/M metagenome (GOLD analysis project Ga0207687, IMG submission 184399) | Miscanthus rhizosphere microbial communities from Kellogg Biological Station, Michigan, USA - KBS M5-4 metaG (SPAdes) (version 2) | ecosystem: Host-associated > Plants > Roots > Rhizosphere >... | reverse complement strand
ACTCTCTTTCTATTTACAAGAGTCTTCGACCGCGGAAAAGGTTTCCATGCGGCCGCCGCTACAATAAACATAGATGGACCTGGTCCAGATCCAGCCCGCCCACCGCACCCCCGCTCCCAAACCGGAGTGGCTGAAGGCCCGCGCCCCTGTGGGCGAAAACTACCACTCCCTCAAGCGCCTCGCCCGCTCTCTCGGCCTTCACACCGTCTGCGAAAGCGCTCAGTGCCCCAACATCGGCGAATGCTGGCATCACAAAACGGCGACATTCATGATGCTCGGCAATCTCTGCACCCGACGCTGCGGATTCTGCGCCGTTCCCAAAGGCCGTCCCGAGCCCATCGACTTCGACGAACCCCGCCGCGTTGCCGAAGCCGTCGCCACCCTCGGACTCGCACACGCTGTCATCACCAGCGTCAACCGTGATGATGACCTGATCGGCGGTGCTCGCATCTTCGCCATGGTCATCGATGAGATCCGAAGTCAGGCGCCCGGCTGTCGCGTCGAGGTCCTCATTCCCGACTTCCAGGGCGATCGTGAGGCAATCAGGATTGTCGTCGACGCGAAGCCAGAAGTTCTCAATCACAACACCGAATCCGTTCCGCGCCTGTATCGAGTCGTCCGTTCGGGTGCTCGTTATGAGCGTTCTCTTGAGCTGTTGCGTTACGCCAAAGAACTCAACTCCGCCGGCGTAACAAAATCTGGCGTCATGGTCGGTCTCGGCGAAGAAACCCACGAACTCCTCGCCGTCTTTCGCGACCTCGCCGCAGTCGGCTGCGACATCCTCACCATCGGCCAGTACCTGCGTCCGTCGCGCGATCACCTTCCCATGGCCCGCCTCTACACGCCTCGCGAATTCGCCGAGCTCAAAGCCGAGGCACTTCGCATGGGCTTCCGCCACGTCGAATCCGGACCCCTCGTCCGATCCAGCTACCACGCCCACGAACAAGCCGCCGCGACAGGCATTGTTGTTGTTTCAGCTGTCGCGGGTGGTGGGTTACTTTGACGGTTCCCCCCAAATTTCTGTGTCTGGCAAAACATCTGATTTGGCTATTTCTACCGGCAGGAGAAAGGCTACGCGACGAGGTCCTGATTTTATGTTGAGCGATTCGACTGCAGCGATATGCGTGTAGATTACGCCTGAAGGACTTCGTAGCTGGATTGGGTCATTATTCCGGAGACTGAAGGGAAAGGCCGGTTCCCAGAGGCTTAGTCGGCACGATAACGCAACCGCGCCCAGAGACAGTGAAAACATGCTCGATCTTGGCGAAGAGTTTCATCGACTTTAAACCTATGCCACTTTCCCCTCTCCGGTCGTACTCTTCCCAGAGAGCCAACAAGTCTTCTACATCCCAAAGCCGATCTGTAAGGCCGACGAGCCAGGGTTGGCACGAACTTGCAATAAGTATCCATACACTGCCACAACCCCTCGCCGTATAGCTCGCTCTCAGGTTGTAGAATAGCCGTTGGCAATTGATTCAATGGGGGTTGAATATGGCTGGCTCATTTATGGCCGGGAATCCGGCAACCAAATCACTTTATGCCGATCTAAAGCGACGCATGGACCAGGCCGTCGCGGGTTTTCAGTCCAACCTCGCATCCACGCGCACCGGTCGCGCCAGTGCTCACATGCTCGATGCCATCAAGGTCGACTACTACGGCACACCCACTCCCATCACGCAGATGGCGCAGGTCTCCACACCCGAGCCGCAGACGATCCTGATACAGCCCTTCGATCCCTCCATTGTCAAAGAGATCGAAAAAGCCATTCAGGCCTCCGACCTTGGCTTCAACCCGCTCTCCGATGGCAAACTCATCCGCGTCCCCGTTCCTCCCATGACCGAAGAGCGCCGGCGCGACGTCGTGAAACACCTCAACCGTATCCTCGAAGAGCACCGCACCGCAATTCGTAACGTTCGACGCGACGGCAACGATGCCCTCAAGAAGCTCGCCAAAGAAAAGAAGGTCAGCGAAGACGACGAGAAGCGCGCCATGGAAGAAGTCCAGAAAATGACCGATGAAGAAATCCGTCGCATGGAAGAGCTCTCGCGCAAAAAAGAAATTGAAGTCATGCAGGTCTGAGGTACTGCACTCGAGTGCACCAGAAGCAGAACGCCTGCCCCGCTCGATTCGAGTTCGCAGCTTTGAAAGGGCACGGATTTATCCGTGCCATAAGTCCACTAATATGAAGGCGGCTTTAGCCGCTGAGGGACCGCTTCTACCCCTGTCAGCATTCTGAGGGGAACGCTAGTCGCGCTCTTTTCTTTTTGCATCGCGCTCGAATCCTGCAGCATCCCCTGCCTATGGCCCACATCCTCTCGGATACGATCGCACTTCTCAAGCGCACGCCCGCCGCTCTTAGTGACCTCTTGCGTGACCTCCCCGAAAGCTGGACCAGCCGCAACGAAGGCGACGGGACATTCACCGTCCCCGACGTGATCGGTCATCTTATTTACGCCGACAAGGAAGACTGGCTCCCTCGCACACGTCGCATTCTCGAGCACGGCGAATCCAAGCCCTTCGACAAATTCGACCGCTGGGGTCATCTCGAAGAGTGTCGAGGGAAATCGCTCCCACAACTCCTCGACGAGTTCTCGCGGATTCGTTCTGTCTGCCTGGACGAACTTCGCTCCCTCAACCTGCAACCCGAGCAGCTCGCTCAACGCGGCAATCACCCCGCTCTAGGCCCTGTCACGCTCTCAGAGCTTCTTGCTACATGGGCCGCGCACGACCTGACCCACTTGCATCAGATCTCTCGCATCATGGCTGGTGCTTACCGCGACGACGTCGGACCATTCGCCGCCTTCCTCGGTGTCCTTGCGTGCAACGGCCACGGCGGATAGAAGCGCGAACCTCCTCGTTCATCGCGCTTCCAGAGCAGCCGCAGCCACCAGTGCATCGACCCCGGAACTCTGCGTGCTCGCGTTCGCATCCCCGTAAGGTGGACTCCAACTGGTCCCAATCTCATACTTCGATTGCCGCATACCCTTCCACACGCTGTCCGCATTCCTGAGAATGAAGTCCCTATAAGCTGCGATCGGCGCTATTCGATTCAGCAACCCCAGATTTCGCACAAAGATGCCTTTGAACTGCGTGCCGTCCGATCCGCAATTCGGCTCACAAGATTCATGCAGAACACCTGGCTTATCAATCAACGTCGGATTCACCAGCGTTGCCGCCGCAATTGCGTTTGCCTCATCCAGCATCTTCGCGTCATGCGTCTGCCCGTAAAGCTCCGCCAGCCCACCGAGCACAACGCCCTGGTTGTAGCTCCATGTCGTCTTGCGATTGTTCGCGCACTTCGCGTCAAGCCCATCATTGATCTGATGATCCGCGTTGATCATGCCCGTCTTCGCGAACCACTTCCACTCACGCTGCGCCCAATCGAGGTAGCGCGCCTCCTCTTTTTCGCCCGTGCTCCGCGCCGCCAGCTGTGCCGCTACCGACAGAAACAGCTCGTTGGCAATCGCGTTCTTGTACTTCCGCTCTTTGCTCCACCAAATCCCTCCCGAACAGGTCTCGTCCCAACCCGTCGTCATATCTGCAAAGATCGATTCCGCCATTTCCAGGTAGCGCTTCTCATGCGTGATGTCGTACACGTCGATCCACGCCAACGCCCACCAGCCTTCATCGTCGTAGTAGTCGTTCAGAAAACCGGGACTGGTCTTTTGAGCAGCAGTGAAGGCGATCGGGAAAATACTCGCAAACTGGCGGTCATCCGCCACCCGGGTGTAGTCCGCAAGCGTGGTGATCGCATTTGCGGAGTTCCACCAGCCGGTTGTGCGATAGAGCCCCGTAGTCGGCTCGAACCACGACTGCAGCTTTGCAAGTCCCAGTGCCGCTCTTTTCGCAATTGGAGTCGGCTGTTCTCCAGGGCTACCCGACTCTTGAGCCCGCACGCAAACACCTGCGAATACCAGTCCAATAACTAGCAGCGCGCTTGGAAAGGATCTCCTCGACACAGCCACGCCTACTTTTTCGCCCGCTTATAAAACGGCACCGGCACCTGCTTCGCCCGCACGCGATTTCCCCTCACGTCGACCAGCACATCACTTCCGCTCGCTGCAACAGCCGTCGGCACCAGCGCCATCGCAATATTCGTCTTCAGAAACGGAGCAGGCGATCCCGATGTGATCTGCCCGGCCGGCTCGCCATCCAGTGAATAGACCAGGTATCCATCGCGCCCGATCCCGCGCTCCACCATTTCCAATCCGATGACCTTTCGCTTCGGTCCGCCTTCTGCCTGGACCCTGGCCAGCGCCTCCCGCCCGATGAACTCGCCCTTGTCCATCTTCAGCCAGCGCTCCAGCCCCGCTTCCAACACATTGATCTCGTCCGAGATCTCGTGTCCGTAGAGGCTCATGCCGGCTTCGAGCCGCAGGGTGTTCCGTGCACCAAGGCCGCACGGACGGATGCCGTAGGCTGCGCCTGCATTCATCAGCGCGTCCCAGACCTTTACGCTCGTATCTTCATCGCTCGGAATGTACACCTCGAATCCATCTTCGCCGCTGTATCCGGTCCGCGCGATCAGCACATTTTTTACGCCCGCTACCTCTCCCCACGTGAACCAGTAATTTTTGATCGCGCCAAGATCCACGTTCGTCAGCTTCTCCAGGGTCTCCTGCGCCCGCGGCCCCTGCAGTGCAAGTTGCGAGTAGTAGCTTGAATAATCCGCAAGGTGAATCCCCGGGAAACCGCCAACCTGCTGCCGTATCCACGCATAGTCCTTGTCCTTGGTCCCCGCGTTCACCACCAGCAGATAGTCGTTGTCGCTCAACCGGTGCACCAGGATGTCGTCGACAAACGCGCCCTCCGGCGTCAGCAGGGCCGAGTAGTGCGCCTGCCCATCCTTCAGCCGCGAAGCATCATTCATGGTGATTCGCCGCACAGCCGCCAGCGATCCCGGCCCGCGAAACTGGATCTCCCCCATGTGGCTCACGTCAAACAACCCAACAGCCGTCCGCACTGCCATATGCTCCGCAATAAGCCCGCCACCCGGGCAGGGGTACTCAACCGGCATATCCCATCCGCCGAAATCCACCATCTTGGCCTTCAATGCACGATGGGTCGCGTTCAATGCCGTTTTCTTGAGCGCAGGTGCCACGGTTGTTGCAGGGGTGCTCATTCGCATATACCTCGTCTGAAACTCTGCTGTACCCTGTCAACGATAGGGACCACCCCGAGGCTGGGTCAAACCAGTGACCTCGCAGGTTTCGCGTTCATCCAAATTCTCTCGAACCAGTTCATGAATCCTTTCCGCGGAATTCTGATGATCATTGCTGCCGCCATCGCCTTCTGGCGTGGCTGGCAAATTCATTCAGGCCGAAACGCATGGATGGCGTACGGCCTTGCTGTTCTTGCTCTTGCCCTCGCTGCCTGGCATTTTTTGCGTTCAAACCGTCGCGGTGCCTGACCGGCTTCGACGGAATTCGCCGCACCCTTGAAAACCCTCAGCTATGGGCTCAGCATCTAACCAGAGCCTTTGTCTCTATCCAGAATGAAGAACACAGCCGATCTACCTGTCTCGACGGAGTTCCGCACCGCCATCGCGGGTCCCTCCGAGGTTTGGCGCTCCACCAGGCGCTGGTTCATTCCCTACATCTTCATCGCGCTCGCAGCCATCTTTTATCTGCCTCGGCTGGTTCCCTCCGTCCCGTCAGCGGCGGACTCTTATCTGTTCGGCTACAACAACCGCATTGGCATCATCCTGCTGCTGTTTTTCGTCGCTCTGGGTGTTGTCCTCACGCGCGGCTTCAACCTCAAGCAGACGAACCTATCCTATGAAGAGCACGCTCTCCCGCGCTGGATGCTCCCTGTCTCTCTTCTCCTCGTAGCCCTCGGATGCGCCGCCATGTACGTCATCGCGGGCCGCTACCACGGCTTCGGCGAATCCTACTACCTCATCGATCGCATCGCGCTTCTCGACCAGGGCCGCGCACCCTATCGTGACTTCGAATTCGTTTACGGCCCGGCCCAGCTCTACGGCCCCCTGTTTCTTCATCGACTTCTAGCCCTCGGCATCGGCGATGCCTACTATCTCTTCTGGGCCCTCAGCTACCTGGTCGGTGCTTACCTGCTTTTCAAGTGCATCGACGAAATCCGTTTTCCGACGACAGCGAAACCTGCAATTTACGTCATGCTCTTCGCCGCGGGCCTGTTCGCAACCATCCGCATGGGAACGAACTACACCTTCTTGCGTTACGCCCTTCCGCTCTATCTTGTCGTCAAACTGAACGCCCGTTTCCGCGATCCACGCCCTCCGCGCATCCTCCTTGACGTGCTTCTGTGCAGCACCTTCTGCGCGCTTCTTGTTCTCTCTTCTCCCGAAACCGCCGTCGCATTCGCCTTCGCCAGTGGCTGTATCGCTCTCTTCTGCCGCCCCCTTGCTTTCTCCAGAAGAGTCCTTATCTCAGGGCTGCTGATCGTTGCCTACGGCGTCATCTTCGCAATCGCTCTCAAGCTCCACGTGCTCGATGCCATGCTCGCCGACGGAGGCGGAGCCATCAGTTTCCCGATCGTCCCCGGCCCTCCCATCCTCGTCTACTTCGTTGCCATCTTCATTACCGCCTGCTGGCTCTATCGCAGCATCCTGAGCCGTACCATGGACGATCCCACGCTCGGTTTGCTTTTCTTTTCCATTCCGATGATTGCCGCCGCTCTTGGCCGTTGCGATCCCAGTCACGTCTTCTGGAACGGGCTTGCCACTTTTCTTTCCAGCCTGCTTTTCATGTCTCTCTTTAAAAGAGCCTGGCCCGTTTACGCTCTCGCCTATCTGCTCTTTGTCTTCCTTCTACCCAACGCCTCCGAGTTTTACCTGTTCGTTCCGCAGGTCCGGGCTGCCCGCTATTTCGACAAGCACCCGGAGGCTCGCCCGCCCGAGACCAGAATTCAGGCCTTTCTCGCCTCGTGGCCCGGCAACTATGTCGCTCCATTTGGATTCCGCCCCGACGGTTTCGGTACATATCAGTCTCCCCGCATCGAATACGGCCGCTTCGAAGACGTCATCAACGTCAGCATGCCGCATTCAATCGAGCAAAAGCTCAGTGAGATGAGCACCCGCCCTGACAGCGCGCTCATCCTTCCCCCCAAGCCCGAAGAATACTGCCGCCCCGTCCCCATTCACGAGAAGCACTACCTCGAAGTCCTTCTTCTCTCGCCTTACATCGGCAAAGTCAGTCGTACCGACTCTCCCCGCGAAGAAGTTTGCCGCTATATCACTCAGCACTATCGCCTGCTCGTCGAGCCATCCGAAGAAACCTGGTGGTACGGCATCTGGGTTCCCTCAGGCGCTCGCTGATCGAATTCACCTGCTACGCCGCTTCAGGCGAACCGCAAGATACTATCAAGAATTCGTCGGAGCCATATGTCGCATGCCCCGGAGTCAGTCGATCGACTGGGGAACCTGGTGGTCGATTCCAACGTAGAGGATAGCGAGGTGTCCTATGTCTCGAGCCAGTCTTGCGGTGATTCCGGCGATCGTTTTGATGGGCGCTGTTTCTTTTTGGCTTCCTTCATTCGCGCAGAATTCGGACTTTGACCTGAACGTGCACGCTAATTCGCATGCAACGGCAAAGGATATCGGGCTGCCATCCTATCCGGGAGCGACGCCGTTCAAGGACAAGGACAGCGATTCTTCCTCGGCGGACCTGGGATTTTTGCTGAACAGTTTTCACTTCAGCGTAAAGGCGGCAAGCTTTTTGACCTCCGACTCGCCGGAGCATGTTCTTGAGTTTTACAGGAAGCCGCTGGCGAAGTTCGGCGAAGTGCTGGAGTGCAACCACGGCAAGCCGGTGGGTTCAATGACAACGACGAAGAGCGGGCTGACGTGCGGCGACAGCAAGAGTGGGCATGTGACAGTAAATGGGAGCGGTAGCGATCACGAGCTTCGGGCGGGGACACCAGAGCAGTTCCGGATCGTGGGGATTGACAGTACCGAAAGCGGCAAGACTAAGTTTGGATTGGTAGCTCTGGTGCTTCCGAAGGACAAGGACGGGAAGTAGCCGACTTCCCTAGACGGCATGGACCAAAAGCAAGAGCCGAGGTGTAGACCTTGGCAGATTCTTGTCCCTAGATTCCGATTAACTTCCGAGAAGGCGGTCAATCAGCCGCTATGACCTTCGTGCGGAATTCGCCTCTTTTGAAATACGCTTTCGCTTCTTGAGTGTTCAGCCAATAAGGCAGGAAAATCGCGAGTACTGCTTCGCCCATGAGCATTACTTTTTCAGCCGGGTTTACTCGAAGAACGAAGTGAAGGTCGTGGACGTTATAGAAGCAGAGAAAGCAATTCAGCAGAACGAGAATTCTCGCCCAGTTCTTGCCCTTCCAGTAGAACCACAGTACGACATAGCCTGCGGCGATGGTGAGAGTGAAGATTGTAATGAAGAAGAAGACGGCAAACCGCGTCTTGTGCGCCGCTGGTTCCCACAAGATTGCATATCCGAGAATGTTAAGGATGGCCATAAGCCACGTTGAGATCGTGACCGCCTTTGGTCGCATGTCCATGTCGTCAGATTTTGCTGACAGACCGTTCACGAGTGAGCCCTCTGCATCGAGTCTCTTTGTCTTGGGATCGGGCAGAGAACAAAGTGTGCGTGTGTATGGTTGCCATGCGTCATGGTTGGGTCCGTCGAGATAGAGTACAAGCTTGTCGGTGGGCCAGCTGACCTCGAATGGGTTGTCATCCAGTAGGTCCATGTTTCCCTGGAGAAGAAGCTTTCCTTCGGGAACTTCAGCTCGCCAGTACGGGCCCCCACACCAGTCGCTTTCATGTGGGCGCAGTTCGACATCAAGAACCCGTCCAATTGCTAACGCTGCTGAGTCGACGTCAATCGCATCGATGCCAAACTTGATCATCTTTCACATCGTAACGATGCCAGGAGCTACGCGGAAAGCGTCTAGACGGCGATTCGTTGTCGCCCTCGGAAATAATGTACAAGAAATTGACCAGAGCCGGGAATTGCTCCTGAGTAGCCGGTTATCCGCTCCCGACGCGGGCGGCTGCGGAGACGAGTGACGCTTCTAAGCTAAGTAGATGGATCAGACGGCGAGAAGAATCGAGTTTCTCAGGTCGAAGCTCGAAGAGCTTGCCGCAAGAAGACAGCGGCTCACTATCATCCTGTCTGACGGAAGTCTGAGCGGGAAAGCTCGCGAACTCTGGGCTAAACGACTCGATTGGGTAATAGAAGACATCGGCAAACGCACTGCAGCACTCGCCGAGTTGGAGAAAGAATCGGTGAAAACACAGAAGGGAAACCAACCTCCCCCTGAGTTCGGTTCCCCCTCTTCTGTGCGCTTCTCCTAAGTTAGGAGTACACATACCCTGGTAGCGGATTTGGTAACGAGTCAACGATCTCTTTGGTTTTCGCCCTCCGTAGGATGGGCATTTTCGAATTACTTCCGTATGGGCGGTAAGAACGAAGCCGCAGGCGCCGCGGTCGCTACGGTGTCGGCTGACGAGTAGTTTTGTGGCCGGGATAGGGTGTGAGTCACAGGAGGTAACACACTGTGACTCGTCTTCGCAAAATGATGCTCGAGGAGCTCGAGCGTCGCAACTACTCTGCCGGCACAACGCGGCGTTATCTGCGTTTCGTTGAGCGGTTCGCCGAACACTTCCACAAGTCGCCGGACAAGCTCGGTCCGGATCATCTGCGCAGCTACCAGGCCTATCTGCTCACGGAGCTTAAGCTCTGCCCGGGATCCGTAGAGAACCACGTGGCCGCACTGCGGTTCTTCTTCGTCCGCACGCTTCGTCGCCATGAGTTCCGCGAGTATCTGCCCTATCCCAAGACGCGGAAGAAGCTGCCCAACATCCTCAGCCAGGAAGAAGTCGCACGGTTGATCAACGCCAGCAGCAGTCTGTTTCAGCGCACTCTGCTGATGGTGCTTTACGGAACCGGCATGCGCCGCGCCGAGATCGCGCGGCTGAAGATCGCCCACATCGACAGCCAGCGCATGGTCATTCATGTCGTCGATGGGAAGGGACACAAGGACCGAGATCTGCACCTGAGCCCGACCTTGCTCGAGAACCTGCGTGTCTACTGGCGACGGCTCAAGCCGCGCACCTACCTGTTCCCGTCACGACTGCATCGCGATCACGAACAACCCATCAGCGACAAGACCGTATGGGTGGCGTGCACCGAAGCAGCGAAGAAGTGTGGCCTTCGTAAGGCCGTTTCGCCGCACCTGGTGCGCCATGCCTGGGCAACGCATCTGCTCGAAGCCGGTACCGACCTGCGCACCATCCAGCTTCTGCTCGGCCATGAGGATCTGGAGGTGACGGCCCGATATCTGCACCTGTCCGCGCAACACCTGCAGAAGATCGCCAACCCGATCGAGGAACTGAAGCTCGCGAGCGTCGATCAGACTCGTCCCCTCTACCACCGTCCGCGCTCATGACGCGGCCGGCCTTCGAAATGGCCGACATCGTCCGTCGCAAGGGCAGGCAGTTTCTGGAGCGCTTCAAGGCTGTTCTCAACTATCAACAGCTGAAGGCATTTCGAGCCGTGAAGCGTTGCCGCACTGCTGCCCTTGGCGGGCATCGGGATAAGTGTGAAGACTGCACGTACGAGGGACCCTTCTCCTACAACTCATGCCGATCCAGATGCTGTCCGAAGTGTCAGGCGCAG
>Ga0207687_10003464_pt1 | contig 10623 bp, 10 predicted proteins | sample KBSM54metaG_FD_184399 | JGI IMG/M metagenome (GOLD analysis project Ga0207687, IMG submission 184399) | Miscanthus rhizosphere microbial communities from Kellogg Biological Station, Michigan, USA - KBS M5-4 metaG (SPAdes) (version 2) | ecosystem: Host-associated > Plants > Roots > Rhizosphere >... | reverse complement strand
CACACACGAGATGGGATTCGCCAGCTCGACGTCGGACGCGGTGGTGTTCATGGACCACGGTCAGGTGGTCGAATCGGGTCCGCCACAGCAAATATTCGAGGCCGCGGAGACGGAGCGGCTGCGCAGGTTCTTATCGCAAGTTTTGTGAAGTCAATTAACGTGCATACACATGTGTCAGCCTCCGACAGGTTAGACTGGCGAATTATGGGGGAGACGGAAACCCAGGTCGGCGAGCTGGCCGGTGAGTTGCAACGCGTGCTGTCCAAGGTGTTCTCGGTGCTCCGCCGCGGCGACACCCATCGAACCGAGTCCGGCGACCTCACGCTGGCTCAGCTGTCGATTCTCCTCACGTTGCTCGATCAGGGCCCCATCCGGATGACGGAGCTGGCCGCCCATGAGCGGGTGCGCACACCCACCACCACGGTCGCGATCCGCCGGCTGGAGAAGCTAGGCCTGGTGAAGCGTTCGCGCGACCCATCGGATCTGCGGGCCGTTCTCGTCGACATCACGCCGAAGGGCCTGTCTCAGCATCGGGAATCACTTGCCGCGCGGCGGGCGCATCTGGCAACGCTTCTGGCGAAGCTCAGTCCCGAGGATCTCGAAACGCTGACCAAGGCGCTGGCCCCGCTGGAACGCCTCGCCGAATAGTCACCCGAGCCAGTCGAGCACCGCGGCCGCGGTCCACGACTGTTGCATGCTGCCGAGCGGTTCGCCGGTGAACGGTTCGTAGTACTCCGCGAAGGTGCCGTCGCTGGCCTGCCGAAGGCCTTCCCGCTTGAGCATCAGCGCGCGCTCGGCCCAGCCCCGGCGCGCGAAGCACCAGGAGAACAGCCACGTCATAACGGGCCACACCGGCCCGCGCCAGTATTCGCGGGACCGGAAGTCACGAGACACCGGTGACGTCGACGGGATGAGCGTGTACTTCAGATCGGGATGCCCGCAGAACCGCGGCCCCTCCAGCAGCCGCACCAGCGCCCGTTCCTTGTCGTGCGGCAGCCCGCCGCACAGCAGCGGGGCGAACTGCGCGACCGTCTCGGTCGCCACCCACCGGTCGGCGCGGAGGTCGAAATCCCTTGCGGCGCCGGTGCGTTCGTCCGAGGTCTCGATGACGCCCCTGCGGAACCGTTCGGCCCATGCGTACAGGTCTTTGACGTCGGCGTGTGGCCGCTTGTAGTCCTCGCCGATCTCAGCCAGCACCGTGCACGCCACCGACAGGATCGCCGACACGAGCACGTCCTCCACTGCGAAGCTCATCACCTTCGGAAGCAACTCGTCGTCGTAGCGCACCGACTTCATCTCTTCCAGCAGCCACAGATACCGGTCGTACTCCAGGTCCGACGGCCGCTGGCTGGCGTCGGTGACGATCGTGTTGTCCTCGCGCTGGTACTCCGGCACGCTGCCCGGAACAACGTTGGCGTAGGCGCTGTCCCAGCGCGGCGAGTTGTCCATGCCGGACTCCCAGCCGTGGTAGAGCGTTACGCGGCCGCGGGATTTCGGGTCGCGGGCCTCGGCCAGCCAGCGGTGCCAGCGGACGAGGTCGGCCCACCGGCGATCGAGGAAGGCCTCGGCGACCGCGCGTGTGGACCGACCGCGCGTACGCGCGTGATCGAGGATGCGCTGCACCGCGATTGCGTGCACCGGCGGTTGGGTGATGCCGGAGGTGTGGCGGGTTCTTGGCGCGTTGCCTGCCAGGGCCGACGTCGCCCAGCGGGCAGGCCCGGGGAAGTAGCCGTCGACGCCGTTGGCGAACACGATGTGCGGGATCATGCCGTTGGTCCACTGCGCAGACAGCAGCGTGTCCAGTTCGACGACGGCCCGCTCGACGCTCAGTGGTGCCAGCCCGATCGCCACGAACGCCGCATCCCAGCTCCACATGTGCGGATACAACAGCGGCGCGGCGGTGGTCATCACGCCCAGGTCGTTGCCGCGCAACAGGTAGGCGGCGCGGGCTGCGAGCTGTGTGGGAGCGAAGCTGTGGTCGGGTGGCATCGGTTCAATAATGCGACGAGCACGGCGGACTTGCAGGTCGGTAGGGTCGAGACATGCCGACCGCGATGATCACCGGGGCCGGCGGCGGGCTCGGTTCGGCACTTGCCCACGCGCTCGCGCCAACCCACACGTTGTTCCTGGCGGGCCGGCCGTCGACGCGGCTTGACGAGGTGGCCACCCGCTTCGGCGCCACCACATGGCCGATCGACCTCACCGATGTCGACTCGATCCCGGCGGTCGTCGAGCCGATCGTCGAACTCGACGTCCTCATCCACAACGCCGGAGTGGCGTTTCCCGGACGGGTCGCCGAATCGACAGTCGGCGAATGGCGTAAGACCATGGAGGTCAACATCATTGGGGCGGTCGCGTTGACGCTGGCGCTCCTGCCTGCGTTGCGCGCCGTCGGCGGGCACGTCGTGTTCATCAACTCCGGAGCGGGCATCAACGCATCCCCCGGCCTGGCGTCCTATACGGCCAGCAAGTTCGCGCTGCGCGGGTTCGCCGAGTCGCTGCGGAACGACGAGCCGTCGCTACGCGTGACGTCGATTCATCCCGGACGCATCGCCACCGTCATGCAGGAGGGACTGGTGGCCTACGAAGGCCGCGAGTATGACCCGTCGCGCTTCTTGAGTCCCGAGTCCGTCGCGAAGGTGACCGCCGAGGCGGTGAATGCGCCGCCCGACGCCGATATTCACGAGGTCATCGTCCGGCCTCGGTGATTTGTGTGCGTTTGAGAGCGCTGAGCGCTGCTGATTGCACACAATTCACTCATGAGCTCGATAAGAGACACCGCCGAGCAGTTCTTCGAGGCGTGCGAGACCGGAAAGGGTTGGGCGGGGTGCGAGCCGTACTGCCATCCCGGCGCGACCTTCGCGGCACAGACCGACGCGCTGGCTCAGGTGACCACACTCGAGGACTACACCGAATGGATGAAGGGCCTGATGTCGATCCTGCCCGACGGAACGGCTGAGGTCCGGTCGTTCGCGGTCGACGAGAAGCGCAACAACGTGGCGGCGTTCGGCGTCTTCCGCGGCACGCACACCGCGAGGGCGGGCCGGTGCCCCCGACCGGTAGATCCGCGGAAGCCGACTACGTCTACGTCATGGACTTCGGCGGCGACAAGATCCGCCACATGACGAAGATCTGGAACGACGGCATCACGATGCGCCAGCTGGGCTGGGCCTAACTACACGACGATATTCACCAATCGGCCGGCCACCACGATCACCTTCTTCGGTGTGGTGCCGTTGAGGAACGCCTGCACCTTTTCATCGGCCAGCGCGGCGGCCTCCATCGTGTCGGCGTCGGCATCGGCAGCCACTGTCACATGACCGCGAACCTTTCCGTTGACCTGAACCGGGTACTCCACGGTGTCCTGGACGAGGTACCGCGGGTCGGCTTCCGGGAACGGCCCGTGCACCAGCGACTTGTCGTGGCCCAGCCGCTTCCACAGTTCCTCCGCCAGATGCGGGGCCAGCGGCGCGACCATCAGCACCAGCGGCTCCAGGGCGGCCCGCGCCGTCACTTCGTTCTTGGTCAGGTGGTTGGTGAACTCGATGAGCTTGGCCGCCGCGGTGTTGTTGCGCAGCGAGGCGTAATCCTCCGACACCCCCGCGATCGTGCGGTGTAGCAGCCTCTGCGTCTCGTCGTCCAGCGCTTCGTGCTCTGCGGCGCGTTCGGTGCCGGTCTGCTCGTCGACCACCAGCCGCCACACTCGCTGCAGGAACCGGTAGGCGCCGACGACGTCCTTCGTGGCCCATGGGCGCGATGCGTCCAGCGGGCCCATCGACATCTCATAGACCCGCAGGGTGTCGGCGCCATAGTCGTCGCACATCTCGTCGGGTGACACCGAGTTCTTCAGGCTCTTGCCGATCTTGCCGAACTCCTGGAAGACCTCGATCTCACCGTCCACCCCTAGCCAGTAGAACTTGCCGTCGCGTTCGGTGACGTCGGCCGCGGGCACGTAAGCCCCGCGGGAGTCGGTGTAGGCGAACGCCTGGATATAGCCCTGGTTCACCAGCCGGCGGAACGGCTCCTTGGAGCTGACGTGGCCGAGGTCGTAAAGCACCTTGTGCCAGAACCGCGCGTACAGCAGATGCAGCACGGCATGCTCGACGCCACCGACATACAGATCCACGCCGCCAGGGTCCTTCGCGCCGTGCTCAGCCGGCCGCGGACCCATCCAGTACGTCTCGTTCTCCTTGGCGCACAACTCTTCTTTGTTGTACGGGTCGGTGTAGCGCAGCTCGTACCAGGAGCTGCCCGCCCACTGCGGCATCACGTTGGTGTCGCGGCTGTACGGCTTCAGCCCGTCGCCGAGGTCGAGGTCCACGTGCACCCAGTCGGTCGCCTTGGCCAGTGGCGGCGACGGCTCGCTGTCGGCGTCGTCGGGATCGAACAGCACCGGCGAGTAGTCCGGCACATCGGGAAGCTCGACGGGTAGCGCCGATTCGGGCAACGGGTGGGCTCGGCCGTCGGTGTCGTACACGATCGGGAACGGCTCGCCCCAGTACCGCTGCCTGGCGAAAAGCCAGTCGCGCAGTTTGTATTCGACGCGCGCCTGCGCCCGGCCCTCGGTGGCCAGCCGCTCGGTGATGGCCTCCTTGGCCGACGCGACACTCAGCCCGTTCAGGTAGTCCGAGTTGACCATCTCACCGTCGCCGCTGTAGGCCGCCTGCGAAATATCCCCGCCGGCAACGACTTCGATGATGGGCAGGCCGAACTCGTGCGCGAAATCCCAGTCCCGCTGGTCGCCACCGGGCACGGCCATGATGGCTCCGGTGCCGTAGCCGATCAGCACGTAGTCGGCGATGAACACCGGAATCTGTTGACCATTGGCAGGATTCGTGGCGTAGCTGCCGAGGAACACGCCGGTCTTGGCTTTGTTCTCCTGGCGCTCCAGGTCCGACTTGGCGGCAATGGTGGCGCGATACGCGGCGACCGCCTCGGCCGGCGTCGCGGCACCGAACGTCCACCGGGCGTCGACATCAGCGGGCCACTGGGCCGCGGTCAGCTTGTCCACCAGATCGTGCTCCGGTGCCAGCACCATGTACGTCGCGCCGAACAGCGTGTCGGGCCGCGTGGTGAACACCTCGATGTCGCCGGCCCTGGTACCGAACAACACAGTCGCGCCCGTCGACCGGCCGATCCAGTTGCGCTGCATCGTCTTGACCTTCTCGGGCCAATCCAGTAGTTCGAGATCGTCGAGCAGTCGGTCCGAATACGCGGTGATGCGCATCATCCACTGCCGCAACCGCTTCCGGAACACCGGGAAGTTGCCGCGCTCGCTGCGGCCGTCGGAGGTGACTTCCTCGTTGGCCAGCACGGTGCCAAGACCCGGGCACCAGTTGACCATCGAGTCGGCCCGATACACCAGTCGGTAGATGTCGACCACATCGGCGCGCTCACCGGCCGACAACTGCGACCACTCCCGGCCGTCATCGAGAGTCCTTGCTCCCGACTCGAATTCGGCAACCAGCTCGGCGATCGGGCGGGCCTTGTTCGCGGCCGGGTCGAACCAGGCGTTGTAGATCTGCAGGAAGATCCACTGCGTCCACTTGTAGTAGTCGACGTCGGTGGTGGAGAAGCTGCGGCGGGCGTCGTGTCCGAAGCCCAGCCTGCCCAGCTGGCGACGGAAATTGACGATATTGGCCTCGGTGCGGATGCGCGGGTGCGTGCCGGTCTGGATCGCGTACTGCTCGGCGGGCAGGCCAAACGAGTCGAAGCCCAACGCGTGCAATACATTGTGGCCTGTCATCCGGTAATAGCGGGCATAGACGTCGGTGGCGATGTAGCCGAGCGGATGCCCGACGTGCAATCCCTCACCCGATGGGTACGGGAACATGTCCAGCACGAACATCTTGTCCGCGGGCACTGGAGAGCCGTCCGGGGGCGCCAGTTCGCCCACCGGGTTGGGCACGTTGAAGGTCCCCGACTCCGCCCATGTCTGCTGCCAGGCGTGCTCGATCTGCCCCGCCAGCTCCGCGGTGTAGCGGTGCTGCGGGGTGTCCGCATCGGCCTGGGTGGGCGCCGCGGACTGAGCGGTCGGCGACTCTGTCACGTGAACAGGGTATAAGCACCCATATGCAGGCCTCGTCGGCCACGGGTTGGTATCGGTTCCGTTGCAGACCGGTCAGAGGTTGATTCCAGGTCGATTCCAGCCCTGGTGGCTAACACTTCGCGCGCGGTACGTTCGGCGCCTGACGAAGGTGTGACGAACCCCTAACCGCTGAAGAAGGACCGCCGTCAATGAACGAGATCGCCCGCCGCTGGCGGGTTCTGGCAGGTGGCACGGCAGCCGGTGTGGCCGCCGTCGTCGGCTTCGCCGGGGCCACCGCATCGGCAGAGCCGGTGCTCCCGCAACCGCCGCTGCCCATGCCCGTCACTGTGACGCAGACGGTCGCGGTGCCGCCGGACGTTGCCGCCACCCCGCAGGCCCTCGGCCAACCCGGTGTGACGCCCGCTACACCGATGCCCGCCGGCATCGCGGCGCCCGCGGTCCCCGCCCCGCCGCCAGTCACGATCACCCCCGCCAGCACGGGCACGCTTGCCGACTTCTTCAATTCGAAGGGCGTCAAGCTCGAGCCACAGAACAGCCGCGACTTCCAGGCGCTCAACATCGTCCTGCCGGTGCCGAAGGGCTGGTCGCAGGTGCCCGACCCGAACGTTCCCGACGCGTTCGCGGTGATCGCCGACCGGGTCGGCGGTAATGGCCTGTACTCGTCCAATGCCCAGGTCAAGGTCTACAAGCTGATCGGCGACTTCGACCCGAAGGAGGCCATCAGCCACGGCTTCATCGACAGCCAGATGCTGCCTGCCTGGCGAGCCACCGACGGGTCGCTCGCAGACTTCGGGGGTATGCCGTCGTCGGTCATCGAGGGCACCTACCGCGAGAACAACATGACGCTCAACGCGTCGCGACGCCACGTCATCGCCATGGCCGGCCCGGATAAGTACCTGGTGTCGCTCGCAGTGACCACGAGTGTCGATCAGGTCGTCGCGGCGGCCGATGCCACCGATGCGATCGTCAACGGTTTCAAGGTGAGCCTCCCCGGGCCACCGGCCCCGGCACCGCCGCTTCCGGCACCGGGCCTGCCCCAGTCTCCTAGCGGGCAGGGGGCCCAGGCGGCACTGCCGCAGCTGCTGGGCCAGCCGGGATAGACGTCGTCCCCCGGGCGAAGCCTGGCGCCCGGGGGACGGCCCCATCCGGCGGGCTGTAGGCGGGACTCGTATTGTGTGGCGCATGCTCATCGCCGCGGTGCTCTGCCTGTGCGCCGCCGTCGCGATCGGAGCACTCGGGGTCTGGCTGCTGAGCCGGCCCCAGCCAGGCGACTACGTTCGACAGGTACTTCGCGGCGTCGCTCCGATTCAACTTGCTGCCGCGGTCATGCTCGCCGCGGGCGGCACCGTGGCCCTGGCCGCGAAACCGCAGACCGGGCTCGTCGTCGTCATTGTGTGCATCGTCGGCGCGATCAGTACCGTCGCGGCGGGCTGTTGGCAGAGCGCCAAGGTTGTTGCGCGCGCTCAGGCGGGACAGCCCACCGCCGGCTGTGGTGGGACCTGCGCAACGTGCACGCTGTCGTGTAACTGAGTTCGCGTGCTCCAACGGCTGGCACGTGTCCCCATCGACACCTTCCTGCTGGCTCTGTTGGCGGTCGTCGCTCTCGCGGCGCTGTTCCCCGCCAGCGGCACCGTCGGCGACCTCCTGTCGATCGTCACCAAGGTCGCCATCGCGCTGCTGTTTTTTCTGTACGGCGCGCGCCTGTCACCCACGGAGGCAATGCACGGGCTGCGGCGCTGGCGGCTGCATCTGTTGGTGCTTGCCGCGACGTTCGTCGCGTTCCCTCTCCTCGGACTGGCCGCGAGCGCTCTCGTGCCTTCGGTGTTGACGCCCGGGCTCTACACCGGCGTACTGTTCCTGTGCCTGGTTCCGTCGACCGTGCAGTCCTCGATCGCGTTCACCTCGATCGCCCACGGCAACGTTCCCGCCGCGATCGTGAGCGCTTCGTTGTCCAACATCCTCGGCATCGTGCTCACCCCGCTGCTGGTCGTGTTGCTGATGCACACCACAGGGGCGCCGCGGATCGACGCATCGGCCGTCCTCGACATCGTGCTGCAGTTGCTGTTGCCGTTCGTCGCGGGGCAGTTGCTGCGGCGGTGGCTGGCCCCGTGGGTGCATCGACATGCGTTGGTCACCAAGGCGTTCGACCGTGGCTCGATCCTCCTCGTCGTCTACACGGCGTTCTCGATGAGCATGACTGAGCACATCTGGAGCACGGTGAGCCCGTGGCGTGTGGTCGCGGTCGCGGTCGTGTGTGCGGCGCTGTTGGCGATCATGCTCGGGGTCACGGTCGGCATGTCGCGGCTCGCCCGGCTGAATCGGGCCGACGCCGTGGTGGTGCTGTTCTGCGGCTCCAAGAAGAGCCTGGCGTCCGGCCTTCCGATGGCGCTGGTGTTCTTCGGCACCGGGGCAGTTGGCCTGATCATGTTGCCGCTGATGATCTTTCACCAGATCCAGCTGTTCGTCTGCGCGGTCATCGCGAGCCGAATGTCGCGGATGGATGCCCCGGAAAAGACCGGAGCTTAGTTGCGGCTGATGTCGATCGGGTGGCTGGCCAGCAGCGACAGCGGCAGGGGCTGGCGGCGCAGCACCCGCGACCACAGATCGACCCGCGGTTCGACCAACACATCAGATGGCAACGCGGACAGCACAATCCAGTCGTCGCGCTCGATCTCGCCCTCGAGCTGGCCGATTGTCCAGCCCGAGTAGCCCGCGAAGATGCGCACGCCCTCGACCGTCGGCGCGATCGCGTCCGGGTCGGCGTCCAGGTCGACCATCACCATCCGGCCCTGCACGTGCCGAAGCCCTGGCACCACGCTCGCCTCGATGCCGACGCGCAACGTCGCCAAGCACAGCGCGGCATCGCGCTTCACCGGGCCGCCGATGAACATCGTCTTGGGCTTGGTGGCCAGCTTGGCCCATTGCGGCAACACGTTGTACACCGCGGTCTCACTGGGCCGGTTCAGCACCACCCCGAGCGTGCCGCCGTCGTTGTGCTCGACCACATAGATGACGCTGCGCCGAAACGTCGGCTCCAACAGATCGGTATTGGCCAGCAGCAAGGTTCCCGCGCGCACCCGGTGCGCCGCAGGAGCGACGAAATCCTCCGGATCCTCTGAGTGCGCCACCTCACCATCATGGCACCGGCAACGGGTCGTCGGGGCGAACAAGCGCGGCCCGCCGGGTTATTTGTACTGTGGGTCGGGTTGCCGATTTGCAGAACTGCTCAACCAGGACGTGATCTTCGTGGCCGACACTCACGCACACATCGCCTTATGGCGTTCGGTGCGTGCGCTACCAGAGTTCTGGCGACTGCTTGAACTGAGGACCGTCAGCCAGTTCGGTGACGGGCTGTTCCAAGCGGCATTGGCAGGCGCCCTCCTGTTCGACCCCGATCGGCCCGCCGAGCCATGGGAGGTCGCAGGCTCTTTCGCGGCGCTGTTCCTGCCGTATTCGGTGCTCGGCCCGTTCGCGGGCGCGCTGCTGGACCGGTGGGACCGGCGGCTGGTCCTCATCACTGCAAACCTCGGCAGGCTACTGCTCGTCCTCGGTGTCGCCGCCCTGCTGGCCGCCGGTACGCGCAATCTTCCGATCCTGTTTAGCGCGTTGATCGTCAACGGTTTCACCCGCTTCGTTTCGTCGGGTCTGTCGGCCGCACTACCGGACGTAGTGCCCCGCGAGCAGGTGGTCACGATGAACGCGGTGGCCACCGCCACCGGCGCCGCCGCGGCGTTCTTCGGCGCAATCTTCATGCTGGTGCCGCGCTGGCTGTTCGGCGCCGGCGACACCGGGGCCGCCGCAACCATTTTCCTCGTCACGGTGCCGGTCGCTCTCGCGTTGCTGTTGTCGGTGCGCTTCCCACCGCACATTCTCGGGCCGCACGAGAGCAAGCGTGCGATTCACGGCTCGGTCGTCTATGCGGTGGCCACCGGGTGGCTGCACGGAGCGCGCACGGTGTTGGCCGTGCCGAGCGTCGCGGCCACGCTCTCGGGGCTGGCCGCCCATCGAATGGTGCTCGGCATCAACACGCTGCTGGTTCTGGTGATCGTGCGGCACACCGACACCAAGCAAGTCGCGGGATTCGGGACGTCAGTGATGTTCCTCGCCGCCATGGGTCTTGGCTCGTTTCTCGCGACCGCACTGACGCCGGGCCTCGTCCGTCGCTGGGGCCGGTACGCCGCACCGAACGGCGCGCTGGCCTTCGCAGCGCTGGTTCAGCTGTGCGGCTCCGGCTTACAGCTTCCTGTGATGGTGCTGTGCGGTTTTCTGCTGGGCGCGGCCGGACAGGTGGTCAAACTGTGCGCAGACACCGCGATGCAGATCGATGTCGACGATGCGCTGCGCGGGCACGTGTTCACCGTCCAGGACGCGCTGTTCTGGATGGCGTTCATCGTCGCGATCACGTTGGCAGCGACGGTGATTCCGGCCGACGGTCACGAGCCCGCACTGGCACTGGCCGGCTCAGTGGTGTATCTCGCGGGCCTGGCCGCCCACGCCAGCATCGGCCGCCGTGCTCGACAACCCGGCTAAGGTGACCGGCATGTCGACTGCGGAGCCGATGGTGGCCGATCTCC